>SDBU01000006.1_pt1 | contig 321379 bp, 269 predicted proteins | sample 2277071 | NCBI WGS metagenome assembly SDBU01 (sample SAMN10397929, study PRJNA504765) | marine sediment metagenome | isolation source: marine sediment core GS08_GC12, 126 cmbsf | place: Arctic Ocean: Gakkel Ridge, Loki's castle | collected 2008
CTCTTCGGTGGTATCATCAAAGTGAAAGGTCACGTTCCGCAACACGACCCTTCCACCGTGTCGAAGGAAAGAGCGAACCAATTCTTCACGAGGAGCAAGAAACTCATCAGAGTCCATAGCGCAGATTGTGAGATGCATCAACACATCATAATCGACCATCTCCTTTACCTGTGACCTACTAGGGTCAAGCCACTGACGAGTGAAAACCACGGGTGTTAGTTCCATCCGATGCTCTATGTCGCACTGGTCGAGAGTGGTTTCCCATGAAAGACTAGGGTCTCCAATGACACCATTCCGTACCCAGCTCCTTCGACTCCGCTTACGTGCCCTGCGAAAGTCATCCTTCAAGACCTGCTCATTGATTATCTGAGGAACAGGAGTAGAGAAGTCAGCCTTTAGTTTCTTGAAGGAGAAAAGAGCATAACATCCCCACGGACAACCGTAGAAATCTCCAGTTTTTTCATCCATATTGGTGAGAGCGCCCACACACCCGTACACTGGGTCCACTGTGTTCCACTGGTTCTTGGGATTCCACCGAACACGGGCAACTCTCTTTCTTACAATTCCTACTGGACCATCGTAATCGATCCAGACCTCGGCGCGTTTTCGAGAGGGATTCAGCCCAAGGTCGATTGGTTGGAGAAGCTCAGTCTCAATGTTCACCACTGAGCACCCCCAAGTTTGAACATACACTGATGTCCACAACTCCAGCAGTTAGTTAGGCAACCAGCACTCTCTGGATACCGAGCAGTCAGGAACTTCTTGCCACTTCGCCAGCGATTGGTGACCTTACCAGTGGTGTTTGACTTGACCCCTTGAACCTTGCTCAGGTCGAAGAGATGAATGAAGGGATTGGTCCCGCGAAAGCGTAATGGTTGCTGGAGCACATTACTCAAGGACATGAGGCCGTCTTGGATTTCCCACAGAGTAGAGTCTTCCACAAAGGGAGCAGTTACCACTCGACGGATGGAGCGACCCCCAAGTTCCTCGTATCTGTCAAGTGAATCAAGAATGATGTCAATATGTGTCTGTGGATCAAGAGCACTCACGGACCCGTGAATGATTGCTTCACTTCGAGCCATCTGTGCAAACTCATAATCAGTGGGAACCTTCCAGAAGCGAGTGAGGAAAATCGTAGTGATGTCGTATTGATCAGTAAAACGCATGGTCTTGATACTAAGAGGCCAATCGGTTGAAGGGTCTCCAGTGACACCATTGCGTACACAGTCACCAACGAGAAGGTCAAGTTGCCTGCCCAGTGGCTTCTCTTTTAGTATCATGCTAACGGGAATGTCGAAGAGTTTGTGGAACCTTCGGCTGGCTTCCTTTGCGTAACAATCCCCAAAACACCCACGCCCAAGGTTTGCTTCACCACCTGGACAACCCCGCACCGTGTCAAGGTGATTACCACCCTTGCGAATCTCTCTCCTGCCCCAATCTCTTGTTGTGTCTGTCTTTACGGACTTGATGGTTCCAGTAACCTTGATGGCCTGACGTTTGTAGGGCTCCCAAGGGCGTTTGTTTACTTCTGGTTCAGTGTAGTCAGTGAGGGCACCAAGGGTCGGCCCTGTATAACCAAAGTGAGTGAGAGTGAGTTGCCCCGTCATATACATGTGTGTTGACCGTAGCTTTTATACTCATACAGATGTCAGTAGGTTGACCCTTTCCATAAGGTGAGGGTCGGCCTTCATATTCGTAGATAACCTCACCCGAAGGAGTTTCCAACTAGGGTTCACCATCGTGAAATGTACTAGATCTTCCTGGTGTTACCTCGAAGGTTATCAAGGAAACAACTCGGGTTCAATATTGTGAACTTGAGTACTGCGCGCCAATCGGAAGGGTGCGACCCCTCATTATCTGTGCTTAAATCGTCCACCACATACCTAATCCTATGACAGAAGGGTATGATTTTGGGGGTGCCCAGTTCGTCAGGGCAAACACTGAATGGGCACAGCGAGCGGTGGTGAACGCACTGGACCACGAAGAGGTTCTTGGGCATACTGCTTTCAGGTGTGCTAGATCAGTAATCCTGAATCGTTACAATGAATGGTGGGCTATCAAGTTCGAGCACATATTTGAGGTCCATCCATTCTTCGCACGGGTTGTTATTCTTGCCCGAAGAAAGGAGAAGAAGAAGGCTCCGGTAATCAGGGAAAAGAATGGGTATCATAGAATCACAAAAGCATTGAGATGGCTCCTAGACATGGACTGCAAATTGTTCCCGCCTGACGGTTATGTGGATGTGAACCATGTGGATCTACGGGATGCCAGGATATTCCGAGGTCCTGTGTGTTTCAACTCCTATTCCGCTATCACCAAGCATGGTATCTATAGAGTGGTTGATGGTAAGAACGGTTTCAATGCTGAACTGTACGAGGTCACTGAGGAACGTGTGGAATTTGTTGAGTCATTGCTCCGTGGGCGCAGTGTGAACCAAAGCCCCATGAGCGAATGGTTTGTAGTGGCGGATTTCCTGTAAATTTCTGTGCTTAGGTTCATATTCTTTCATGAGAGTTAATCGATGGTTAAAATGAAACTTAGTTCAGTTTGGCAGAGGGTTACAATAATCCTTACTATTATAGTTGGGGTTAGTATCTTGTTAGAGTACAATGGGCTCATAGATCCTCGTCCTCTTACTGTGGAGTTGATTGGCACTACAATTGCTGTGACTCTGGGTCTATCGATAGCAGAGTTCGCAAGGAGTCTGGCTAGAGAAGAAAGTGAAGATAGCATTCGCAAGCGTTTGTTGAGGGAGCTTACTCGTTTGGCAACAAGGGATGGTCACAACAAGGGCCAGTATTATTATCCTGTATGGGAATCAATTATTCAAACAGGAAGAGATAGCTTGTTGGATGATACTTTTCTGGAAGGTGTGTTTGACATTTACAATGATATCAACTTCTGGAACCGTAGATTCGATAGGCAGAGTTGTAAGCCGTATGAGGCAATCCCAGTCGTTGAAAAGATAAGGGACTTTGTCAAGTCCCATGGAGAAGAAGAGCAGCTTGAGAAGATCGAGTCCAAACTTGAATCATTGAGAGAGATGGACCCAAACTACTCGAAGAAGAGGTAGATAAAAGCAATGAAACCAAATCGAGCGTATTAGATATGGCATCGTATCCTAGTTCTGTATCTTAGATTTAAGCACCTATTTTGCTAGGTGTGAACGAATCAATGTTGAAGGATGAAGGGATTGGTAACCCGAAAACGTTACGTATATCGATTCACCCGAGGAATATTCCAACTTGGGTTCACTATGTTGAACTGGATTGAGGTGTAGATAGGAAAGGAAGATGTTTATGAGTCTTCAAGTTTGAAAATAGATTGTGGTGGAAGTGGCAAAACAGTATTCTGACGATACTTCAAGACGGATCACTAGACTCCGAAAAGAGCAATGGAATATAATAATTACAGCTATCCTATTCGGACTGACTCTCAATCTGGTTGCTGATTTTATAAATTCGTTCGTTGATCCCTCAGTGCTACCAATGACAATTCTGTATAGAGGTGTTGTTGCTCTAGTAGCATTTCTGGTTACTATAGGTGTAATGGTATTTCTTGTAATTAGAGACTTTCGTGAAGAATGTGTAAAGGAAAGGGAAATCGAGCTAACATTCTTCTTTAATACTGATACTGGAGAACCATATTCAGGTTCATATTATCATCCAACTGATAGGCTTGCAATGGAGTTCGAGAGGGCAAACCAAAAGCAAAAAACAGAGCTAACGAAACTTGTGAACGAAGCCTACGCAACATTAGATAATTCCAAACTACTTCCTTTTCAAGAACTTCTAACTATCTATGAGTTAACGCATAGAGAGGTTCCAATTGACGGGGAATCGGAAAGGATTTCCTTCATGGATAAGGTCGCTTTGAAACAGTCACCAATTGGTGATTACTTTAGAGCGTACGATTTCAAAGTTCCTGGTAGCTTTGATTCTGATTATGTTTATCAGAAATCTGAACCAAAAGGACCTCTCACAAAGGGAAATCTCACAATAAATTGGAAAAATGGGTATCATGGAAAGATGACAATAGAGTTCGAGTACAGTCAGGGTTTTATTGGTCAACACGATATTGATTTACTACGCCGACCTTCATCCGGACACCTATCTGTGTACTATTTGGTAACGAATATTGTTTTGAAGACAGAGTTCTCTCCAGTGAGATTGTTCTTCAGAAGGTCTAACGTCGAGGTCCTGATTGAGTGGAGCAATAGGCTCTACAACAGAATGCTTGATACCGCTGATTGGAGGCATTACATTGAACCTTATGAAGAAGCAGAAAGGAAATCCATCCATTCGGTTCGTCTTCGTGGTTAGGATGTTTCTCAAATTGGAGGGTGGCGAACACACAAGTTCGTGGTAGGAGGGGGGAGTTTCGTAAAGTAATTGAGGGCATGTTACAAAACTAGACCTGTGCATTCGCCGTTGATCCATACCAACTCCTACTCACATATCTGTCGGTGACCTTCCTAATAAATCCATCAAGGAAAAGCTACGAGCTTAAATCGTCCATACAACACAAGAATACATGACCGCTCCCAAGCGTTGCCCAACCTGCAAGTCCACAGATAGGATTACCCTACTCCGTCACCCAATCGAGGGTTACATCAAATGGGGATGCTGGTCTTGTGTGAGAAAGACCTTCCCCGTAGGTTCCACAGTGGTACGCTTCGTTCACAAAATCACTCCTGGTGGATCAGAGTGGTTGATGACCATCTCAAACGAGAAGGACCTTGAAGAGTTTGAGACGATAGGCAATTGGGCGCAGGAGCAGGGGAAGAGTGTGGTGTCCCTCTACATGTACAGCAACTGGCGTAAGAAGACGAATGTGGGACCATCGAGTTTTAGCTTCGGTCATGAGCACAGTCTTGAACACCTTGAAGGGAGAATCGAATGGTTGAGGATTAGACTTCCTTTGTTGTCGGGACAGTTCACCAAGGTCTCAGCGGATATGTATCAGGCGACCCTTGACTTTTAATGTCTTCATCTTGTTTTCTAGGCCATTGATTTTTTCTTTTAGATTAGGAATTAGTCATCTCAGACTCAGCGAATAGTATAACAGGGTTAATCATTGTGAACTCCAGTTGTTATGGTTGGCTAGATGAAGAAGGCGCCGCTCTGGAATATTCCCTCACATCATTTCTCACAGCTAGAGGTAACCGTTTGTATTCTAATTGATTCCAGTCAGCACCCCCCCGTATCAACGATGGGATGCCACAACTAGAGTTAACCATATTGAACCCCAATCGCTCAGATTCCTATCGACTTCGCACCAATAATTTCTCTCTGTTAAATCATTGCATCAACTAGAGATTAGTTAACAATATTGAACTGCAGTTGGTTACCAAGTGTAGGTAATACCGATGAGAGATGTCAATCCAGTTTCAGAAAATAAAAACCAGTGCAGTCCATGGTTCTTGTGTAATAAGTGGATTACAACCACAATCCAAATATCAAGGCATGCTGTTCCCTTTTTGAATAATGATGGAAGATAAGCACCTCCGCAATGTGTATCCAGTGTCTTGGGTAACTGAGAGCCCACGTTTCATTAAGTACATTGAGAAATGGCATTCTGATTCAAAAGATAACCTACTCGTTGCGGATTTTGCTTCAGGGGAACATGATAGAATCCCAACTTTCTTCACAAAAGAGCTTCCACGTTTGTTGAAACATCCTCCTGCTTCCAAAAAGAGAATTATAGTATACTGCACAGACATTCATGCTCTACGATTAGATAGTTTACTAGGAAAGCTCGAAGAAGATGATTTACTTAACAATGTTCGTGTAGTTCATGCAGCATTAGAAACAATGGATACTAATGCGAAATTGAGAACCCCAAGTATGGATTTCATCAAGGATAATCCTGATATTGCTACTTGGTTAGACAATTTCCTCATAAGAGAACAAGCATTTCCATCCGAATGTTTTGATGTTGGAATTCTCAATGCCGATGTAGTCGGCTACATGCATGAATATTACAAGGAATATAGTGATGCATTAATAGGACTTCAAAAAGTTCAAAGATTAATCCGTAACAATGGATTGCTTGTCGTTACAATGCCCTGTTCACTCTATATAGTTGATAACATTGCCGTGCTTGAAGAGATTGGTTTCAAGTATCTCCAAGGTGTTGATATTAACTTGTCATCTGGTGAGAAAACCTATCTTGAAAAGAATGTCAAGCCAACAAGCTTGAGCAAGTTGGGTCACTATACATTCTTAATTTTCACTAAGATTTAACCAGAAGAAGATTTATCGGCAAAGCTTTATAGTGCGCGTACGCTGTAAACAGCTATATCGGTTGATGAAGGGGTATAATAGCAATGTCGCGTGACAAGAAGCTTACAGACGAAGAAAAAGCTGCTATGGATGCTGCATTAAAAGGCGCATCACTCACTGACGCAGAACTTGAGAAACTCGCTGAAGGTGTTGACGAGTCTGGAGAAGTTGTGATGCCGGTAGAAGATGGTGAAGATCTTATTATAGCTGCTGCGCTTGCTATGGAGTTCGTTGATAGCCTTGAAACTACTGCCCCAGTAGATCGACCGGAATCCGATACTGCAGTCGCAGGATTTGATGCTCTACTTAGGAAATTAGAAAATCTTCGATCAGATATATCGACACTCCAACGAGGTGTTGTTGGAGTTTTTGCAGCACAGTTACTCACCTTCAGAGGCAAAGTTGTTGAGCTGAAGTCACGGATCTCAACTGAGATGGTTGAACGTCTTCGGATGAAATTTTTCAAGGAATTTATTGAATCAACATTCGTTGATATTGTCGATAATGAATTTGCTGCACTTGAGAAAGATCTAGTAGATAAAATTGTTGAGCAGACTCAAGACCGATTCAAGGAGTTCGCACTCCGGGTGAGAGAATCAGAAGTCGATTTACGATCTACCATTGTTGAGCAGCAAAATGTTGTCCGCTCATTTATGAAAAGTCTAGAAGAGGAAACTGCAGCTCAGAGACTTGAACTTGCTGATAAACAAACTGAGCTCACAAAATTGGATCTTGAAGTTCGCAAACTCCAAGGTAAAATTACTGATGATAAAACATCAGCTTTAGTTAAGGATGAATATGAACGTCGTGTGGCTGACCTTGAAGCTCAAGTGAGCACGTTCCGCGATGATGTTCTAATAAAAGATGCAATGGTTGATTCTCGAACTAAAGCTGCAGAAGATGCGCTAACGGATGCTGAAGACCTTAAGATTCAAGTTGTAGCATTAAAGAGTCAAATAGATGTGTACAAATCTGAAGCGGCAATTGCAAAACCACGTTCTGATAAGACTGAAGCTGAAATAGAAGCCATGAAAGCTAAGATTAGTTTACTTGAAAATACAATTGATGAGAAGCGCAAAGATGGAGATGCTTTCAACGCACAAATTCATAAATTAGAAATGAGCATTAAAGATACCGAAGCTGAAAAAGCAGCGGCAGAAAAAGAAGCTAGAGACCGTCTTCTTGAACTTGATGGACTTCAGGATAGAATTGCTGAAATCAAGAGTCTTGACGAGAAAATCCATTCACTTGGAAAAGAACTCAAGGTTACAAAGGAAGAAATTATTATTATTGAACAGCAAAAGCAAGGCTTTGAGAAAGCCACCCATCTTATGGAGAATGAACGCGAGGAGGCCCTTGACCAACGTGATCTCTCAGATGAACGCACGAAACGTTACATTCAGGTTCTTGGGATGGAAAATAGTACAAAGGTGTTATTGCTAATTGATGAGGTTGGTTCAATCTCCTTCAAAGAGCTTGGAAAAACACTTGGTGTTCCAGCAGGTCAAGCTACGAGATGGGCACGGGATCTTGAAAAAGTGGGAGTTCTGAAGATTAAAGGCAACAATGTGTCCTCAACACTCAAAGAAAAGAAGGTCAAAGAAACCGAGGAAACATAGTTTTCATACTATCTAAAATTTGATCGACCGGTCTCCTTCTCTATATGCTTCAATTATATTTACCCATGATTCAGACAGTTTATTCAAAGATTGAGCAAAATTCTCACTCAAGTAAAATTCGCACTTAGATTTCTCTACAAGCCCTACATCTCTGAGCTTTCTCATAACCTTCACATAGAGACCTCTACTTGTCAGCACAAAGGATTGCCATTGAGAGTCGTTGATTTTACCTTTTTTCTTCATCAGGACATTAAGTATCTTTGAGGCCTGATCAACCTGCATATCTGTGAAGAAGATATATCGTAGGAGATGTCTGGGTGTGATTAGCGATGGTCTCCTAACTACCTCTATCTTTGCCATGCTCGATACCTGTATGTTCCTTAATTCATGTCAATATGACATTGGGTATTACAACATGTGCAAGAAACTTGGGGACCGAGTTGGACAGGAGCTTAAATACTCAGGTCTGTATCCTTACTTTGAGGTTCATCTGACACACAACTGACCTCACAGAGTCATTCCCAGTGCCGTTTCTGGGAGCACTTCACTCTGGTGTCCAAGATCGTGCAACTAACAATGAACGGTATTACGTTGCTTTCATTGACGGAATTAGTAGCATTATGAAGGTAACAACAGTAATGACCGCAATTGCGATTACGGTTTGAGATGCTGCTCCTAAGATAATGAGACCTTGATCTACAAGATACCACAATCCGATTCCAGTTCCGATACAGGCTGTAATAGGAATGAGGTGGAAAGGAGACCTCAGTTTGGACATTGTTGCAACCAGGATAAAGAATCCATATCCTACAGCCGCAAATGCTAGTGATAGTGAGAATAACACTGCTAAGACTTCATAAAGTCCAAATAATATCCAACCTGCTTGCGGAGCAAAATAAGCCACAACAAGCCAGAAGAGATTGAATATGATGATTACTTTAAGCCCTGTAGCTGCATTTCGAATATCCATATCTGAAGGTGCATTAGAGAACATAATCGTCATTGCTAGAAATGCGACAATCCAAAATATTGGACTTACAACTGTCAACTCAGAAAATGTGTGCAAGAAGAGATAAACGAAATCACTAATCGCAAGCACAGGATACATCAAATCTGCAAGCAGCGTCGGATCGCTTTTTACACTGAGTAAATCCTCAATTAATGCAATCGCGCTACCACCCAATCCTGGTCTATCTGGTACAAGGTAAGTAGCACCAAATGTAAACGCTATCAGTAGCAGGAGTGAAACTCCAATGGGTGCTAGATTGATAATTGCGTTCTTTAATTCACTTTGTGGCTTTCTGTATTTCACGTATCCGAGAACAATTTGATCTTCTTGAACTTCAATGTTGATTGGTTTGAACTCAACAATTTCAGTTCTCGTTACTAAACAACCCAAAGCATGGGATGATTCATGTAGTGCAACACCAGGTCCAACAAGCATAAACCAAGAACGTGAACCAGGTTCTCTTGTTGTCCTAAGAAGCACATGAGATAGTCTTTCAAGCAACCATCCTAGGAACCATACCACAAAGAAAAGGATTACACCAAGAAGTACTATGACAAAGTATGCGTTAATTTTTACCCCTCCGCGGTTATTTCATTTACTTAATCCATCCCTAATTCACGACGTTTCTCTTCGCCTGCGCGATCCACTTCACGAGACTTAATCTTCTCCATCTCTTTAGCTTTATTGCGCTTGGCCTTTTCAACTAGTTTCTCTTTTTCCTTATCTAGTTCACGGAAACGTTTTTCCTTTGCTTTACGTGCGTCTTTAATTCTCTTTTGGAGTTTGTCTACGTCCTTCTTCAGACCAGACAATTTCTTTTCCTTTTTCTTTCCTTGTTGTCTTAGTTCCTTGTCAGCAAACTTCCAATCTTCTTCTGCCGCGCGTAATCGACTCCGTAGAGACTCGTAAGTTTCTCTCTTTGATTTAACGGCCATTCGGTAACGATCAATCTCAGCATCCATTCGCGAGTCTAAACCTTCTAGTTCCATCTTACTTTTCTGTAACTTGGTTTCATAATTGCGAATGTCTGAATCGATATTCTGTACTTTTTTATCCTGTAAATATTCTGGGTCGGCCATAGCAATCATCCATCAATAGACAGCGTAGTATTTCAGCGTTGCCTACAATTATATCGTAATTTCAGAGTTTGTGCTCTTGAACAAATTCTTTCATGATTGTCCTTTCTGCTCTTCTGAGACGTTCTTGCATTGCAACACGTTTTATCCCTAATTTCTTTGCAATCTCTTGAATCTCACATTTTCTTGGAATCTCATAATATCCTCGAGTATAGGCCAATCTAATTGCATCAATCTGTTTTGGTGTAAGTAGTGGTGCTACAATTCCACCGGGATATCTTCTAACTCGTTCTATTTTAACAGCTGTAAATCGCTCCTTGAGACTATCGAACACTTGAGAGAATTCCTGTTGTGATGGAGCTAGAATTGTATGGTACTGCGAACCTTTTGAGATTACAATTGGAAGTTTTGTCATGCATCCATTCTCTAGAACTGTTTCGTGTATTGATGGACCATCAATACTGTGCACTGCTCTTGTCCAGTATTGTAAATTCGATTTATGAGTGATCTCTATTTCGAGGACACTCGATGATCGTTTCATGAATTTGAGATATTTTCTGAGTGGCGCTTCTGTTCCATCAAGAGATTCAATGATCCCAAAACCCTCAGTTCCATTAATTGAAACCAAATTGATACGAACGGGAATCTTCTGAGTGAGTTCACAAGAGTAGTAATTTTCTGAAGTAATTTGCAAGATAGCTTCAATCATATTAAGCACCCGTCGTATGACGGTAGAAAACATATACCTATTTCAATTCGTTGTTTAGGTACGGAGATATAGGAAATGCAGCAAACGGACTTGCCAATTCAACAGGAATCTAAACGACCTCGGATCATAGCAATTGTGCAGGCTCTCTTTGTGACTGTCTTATGGTCATCCTCTTTTATTATTATCAAATTTGGACTTGAAGAAATTCCACCTCTAACTTATGCAGGTTTACGTTATTCAATTGCGTCAATCATTCTTCTAGGCTTAATCTTCTCCCAACCAAAAATGCGTGCTTCACTCAGAAATCGATCTAGAAGATGGTGGGCGATGTTATTCCTGTATGGGTGCATCTACATTACAATAACTCAGGGAACTCAGTTCTTAGCTCTCTTGTATCTTCCTGCAATCACATTCTCATTGATTCTAAACTTGACACCAATCATTGTACTCATATTCGCAGTACCATGGCTTGGAGAGCGCCCATCCAAACTAGAAACGATTCTAATTATTCTAGGGATTTTTGGAGTGATTCTATATTTCTTACCACTAGATTTCGCTGGAATATCTATTCTTGGATTATTTATTGCAATCATTAGCTTACTTGCCAATTCTGGGTCCGCAATTGTTGGACGCGCTATTAACCGAGTGAGGGACACACCTACACTAGTTATCACTGGAATAATGATGTCTACTGGTTCACTTTTTCTTATGATATTTAGTCTAGTTTTAGAAACTCAGGTTTCCCTATCTCCGATCTCTTGGTTCTACATTCTATGGCTTGCTGTCTTCAATACTGCTCTTGCATTTACGCTCTGGAACCGATCGATGAGAATTCTCAGGGCTATCGATATGACTCTCATTAATAGTACGATGATGCCACAGATAGTTATTCTTTCCATTATATTTCTTGGAGAGTTTCCAGATACCATTGATTGGATAGGGCTCATAATTTTAGCTATCAGTGTAACAGCGGTACAGTATCTTCAAACAAAACATGTAGAAACGACATCAAAGGAGAAAATCATTCAATAAGAAAGCCTAATCAGTGAGGAAGTTGTAATTTTCATTCACTTAGGAGCAATGTTTTTGATGACCTATGTAGATCTTAAGAAGACTGAACTCTTTTCCTTCTTCAATTTTACAGAGAATGGACGAAGACCCTCCAGTGGTGGGATGCAGGAGATCCATTTCAAACCAGGCGGGTTTCAAGAATTCATTGATGTGAAATTGAAGATTGATAGTTCTCAAATGGTTCATCAAGGAACATTATATCTCGATAGAGCTTGGATTGGTGGACCGATGACTGTCAGTCCTTTTGGGAAAGATTTGGCGAAATGTTTCATCGCAGCTGTGACTCCTGATGTTGACAAGGCTAAAGCTGATAGAGTAGTTTGTACAATTTGGAATATACAAGGATCAAGTGATAAAGTAATTTCAATTCATCCTGAGGGGCCTGTAAAGATAACAGAGAAGGATTCTATAGAGGAGCTTGAACATGTCTATCTAGGAATTGCAGATAAATTTGAAATGACCTTTGAAAAATCTTGTATCAAAATAGAAAATGTTATGGATGTGGGCAGAAAGCGATTGAAAATTTCAATAGATTCAATCTAAGCATTACTTCGATTTCCAAGCCATCATGATCGTTTTAGAAAAGTCTGAAGCAGCTGCTCCGATTAGAGTAGCATTTGTTTTATTCAAAACTTGTTCTATTATCATTGTAATAGAATTCTCGTCTTCTTTGCATCCAATTAGGGAATCTTCAATCAACTGGATAGTTTCTTCTGGGTGCAAGAAGAAATCTCCCATAATTCTAACTTGGTCAATCTTTTCAGAAGTGATACTTAGCTTTACCTTCACTAACTTTCCACCGGGAATCTTGTAACTTGCTTCTTGCATAAGTCCTACCTCGAAAAATTCCATGCATCCGTAGAGTATTTTTCTTTTGCAAGTTTCTCAGCTGTTTGCTGTTCTTCCGTGCTCAAATTGCCTTGTACTAATTCAATGTCTAAAGCTTCTGAGAATCCTCGAGCCAGGGCTATTCGTAATTCATCGACGAGTACATGCCTGTTAAGGATCTCTTGAATAGAGGTGACTCTTTCTTTGACATCGGATATCATCTTGTCAGAAATCTTCTCTTGAGGTACTTTCAAGATTGTAAACATTAGGTTGACATCAAGGTCAAGTAGTGTTGTTCCATGTTGTAAAACACAACCATGACGTCTAGTCATTGCATTCCCTGAAACCTTCTTCTCTCCGACTGTGACATCATTAATTGGTTTGAATTCACCATTCTTGATATCCAGATGAGATAGCGCTCTCACTATTCCTCCGCATAGTAATTTGTATGATTCAAGAATATCCTTGAGAGCTAATGGATGCTCTTTCGGCATAATTATACTGTATGTTACCTCGCCAGTGAAATCGTGATAGACGGCTCCTCCGCCAGTTATTCGTCTTATGAAATCAATGCCCTTGGATTTACAGAACTCAACATCCACCTCATCATGCATTCCTTGAAATATTCCTATGGATACCGCTGATGGCTTCCAACGATAGAGTCTAAGTGTGGGCGGGGCTTTTCCTTCCTTCATTGCTAACATAATAGCCTCATCAATTGCCATATTCGTGAATGCATCATGTGTTTTCAAATCTATGAATCTAAACTCTTCCAACTACGTCACCAATCTTGTTTCTTTTATTGCCTTCTGGATTTCCTCATGTGTTAACTTACGAGGAAAATTGTACATTGGACCTCTCGGTCTTTCATTGTAGAAAGGACGATTACATCCTTTACATCCAGTAACGCAAAATGCATCTCCAGAAGATAAGGCTTGTCGAAGGAAAGATGAATCTACTGTGATAGATATGCTACCATCATCATTCTCAACAATTTGATGAAGTTCTAATTCTCCTTTGGATACAAGATGTCTTACAGCTTGAATTCTTCGATATGCTTCTAGATTTGGAGTGGGATGATCTTGTAATGAAGTTCCTCGGATATTAGTAAACGCAAAGAGACCCACTGTCACTCCTTCCTGATACATCTGGATAATGAATTTCGCAGCTTCAAACTCCGATTCTCCAAGCCCAACAATGAGATGAGTTGTTACCTTTCCTTTTCCAAATATCGAGAGGGCATCCTGTAAGGCTTGCTTATGCTTTTCCCAGCGATATAGTGAGTCGCGCTGTTCTCCTTTGATTTTAGCAAAGAGATCAGAAGTGCTCGCGTCTAGAGCAATTCCAATATTTGAGACACCAGCATCCTTGAGTCTCTTGAGTTCAGCTTTAGAAACTGGATGGATAGCTATAGAGATTGGTAATTTTGTAATTTGTCTGATTCTTCCCACAAGATCTTCAACATCGTCTACAACACTTGTGTAACATATTGTTTGTATACAAATTCTCCTAAATTGACTGGGAGGGGGCCAATTCTCTATGATAGAATCAACATCAAATTCTGGCCAAGAAATTCTCGACAATCTATCTGAGGAAGCTGAACTATCTCGAGCTTGGGGACAGAATGCACAATTGGCCTCACATTTTCCATCTTGATAAGTCATAAGAAAAGCAGTGGTAAAATCAGGGTCTCTTGGTCCACTTTCGAAACCTAATTGAACTGCAGTACCAATGGATAGACGAACTTTCTCGACCAAGATAATCAACTGACTTGAGTTCTATTTGGCTTTAATCATGTTGCTACAACTATCAATCTTTAACTTACACAATTCACCTTCTGAAATAGTTCCAATAAATTCTCTATAGAATTTCGGAACCAATACTAGTTGAGGGACACCTTGTTTTTTGAATTGCTTTGGATATATGAAACAGGAAATACCTCGTAGCATTTTGTCATTGAGCGAACATGAGAGCGAGGGACCCCTTTGGAAAAAGCTGGCTCCTTTCAAAGAAGAGCGGATTCTCCCCACAGGAAGATTACTCAGTCCAACTAAAGACTGCTCTATGGGAAATGTGTGACCAATTATTCCTCCATGTTTGTAGTGTGAGAGACCTCCATCAATGATACCTACTATATTTGATTCATTGTCAAAAGCTGATAGGCCATAGAACCCATCAATTGAGGTGACAGAGAGGTTTCGTGGGTACCCAATAATATGGTCTTCAGAAACTGATTCTACATGGAATTCAATTTCAGCTGATGTTTCTCTTGCTATTATAGAATCAAATCTGAATGGAAGTTCAAGGGGATACGATTGTGTTGAACGTGGGAAAGAATCAAGGTGCATAATTTCCACATGATAATGAGGACCAGTCCAGTAATTGAAGTATCTAGATCTAATCGTGGAACCTATTGTGTCCCTTAAATCAACAATTTCTCCTTCTTTCAAAGATGGCTTGCAGTGCATTATCCGAACAATATTTGCTTCCGTTCCTTCAGGTTGAATTGCAATTACATAATCAAATACTTCAGTTGGGAATTCTTTCTTGCGGCCCATCTTGATCTTCTTAATTTGAACAATTTTTCCAGAAACTGGAGATGCAACAGGTCCTCCCCACTCCTGATGATATGGATAGATGTCAATTGCTGCTGCGTGAGCATGTCCAGTGTAAGGACTATTGAAGTATGAAAAATATGCGTCTTCTGGAGAATGAATCATAATTCCATTGGCTTCTCCTATGACATGCATTCTTTGTTTCTCTCTCTTGAGCTTTGGAGTGTTGGTAACAACTACCAAATAGTTGTACATTCCTAGACTTTATATTATCGGTGTTTATATTGGCCAGATTGAATAGTATGGTGTAGAGTTAATCTAGGACAAGAACCAAGTCCATGAGCTGCCTCTACAGTCGCCGCGAGTTGCACGGAGACATAAAACGCTTGTTGGAGAGGTCGTTAGACGTTGTGGTTCGATGAACTACGACGCAACTTCAATGAATCAGGAACCGAACATCGATCATAGACTGTGAAGTCTAAGTTTGTACAAGTTTCGGGTAACGGTAGGTAGCATGTCCATCAATATGAACATGCTTCCTTAATCCTAAGCAGCTTTTGCAGCTTCATAAATAGGTACAAGACGAGCTTTCCATGCATCCAGTCCTTTTGGTGATTCTGGATATTCACGGTAGACCGCCCTGATATCGTTCATTAGGGTCGCTACCTTGGAGATTCTTAGTAAGAGGGGTATCTTTCCAAAACCTGCGACTAATCGTTTGAACTTCTCACCTGCTCCAAACTTTACCTCGCCAGTCATAGAAGTATCTAAGAGATCACTAGCCTTGATGATCTGCTTCTTGAATGCAAAGTCTATGTCATCATTTGTGATGTTCAGTAAGAACCATCTGAAGACATCTAGAGCTGCTTGTTTCATTCCGTAGCTCTTGTGGTACCGTGGATTATACGGCCAGAGAGACTCGATTGAAGTATCATTTCTCTCTAATGCTTCTGAGATTGTGATTCCTGCGTGAGCTCCACCCAGCATTGATGATCCAATTCCGCCACCATGTATAGGGTTGACCTGACAGGCCGCGTCGCCAACAAGCATAAAATTATCATCGACCATAGTATCAATTGGACGCCTAATCGGAGCAACTCCTCCACTGCTATCAAGAACTTTCACTTCACCCCAAGTATCAATCCATGTCTTCTTCACAAAGTCATTTTGTATATCCTTAGGATTACGATGGCCCTTGAGGGTCATGACACCGTTTCCAACATTGACCCTGTTCTTACCTTGTGGAAACACCCAGGTATAACCACCCAAGGTTTCATCTTGATTCCAAAAGATATCAAGATAATCAGGGGTTTCAAAGGTGAAATCAGGAGTTTCATAGATATCACGCCAAGCGACCATCCTATCCTCACTTGCAATGTGACGTTCCATAGGTGAGGTCTCAGGCATCTGCATCCGAAGAACACCGGTTGCTCCTGTTGCATCAACAACAACTCGTGCAGTGATATCTTTGTCTGGACCTTTTTCTTTGGAGACTTTAAGACCAGACACTTTGCCATCATCAAAGAGAAGTTTCTTGACTCGAGTTGAGGCCATGCTTTCAGCACCAGCTTTCTCAGCAAGCTCGACAAACCATTGACCCATTTTCAATCGATTGAATGACATGCCGATTGTCGTTGCTCCCTCCATTCTCAACCTGTGTGCTCTATCAGGTGCAATCAAATCGATTCCATTTACTTCATGCTCTACGATACCTTTCGGTAAAGCAGGAATTCCCACAAGTTCTCTTAGCTGAGTGATATGATGAGAACCGAGTGCATCTCCACAGGTTTTGTTTCCAATATTGTCACGTTCTTTTCTATCAATGAATAGAACTGAGTGACCTCTTTTGGCAAGTGCATAAGCAGTAGTAGCACCACCGGTACCTGCTCCTGCAATAATTACATCATAATCCGTCGCCATAACTATTACTTCCTTGATAATTTCCAAGACTGTTGAAGAAACCCTTCCAATTGCATCGATATGAGCGCATTATCAGCCCATCCACAAACTGTCAGATCTGGCATCGAAATTAATGATTCTATTGAATCAATCACCACATCAATTGCAAGTGTATCCTCCTTAATACGGTACTGGATTTTTAGATCTGCGTCTTCTGGTCTCTTTCCAAATATAGCTTGAATTTTAACACCACGCATTTGCGCATTTCGTAGATATTCCAATACAGTTATTCCAAGAGATTCAAGATCAGGAGCAACAAGGAATATTGTGTCCTTTGCTCGTCCTATCATTGCCAGCATCTTTGCCAAGACATCAGCACTCCCTCTTATCGTATATATCAATGAGGGGATAACTTTCTTTGATTCTCGTGAATCTTGTAATTTTTGTAAGTCATGTAAGAGTTGTTCTAACTTCAAAGAAAACATCTCTTTTACATGGGACAAAGGAGCAAATTGGTAGATTTTTGGTCTACCGGAAAGGAGTACAACCAAACCTCTTCCGACTAGCGCATCAAGTACCGCATACAGATTTGCATGATGAATACCAGTCTCTGTCGAAAGGTCTGCAACTGAGGCAGATTCGAGTTGATTTAGAGCAAGAATTACTGCAGTTTCATGTGCACCAAATCCTAACTCACGCAAAGATAAGTTAGCGCGTGAACTGATTTCTTCTGCATTCTTCTCACTTGAAAGGGTCATTTTTCTCAAGCAATTATGTGCAATTACTACTTATAATAATTACGGCTTTGCAAATCCAGATAAAACTTCCTTCACTATATCCCGTGCGGCAATTGCAGTTAGTCCCGAAGTGTCGATTAAGGGATTGAGCTCAACGATATCAGAATATTTCACTTTTCCAGATGAAAATGCAATCCGAATGATAGACACCAATTCTTCAACAGAGAGACCTCCTGATTCTGGATGACTGACGGCAGGAGCTATCGATGGATCTAATACATCAAGATCAATTGAAACATATAGATGATCAACTCGCTCAGCTAGGTCAAGAATCTCTTGCTTAACTGTTAATTTTGTAACTTTGGGTAGTTCCTTCTTCTGTTCAGGTATAGCGCATCGTGTATCATAAGCAATGACATCAGCAATCTCGACGATTTTCTCGTCAATAATTCGCCTTAACGTAGTTGCGTGGGATAGCTGGTATCCTCCCATATCTGAATACAAATCAGCATGAGCGTCCAGATAGAGAATGCCCCATTTTCCTTTTCGTTCCCTATTGAGACCTCTTAGAATTGGATAAGTAATGAAATGATCTCCACCAAGAAATAAAAGACTGCTCTCTTTGGCTGCTAATTTTGCTGTTGCCTCTGAGATGTCAACAACAGCAGATTCAGGTAGCCTCTGAACTACTTCTAGGTCTCCAACATCCTCAAGTGTTATCAATTTCGATAAAGGTTCTTCAGGAACATATCCTTCTCCGATTGTGAGAGGGTAACTGTGTGACCTTTCTCCATCTGTTGTTTTTCTGATTGCATCTGGTCCAAAACGAGCTCCAGGGGTATGACTAGAGGTTATGTCATATGGAACACCCACAATTCCTACATCAGGATCACCAGCTTCAGGACCCTTAATCCCGAAGAAGGTTCTAGGTAAACGAAGATACCCATTCAACTCGTCTTTGAGAGGCATAAAGAATAGAAAAGATACTCACAAAATAAACATGCTGCATTCACATTTAGAAAAAATAAAGAGAAGGATAATCCCGTGAGAGTTAAATTTCTCAGGGATTATCTAGTTTCTTGTGTTATACTTGGTACGAACCGCCACCGCCTCTTCCACGAGCAATAAGCCCAATATTGATGATAGCACCTAAACCTACTACTCCAATCGCCATAGCTGTATATGGCATTCCATCAGCTATCATTTGGGATAGTAGTCCAATCATATCAGGACTGACAGAATAACCGTCAATATGACATGACTTGGTGTATGTAGTGTTATCATATTCGTATGAAACTGTTGCTGGATAGAAGATATATCCACCTTCGTTGACAAAAGTTACAGTGTAGGACATATTTAACCAATCGCCAGCATCAAGGACTGATGATGTTGTAGACTGAACTCCAGTTACAGTAATATTGGGGTACGTCGCTGCAAAAGCGGTATCCTCCAAGACTATATCATAGATTGGAGATACTCCTTCATTGTGTACACCAACATTTACAATTACTTGACCGCCAGTGGCTATTGTTGCAGGACTGAAGGTTCTTGTAATTGTGATTAATGGTGGAAATGTTCCTTCTTCAAAGCTAATGGTATAATCAGGTACATTTGTGTATGCAGTAGCATTCCAAAATACCATGCCTGAACCACTATCATAGAAGGTACGATTTAGAGCTTCATCTTCAGGACTGTACATCGTTATATTGACATTTGATGGAAGTTGCATGATAACAATAGATTGACCATCATCCATGCCATTGATGTTAGCTAGAGGTTCCTTACCTAAGAGATCTTCAAATAGATTGATTTCGTCAGAGGTTGTATCGAGAACTTGGTCTCCAATGTATCCTGCAGCAGCAATCGCGAGTGGACCGTCTAAAGCAGGCAATTGAGAAATTAGAAATGAAGAGGCTGTTGTATTTTCTCCACCCATAAATCCTCCAATTAGATCCATTAGGTCACCCATATCTGGAACAGCTAGTAGACCTGCACCAGATGCTCTTGCTTTTGTAAATACACTCGTGTCGATCGAACTTAGAAAACCAGATTGGTCCATGAGACCAAGTACACTCTCTACTGCATCTTCGAATGTGTTGGTTATTTGGTAAATGAAGAGATTGATCGTAAATGGAAGTTCAATTCCCATTTCTGGTGGGAAGAAATCTTCATCAATCCTCAAGTTTAGAAGATCTGCAAATGCGAAGCCAAATTCGATATTCATATGACTTCGAATCGCACCCATTCTAGCTTGTGCCTCTGCATCTGTTACATCAACAAAGATATTGATGAGCAAGCTGAAGTCGGAGCCTATCATCTCAAGAATAGAGTCGACACTGAATCCACCCTCGTCAAATTGAGCTGCCACAAATTCTTCACTAGCACCTTCAAAACCTAAGAATTCGCCACCAATCATATCAATGATATAATCAAGAAGCTCACCTTGTGTAGCTAGTAAAGCCATCACCATGCAACCATCATACATTTCACCAGGTCCAGATTGATCTAACCCTAACGAGGTTGATGGAATTCCAAGTTGCCCGTAGACAACTGCGGGAGTACCTTGTGGGTCGATTGATGCAAATACAACTTCTGCACCGTTTTCAATTAGATTGAAGATGAGCTCTTCTCCAATATCTTGAGCCACAACTGCTCCACCTGCATTTGCCGCGACCACCGCTGGTGCAGCGAAAAGAAATGCCATAGCTAATATGACAAATGCGTGCTTGTAATTGATTTTCATTCTAAAAGTCCTCCTTTGGTCTGACAATAGAACCGATTATTCCTGCGACAATCACAATAATAATTGGTGTGAGGAACCAAATGATCAAAGGCGTGATCAAAGCCATAATGTCCAAACCGCCTCCTCCTCCTCCAATTCCTGAAATAAGTGGTAGGATTTGATCGATTGCGCCTTGGATCAATGGGATGCCAAGTAAGTCAATCAATGAAGAGCCAGGTGGGATTACTAATGTACCAAGTGCTAGACCTCCTTGAAGCAGAAGATATACGCACAAGGCAATAATACCAATACAAGCTAGCCAAACCATTAGTCCGACAACAAAAGCACCTTTTTTGGTACCTGCCATCATTCCCCCGACAAAACCAGCTCCTGCCCAGACTGCAATCATTGTAAAACTATTCATCGGATTAACGAGGACTAGATTCAACATGACCAATGATGGCCTCACATAATTTCCGAGTGAGGGTGCCAAGATAGCTATTGCAGCTTCATATCCTTGCGGTAGCAGGAACCATCCGCCGAGGAGTACTATGAGTAATGAAATGAGCCAGCCAAAATACTTGCTCGAAAATGATGAAATTATTTTTTCCTCCTTGCAAATAGGTTCTAACAATATTCCAAATTCTAACCTATTAACACTTTGGCCGATGGTTATGCTGCGTGATTAATGAATGTGGAATACTGCTTCAGCAAAAGAGAAATACTCCCATTATTTACTAATTTTGAATATCGTGGCTACAAATATATAACTTTGAATGTTATCTGAGATGTGTAAGGAAGTGCACAAGCAAGTAATAGTAGGTTGGACATAAAGTGGAGGATGAAGCCAAAACAACTTCAGTGTATGAACTAGTGCAATTAATGTCGTCATTGAACGACACAAGGCGGGCAATCCTTCTTGCGTTGGCACACATATATCCAAGAAGTGTTAGCGGTGTTCAACTCAGTCGATTGATTGGGTACAGTGGAAAATCCAGGAGTCTTTACAGAGGTGTCATCTCACAGCTCAAAGAGAACGAGATGATACAGATAGACCAGCTTACTCCAAAGCTCTATGCTATTAGGGTAAACAATGAGCATCCGCTCCTATCTGTTCTTGTTGATCTTTGTAGGACAAACGGCGAGAGTGCTCGAAAGTTATACATGAAAGCGCTAGAGGATGAGTAATATTGGAAGATATGCTTCTGAAGCAAGCAAGAGCCCTTTACAAGGATCGTTTACGTATTGCTCTAGCTGCATTCATTGTTGTCTTCTCTATCACATTCTATCTATTCTATAATCCAGAAATAATCTCTATTGGTGCAGTTCCACCTGTGGGTTGGAATCAAGGATGGACTCAAGGATTTGCAGTAGTTGCTTCTGTTAATACAATTGGTTTCTGCTTGTCAGTTGTACTCATAGTATTGATATTTCGATTCTGGTCTTGGGCTTTTCTACCTGGACCTGCATTAACATACACACTTGCAATACTCAAAGGTATACTAGGGACTAAAACCACAATTAGACACACTTATGGAAAGAAGATTAGAGTGACCTTGGAAAATGGACTTCAATTTGATGTGAATTGCAGAATCAAAGAGAAAGGTACAGATGAATGGTTTGTCTATCGCTTAGTGTCAACACAACTGCATTGTGATCAATTAAGGAATATTGCACTTAGACATGGATTTGGTGTCAAGAATGACCGTCTAGTGGCTAGTATTAGCAATGATGAGCTTCACCATAGAACCTTCTTGCTTACTAAGGCAATGATGTTGGCAAGTCCCTCTATCTAATTATGGGGATGCTTTAGCGCTCTGGGTTTTTTTCGCTTCTTTTTTCTAGCAAAGTTATCTATATCAGTCATCCATCGAGTTAACATAACTGGATGAGTAGTGTATCTTGAAGGTATACTATTTCCTAGGAATGATTTCTTCTGCTTCTTCTTTTTTTTCTTTGCCATCTCTAATTCAAGTAACTATGGAATTGAAAATTGATAAATCTTTCATTGAGTTGAACTACAGTCAAGAAAGCTATTTTTACTGATTATCGGTTTACTTGATTGATTTTCATGGTCATGAGAGTGAAACGCACCATAGATATAGCAATGAGCAATTACACTGAGATAATTGGATTTTCTGTTTTTACGTACGAAGGACAAGTTGCTTATGCCAGTGATAATATGCAGATTAGTGATGACATTAATACACTAGTTCAAGCTTGGAATGGACAATTTCATAATTTCCAACTGAAAGGCGTTTCTTTTGTTACTGCTCTAACAACAGAGCAAGGATTTGTAGCAATTAACCCCGAAGGTGCTGTAAGTCTAATCTGTGGAACTGGAAAGGGAGTATGGTTTATTGCCGTATTTGCACCGATGGATGTCGACAAGGAAGGCATTCTTAAAGAATGCATACAAGCATCAAAAAATCTGGAAGCCAGTGTTTCAATCTTTGATATCTAAGTAGAAGGTGAAATCAAAGGTTTTTGATCTGCAATTATTCTTGCAACAAAAACAATAATCGCTCCTACCCAACCCAATGATTGTTGCAGTTGCAATGTTATGCCCATATTGATTGTTCCTACCATTGTTAATTGAACTAGCGACATCATGAGACCAAGTACACCAGCAGCAATTGCCCCAAGCAGAATAATTCTTCCGAGCCAAACTCTATCAGTCGTTAGAATTAGTCCTCCAATGATTATCACTATACCTGCTAGAATGGTCATCACTGCAAGATAACCCATCACCGCTTCAAACGTGAATAGGATTGGTAGAGCAAATCCAGCAGTTAGTGCATCAGCAAGCTCATCTACAACTGCAATAGCTCCACTTGCTCCGGAAGTAATCATGAGCACTCCACCGATAATGCAAAGTATGAGTGCATTCTTATTGTGAATATTCATCAAGAACAGCCTTCGCCAAAGTCTTCAATTTAAAGGTAACTTCGGTATACTCAACAACAGTATATCAGATTTGTGAGTAACACCTATAGGTCTCCTAGAACAAAGAATGAGTTATGCCAATCAATGTGAATAGAGCTGGAGATGAAGATGCTCCAGTAATTATTTTTGTTCATGGATCTGGAGGGTCCTCAGCTACTTGGTTCATGCAGCTCAAAGGGCTCTCTAATGATTTTCACATTGTCGCAATCGAATTAAACGGACATGGTAATTCTCCAGATCGTGCAGACGAGAATACGATGGAATCATATCTAACTGATATCGATGAAATTATCACGCAATATGAGAAACCGGTTCTAGCTGGTCATAGTATGGGTGGCGCTTTATCGCAGCTCTATGCGTTAAGGTACCCAGAGAAGATTAGCGGGATTATCTTAATTGGCACCGGTGCAAAACTCCGAGTCTTTCCACTTATTTTTGACATGTTGGAGAATAATTTTGAGGGATATGTGGAAGCTGTTGGCAGCTATATGTTTTGCGAAGAAACCTCAACAGAACTGATTGAGGCATCTAAAAACGAGATTCGTAAGTGTAAGCCTGGTATCATCAATCGTGATTTTGCTGCTTGCAATAATTTCGATATAATGGAAATGATTTCTGATATTTCACTACCAGCACTCATACTAGTTGGTGAACAAGACCTTATGACCCCTGTGAAGTATTCCAACTACTTGCATGAGAAATTACCGAACTCCACTTTACATGTTATTGAGAATGCAGGCCATAGTGTAATGTTAGAGCAACCAGGACAATTTAATGCACATGTCAAAAAGTGGATGAATGCGCTCCAATGAAGTTAGAGAGTTCAGAGGTTTATCAATCGCTGGTCTCGACGTTGCTTTTCAATTGAAGCAACTAATCTTGTGCGATCAAAATATACTTCATTTCTAGTGATTTTTGCATTTTTAATCTCTACGATATCAAGCCCGATTTCGTGGATAACTTCAGGACCAAGGGGAATTTCACATTCCCATTTAACAATCGCTCCGGATGAAATTGGAAAGACTTCAATTGGTTTCCATTTCCAATCACGGTATACATCAAGCAATTTACTAAAATACTTCCTAATTGCCTCTTTGCCTTCTAGTCCGTTTCGGTGTGCAGGATCTGTGTATAATGCATTGTCAGCGTAATATGACACAAGTGTATCAGGATCATTTCCAGTCCATGCTTCAAGCCATTCTGTACAAAATGCTAGTAGTTCAGTTTCGTTCATTCAAGCTCACACCAAATTCTTGATTTCGACGTTTGCTTTTGCATCTACTTGTCCTCTTATTCTTTACTCATCATTTCTGTCAGTAATTTTCGAGTAAACTGACATCCCTCACTGTTAAATATAGGCTATGTATACTGAATTTTGTTTCTTTGAATATATTTGGAGAATTAACTAATGGAAGAATCTGTTGAAATTATTCAATCTGATAAGAGAGAACGACGTGGTTGGTATCTGTTTGATCTTGCAAATACCAGCTTCACAGTTCTTATTGTCACTGCTCTGTTTCCATTGTATTTCAGAGTGTTAGTTTGGGATACTACACTTGGCGATGCAATGTGGGGTTTTGCTGGAAGCATCACTATGATAATTGTAGCTCTATCTGCGCCGGTTCTGGGGGCAATAGCTGATTTTGGTGGGACAAAGAAAAAGTTCATGAAGTTCTATACAGGAATTTGTATAGTTTTTACAGCATTCATGGTTTTCCTACCAGGAATAACAAATTCTCAAATCCCTGATCCAAAACCCCTATTATCTCCCTTCAATTTCCCACCTTTTCTAGGCTTAGATATGTGGGTGTGGGCATGGATTATTTTCATAATTGCTAATGTGGGATTCCAAGGTGCACTTCCGTTCTATAATGCTTGGTTGCCTGAAATAAGCACTAAGGAAAACATTGGACGTATAGGTGGCAATGGGTATGCAGCAGGTTATGTAGGAGCTATGGCTACTATCATTATTGCACTCATCGTGATTCTGTTGGATTTTCCAATGACATGGGCCTTCGCATTAAGTGCAGTCTTCTTTCTAGTGTTTGCAATACCGAGTTTCAAGATGTTAAAGGATAGACCTGCAAAACCACATCCTGGTGAAGAAGGGCAATCCCTCATTGTAGTGGGTTACACGAGAGTCAGAAAAACTATTGGCAGCATCCGAATGTACAAGGGACTTCCATTATTCCTTGTTGCATATTTCCTGTTTAGTGATGCGATAACTACTGTCATTTATTACGCGGCAATTTTCGGTGCTGCAGTCTATGGATTTGGCACTACTCTGACCCTTGTCTTCTTTGCTATAACCCAATTAGCAGCTATTCCAGGTGCATTCGCCTTCGGTTGGGTAGCAGATAGGATTGGAACAAAGAAGACTTTGATAATAACGCTCTTCATTTGGATTATTGCGTTACTATTAGCCTATTTCCTTGTAGCTTGGGGACAGCTTGTCTGGTGGACTGTAGGTATGATTGCAGGAGTTGGTATGGGCTCATCTCAAAGTACTGCCCGTAGCATGTACGGACAATTCATCCCTGATGACAAGAAAGCTGAGATGTACGGTTTCTTTGCGTTAACTGGTAAGTTTGCGGCTATACTAGGACCTGCTGTATATGCAACCATACTGCTATTGGCGAATCCTACACATGATCCTAATTTAGTAGCAGATTCGCATCTAACATCAATGCTTTTTGTGGCGCTCTTCTTTGTAGTATCAATTCTTCTCCTTCTAAAGGTTAGACAACCTGAAAAGGGTGAAGCTAATATTCATCTTGAAGATGACCAACCATTTGCTTAGTCTATCGAGTGTGAGGAGGGTTTCCCCTCCTCCTCTCCACTATTTTTCATCTACATTTTTCAACAAAATATCGTTCATAATCTACTGCCCGAAGCTCGCAGAGTTCCAGTCGATTCAATTTTTTCTCGAGGCTCATCAGGAGACTAAATGCAATATCGAAAATGAGATCTGCAAGAATCACAAATAGGGATAGTGTGATTATGCAACCTCGAATCACGGGGTAATCCATAAGCAGTATGCCATGAAATAGATAGTAACCTACACCTCGCCAAGTAAAAACAACCTCCACTAAAACTACTGTACTCATGAAAAGCGGGAACCATTCTTTGATAACTTGAAGTGAAATTTTTAGGCTAGAATAGAAACTGTATTCAGTACTTCTTCCTTTAGCAATATTTTCAGTTGCTCTCTCTATTGTTAAATTTTCAGAGATATTTTTTTTCAATGTGGAATATATGATTGAAGTACCACCTAGTGTCAGAACACTCATCGGAAGAGCCAAATGAAAAAGAACATCCATGAAAATCATAATTCCTCCTAAAGCTGAAGTTAAGGAAGAATCCATTACTTCGTACGATATAGTTCCAAATTCAGGAAAACCAAATCCTAAATGTTCAGGCAAAGCATAAGCTCCCACAAAAAGAACTATCATTCCTAACCAGTAAATCGGTGTGCTTCTAATTATCTGTGATGATAATTGACCAATCTTTGATGACTCCCCTCTCCCATTATCTTCGTCACGCGCCACGAGGGTGCTTCCAATAAAGAGAGATGCAAAAAGAGACATTCCAACAAGTAAGGCTGTATTTGCTATTCGCTCACCAATATGACTAGAAACTGGTTTAATAGTATAAAGCGAATGACCATAGTCTCCAGAAAGACAATTCACGACATGTCTAAAGCACATATTGATCCATTCTGCAACATCGGGATGTGATACATACCCCCATTTTGCAATTTCTTGATGCATAAGTTCGATTCCTAATGTATGTCTCAAATCAAGACCGTATAAGAAACACATTGGGCTTAAACCATAAAATAACGCTGGAATATTTAACAGAAAGAATGTTAGAAAGATAACACCAAGATAGAACACAATAGCTCTTATGCCACGCAATACAATATACTTCCCCGCTGTCATTTTCTCCTGACCTCCAACTAGTACCTAGCGACACTATGTACTCATTCGTTTTTTAACTAATAAGAATAACCATCACCGTAAGCAGGATTTGCATTTCGATGCTATCGCATTGGAGTTATTACTGCAAATTGCGAAAATTATCGATTCACGATAGCTTAGACAAGACCTTGGTTCCAAAGATTTCTATCTGTTGAAGTTCTTCTTGATGTGGAAACATGAAGATTGAATGTGATACACCTAGATTTTTGTATGCCTCTAATTTCTCAACAAGCATTTCTGGAGTACCCCACATAGAATCTGCAACTCTTTCTCGGTAAACCTCCAATGGAATACTACGCAATCTTGCTGATTCAATTGTCGCTTCCTCCAAATCAGATTCATCTTCAAAAACACGCGTCCAGAACCCGACCGATTTCTTGATTTCCTCAGACCGTCCAAATTCTTTTCTGTATGATTCCAATTTCTGAAATATTAGCTTGAGGTGTTCAGGTGTGAATGCCCAAGCTAAGTTGATTCCATCACCGTATTTTGCAGTAAGTTTCAACATGTGCTGCTTTCCATACATGGTTCCCACCCATATAGTAGGATGAGGTTTCTGTATAGGTTTAGGAAACGAAATGAGTTCTTTGATTTCATGGTACTCTCCACTGAAACTGGCTTTTTCTTCAGTCCAGATACTTCTAATGATTTGAATTGCCTCCGCTAGTTGAGCGATTCTTGTCATATCTTTTGGAAAATCATAGCCATATGCATCGTACTCGCGCTTCTTCCACCCAGCACCAATACCAAATTCAAGTCGTCCCCCAGACAAAACATCTAGTGTCGCCGCCATTTTCGCATGCAGTGCAGGATTTCGATAACTATTGCAAAACACCAAACTCCCCACTCGAATATCTGGATTCTCAGTAACCAATGCAGTCATCACGAGCCAAGGATCTAACAATACTTTGTCTCCTGCACTTTCATCTATCATAAAATGGTCCGAGAACCATACTGTGCTAAATCCATTATCTAGCCCTTTGCGAGCAATCCTAGATATCGCCTCATAATCAAAACCAAATTGAGGTTCTATTTGAATACCGAATTCCATAACGTTTCAATCCTTTCCTTCGGTAGCAATTTCGAGAGCTACTCTTACAGCATCTGATACAAATGAAGGACACATTCTATCAAATGTTCCTTCCTTTATTGCAACCTTTCGAGCTTCGATATCAGTCATTTCAACTCCGGTTAGTTGATTGCATAGTATAGTTTTGTTCTTCAGTTTGAATCTGCGAACAAACTCCTCTCCTGACGTATATGCTTCTTCTTTGTGGTCTAGAATATCAGTGTGCAGTCTACTATTTATTACACCAAGTGCAGCGATAGCACCAGAAACAGCTCCGCACACATTTCCCTCATGTGCAACTCCACCTCCCAATCCCGCAGCAAGAGGTATAATTTGCTCAAAGTCCATCTTCCACCCTACAAGAATTGCCTTCATTGCAGATTGAGCACAATTGCATTTTCCAGAGAAATATTCCTTTGAAAGTGCTACGCTTTCATCTATCATAGTATTGAACTACTAACGAATGACCATATCAGGTTTCCGAATTATTGGAGTGGTCCTGATGATTCAAATTTCACACTCATCAAAATGAAATTGAGCCGTGTACTCTATGATAATCCATTTGATGGTAAGAAGTACACGGTTGATCTTTCATAGAACTATGAACAATTAATCAAATCTTGGTTACAGGATTCAAACGACTAAATTGTAACAAACCTGCAAATAGAACAACTAGACCAATCATGAATATTGCTGTACCTGCGGATTCCATTCCAGTATGTATTGCTACAAGACCTCGAAGAATTTGCCCAAGGACTAACATTACAACTCCTAATAGTGCTACAGCTTTTGCACTCCTCGTATCTGCACTCTTCATCTCAAGTCCAGTATCATGATTATCCAAGATCGGAGCATCAGATGTTTTCACGTCAGATAGAAAGAATCGTTTTTTATCATCTGTAAATGAACCTTCTAAGGAACCTGATTCAACTAATGATTCGATTGTATCAAAAACAAGCTCTGCATCAATGGTAGTAAGATTACTGATCATCTCTAGAGAGCTGATTTTTTCTAACATTATTGTGTCATATATTGTGGATTCAACATCTTCATGATTGATGGATTTAGATTCAATAACCATACTTTCTCACAATAAATAACCCTCATTGTATCTATATATACAAGACACACTAGGCAAGCACTCTCCTAGAGGTCACCACAGAAGTTCTTCTTGTGGGTACTCAATGTGTTACTTTTACAATTATCTAAGAAAATAATTAGGGAATAATAAGGTTCTATGTTTTCAAGAGATAATTTTAAAAAAATCGGCAATTGTAGATTTAATAATCGTTAACTCCCGAATAGCAATCAACGGGTTTTTTAGGGTGAATGTAGTCAGTAATAACACCTTGGGAACTGATTATAGCACATATGCCCTGTAATTGCATGTCACTGTTATTTCATGTACCCATGAATGGTTCAATTTTTGAACCTTGCAAGGAGAGAAATAAATAATGGCAAGTAAAGGAACAATGGCCGCTCTTGTTATTATCATCATTGTTGTTGCTGGAGCTGGGGCATATGTTGTTATGTTTAACCCCTTCGGAACACAAACACGTGTAGCTGTAGTATTTGCTACGGGTGGACTTGGTGATAAAAGTTTCAATGACGGCTGTAAAGCTGGTTTGGATCTAGCTGTTGCAGATTTTGGTATAGCATATGACTATGCTGAACCTACGGCAATAACGGATTATGAAGTAATGCTCAGAGAGTTTGCTAATAGTTCGATATATACGTATGATTTGATTATAGCTATTGGTTTTGACCAAGAAGTGGGATTACAAATTGTAGCAAATGAAAGTCCAACACAAAAGTTCGCAATCATTGACATGTTCATTGATCCAATTGCTTACCCCAACGTTGCATCTTTGCTCTTTGATGAGCACGAAGGTTCAGCACTCGTTGGTGCAATTGCAGGTCTTACAACCACCACAGACAAGATTGGTTTCATCGGTGGCTTGGACATTCCATTGATTAACAAGTTTGGTGCTGGTTACATCTTTGGTGCAGGTTATACCAATCCACAACTAAACGGTACAGTTAACATCTTAGCTAACTTCTCAAGGGCTTACACAGGTTCTTGGACTGACACAACATCAGGTCAAACACTAGCAAATGGTATGTATGACGCTGGTGCAGACATTGTCTTTGCTGCAGCAGGTCGTGCAGGCCTTGGAGTTTTCGACAGTGTAAAGGCGAAGAATGTTACATCAAGTGTTCCACTATGGTGCATTGGTGTTGACATGCCACAAATGTGGTATGGTACCGCTGATACTGAAACTCCAGTTGCTCCAACATTGTGCCTCACTTCAATGCTGAAGAAGGTTGATGTTGCAGTGTATACAATCATTGAGGATTGGATAGTAGATGGTACTTGGAACGAAGGATTTGATCTTCTGTATGCCTTCAACCTCGCTAACAATGGTGTCGGATACGAAGTCAATGAAGACCTACTCACTCTAGCTCCCAGTATCATCACAGCTGTTGAGGCATTCAAAGCCCTCATCATAGACGGCACAATCACAGTTCCAGACGCAGTATATTGGACATAGTATAGATTGAGGGGTTTACCCCTCTTTCTTTTATTTTTTTATTTTTAATACCGTAGGGTTAAATAGCACCATGTGTTTTTCATTATATCAATGCAGTTCTTAATTGCAACAATTACTATTGGTTATCGATTCTAGAGGTTACAATCATGAGTACTGACTATGTTGTAGAACTCGAAAATATTACGAAAACATTTCCCGGTGGTGTTCAAGCCAATAAGGACGTAACTCTCAGAATCAAGAAAGGCGAGGTCATTGGACTTCTCGGAGAGAATGGTGCTGGGAAGAGCACGCTCATGAACATCCTCTATGGACTGCTACAACCAGATTCAGGTAAAATAATTATTAATGGTGAAGAAGTGAATCTGAAATCACCCCAAGATGCGATTGTCCGCGGTGTCGGAATGGTGCATCAACACTTCAAACTTATTCCGGTTCTCACAGTGACTGAAAATGTTGTTCTGGGACTCGAACCAATTCTCAAGAAGATGGATGTTAGAAGCATTCCTGGAGGACGAACAATAGGTGCTGTTCTTCCCATAGACTTTGGAACTGCTGCAAAAAGAATAACAAAAATCGGTGACGAGAATGGTCTTCCAGTGAACCCAAATTCTAAAATTCAGGATCTGTCAGTAGGTTTGCAGCAGAGGGTTGAGATCATTAAGATGTTGTATCGTGAGGCGGACATCCTCATTCTAGATGAACCAACTTCTGTATTGACCCCCCATGAAGTTAACGAGCTTTTCGTCACACTCAAAGAATTTGTAAAAGCTGGAAAGACGATTATTTTGATAACTCACAAGCTCCGTGAGTCAATGGCTCTTTGTGATAGAATTTGTGTCCTACGAGATGGAGCTTTAGTCGGAACAGTTGCTCGTGATGATACATCTCCACAAGATCTTGCTCAGATGATGGTCGGGCGACCTGTTGTTTTCACTACTGAGAAAGAACCAAAGACGCCTGGAGAAGTTATTCTATCAGTACAAGACTTACACGTCCTTGATAATAGAAAACTTGAGAAGGTAAAAGGCATTGATTTCGAGGTTCATGCTGGCGAGATTTTTGGGATTGCAGGAGTCCAAGGGAATGGCCAAACTGAACTCATAGAAGCATTAGCAGGTCTTAGAAAACCGAAATCTGGAATAATTACTGTTGATAATATTCGTATTTCAGGTAAAAGACCGAGATTTGTTAGAGAGGCGAAAGTGAGCCACATCCCAGAGGATAGGCACAAGAGGGGTATCATTTTACCATTTACAATCGAAGAGAATATTGCATTTGGCAATCACTATAGACCGCCATTTGCTGGTGGACCCTTAAACGCAGTACTTGATTTGGATACAACACATTCAATCACAGAGAATCTTGTAGAACAATATTCAATCAAGCTGTCAAGTACTGAAGCATTAGCATCAACATTAAGCGGTGGGAACCAACAAAAAGTAGTTGTAGCCCGAGAACTTTCAACTAAACCTAGACTAGTTATTGCTGCTCAGCCAACGCGAGGGCTAGATGTTGGAGCAACTGAGTATATCCATGAAGTCTTGATTGCATTACGCGATTCAGGTGTTGCAGTCTTGTTAATATCCGCAGAATTGGATGAGATACAAAATCTTGCTGATCGGATAGGTGTGATATATGATGGACAGATCGTCGCTGTCAAATCACCAGGAGAAGCAACACAAACAGAACTTGGTCTGCTAATGGCGGGACATACGGATGAGGCTTCTGAAGAGGGGGTCGCAATATCATGAGTGTAACACAGAATCCTGATGTTGAAGATACATCCGATAATTCCTCTGAACTCATCGCAAGAATTGAGGAATATTACAAGGGAGTCATTGCAAAGTTAACAGGTGAGGAGTTCAAGAACCAGTTCTACTGGTCAATAGGCTCAGTTCTTCTTGCATTAGTCGTATCTGCCGTGATTATGGTGATGGCAGGATATAATCCGGGTGTAGCATTTGTCTGGCTTTCATATGGCGCAATAACAAAATTGGACCAAGTTCTATGGTATGCATCACCACTTATTCTAACAGGGCTCTCCGTTGCTCTTGCGTTCAGATGCGGTCTCTTCAATATAGGTGCGGAAGGTCAATTGTTTATGGGATCAATGGCGTCAGCTCTTCTTGCGTACCTGTTTGCATTTCCAATAGTCGTGCACCCTATTCTGTGTTTAGCAGTAGGCGTACTTGCGGGAGCTGGCTATGGATTCCTTGCTGGATTATTGAAGGCCTACAGAGGAGCTCACGAAGTCGTTACAACGATGATGTTAAGCTATATTGCAATTCTATTTACTAGTTGGTTAGTAAGTCAAAATGGACCATTTTGGGATGGTAGCATGGTTCCGAGGACACCTCAGTTCTATGATACCGCACTGCTTCCAGTTATATTTGGAAATTACCTCCATCTTGGATTCATTATTGCTCTTATGGCCGTCTTTGGTGTTGATTATTTAATTAACAAAACAGTGCTTGGATATGAGATGAGAGCTGTTGGACACAATATAGATGCGGCAGAGAGCGCAGGAATTGATAGCAAGAAGAAAGTAGCCATTGCTCTAGGTATAAGTGGAGGTCTTTCTGGACTTGCAGGTTCAACAGAAATTATAGGAACATTTGACCGCTTCACCGCTAATTGGAGTGCAGGTTTAGGGTGGGATGGAATTACTGTAGCGGTTTTAGGGAATAATAATCCATTTGGTGTTCTTGCAGCCGCCTTATTCTTTGGTGCATTGAAAGCTGGCAGTAACACAATGCAAGTGATAGCACATGTTCCAGCAGAAATGATTAAAGTAATTCAAGGATTAGTTGTTCTCTTTGTTGCAGCTCCAAGAATTATCTCATGGTTAGTGGATCACTCTCAAACCGCCAAGGATGCTGTTGAGAAGGAACCAGCTAAAGCACTACCATGGGTCCTAGCTGCTCTCTTTGGACTTAGTTCTGTTTTCATAGCTCTTGGCACAGCTCGAAACATCATGGTTCTCCCCACACTTACTCCAATGGTCTTGGTTTCTATATTGATATTAGTGTTGGTAGCACTTACAGGAATTTTGGTGTTTGTTACAGAATTCACGCATGACCCGCGTGGTTCGTCTCTCCTTCTAATAATTGCTGTTGGATGGTTGGAAGCGGGAATTGCTTTCTATGTTGGATCAGGAACAATAGAAGTCACGTCACTTATCATGTCCGCAATCTCTTTTCTATTTTGGTTTGCACTAAATTTCCTCGCAAAGGGTACTATAGAGGAGGGTGAAGGTTCATGAATTGGAGATTAATAAATTGGCGATCTCAATATAGGACTCTAGCCGTTCTTGCATCTATCGTAATCGGATTGATTGCAATCAATTTTATGCCTGTCGAACAACAGGCTATTGCGGGTTGGTTGGTCGCGACTACATTGCAGATGGCTACACCCCTTGTTCTTGCCGGACTGGGAGGTATGTATAGCGAGCGTGGTGGTATTGTAAATATCGGACTAGAAGGTATAATGCTCATGGGTGCATTCACTGGTGCAGCTGTAGCCTACTACGCGAAAGACCCATGGCTAGGACTCCTTGGTGCAGTAATGGTGGGAGGATTGTTTGCCTCAATACATGGTGTAGTTTGTGTGAAGTATAAGGGTAATCACATTGTTAGTGGCACTGGAATAATTCTCTTTGGTACTGGTTTATCAACACTATTGCTTGAACTTGTTTGGCATCAAAAGGGACAAGGTGAACCTGTTACAAATACTGTACCAGATCTAATGTTTCCAGCACTTCTGGATCATCCATTCTTAGGGCCTGCTTTTAGTGTGATATCACCTATTGTTTTGTTTATATTCATAATTACAGGTGTTAGTTGGTTCGTTCTTTTCCGAACTCCATTTGGTCTACGTCTTAGAGCTGCTGGTGAAGATCCTAGTACTCTCGACTCTGCAGGAGTGAGTGTACAATGGACCCGATTCATTGGAGTCGTCATTAGCGGTTGTCTAGCAGGGTTAGGTGGCGCCTACTTGTCAATTGGATTTGGTTCAGCATTTGCAAAAGAAATGACCTCTGGAAGGGGATTCATATCACTTGCCGCTATGATTTTCGGCAACTGGACTCCCTTTGGTGTTCTGGCTGCTGGATTATTCTTTGGCTTCTTGATCTCAATGAATTACTTCATTCAGATATACTTCCCAATACTTCTTCCCTTTGCTAATTTCATTGCTATGCTTCCATATGTACTGGTTATCATCGCACTAGGACTCATCAGGAAGTCAGTACCACCCAAGGCAATAGCAATACCCTACGAAAAAGAGAAGAAAGGCTGACGGCAAGGTAAAAGTATTGAGGGGGTTTCAGCAAATCACCTGAGGGTCCCTCAAATTACTTCACCTGATTGAAGCAGCTTTAGAGTTCGATATTGTTGTAGTACAATCAATGAACCGTTATTAAGACTATATTTTCGTTTTAGTTTACTATGACAAAGACTCAAGTTCTTCTCACTGGTGCTTCTGGTTCAATGGGTGGAGAAACCTTCAAGGAATTAACTAGGAATAATAATGAATACGATATTGTCCTGTTACTACGCCCTTCGAAGTCTAATAAAAGAACATTCAAAGAATACATTCCTAATGATGAGATTCCAATAGGACAGAAAGGAGTAGTTGAAAGAAAAGGGCTCAAGATTGTTTGGGGAGACCTCACGCATTACCCTGATGTTCTAGAAGCTGTTAGTGGTGTTGATTTTGTACTTCATCCTGCATCATTCATCGCACCTGCAGCTGACCACAATCCCGACCTTGCAGAGAAAATCAATGTAGGCGGTATAGAGAATATTATCAAAGCTATTAAAGCGCAAGAGAATGGCGCTGAGAAAATCAAGCTGGTCTATATCTCATCTGTTGCGATTTACGGTGATAGATTAGCTCCTATATATTGGGTCAGAACAGGAGATCCACTAAAGCCAAGCGTTTACGATTTCTACGCAATAACTAAAATCAGAGCCGAACGTGCTGTTATTGAATCTGGTTTGAGATATTGGGTTTCGATAAGGCAGACATACATTACCATATCCGATGTTATGAGTTTGATGGACCCAATAATGTATCATCAACCAATTGATCAACGTATCGAAATGGTAACTGCAGAGGATGCAGGTTACGGGCTTGTCCAATGTTTGGAAACGCCTGATAATTTCTGGGGTAGAATCTACAATATGGGAGGAGGTCCATCGTGCAGATTCATCTTTTTCCAATATATTGAACGAATGATGAAAAATTTGGGTCTTGGAGATTACAGAAAAATAATGGAACGAAATTGGTTTTGCACTCGAAATTTCCATTGTGCATGGTTCACTGACAGTGATATCCTAAATGGATATCTTGGGCATTGGCGGCAAAGTCTAGACGATCATTATCAACAAACAAACGAGGCAGCTCCCAAGTATATCCGACTTGCAAAACTTGCTCCATCACGCTTGATAAAAAGTCAGTTTACCAGAAAGATGACCATAGGAAAAGATGGGACTATGAATTGGATTGAAACCAAGAATCAAGGGCGAATATCAGCTTTCTGGGGCTCTCTTGACAAATGGGAGCAGATTCCGGATTGGTATAGTGATATGCCATATGTAAATGCTGAAGCTCAACCACTCGATCATGGATATGATGAAGAAAAAGCACTTGAAGATCTTTCAATTGATGACATGAGAAAAGCAGCAGAATTCCGGGGAGGCGAGTGTCTTTCAGCTAGCTTCAATGGAATGATGGAAAAATTAGAATGGAAATGTGCATTTGACCATGAATTCAAAGCAAGTCCAACCCTCATTTTGAAGGGGGGTCATTGGTGCCCTGAATGTTTGGCTCCACCTTGGAACTACGATGAGATTGCCAAGAAGAATCCATTCTTCGCTCAAGTCTATTACACAAACCATGATGAAGATGAGAGTAACTTCTATGATGAGAAGTGCTATGAAGATATTCTCGAACATCATTAAAACTTGCTTCAAGCAGTGTCCTGATATATCAAATGTTAGAAAATTAAGATTGATTCAGAGAGGGTTCTCAAAATGTCAGTCATTCATAAGAATCTGGAAGAAACACTTGTTGCTTACGTCAGGATTCACGGTAAGTTTAGTGATGTAGCAAAGAGTCTAGAGATTGTTAGAAAAGCAAGTGAAAGTAAATAGTGGGAGCACAAATTGTAGTACATCACTGGCTCGTACAAGATAGTGATGGTCACGACATGGATGTCTGTATTCCAGTTTCTGAAGAAATACTTCAAGGTGAAGCAAAATCAATGATACTGGAAAAGTGTGAAGCCATGACAATGACTCATTCGGGTTCATACGAAAGTATTCTCGACACCTATAGAAAGGTCACCAAAGAGACCTATGAGCACGGTCTACCTATCGCGGAATCCGGAAGAGAAGTTCTCATAGTTTTCGATGCTGACAATCCAGAAAAAAATGTCATTGAGATCCAAGAAGTTCTACATGATTGGGACAATCGTTTCTCAAAGAAATTCGTAGATGTATTGGGGATTAAAGCAAGGAATCGGGTCTTAGAATGTTACACAGATATCTCACATGAATCAAGTCGTGAAGACCGAGCTAAAGCTGTAAAGTGTGCAATCGATCTCTTAGATGACATAGCTACCGAGGACCAAAAAATCGAAGTTCTCTCTGGTTGTGCCCATGTTTTTCCTCCTGAATTGATTGCAAAGATGAGAAACGTCTTCGTTGAAACAAACAGTGTTGATGATGTTCTTGAAGCAATGGCCGCTGCAGGTAACTATCCCAAATTCACTCGTGAAGGAAATGTGCTCTACAGTTCAAAACAACCCTACAACCCAGTTGCATTTGCTAAGGCAATAACTCGGAAAGAAAAGATGGAGGCATATTGTTTCTGTCCAATGATCAAATACAATTTGGATGAAATCAGCGGAACTTTCTGCTATTGCGGCTCTGGCTGGTCTAGACGTTTATGGGAAGGAATCTTGGATAAACCCGTGAAAGTTGAGATTGTCAAATCACTCACAAGAGATGATGATGAATGTACCTTTGCAGTTCATCTTTCAACTTGAAGCTTGTAACCTTCTTCGAGCTTCTTTCGAACTCGTTGTGCTAAGAAGTTCTCTGCTGCTTCATAACTTGGAAATTCTCGAGAACCTCTGGTTCCTTGCGTACCCACTGTTCCAAAATGAATTGTAACTGAATTTCCCTTTATTTCTGCATCCCAGAATTTCTGGTTACCTGTATCAGGATCTCCCTGAATAAGACAGCCAGTCTTTCTGAAAATTACACCCATAATTATTCAAGTCCCTAGAAGTATGCTCAGGGTATTACAAGTTAGTGATATACATTGTGTTCTGTTCATTCCAAAGCCTAGAAAACTGTCAAGGTTATTCATAATTATAGTAGAGCAATTGTTATAATCAGGAGTAGAATTATTACCTCGGCTGTTATGAGGAGGATTTGATGTAGCTCAAGACCCTAGTGGCACTATGATGTTCAAGCTAGTTTTGATAGGTGACGGAGCCGTAGGCAAAACTTCTGTGCGTCGTAAGTATCTAGGTAAAGGATTCATCTCAAGCCACATTGCCACAATCGGTGTCGACTTCGCACAAAAATATATGCAGGTCGATGGAACAACTGTCCGCTTGGTAATCTGGGATCTGGCAGGTCAAACAGGATTCGAGCGGGTCCGAAGGCACTATTATCAAGGTTGCAGCGCATTAGTTTTAGTTTACGACATTACCAATCGTAAATCCTTTGACAACATGTCCCGTTGGCTGGTTGAAACTTTCAAATATGCTAGAGAGATACCTCCTACTGCTATATTAGCCAACAAAGTCGACCTTCGCACATCTGATGATAAAAGCAAGTTTGTTCTACCTGAAGAAGGTCAAGCGTTTGCAAAAATGTTCACCGAGAAGCTTGGAATTCCATCTGTGTTCTTTGAAACCTCCGCGAAAAATGGGGAGAATATCCAGGAATCATTTTCAACACTTACAAGAATGATGATTGCCGAGGATATAAAACGCAGAGGGAAGAAGAAGTAGTTGGATTTGTTATTGAATGGTGACGTCATACGACATTCTAATCAAGAATGGAAGAATCATCGATGGTACCGGAATATCTGAATACACCGCAGATGTTGGTATCACCAATGGTAGGATTTCCAAAATTGCTCCTCAGATAAATGAAGAAGCAATAGAAACTATTGATGCGAATAACCTTGTGATTTGCCCAGGATTCATTGATGTTCATAGTCATTCAGATATGGCGTTACCGTTAGGAAACCGACTGGAATCAACACTTCACCAAGGAATAACAACTACCTTGATTGGTAACTGCGGATTCTCCCTTGCACCTGTAAATGAAGACAGACTTGATATAATCAAAAAAGAGTTTGACATGCATGCACCTCCAGGAGCATCGATAGACGTAACATGGAGATCTTTTGCTGAGTACTTGGATTCAATTGAACAAGCACGGATTTCATCCAATATAGCTTCCCTTGTCGGTTTTGGTGCCATTCGAATTGCAGGTGGTCCAGCGTATGATGACCGACCACCCACAAAACCCGAGCAAGAAATGATGAAGAAATATGTTGCAGAGGCGATGGAATCAGGAGCGTTTGGAATGAGCACGGGACTCATCTATCCTCCTCAAGTCTATGCATCAACCAACGAAATTGTTGAGCTAGCAGAGGTTGTTGCAAAGTATAACGGTCTCTACTTCTCTCATATACGCGGGGAAGGCGAAACAGTCCTCAAAGCAGTTTCGGAGGTAATAGAGATTGTTGAACGGTCCGGATGTGCTGGAGGACAAATAGCACATCACAAAGTTGCTGGTCAGCAATTATGGGGAAAGAGCAAAGAAACACTTCGACTGATAGCTGAAGCCAATAAACGTGGAATAAGTATTACTTGTGATCAATATCCATACGATAGAGGTAGTACGTCGCTTATCTCATTACTACCGCCATGGGTTCACGTTGGTGGAATTGATGAATTATTAAAACGACTCAAGTCTTCTGAAACTCGTGAGAAAATCATTATTGATATGGAAGATGAAAAATCAGAATGGGAGAACATCAAACTAGAGGCTGGTTGGGAAAACATATTCATTGCATCTACAAAGACAGAAAAGTGGAAAGAAGTTCAAGGACTGAGCCTATCAGAGATTTCACAGAGTAAAGGATATCCTGATGAATATGCAGCTCTATTCGAACTTTTACTTGAGGAGAATGCCGAAGTTTCTATGACCATGAAAAGCATGGGTGATGAGGATATAGAGCGCATTATGAAAAGTGAATACATGATGGTTGGCACTGATGGCGCTGGTGTTTCTCCAGTAGGGATTCTCAACCATGGAAAACCTCACCCACGACATTACGGAACATATCCTCGGATTCTCGGTAAATACGTTAGAGAAAAGAAGATTCTAACCTTAGAAAATGCAATCCATAAAATGACTGGATTTCCAGCTCAACGTTTAGGACTGGAGGATAGGGGCGTGCTGCGTGAAAATACATGGTCGGATATTGTCATTTTCAACCCTGAAACTATTATCGATAACGCAACTTATCTGAATCCACATCAGTTCCCAACGGGAATTCCATTCGTAATAGTAAACGGTGTTGTGGTAATCCGAGATAGTGTCCAGGGAGAAGAACTACCTGGTCAGGTTATCCGCAAATCCAAGTAACATTACTACCTTATCTCCATCCACTGCAACATAAGCCCAATCGTTATCCTGAGGCTGATTCCATTTAGTAAGCCAGCTTTCTTTTTCAACGTCTTCGAGAGTTCTATTTGCCTCAAAGGCTTTCCATAAGACTCTTGCCAATGATGGACTGTCTTCCTCACGGCCTTCCCGAAATTGAATCATAAATTCAGGTGCATTTGTGTGTATACAAGAGCCTTTCGTTTTGCGCTTAGATTTATATTAGGAGCCGCAATAGAATAAGAACGGTATATATTGTTTCAAAAGGTGAATCAATTTGGAATGGAAAAAACATTCAAAGAAAATCTCAGATTTGAGGAAATCGAATACTGAAATCGATATGAAAGTCAGAAACCGACTTGATTCGATGATTGAAGAAATTCTTGATCAAGATACAGCTGTACCTTTAGAATTCTTAATCGAATTTCTCCATCTTGATAAAGACCAAGATGATGCAATTCAGGAATTGAGGTTGCATGTCGGTCTTCTTGATGGAATCGAGTATGGTGTTATTGTTGACGATACGGACCAATCGGTATTCATCTTCTTCAAGAAAGCGGAATGAAGAAATTGTATTCATTGGACATCCAAAAGAAAAGTAGAGAGGGCTGTATGCCCTCTGTGCAATTATAGAGTTTCCTCAAACATTTTGACGAATTCTGAGAATTGATCTATCCGTTGCCAGATTTCAGTATGAAAAACGCAAATGAAATATGTACCAATTTACTCATAAAGCTGATATCACTGTCTAAAAAGGGGAAAATTAGATTGCGTGTAGTTGAAGTTCGAGCCAAGAATTTTAGAAGTATTGAAGATGAAACAGTCCATCTATCAAACCTGTCAATATTAGTGGGAACAAATGCGTCAGGAAAAAGTAATTTCCTTGATATTCTCAACTTTCTTGGGCAATCACTAAGAGACGGATTAACGCTTGCTCTTGATCGAAGAGGTGGATTCAATCGAATTAGTAGAAAAATTGGTGGACGTAGTAGACCCTATGATGTAACCTGTGGGGTGAAATTAAAAGAATCAGAACAAGTGTTCGATTACGAGATTAAGTTGGGTTCTGAAAAGACAACTGGTGTTAGTGTGAAAAGAGAAAAGCTAACCATTTTACAAAATGGCACTGAACATGTTAAGTTTGATCTTTATAATGGAAAATGGAAAATAGAGCCATCGGGTGTACATATGCTGCCGCCAAAAAGTGGACTTGCATTAACACTTCTTTCTGGTATGGAACAATACCAAGAAGTTTATGATTTCTTACGTAGAATGGCATTCTACCGACTCTATCCTGACAAGCTGGCCGCACAGCAACCTCCAGATATTCATACCCCACTTCGAAGTGAAGGAGAAAATCTAGCCTCTGTTTTACGTGAATTGAAAAAAGGGAAGAATCCGGAATTCATTGATGACCTCGAAGAGTCACTTGAATTCATAATTCCAGATGTCAAAAACTTAGATGTTAAGATGGTAAGTGGAAAGCTGATAATTCAATTGGTACATGAAGCATTAACGAAGAAAAATAAAATAAAACAATTCAAACTTGATCTAGATCAAGAATCTGATGGTACTCAACGGATTCTTGGGTTATTGACTGCTATTTATCAAGATCCACCTCCATCTTTGTTAGCAATTGAGGAACCTGAACTTACAATACACACTGCGGCTATGCGACTTATTGCGGAACTATTAGTAGAAGCTACAGAAAGATATCAAGTGCTAATTACGTCACATAATCGAGACCTTCTAAATTTGTTTGAGGCAAAATCGATATTGGTTGTAGAGAGGAAAAATGGCATTACGCGTATTGGACCATTAGATCCAGAACAAAGGGAGGTGATTGAGAAAAAGCTTTTTGGACCTGGTGACCTTGTAAAAAGTGAGGGTCTAAAACGAAAACAGGATGAATAATGGGAGTCACCTGAGATGCCTATTAGGATATGTCCTGTTGTTGAAGGGTTTGGTGAAATAGAAGCGGTTCCAATTTTACTAGGTAAAATTCGAGACCATCTGGGATATACTGATAGAGAAGTCCAGTTTCCTGGTTTAATCAATGCAGAAGGAGAATCCGGAATTTCCAATCCTGCCAATCTTGAAGGTGTAATAAGACGAATTGACAATAAATTTAAGAATGGCAAAATTGAGGGTGTCATTATCATAGTTGATACTGAAGGTTATTGTGGTAAGGATAAAGCTGTTGCCATTACCAACGAACTCAGGGCGATAAATCCATTATATCCGGTTGTTGTTATATGCCCAGTTCGTATGTTTGAAGCTTGGTTACTTGCAAGCATGGAATCGATAAGCGATTCAAAACTAAACAAAAACGCTAGAGTGAAACAAAATTCATTTTATAGAGGAAATCCTGAGTTAGAACCTGATCCAAAGACTTGGATAACTTCGCGACTTGAACGAAACAATAGTGATGCAAGTAAAAAGTATAGCGAGGTCAAACACCAGCATCATCTAACGAAAAGACTTGATGTTGAATTAGTACTATCAAAGCATGTTCGTTCATTTCAACGTTTAGTTCATGCAGTAAGTGAAATCATTAGCTTTGTTGAGCAAGATATAATTGATATAACCCCGTGATACAATTGGAAAAAAAATGAGATGGGGAATCTCCCCATTTTCAATTCATATTGTTTCTTTGAACATCTCAACGAATTCTGAGAATTGATCTATACCTTTCTGCCAAAATTCTTGAGTCGTAACATCGAAGCCTATGTCTGATGCGAGGTCTCTTGGAGACCTGCTAGAGCCAGCAGAAAGCAGTGTCTTAAGTTTTGGAACAAACTCCTTACCTTGCTCTTTGTACAACCGATACATGGCATAAACAAAAAGTTGAGCATACACGTATGGATAGTTGTAATAGCGGTAATTTGCCATGTAGAAATGAAGTTTCATTGTCCACCACCACTTCATCTCAGGAAGCCATTCTACGGCATCGCCGTACATCCTCTCTCGGGCTTTCAACCATAGTTCAGAAATCTTTTCGCCATCAAGGAATTTACCTTTCTGTACAGCCTCGTATAGCATAGTTTCAAACCAGACTCTTGTGGTTACTTGATAGCCAGCTCCGCCAAATCCATCGAGGATAGCTGCTAGTACCGCTCGCTTTTCCTCCTTGGAACCCTCTTTACTCAGAAGTTTCTCAGCCAAGAGTAATTCACCAAAGATTGAACCGGTTTCAGCAACACAACTCCCAATCTCATAATTATGAGGCTTTTGAGCTCGAGTACCCAAGTATGCGTGCATCGCATGCCCCAATTCATGAGCTTGAGTGAACAAGTCACCCATGGTTCCATTGAAACTTTGTAAGATGTAAGCGCTCTTTCCCGCGTGCCAAGTTGCGCAGAATGCACCGGATCTTTTACCATCTCTAACATGAGCATCAATGTGGCGGCGTTCATACATTTCATCCATCCATTGACCTACTTCAGGGTCAAAATCAGTGTAAGCACCAACTATTATCTCACGAGCTTCTTCCCATGAGAATTTCTTGTCAGGGCTACTCGGCAAAGGAGCTTCAATATCCCAATTACCAAGCTTCTCCAAACCCATTACCTTAGCTTTGAGCTTGAGATAATCACGGTAGACACCAACATTCTTCTCCATTGTTTTTAGAAGTGCATCAATAGTTTCTTCATCCACATCATTAGAAATGAAGCTTTGAGTCATTGGTGATGGCCACTTCCTCATTTTACACATTGAAAGATGATCAGAAAAAACCGAACGCATTGCTGAAGCCCAGAGAATATGGTCCTTCCCAAGCTCTTCATAGACGATTTCATGAGCACGTTTCCGTATATCTCTGTCGGGGTGTTCGTATAGCCCAACAATTTCACCATACGGAAGAGTCTTCATTTCACCATTAATTTCTATTTCGTAAGTTCTTGATGCAAGCCAATCTCCTTGAAGCATAGACCAAGCACGGATTCCATTCTTGTCTTTTGCAATTATTGCTTGCTCTTCAAGCTCCGTGAGCATGTGTGGTGTTCGGCGTTTAATTTTCTCTAGACTGTGCTTGTACTCTGTTAAGGCTGGATCATTTACAATCTCATGATTCTTTGCAAGCAAAGCACCAAGTTCAAGATCAAGAAAAGCTACTGCTTGCATTAGGAGGGCATCAGCTGTCCTAAACTTATCGTATAGACACTTTGCGATGTCATCATTCATGTCCGCTGCGTACATCAATCTAGAATAGTTGATTGGACCCTCGTATTGAAGTTCGAGCTCATTGAGTGCTTCATACATCTCGAATACTTCCTTTGCACTGAAGGATTCGATTTTTCCCCTGTATTTGTCTCTGAACTCTTCCGCTGCTTTAACTACTGCAGTGAGTCGTTCTTCAATATAACCAGGGTCATCGAATTTTACCATTTGGGAGAGGTCCCAACTCATCTTCTTTGACTCAGTCATTGTAATCGTACCAAGTAATTTTCCAAAAGAGCTTCTTAAGAGTACTATGTCATAGGCAGAGGGTTAACAATAGTTGAAATTCTTACAAGATTCTCTCATGAAGAATTAGGCTTATCTCATGATTTCTTCTTTTTAACCACACAGTAGAATCATAGAGAGGAACGAATTCAGGTGAATGAATGCACCAGAGGTTTTGAATACCCATTTCTTGAGAAACCTCTAGATTCTTTGATAACCCAGATAGAAAAGAATCAGGACTTGTTGCATAAAGTGTAAAACACCATTCAGGACCATAGCTTGATGGCTGGTCTCCACTCACAGTAAGAGTTGCACCTGAATCATTAGTGCCCGCGAAATACTTCGCTGATTTTCCAATGTCAATAATTTTCTTCGCTGTGACATCAAAGACATCCCAGTGAAATACCAAAGCATTTAGTGGCACGAGGTCTGGATGCTTCTCAAGAAACTCCGGAACATCTTCAGGTTCAATCTGTTCAACCTCGATTGAATTATTTCTCCAAGTTATCTTGCGGCGATATCCTTTCCAGAAGACTTGGAATAGTAACATTTGTTTCATTCCAATTGAAGCTGCTAGTTTGATAGGTGCGATATTATCTCCAGAAGTAACTAAGCGTAATCGTTGAACATCAAGATTTTTCGAAATATCAACAAGATGATTGGTCATTTTCTGACCTAGCCCCTTTTGTCTAACATCCTCGTGAACTCGAAGACCTTCCAGCCATGCGGTCTTACCCTCATCGATAATTCTAATATTGGCAACTCCAATTACTTTCTCATCACGCTCAAAGACATAAGGATGGCATTGAGGATTCTCAAGCCATTCCCCAATTTTATGCGGTAGATGATCATGACCTCCCCATGTAGTCTTAGAAATCTCAATTATATCAGGTATGTCAGATTCTTTGAGAAGTCTAAGTTTAGGATCCAAGATTAGATGCACCTCACATTGATTTCCCTTCAGACAATCTCCTTTAACCAAGAAACGACCTCTGAGTATGCCATGATTCGATTCTCTAATTTTGCTAAGCCATGTCCCTCATCAGCGAAGCGTAGCATCTTCACTGGCAAACCTTTCGCTTTCAATTTATCATGCATCTGTATTGATTCGGATAGTGGGACCCGTTCGTCATTGTCCCCTTGAATAATGAAAAGAGGTGCTGCAATTTTGTCAATTTTGTGAATCGGACTGATCTTGACTAAAGTTTCCATGTCGTGCTCTAGACTTCCATACTCGGCCTCTCTGAGAGACCTCCGCCATGCTGCCGTGTTTTGAAGAAATGTCACAAAGTTAGAGATACCTACAATATCGACACCAGCTTTCCATAATTCAGGGTGTTCTGTCATAGCAGATAGAACAGCAAATCCTCCATAGGACCCTCCGTAAACTACGAGTAGTTCCCCGTTGATTTCATCATCTTCACTCTTTAAGTGAAGAGCCAAGTGTTTGATATCTGTGATGGAGTCCAATCGTTTCTCAACATTATCAAGGTCTAGGTACGTTCTTCCATAACCTGCACTACCTCGAATATTAGGAGTGATCACCGCAAAACCCGAGGAGAGATAAAATTGAATCACTGGGTTAAAGTCAGGACGGATCTGTCCCTCAGGACCTCCATGAATCATTAGAAGCGCTGGCCACCCACCTTCAGGTTTGTCACCTAGAGGTATGTATCTGAAATATGGGACACTCAGGTTATCGAAGCTATCAAAACGGTGAAGCGTGGATTCAACGAAACAAGATGGATCAAGCCCGGCTGTACTCACTTCATTTGGTTTCCAGTTCGACATGTCTTTGATATTAACTATCCAAATATTTGTAGACTGAACTCCAGAACTGACCGTCACAGCTAACAGATGTTCATCACTTGAGAGGCGTAGACCAGCATTCCAGGAACGTGCGTCTCCAGCTGAAATGACTCCTCTAAGGGGAAAAGGTAATGTTTCAAATTCATTATAGCCATCCTTTGAGAACTTGGCGCGATGAATGGTACTATAGCCCTCTTGATTTTCTACAAAATATGTCCAAATCGAATCCTCGCTGTGCGAGTACTTCTCAATCTCAAACTGTACTTTATCTGATAGACCATTGAGTGAATTAAAATCTCCAGATGTAGAGATTATCGCTAATCGTTTGAAGTCTGCTTTGTAATCTGTATTCACTAAGATGTGTTCTGAATCAAGCCAACGTACGATTTCCCACCGAATTGGTTCATTGCCGCTAATTGGAGCTGTTAGGTCTAACTCGTTATCGTTGTTTACATCTAGAAGTAACAGATGTTGGTCCATATTTCCTAGATATTGTATCATGAGCACTTTGCTTTCGTCGGATGAAGCTCCAGCAACCACAATGATTCCTCTCTTAGGTTCGTAAATTCGTTCTGGTTTATTCTCCCTAAGTGGTATTTTCCATCGATAGACATCAAGTCGTGCACTATCAACAAGGTTGGCACTGAAGTAAAGGTAATTCTTTGTAGCTCGTGAAATCCGGTGTTTTGCTCCTAGTTCTGAAGTCAACCAGTGCTGAGTTCCTTCCTCCTCAATAAGCCCAATCTGGAAGTTCTCATCACCACCACGGTCACGTGTAAAGATAAGAGTTCCATCAGACAAGTATCGTGGGTCGGTACATCTATCTTCTTCATCAGTGAGTTGTGTTCGTGGAAGTATCTTTCCTCTCTCTACGTCACAAGAGTAAATTTGGAAAAGGCCAGTAGCATTTGATGTAAAAGCTATTCGCTTGCCATTAGGATGCCAGGTAGCTCCTCCTGCGGTCTCTATTGCAAGATAATCTTCGAATCTAATCACAGAAGTCATACCTTTTTTAGAAGATACCTCTGTTTTGAGTATTTCTTTGCATTCAAGAATTAGAAAATTCACTTCTCTTCTTTATTATAAGACAAGTAATTCCAATAATACTAACAGATCCAATTGCAAAAAGACCAAAGAAATTCTGATTGATGAAATTTAGATCGATTATAGGACTCACACCATTGTAGTTGAAACCATCAAATCCTCCTCTAGATGCATGTCCATATGTATCATTGGCCCAGAAATATGCATAGATAATACTATCATAAATCGGTGGATTGAATTGAACTGTTGCTGAGCATTCATGCGTCACATCATCATACGAAACATCTGTCCATTGAATCCATGACTCTTCATCTAAATTATTCCAGTTATCAATCTGACCAAGATGGTAGTACAATAGGATTGTATCAATCCCAGACTCATCAAAAACAGAGTCCGAAAATGTGTAGAAATATAGCCCTTCCGAACCCGCTGTTATAATTACACAAGTGTAAGTAATTTTAGAAAAGTCGGGCCAGCTATTTCCAAAAGTTGGACCCACTAAATCATCATCTTGAGCAATGAAATTATGTTGAATGCATCCGACAGAATTCTGTGAATGATGAGGTTGGACAATGATATCTGAAGATTCCTTGGTGTAATTCTGTGTGTTACTAATTATCAGAAATAATAGTACAGAAAAAAGTAGGAATTGAAATAGACGCCCCCTCATTATATTCACATTTGTTTACATTTGTGTAGATTCTAATTAATTCTGCGGTGTTCCTTCTAACACAAATTCATTTGTAGTACAGAAGTATAAAATAGTGTTAACCGTCGTCTCGAAAATTCTAATCATAATTCATTCGGAGATAGACCAAGAATGCATTTAACTGAAGAAATCTCAGACAGATAGAATAGACCAAATTTCCAGTGAACAACAAACAAGAAGTGAAGAAGATGAGAAAAAGATCAATGGGTATATGTTTCGTCGGACTATTAGTAAGTGCGATTGTTTTAGGTGGTATGTACGTGTTACTCACTCAAGTCGAATTGGTCGACTATGATGAGACATTGACTATTTACGAGGATACCTATTCGGAAGCAGAGAATATTTCAATTTACTACGATGTTTGTTTTCACAATGTAACATTCAACGTTGTTGATGACCCTGGTTTCATGATTGAAATTAATTGGAAACTTACAGTCCTTGTTGAGGGAGCCAAAGGAAAGAACACGAATCTTCAGGTCACAAATACTTCGTACAGCAGATATGTGACCATTCAGATATTGAAAGAAAACCCCTCTGATGTATGTGCATTGAATAAGGGTGATGCAGAAGCAACTGTCAATGTTACTATTAATAGTGCATACACTCTTGACATTGAGGCATTGGCCGGCCATGGGAATATCAATCTAACTGCAAACAATGCAACTTTTGACAACATCTACTTCCATCATGGCATAAATTGTCCTGGCAACAATGGAATATACATAACGAATTCAACAATCTATGAGGATCTAACTTGTCAAGTTACAACAGGTAATTATTGGGTACGACTTGATAATGTAGATGTAAGAGGTACAATATTATGTACACCTGCAAGTAGTGGAACACTAATAGAAATTTGAATCTATTATATTGTCTAAGAGCTAGGAGATATATTTCTCCAGCTCTTTCATATGTTTCAATAATGATTCCTTTTGCTCGCTCTTCATTAGCTCTTCTTTGATAGTATTTAGATTGTGCTCAACATGGCGATGAAGTTCTTGAGTACTCATAGAGTCAATATCAAGACTCCAATCTCTGAACTTTCGTAAATAGTCGATGTTTTGTTTTATTAGGTCTGGTTTCTCCATGATGGGGTCATGACCCGTGACGATGTATTTCCAATCATATTCGAGATACGATTTCAGGGTCTGGATATACTGGTCAAAGTTGACATGATTCAGGTAAGGCACTGGACTCTCTACATTATCACCAACAAAGAGCACTCCATCTTTTTCGTCAAAGCAAGACGCTGAGTCTAAAGTATGTCCAGGGGTATGGAAGAACTTTACTCCTTCTTCTTTAAACATCAAAGATTCATGAAATGTCCGATTGGGTGGTATCAACTCGATTTCACCTCTCTGATGGTCTGCATACTTCACAAGAGATTCTTCACCCTCAGCTAGGACTCTAGCCTTGCAAAGCTCATGTCCGATAATAGTCGCATCCTTGAAGGCACCATTCCCCCAATAGTGGTCATAATCAGCATGCGAATTAAAGACAATAATGGGTTTACTTGCATACCCCTCTTCAGTTATTGTTTTCATAAGAAGATTCATTGAATCATTCCCAAGAAATGTGTCTAGCACGAATATGTGGTTGTTTCCTAGGATTACATGAACATTTGTGAAGTATGGATTGTCAAATGAAAATAGTAAACCTCTATTGCCAACCTTCTCAAACTTCATCGAACTCAATTTGATAATGTAATTGCTGACATTAGAATGTGGTGTTTGGTTAGAAGAGTTAACATTCTTACCGTAACTTATTGGAGCTTTTTCCATTAACCCTTTTTCACCTTTAGCATCGTCAAAGTCTGTCAATCGAGTCTGGTATGATTTCCTCACAATGATTCTATCCGTAAGACCATAGATAAACCCAAAGAAAATGTGAATGTGGGAAATTGACATCAAAATAGAACATCTCTTGATTTTTCGTTATGTACCGAATTGATGATCAATCTAATTCACAAAACGAATGCAAAAAATGGATATTGAGGATCTCTCTATCAAGAGATTGGTCAAACTCAAGATTCATGGTATTTTCGATTAATTATAATAGAAATCTCTTTGAGGTCTCATCCTTTTTCCAAATTACCTCAACAAATTCAGAGGTCATTGAAATATGTTTAATAAATATACTTTAACAATTAGAAAAAAGAGGAAAACAAGCAATGAAATACAATAGTCAGAAAATTGCTATGCTTAGTATTCTAATGATGTTCACTATCATGGTAGCTGCACCTGGAAGTGCTTCTGCTCAGGGAACTCTAGAGTTCTCAATGTCGAGGGACTTTGGCACAGGGCTAGGAACGAGCATTGAAGGTTTGTTTACTATTCATGGAAGCGGTCCGGTTGAAGTTATTGGTATCTCCATTCTATTTAATGACGTTGAGGTTCATTCTGTTGATTCAAATACAGTAGATTGGCAGTTTAACACCAACGATTATCCATCCGGTGAAACAAACATAACATTGTATGGTTGGGATGCAGATGATGGAACATACATTGCGACGGTCACTCGAAACTTCTTGACAGCAGATTCAAGCAATCTTTTCACTTTTGGAATTCTTGCATTTGTAGTTGTAGTTATCGTCTTGAGTCTCGTTTTCAAGCTCGTTCTTTCCGGTAAACCAAAATCAAAACAGTGATACGAATTAAACGAAATGATACGAATTAGTATAAGCTCTCCAAAGGCAAAATGGTTGCGTATCAATACTAGAGGGCGTAAAGACACAAAGGAGCTTCTACAGAAACATCCTATCCTAATATGGTGATGCTGGTGAGAATCAGCGATATGAGTTGTAATCAAATTGCAATTGAGTTAGATCTAGAATTGTCTGTGATTCAGGAACACTACAACAATTTCTTCAAGATTGGGAAATCCCTACATCCTTTCTGCCGAAATGAAGAATTGCACAACTATGCGATGAGAGTTGTCCGAACAATGTTTGCACCTAAGCTCATTGACGCACGAAGAACAACTATCACATCAAGGCGTCAAGAACTGGACCAATTATAGAATGACTTGAACGTGAAAGCGCGAAGGCTGAAAAGAAAGGAAGAGTATTCCGGATCTATCTGTCTGGAGTTATGAAGGAGTCAAAGAGGAAGAAGCTCATTGACAAATCTCAGTACGAGAGCTGGAATGGTATGATTAGACTAAGGAATGCTATAATGCACAACAATGCAAGAGTCGATGAAGACGCCACATTTAGAATCGGTGAAATGGTTCTAGAAACAAAAGAAGGTGAAATAGCTAGTTTTCCGTTGGTGAATTACCCTGAAATTGCTAAGATTATAATATCATTGACAAGAAGTTGGATTGAGGAATATTTGAAATCTCACACTCTCTAACATCATGACATTGTTCCAATACAACTATATGTGCTACTGTGCTAATTACTGAATATCCAAGGTTAATGGCCAAAAGTACACGCAAACTTTCTAATCCCACATTTTCATTACCAATCGTCACTCTCTTGGATTTCATCCGTACCCCAATCTTCCCCTTCTGGTATTCTGACTACACCCAATTCTAACAGTCGGTCAAGAACCTTCTCAGCTGCTTCTGGTATTTGAGATTCAAACTTAGCACCTGTGATCACTATTTTCCCAGAACCAAAGAGAAGAAGGACTACCTTTGGTTCTCTCATTCTATAAATTACTCCGGGAAATTGTTCTGGTTCATAAAGTGTATTTTCTAATTTCATAGCAGCAAGTTCAAGATTCAATTCAGCACCTAGACTTGCACTCGCTACAATGTTTTGAACAGTAATAACCGGTTTGCGGGACATCTTAATGCCAGCTTCATTTACCAATTTGACAATTTTATGAACTGCTCTTCTAGATTCTTTCGCCGATTTCGCACCAGTACACACCATCTTGCCTGTACTGAACACAAGTGTTGCTGTTTTTGGTTTTTTTAGTCTATAGACTAAGCCCGGAAAACGCTCTGGATCAAACTCAACGTTAGGCATAGTGGCTGCTATCTCATCAAGGTCAAATTTTTGATTAAAGACAACAGACGCTACAACATTTTCTACCTTAGTTATTGGTTTAGGTCGCGGTAATGAAATACTCTCCTCTTAGACTTTCAGCCCTTGAATGATTGTTAGCAAATTAACTCTGGTTAAATCTTTTCCTTAAGGACTAATATATGCAGAAGTGTTTGCCCTGAACTTGGAGCAAGTAAATTGAGGGTTTCTAGTTTAAATCACGTCTATTTATACCAAATGTACAATAAGGTGAGTTATAATTTGTAACCTAATGATAATGGATGTGTATCCAGTGAACTGCCTATTAGTTTTGTTTTCATATCATCACAAGAATACTGAGAAAATCGCTAATGTATTTGCAAAAGTTCTTGATGCGCAAATACAGACACCACGACAAGTAAGTCTTGAAGAGGTACAGGGATACGATATAGTGGGTTTTGGTTCAGGAATATACGATGATAAACATCATAGAACTTTGCTTGAACTTGCTGATAAATTACCACAAGTTACCGACAAGAAAGCATTCATTTTCTCAACTAGTGCTATGATGGGGAAAGACAAAGTCGCCAAGGATCACTTGACCCTTAGACGTAATTTGCAATCTAAAGGTTATATCATAGTTGATGAATTTGCATGCAAAGGCTTCAACACTAATAGCTTCTTGAAATATATGGGCGGAATGAATAAGGGCAGACCTAATGCTGAAGACCTCAAACGTGCGGAAGAGTTTGTTCAGAACATGAAAACTGATTTCTTGAAAGATTGACATATTAGATTGGAATGGTAGGAATTGTAGAAAAAAGAGTGGAGGGCGACCTATGAGCCAAAGGTACAATAAGACGAGTTACAATATAACCGATTAAAGCCGATAGTCTAATCTAATATTATGGAATGAAACTAGAATGAAAGCGGTTGTGTACGAAAAGTATGGGGGTCCAGAGGTTCTTCAACTCATGGAGGTAGAAACACCGACACCTCAAGATAATGAAGTTCTAATCAAAATACATGCAACATCGGTATGTGCTCCGGACTGGCGTTTTCGAAAACCTGATCCTTCTCTAGTTAGGTTGATGAACGGAATTCGAAGACCAAAGATACGTATACTTGGACAAGAATTGGCGGGTGAGATTCAAGCAGTCGGCAAAGATGTAGAATCATTTAGGGAAGGAGACCAAGTCTTTGGATTGGCCGGTACCAAATATGGGGCTTATGCGGAATTCATATGTCTACCAGAAGACTCAACGCTTGCAACAAAACCAACAAATCTAACATATGCAGAGTCTGCTGCGGTTCCAATAGGAGGCGATACAGCTTTGTATTTCCTTAGAGATCAAGGAAACATCCAGAGTGAACAGAAAGTTCTCGTCTACGGAGCTTCTGGATCTGTTGGGACATATGCAGTCCAGTTGGCAAAACACTTTGGAGCAGAGGTTACAGGCGTATGCAGTACCACTAATCTAGAATTAGTGAAATCTCTGGGAGCAGACTTTGTTGTGGACTACAAGAAAGAAGATTTTAGTGAAAGGGGCGAAACCTATGATATCATTTTTGACACTGTTGGGAAGAGCCCATTTTCACAAAGTGTAAAATCGTTAAAGGAAGAAGGTATCTATCTTCAAGGGGCCTTTATACCGTCATTTGGTATTCGGGGAAAATTAGCCGCAATAAGAAGTAACAAGAAATTCAAAGGTGGGACTGGAACCGAAAAAACTGAGGATCTAATTTTCTTGAGAGATCTGATTGAGGCTGGAAAGATAAAACCTGCAATTGACCGAAGTTACCCCTTAGAGGAAATTAGCGAGGCTCACCGATACGTCGATACAGGACGAAAGAAAGGTAACGTTGTAATTACTTTAGATTATCTTTGAAACAAATCCAGAGGCTCACGCATATGCAGAAACAGAGAGCAAGAGAGGATGTATCGTTGTAACAGTAGATCATTGAAGGAATACTCATGAAAGCGATCGTATGGCCAAAATTCGGACCACCGGAAGTTCTTCAGTTCAAAGAGGTAGACAAGCTTACTCCAAACGACGATGAAGTACAAGTTAAAATTCATGCGGCATCCCTAAATGGAGTTGACTTTGAGTTTCTGAGAGGTTCGTGGGCAGGCCGCCTCACGGTGGGGCTTCTGAAACCAAAAAACAAGATTCTTGGATCTGACGTATCAGGGCGAGTAGAAGCGGTTGGCAGAAACGTGAAGCAGTTTCAACCAGATGATGAGATCATGGGGGATTTATTATCCCATTGTATAGGTGCTTTTGCTGTTCGTATGTGTTCCTGAAAATGCAATAATGCTGAAACCGATCAGAATGACATTCGAGGAAGCATCGACATATCCTCAAGCGGCAATCATCGCCCTGCAGAGTCTTCGCGGTAAAAAACAGATTCAGCCAGGAGATAAGGTATTGATCAATGGCGCAGGAGGTGGTATGGGGACGTTTGCAGTCCAAATTGCCAAGTATTATGGCGCTGAAGTTACTGGTGTGGACAGCAAGATGAAATTGGAGATGCTGCGTTCCATCGGAGTAGATCATGTCATTGATTACGCACAAGAAGATTACACCAAAAGTGGGCAACGATATGACATGATTATTGATACTGTGGCACGGCGTTCTATTTACGATTATAAACGTGCTTTGAGTCCCGATGGACTTTTCGTCATGCTCGGAGGTTCCAGGTCTGCATTCTTCCAAGTTGTGTTCCTAGGTCTATTGATTTCAAGGACCGGGAGTAAAAAGCTGAGTTTCAATTGGTGGAGCAAACCATTCAATAAAGACGATATGGATTTCTTGGCAGAACTCTATGATGCTGGTAAAGTTGTACCAGTTATTGACAAACAGATTTCATTAAGTGAGGTTCCTGAAGGGCTCAAGTATCTTGAGGATGGACTCGCCCTAGGAAGATTAGTAGTAACAATGGTGTGATTATAAACCTTAGATAACTAAATTTTCAATGTCATTATTGATCCCATCAACTACGACAACTATACTATACTGGCAATCAGCCTTATTGTTTCAGGATACCTGTTAATGCCCAGTACAAGAGATCACTTCAGTTGAGAATAATCCCATTTCAGATCTTAATAGATTTTCTTTCAAGAAGAAAGCAAGGAAATGTTGTCGTAAGAGTTGCTTGACAATCAAATCATCAAGTTTGAGAGGGATGGAGAGATGAACATAGAATTCGACGGTTCGCTTTTCAAGAGAGTATTAGAGATACGCAACAGCTGGCAAGACATAGAGAAACTCAAAGTTCTCATAGATGAATGGGAGAAAGACTTGCACAGGTTTCTGTTTCCAATGCTGTGCAACTCACGTTTCTTGCAGAAATGAAGCAACAAGCTTCAAGATATTTTCATTTATGCTTGAATTAGCAAACCTGATTCTATCCAAAGTAACTCTTCGGATTTTCATTTCTTCTTCCATACCACTGCTTAACATGTGTATGAATTGGACAATCTGAGCATCTTCCAAATCGTTAGTTATCGTTCCATCAGATTTTCCCTTTTTGATCACCTTGATCCATACTTCTGTATTTCTTAGAAGTTGAACAGAGAACTCAATCAAGTAAGGTTCTTCAAAGTTCTCAAGCAATTTCTCAAATTTTGGGGTCCCCATACTTTTCGTAATTTTCACATACATCCCTTTCAGAGATATTTTGTGGTTGTTGATACGCTTGAAGAACTCTCGAATTATACTATACATCAGAGGCCTTTCTTGACCAACGGTAAGAACAATTTTGAATAAATCTAGGGCTTGGTCAATCCCTGGTAAATCATTGGGATATATCTCTTCGTAACGAGTATTTGCATCATCAAACATTTGTACACCAAGTCCGAAGAAAATTGCATCCTTATTTTTGAAATAGTTGTACAATGTGGTTCTACTGACAAAAGCTGCTTCAGCTATTTCCTCCAAACTAACCTCATTCATCGGTTTTTTTGAGAAAAACTCCTCTGCAGCTGCTAGGATTGCTTGCCTAGTTTTTTCTTTTTTTCTAACACGGAGTTTCTTCTTCTGTGGCGTTTCATCTTGATCGGATGTCATTTCACTATGTCACATGTCTTCTGAGTTTATATATTTTTACATAGCTAACATTATTATACAAGGTATACAATATTGTACTCTATGTAAAAATTTATATACTGTGTGTATAATATTTTACTTGTTCACATCTTCTATAGAAGATGTAGCGGAGATTTAGAAAATTGAAAACAGAAATAAATGAAAAATTTTCCAAGATTTTAGGAGCAGTATTCCTTCTTCAGGCATCTGCACCAGTCATTGGTGGAGTAATTCGAGACTCAATTATTGGAACAGGTGATATAACCGATACAATGACCAATATTTCGAATAATGCTTGGCTGATGCAGGTAGGCATTGCAGTTGAACTGATCGCTGCTATTGGAGTCGTTATGTTGGGTGCTCTATTGTATTTAGTCTTGAAAAAACAGGACATGAAAATAGCTCTTGTAGCTTTGGGATTATATCTAATAGAGGTAGTAGCTCTTGTTATTTGCACAGTAGCATCTTCTGCTCTCTTGCATATAAGTCAAGAATCTGTTATGGCCGGACATCCCGAATATTTGCAGACTCTTGGAAGTCTGTCCTTGGAAATCCATGACTTTGCGTTTGGCTCTGTACTAATGCTATTCTTTGCTCTTGGGGCTACACTGTTCTATTACCTATTCTACAAATCAGGATATCTCCCAAAGGGGTTAGCTCTCTTTGGTCTCACTGTTGCCGTTCTGTCATTGTCAGGAATCCTGATTGCACTATTTAGCGTATTAAGTGCAGAATCGATATTGATTGTATTCTTGTTCAACTTACCGTTTGAATTAGGAATAGGATTTTGGCTCTTGACCAAGGGTTTTAGGGATGGTACAGAAACAAAGTGACAAGAATCACATACCTTTTGGCCTACCGAGTAGATTAGACCAGGTACATTCTTTGCAGTTGCACTTGCAGCTGCAATCCTCTTTTTTTCTACACGAATATCAGATTCCCTCTTTCTAACCTTCCCTGTTCAATTTAAAGCAGAAATTGGAGTTAATAATAAAAATGAAAGCGATAGTACACGAAAAATATGGTTCTCCAGGGGTACTTCAGATCAAAGACGTAGAAAAACCGTCTCCGCAAGACAATGAAGTGCTGATCAAAATTCATGCGACAACAGCTACGTTATACGATTGCTGGAGTCGAAGTGCTACAGCCCCTCCTGGGTTTGGACTTCTTTCGCGAATAGCTTCTGGTATCAGACGACCAAAGCAACCTATACTTGGTATGGACGTAGCCGGCGAGATTCAAGCAGTTGGTAAAGAAGTAACACTATTCAAACCAGGTGACCAGGTTTTTGGATTCTCCGCGTCATTGGGTGCTTATGCTGAGTACATGTGTCTACCAGAAGACCGAGCGCTAGCAATAAAACCAGAAAACATGAGTTATGAAGAAGCCGCCGCTATCCCCCAAGGGGCATTAACAGCATTGTATTTCCTTAGAAAAGCAGACATCCAACCTGGGCAGGAAGTGCTGATCTATGGTGCTTCTGGAGGGGTAGGTTCCTTTGCAGTGCAGCTTGCAGTCAACCACTTTGGGGCAAAAGTCACAGGCATCTGCAGTACTACGAAACTAGAGTTGGTCAAATCTCTGGGAGCTGACAAAGTAATTGATTACACAGCTGAGGAGTTTGACACAAGTGGGGAAATATACGATGTCATTTTCGACACTTTCGGAAGGAGTCCTTTCTCACGTTGTGTAAAATCGCTTAAAAAAACAGGCATCTATCTTTTTGCGACTTTCGGACTAGGACGGTTGATGAGAATAGTATGGCTTAATCGGAGAAGTAGTAAGAAAGCACTTTTTGGACTCGTAGAAGAAACAAATGAAGATCTAATGTTCCTCAGAGAACTTATTGAAGGAGGAAAGCTAAGATCGGTCATCGACAAACGCTTTCCATTTGAACAGACTGCTGAAGCTCATAGATATGTCGAATCTGGACAGAAAAAGGGACACGTAATAATTTCTTTGGACCATACTAAGTTAGAGGAGGATACCATTTGATGTTCGGGAAACCAACCGGAGTTTTTCTTCTAGCACTTTTTGTGATGGTGGCTTTTATCTCAGATTTCAGTTATGGTGGAATGATGGTATTTGGTTACTTCCCAATCCCTACTGTCTACGCTTTTATTGATGTCTTCTATGGAGTACTTCTTGTAATTGGTGGAACGATCGGTCTGGCACTTTTCTATGGGCTATGGAATCTCAAGAATTGGGCCAGATTTATTCTTCAAATTGGTTTCCCCAGTCAAGTGATTTTTAACATCATCATTGACCCCATCAACTATGACAACTACTTCCTACTCGCGGTCAGCATTATTGTTGCAATCTATTTGCAAATGTCCAGTACAAGAGAGCACTTCAGTTAAGGCTTGAGGAGGATTACAATTGATCAGTCGCATATGGCATGGTTGGTCGAATCGAGATAACGCAGATGCTTATGAGGAATTACTACGCACTGAAATTTTTGAAAATATCGCGAAGCGGTCAATTCTGGGCTATCGTGGTATTCACTTACTTCGTCGGGATGTTGAAGATGGCGTAGAGTTTGTGACGATAATGTGGTTTGATTCGCTTGATGCAGTTCGAGCATTTGCAGGGGAAGAGTATGAAGTCGCTGTTGTGCCACCAGAGGCCAGGCAACTCTTATCGAGATTTGACGATGTGTCAGCTCATTATCGAGTGATCGAAGCTCCGTAAGAAAGGAAACCTTGTGATTCCTTTAGACCATCTTTGAATTGATCTCGGTCCTGGTTTCTAACATACATAATATACACCCGTCGTATGACGGCATAACACATAATCACTTTCCAATCTAACATTCACATAGGAGGATTCAAAAAAAAAATGAGGGTGTATTGTATTAACTGTTGACCATTAAAAGCGAGGAAGTTAGAATGGACTCTGATAAAATCCCTAAACTACTTGGAATAGCGTATCTAGTTCAGTTTGTTGCAAGTCTACTTAGTGGCTTACTAATTGATGCAGCAATTGGAACTGGTGATATGTCGGACCAACTCATCAGTATTTCCAATAACCTGATTCTTATGCGGATCGGGATTATTGCGGAGTTGGTTACAGGCATTGGAATTATCGTGATGACAGTGTTGCTTTACATTGTCTTACGTGATCAAGACAGAATCATCGCCTTAGTAGCATTGACCTTCTGGTTGACTGAAGTTATTTTCCTTCTCGTTAGCAGTATTGGGGCAAATGCTCTGATACCTTTAAGCCTAGAATATATCCTAGGTGGAGTTTCTGATCCTTCGTATTTCCTAACCCTTGGCCATCTATTGTACTCAGTCAAGGAATTTGCTTTTACAATCCATATGCTATTCTTTGCTTTGGGTGGGGTATTGTGGTACTACTTGTTCTATAGATCAGAGTATATTCCTAAGCGCTTAGCTCTCTGGGGTTTGATATTCATTGCAATAATGCTGATAGATATCTTCTTAGTACTACTTGGTTTCGGACTCGATTCCATTTTGAGGATGATAGCATTACTCCCATTAATTCTATATTTACCATTTGAAGGAGTAATGGGAATATGGTTTATTGTCAAGGGATTAAGAAATTATGATTTGAAGAATAGGAAAACAATGGAGGAAGGAATTTGATAGTTGAAATTTTCTTGGGTTTCCTGTTTAAGTCACTTCCGCGATTACCAAACGTACAATAAGGCGAGTTACAATATGTAATCGATTAAAGGCGATAGTCAAATCTAAAATTTAGGAAAGAAACTCGAATGAGAGCGTCAGTTTGCACGAAGTTAAAAAGGTGTGAAAAATGAACGTCAGCGAAATCAGGCAAACGGAGAGACTCACAAGAAATGGTATAGCTTTAGTTGTGACTCTGTTTTTCTGCTTGCTCTTTGGTGGATTTTTGATAGGAAAGGATCTATACGATTTTAATGACTTCGATAGCGCGATGACCGTCCTAGTGATATATTCGCTAATGGGTATCTTCGCAGCTCAGTTCCTATTGGGTAAAAGAAATGGACTTGTTGGGTTAATAGCTATATCCGGTTTTCTCTTAGTGGCACAGATAATATACGTTATCGCTTTCTTAGCTCAAACAACCATAGATCCAAGCTGGCATGACCCTGTGGCAAATTGGTTCCTCACTTTATTAAACGCCCTATTTCCCTTACTAACACTCATATTCTCTATCAAAGTTTACAGAGAAACCTAAAGAATAACCATCATTAGATGTGCTCGATTTCAGGAGCATAGACATGTACAATGAATCGAATTTAAATACAGGTCACAAAATGTGACATTATATATTTCGATATATTTCGAAAAAATAGAGAGAGAAAAAAATGGATTCGGACAGAAAGACCGCAAAAATTGTGGGACTATTATTTGTAATTGCAACAGTTTCGACTCTACTTAGCATTCTCGGCTTTGGATCAATATATGATCCAAATTATCTTACCGTGGTTGCTGCAAATGAAATCCCAATGATCATAGGAGTGCTCCTATTCTTAACTTTGGCTGCTTCAGCCGTTGGCATTACAATAGCGATGTACCCAATCCTGAGAAAGCAAAATGAAAGTTTAGCCCTTGGGTATGTTGCAGCCAGGACGTTTGAGGCTATTTTCGTTGTGTTTGGTGTTATCAACTTAATAGCGATATTATCATTAAGTCATGAATTTGTCAACGCAACAGCTCCAGTTGTTTCCTATTTTGAAACTTCAGGTGCGTTATTGCTAGCAGCATTTGAGTGGTCTGGCCATCTTCTTGACATACCTTTTATGCTAAGTGCTCTGATTTTGAATTATTTGTTGTATAAGTCAAAACTAATTCCTCGATGGTTATCAAGCTGGGGTATCATCGGAGCCGTGTTGTATACAGTATACATATTTTCACTGCTCTTTATTCCTCTTGATTTGTTCCTCATTTTTGCTGCACCGATTGGTCTTCAGGAAATGACTCTAGCAGCATGGCTCATAATTAAAGGGTTCAACTCATCTGCAATTGCTACCGAGGCTGTATGAACTTACATTAGGTTAAGCGAATGAATACCCAGCCACAAAGGCTGGGGTTATTTTTATTTTTCATTCACAATTAAGTTTAGAGAGCTTCGATTCATCTGCAATTGGTTCTCAATCTACCGAAACAGATTAAAACATTGCAACACTCGGTGGCTCCTTCCCTAGGTCGGGTTACAAAATGAAAGCAATGGTAACTATCAAGTATGGAGGCCCAGAAGTCCTTCAAATTACAGAGAGAGAAAAGCCAACACCGCAAGAAAATGAAGTTCTAATCAAGATTCATGCGACAACGGTATCAGTAGGGGATATCAAGATGCGAGGTCTTGATCTGCCTTCTGGTCAGAAGATTGCCGCACGATTATTCTTAGGTTGGTCCAAGCCAAAGAAAGACATACTAGGGATGGAAGCTGCAGGCGAAGTCGAAGCTGTTGGTTCAGATGTAACGAAATTCAAGGTTGGCGATAGAGTATTTGCATCTACCTTCTGGGATGGTCTTGGGGGTTACTCACAATACAAGTGCATACCCGAGGATAGTATGCTTGCAACAATACCTGAGGGTATGTCATACGAGCAAGCAGTCCCCGTTCTTGGAGGCGGAGTGACAGCTGCTAAGATCCTCGATAAAGGAAACATCCAAGTTGGGCAGAAAGTACTGATCTATGGAGCGTCAGGAAATGTTGGTACCTATGCAGTTCAGATTGCCAAACACTTGGGAGCAATTGTTACAGGAGTATGCAGTACGAGGAATTTGGAAATGGTGACAGAGCTAGGTGCAGATTCCGTCATTGATTACACGACGATTGATTTTACTCAGAGTAGTGAAAGGTATGATGTTGTCTTTGATGCTGTAAATAAGATGGATTCCTCAAAGCGAAAAGTTTCACTCAATGAAACAGGAATCTATCTGAATGTAGACAAAGACTCTGGTGGTGTTGGAAAAAGTAAGGACCATGTTGAGTACCTTACATTTCTACATGAACTCATGGAAGATGGAAAGCTCAAATCGGTCATCGATAAAACCTATACATTTGAACAAATTCCAGAAGCTCATACATATGTTGAAACGGGTCGTAAACGAGGATGTATTGTAGTAACTGTGGATCATGATTAGATGAAACACATCCTAGTGTAAGTGAAGGAATACTCATGAAAGCGATTGTCAGTAAAAGATATGGATCTCCTGAGAAGCTTCAGCTCAAAGAAGTAGAACGACCTGTCCCCAAAGATAATGAATGCCTGATTAAAGTTCATGCATCATCAATAAACGCAGCTGACTTTGAAATCCAGAGAGGCAGTATAATAACCCGAATGAAGGGGCCTTTGAGACCAAAATACAAGATACCTGGATCTGATGTGGCAGGTACGATAGAAGCAGTTGGTATAAACGTAAACCAATTTCAACCCGGTGATGAAATAGTGGGAGACTTATTCTACGCTGGTTTTGGAGCATTTGCAGAATACGTGTGTGTACCTGAAAATGTGTTAACGATAAAACCTGCCAGTATGACATTCGAACAAGTGGCAACTTATCCTCAAGCTGCAATCATTGCCCTGCAGAGTCTTCGTGGAGGTAGACAGATTAAGCCAGGAGATCGAGTTTTGATCAATGGTGCCGGTGGGGGTATGGGAACTTTTGGTGTGCAAATCGCGAAATCGTACGGTGCTGAAGTGACTGGTGTGGATAGCACAAAGAAATTGGATATGCTGCTCTCGATAGGTGCCGACCACGTTCTAGATTATACTTTGGAAGATTACACCAAGACAGGGCAACAGTATGACCTGATTGTTGACACTGTTGCAAATCGGTCGATATCCGATTACAAGCGTGCATTATGTTCCGATGGCATGTTTGTAATGATCGGAGGGTCACGGTCTGCACTTTTCAGGGCGGCTATCATAGCACCATTGACAATGAGGAAGGAGAGTAAGAAGATTGGAATCAATTGGTGGAGTCAACCATACAATAAAGAAGACATGGATTTCCTAGCGGAACTTTTTGATGCGGGCAAAGTAGTACCAGTTATAGATAGATGTTGCCCGTTAAGTGAAGTTCCTGAAGCTCTCAAGTATCTAGAAGACGGACATGTAATTGGAAAAGTAGTAATTACTATGGATGAATGCTCATGAAAGCTATCGTATGGACAGACTACGGCGGACCTGAGGTTCTCAAGCTAAGAGAGATTGATAAGCCGATTCCAAAAGATAACGAGATTTTGGTTAAAATCCAAGCTACAACAGCAACTGCAGGGGACTGTGAAATGCGAAGGATGGAAACCGCAATACAGTACAGAATTCTCATGCGATTATATGTGGGTTTCAGAAGACCAACGAGACTAACTATCCTAGGGATGGAGTTGGCTGGAATTGTCGAATCCGTTGGTAAAGATGTTACACAGTTCAAGAAAGGTGACCAGGTTTTTGCATCTACCGGTTTTGCTGGTTCGGGAACATATACCGAATATATTTGTCTGCCAGAAGAATCTGAAGAAGGGAAAGCCGATGTGGCAGTTGTGGCAATAAAACCAGCCAATATGTCATTCGAAGAAGCTGCCCCGGTTCCTATGGGTGGAGTTGAAGCCTTGTCTTTTCTGAAACAAGCAAATCTTCAGAGTGGACAAAGGATTTTGATCAATGGTGCCGGTGGTACTATTGGCAGCTATGCAGTCCAGCTTGCCAAATCATTGGGAGCGGAAGTGACTGCGGTGGATAGTACTGGGAAATTGGATATGTTACATTCTATCGGAGCAGATTACGTTTTAGATTATACGAAAGAAGATTTCACCAAAAGAGGTGAAAAATATGATGTCATCTTTGACATTGTTGGGAAAGCTTCGTATTCAGGCAGTATAAAATCGCTAAACGAAAATGGAGTCTACATTACAAGTATCCCTAAGATATCACGAAATATTCGAAGTCGATGGACTTCTAGGAGAAGCAGCAAGAAAGTGCTATTCGGGAGAGTATACCCAAAGCCCGAAGATCTCTACTTTCTCAAAGAGCTTATCGAAAACGACAAAATCAAATCAGTTATAGATAAACGCTATCCGTTAGAAGAGACTGCGGAGGCACACCGGTATGTCGAAACAGGGCAGAAAGTTGGCCATGTAGTCATAACTGTGGAACATAAAACCTAACAAAATAGGAGTGAAAGCAATGAAAGCGATTGTATGTACTAAATACGGGCCCCCAGATGTTCTTCAGCTTCGTGACGTAGAAACGCCCGTTCCCAAGGACAATGAGCTTTTCATCAAAATCCATGCCACCACAGTAATAGCTGGGGACTGTGAAATGCGAAGTTTCCACTTCCCCCAAATGGGTCGCGGACTAAGACTCCTCATGAGAATAGCATTCGGCATCAGAGGACCAAGAAAAAAAATACTCGGACAACAGTTAGCTGGTGAGATTAAAGCAATCGGTAAAGATGTAACGATGTTTAGCAAAGGAGATCAAGTATTTGCAGTTTCTGGACTTGGGTTTGGAACTTACGCTGAGTACAAATGTATGTCTGAGAAGGGACTGGTGACGATAAAACCAGCCAACATGAATTATGAAGAAGCTTCCACCATTCCTGTGGGAGGTCTTGAAGCCCTGTATTTTATAAGAAAAGCAGACATCCAAAGCAACCAAAGAGTGTTGATCAACGGTGCTGGTGGTTCTATTGGTACTATTGCAGTACAACTTGCCAAATCAATGGGGGCTGAAGTGACTGCAGTAGATAGCGCTGAGAAATTCGACATGTTAAGTTCCATCGGATCAGATTATTTTGTAGATTACAAGAAGGAGAACTTCACTGAGAGCGGCGTGACCTATGATGTAATCTTTGATGTTGTAGGTACGGCTCCGTTTTCTGGTTGTATGAGTTCATTAAATGAAAATGGAATCTACCTTTTAAGTAACGGAACGGTATCACGAGGACAGAAATCGACAGCTAGGAAAAGCAACAAGAAAGCAATAGGCGGACCCGCAGACTACAAGACTGAACAATTAATCCATCTGAAAGAACTTATTGAGGCCGGAACGATAAGATCAGTCATAGATAGAACCTATCCACTGGACCAAATGGTTGAAGTCCACAGATTCGTGGAACAAGGTGGCAAAAAGGGAAATGTGGTAGTAACTTTTGACCATTTGTAATCTTCAGATGAACTCCAAAATGAAATAAAGTATGCAATGGATTTTGTAAGAATATTATTAACGTATCAAACTAGGTGAAGCCCATGCCAAATACTCCCTCGGAAACTGCAAAAAGAATATTTCAAGAACAAAAAGCACAATGTGCACAAGCAATATTTGCTGCATACGGTGAGCAACTGGGTTTAGGAAAAGTTGACTTTGATACATGCATGAAAATAGCTGCTGCATTCAGTGGTGGGGTTGTTAGATCAGGTAACATTTGTGGCGCCCTTAATGGAGCTCTGATGGCAATCGGTCTAAAATACAATGATGCGAATAAAGCAAATGAAGTTGGAGTGCAGCTTCTTGATGAATTCAAGTCCCTCAATGGGTCAATCATCTGTAGAGAATTAATTAAACAGGATTTAATCACAGAGGAGAACCTAAAACAAGCATTTGAAAATGGAGCCTTCAATAACTGTTCAAAATTCGTTGAAGATGTTACTGTGATTCTGGATGAATTGTTGTAGTCCAACAATGTGAACAACTAACCTTGTTAGGATGATTTGATTACTTAATTTATACGAATTATATTAATAATATGTCTAGAGAAGTATTTGGAGTTCAGCAATTGGTGAAATAGTATGAACATAAGAAACATTGGAGGGAAAACAAAAATATTGAGCCTCTTCATGTTAGTGTTCACTGTATCACTCTTGATTCAATTGCTCATTATCATCCCATATATGCAGGATAGCAATCTTCAGCAGGCCTCGTCACTACACGAAGAGATAGCTTTTGAAATTACAAGTGAAGGCGAAAACGGTTTGAAAGTTCTTGAGAGCGCGTTGGTCGCCATGGCAGACCAGTCAGTATTCCGTACGATGGATATTGATAATCAGACAGAAACTATGATGCAATACATCGAGTTGAATCCTCAGATCAATTCACTCTCCGTGATGAACAGCACTGGCTGGTTCGTAACTGGAACTATGGAAGGCTTCATTTTCTTTACCACGCAGAGTTTTGCGGAATCATCCTATTTCTCAATTCCATTTCAACAAAACAAAACTAACTTCGGGACTCCATTCTCCCATACAGATGAGACTGTGGGCATGTCGGTCAGTGTACCCATTAAATCATATACTGAGGAGATAATAGGTGTCTTGATGGGGTCCGTTACTCTCAATGAGGTAATTTATACTATCCATGAGTATACTTTTGAACAAGGCACATTTGCATATCTTGTTGACCAAAGGGGGATTGTGTTAGCTCACTCTGTGATTGACATCTTCAATCTGGATGGTGGTCCGCTATCATTGAACTACAGTTCGTTCCATATTGTAGAAGATGCTATGGCGGGAACTGGGAATATCATTGATGTCTGTGATCATGTCGGAAAACCCTATCTAGCAATTGCAGTAGCATTGGAATTAGTTAACAGGTATATGATATTGGAAACTCCATTGGACGTAATCCTTGCCGAGAGTTATGTATTAACAACCAACCTTTTGCAGCTAAATCTATTTGTTTTCGTTTTCGGAATTATCGTTACTTTAGCTCTAGCACAGCGAATCGTTACGCATCAAGACTAGAAGATGATGTCATTAGGGAACACCGAGAAATAATTTAGTTCGAAGAATCCTTCGCGCTAGTCTAGCTTAGAACCACATTTGTTACAATTCGTTTCTCGATCCATTCACACAGACTTCCACTAATCGAACATGTACTTCTATCAAAGATTCTTAACAAATTCCTTACCAAACTCAATACATCTCTCAAAGGCTTCTTTATCAGGATTCCAAAGTTCGCGGATTCCTTCACCAATGATTTTGAAACCGCCTTCTTCAAGCAGTTTATTGATCATCTTCGGTCCTTCTCCAGACCACCCATATGAACCAAAAGCTGATGCAGCTTTTCCTTGGAAACGAAGACCACGAATCTCCTCAAGAATTCCTGCTACTGAAGAAAGTATCCCATTACCGATTGTCGAAGAACCGACAAGAATGGCTTTAGACTTAAAGACCTCCGTGATGATATCGTTTTTGTCATATCTGGCTGAGTTGAATAATTTGACAACTATTGTTTCGTCTGCAGATTTAATCCCTTCAGCTATGCCTTCAGCCATTCTTCTAGTACTGTTCCACATGCTATCATATATGATTGTAATCTGGTTCTCCTGATAGTCAGCGGCCCACTCCATGTATTTGTTGCCGATTTGCATTGGATCGTCACGCCATATTACTCCGTGACTCGTACAGATATAATCCACAGGAAGATTGAGTCCAACAACCTCCTCAATTTTCTTAATCACTAGTTTACTGAAAGGTGTTAGAATATTGGCATAGTATTTGATACATTCTTCATAGAGCTCGCACTGGTCAACCAAGTCATTGTACATTGCTTCCGAGGCAAAGTGTTGACCAAAAGCGTCGTTAGAGAAGAGGATGTTTTCTCCAATTAGATAACAAAACATGCTGTCAGGCCAATGAAGCATAGGAGCACCCACAAAAACAAGCTCGCGCGAACCAAGACTTAGCTTGTCGCCAGTCTTGACTATGTGAAAGTCCCAATCCTTATGGTAGTAACCCTTGAGAATCTTCTTCGCTTGTGCTGTACAATAGATAGGTGTTTCCGGAATAGCCTCCATTAACAATGGCAATGCACCACTATGATCCGGCTCTGAGTGGTTGATAATTATGTAATCAATTTCATTTAACGGAATAACATCAGAAAGTCCGTCAACAAATTCCTTGGCAAAAGGAGTCCAAACAGTATCTATCAAAGCTGTCTTCTCATCCTTAACCAAATAGGAATTATAGGTTGAGCCTCGATGTGTAGAATACTCCTCACCATGAAACTTTCGCAATTCCCAGTCGATCTTACCTACCCAAAATACGTTATTTCTGATTTCAAAATGCATTCAATAATTCCCTTCTATTCCTTGTTTGAACTGAATAAATTACAGTGATAGATAATGCATTATGATTCCTTTAATGTTTCTATTTACAGGGATTCAAAAGACAACTATGATTCTATTGTTCTTTTTTCCCACTATTGAGAATAGTATCAAGTTCAGTTATAGTAGCATGAGGAAGAACTGTTCCAGGTTCCTCACGAAGCAGATTGTCCACTATTGTAGTTGCTCGTTCGTAAGTAGTTTTCTCCCCTTCATCTCTCCATATATTTACATTCAATCGGCAGATGATATCAGATGGGAAAAGATGCTCTGTTCTATAATTCTTCAAAGTGTGCCTATTCTTTAGGAACTCTCCTCCGGAACCTACACTGCTGATTAGTTCACGAATATCATCCAGTGCTAAGATTTCTGATTCTTGTTTTAACTTGAGAGCAGACCCACAGTACTCATTATCGATGACTAACTTTTGTAAAGATTGACAATTAAGTTGAGCAAGCATTCCAGGTCCTGAGATGACATTGATTCCAGATAGAATCCCCATAATTATTCCTAGCCCGGATTCATAGCCACTTTGCGAATCTTCAGTTTTAGATTCTGAAGTTCCAAGGTATGCATGAGTAGGTAACCCGTAGAACTTTCCAATCTCGTTTGACATGCATGCCGCCATAACAGATTCTACAGAGTTGAACCGAGGAGTTCCATACCTCATGTCTAACGCTCCAATTGCTCCACCATAAACCAAAGGAGACCCTGGATTCACCAGTTGTGAGATTACAATCCCACTTAGAATTTCCACATTCGATTGAAGAATGGTTCCAGCAATGGTGATTGGGCTGGTTGCTCCCATAAGTGGTGCGGGTACGATTTGAGCTGGAATGCCAGCTTTGGCACAATCAATGAGATTTTGACAGGTGGTGTCGCTCCAGATCAATGGTGAAACCGGACAACAATCAAACATAGCTTGCGGTTTCTTTGCAAGCTCATCAGAACCACCCGCAACAACTTCCAACATTTTCCTCATAATATGAAAGTCTTCTTTTGAGAATGCTCCAGTAACAATAGGTTTAGAGGAATACTTCAAGATAACATAGAGGCGATATTGCCCTGCGATCTCTTCAGGGATATCTGATGGATAGAGAGCTGTACTCTGGGCATTGATATATTCAAGTTGTTCCACAACATGCACAAGCTCAACTAGGTCTCTTGAAGTGCCTTTCCTGATTTCTCTTGATTCTCGGTCCTTGAAATAGACTGCAGAAGAACCTGGATTGATGAGCACATTTTCCTGTCCTATAGTAATAGATTGTTTTCCCTCTCGTGAGAATAGATTGAAAGTCGAAGGCGTTGTTCGTAAACTATCTTCCACAAGTGACTCGGGGATTTTCACAATATCTCCGGATATTGTACAACCAGCACTATCAAGTATTTCCTTGGTCTCGTCATTCAATACACTGACACCAGTGTCTTGCAATAATTGCAGAGTATTCGAATGAATATCTTCAAGATTCTCCTTAGTCAAGTATGATATCTTCGCCATCTCGCTCAACTCAATTGAGTACTTCTATGGTTTCAGAACGCTCCTAAAAGTCTGTTCAATAGAAGCTCTTACAGATTCCTGAACATATTTGCAAAATCTTATTTGAATTCTCTTGAAACGAGCTGTTGGTGGTCATATGAGTTCTATATGGAATGACGTAGAAACAGAAAATATCTACCAACATATTCTAATAACTGAGGGCGAGAAACACCCTCTTTATAGTCTTGAAAATCTTGAGGCTTGTGCAGATTACATTTTAGCTGAACTCAAATCCTATGGATTGAAAACGGGAGTTCACGAGTTCAAGGTTGATGGTTTTAATCACACTTTTAGAAATGTGGAGGGGTTCATTGGTGACGGAAAAGGTCCAGAACTCCTAATTGTTTCACATTACGATACGGTGCGCTATGCTCCCGGTGCAAACGATAATGGTAGTGCAATTGCAGTGATGCTTGAAGCAGCACGTGTTCTCGCAAAAGCGGATCTAAAGGGAAAAGTTAGGTTTGTGAGTTTTAATCTGGAGGAGGCTAATCCTGCAACAAGTGAACAAGTGGCGAAACTCGAGCGTTCTCATGGTATCGTTGACGAGCAAGGAAGGTATCTTTCTTGGCAAACAGCCGCGACTATGAAGAAAGTGGGAGAAACTTACACCAAATTAGTACATTCCGGAACAGAACAGGGCAAGGCTAAATCGATGACAATCTCAGAATTGAAAGATGACTTTCAGGAAAACGAGCTCGCACTTCTTAGAGATGAAGAACCGCTATCCAAAGGTCTCACCCATACAAATTGGCCAGGACGCGCAGCTCTGATGGGAAGTAGCGCTTGGGTTGAAAATGCAATCCTAGAGAAGAAGGAAATCATAGGCGTTTTGTGCCTTGAAACTATGGGCTACATTTCAAAGAAAGCAAATTCTCAGAAGTTTCCTGAACAAATACCACCCCAAATGTTTGAGATCTTTGATACTCAAGAAGACTTGACTGTTGGTGATTTTATTGCAATAATTGCTGATGGAAATTCAAAGAATCTTGCAACGTCATTCTGTGAGCAGTGTCAAGATGATTCAGTTTCACTTCCATATGCATGCTTGAAGGCAGATTTTGGTTTCGAGCAAGCTGCCTACGCAGCGCCTGATATCCTTAGGTCGGACCATGCTCCCTTCTGGAGAGAGAATATACCTGCTTTGATGATAACTGATACAGCAAACTTCCGCTATCCATTCTACCATACCCATGCGGATACTATTGACAAGCTGGACTTTGATTTCCTGACAAAGATATGCAAAGCGACTGTTGCCACAGCTATCAAGCTATGTAATTAGTAAGCAGAGAAAAGGGAACTGAGTCTGACCCGAAGATCAGACTGAATACGAAATTATTACAGTATATTGAAGTCTCTAGTAACATCACGTGCCTCAAGGTCCTTGTAAAGAACAGCTTGGAAGATGTAGTTCAGCGAACTGAGTAGAAGGCTGGTTACTAATGTTGTAATTAGTATTAATATCTCCCAACTTGCAATAATGAAAACAAGACCAATTCCAACTGCAAGACTGAGTGCAATTGTGACTATCATGAATACACCAGCCATCATTAACTGACTGAAGAAAACGTGCCAAAATGCTACAGATGTCATTTGCCAAGATCTAGACAATGCATTGATGGGTGGACGTTCTTCAGCAATTACAACTGCGGACGCAGGTGTTAGTCGTACTGCAATATATGTCACAGCAAATATCAAACCTAGTGAAACTATAGGCTGGTAAGAGAATGATATAACTGCTAGCGCGACAAGTCCGAGAATAACCAGTGACTGCAGAAGTTGAACACCAAATAGAGGTACAGCAAGCCTCCAAGCAAAAGAGAAAGATTCACTGATGTTTCCAGACCCTGGGGTCTCGTAATCAACAAGCGCATATCTAATTGCCGCACCAGCTACTACAGCATACACAAGCAGACCAATCAAAGTCAAAATGATTATTGGTATCAAAATGACAGTTGAAATATCAAACAATACGAGACTAAAGATTGCATCAATTGGAGAGGTTCCAATGAACTCCAGCAAGCCAAACCCTGTCAACCCAAATATGTAGAATAAATAAAATGCTTGGAACAAAACAAGTGCGGCTCCAGTTATGCCAACAATCACGATGTATATTGGGAGTTTTCTACTCCAAAGACTGAATGTTGTTGAAATTAAACCAGTGATGTCTAGTTCGTTTTCGTTACGAGTTTCTCTCGGTTTTGGATTGGCTCTGGAATCAATTCCCATATTTGCAGCTCCTGGCGTGTAGTGATGGGTTAGTATTTATCTGCTTGCATAAATGAAAATTGTTCATTCAACAATCCCAATTTCAGAATGTTGAAATAGGTTGGCACTCTTGGAATAATAGGTGGTTGTTTCGTGGCTTTTCCAGAAGATGATGCATTTCAACAACAGGAGCGTACCTCTTCTAAACTATTTACTGAATATAGTCTGAGCGCACTACTTGCTATCGTGGGACTAGTTGGTTCATTCTACACTATAATGACATATTCATTTGTAGCAATGACACTTCTTTGGTCATTGATTATGACTAGTGCATTTGATTCTATTCTGTTTCCAATTACTATTTGTTCCTTGTTAATGACTCCATTAGGTGCCTATCAATTGTATCAAGCCTATCAATTGCATAAGAAGAGTGTTCACAATTTCAAAATGATACTAATGATTGCAGGCCTTAATATGATTCTTACAATTGTTCAGATAGCAGGTTATGCATCAATTCAATTAATTATTGGAGTAACAATGTTATACGCATTCTCCGGAGTAATTGTGTTTAACGTAATCGTAGTGTTTCTATTTAGTCAATCAGACGTAAGAAGCGAATTTGGAGAATGAGTTACAGCCGTACTAGAGAATAGGAACAGCAATCCCAATTTCCGAATATTAAAATAGGTTCACTCTCTTGGAAAAATAGGTGGTTGTTTCGTAGCATTTCCTGAAAATGATGTATTTCAACAACAAGAGCGTACCTCTCCAAAACTGTTTACTGAATATAGTCTAGGTGCACTACTTGCAATCGTGGGACTAATTGGCTCATTTATGGTAACAGTTTCAGAAGCAGCTGTAGTAGTAATTCTTAGCTGGGCATTGATTATGATAACACCGGATCCTATTTTGGTTCTAACTACAATTTGTTCCTTGGTAGTGGTTCCTTTAGGTGTCTATCAATTGTATCAAGCCTATCAGTTACACAAAAAAAGTATTCACAATTTTAAAAGGATGCAAATGATTGCAGTGTTTATTGTGGCTCTTGCAATAGTTCAAGCAGCAGCTTTTGGATCAGTTCTACTCTTCATCGGACTCATAATGTTGTATGCATTCGGTGGAGTGATTGTGTTTAATTTAATGGTAGTATATTTCTTGAATCAATCAGAGGTTAGAACTGAATTTGAATGAAAGTTGAATATTTGAAACATAATAAACTTTTTCAGAAATTCACTAACGCGCCTTATGTTATTTCGGTAGCGTGAACTATATTAGAAAGGATTTCTGTTGGAGAGATACTCGTAAATGTTTGGAAGGGTAAAAAAATGGCGGAAATACCAACACCAACAACAGGATATTCTTCACCTTCAAGCGATAGGCCACTAGGTGTAACTATTCTAGGAATACTACAAATTCTGGGCGGAATTTTATCAATAGTTGCCGGATTCGGTTTAATTGCACTTGCTGCACTTATGACAGGATTGGAATTACTGTTTATGGCAATAGGTGCCATGACACTCATCCTAGGAATTGTAGGCTTGATCGTAGGCTGGGGATTATATACAATGAAGTCTTGGGCATGGATGATTGCGATTATTCTCAACATCATCAACATCATTCTAGCTATTTATCCAAGCTTCAATATTATGAGCATGATTATTCCTATAATCATTATCTTATACCTCAATCAGGCGGATATCAAGAGCAGATTTAGGTAGAGAGTCTATCTATATTGAATCAATTTCCGGGTTCTTCAGAACCCGGAGACTTTTCTTTTCTATTTCTTAATTTGAACTTCTCAAATGCATAAGATTATCACAGGGGAGAATTTCGGCACAATTGAAAATCCAGTGGTGATAGATCTATGCAACTTCCGATGATTATAGTCCACGGTGGCGCTGGAAAATGGAAAGATGAGAAGATTCCAATTGGTATGGAATATGTTGAGAAAGCAGCTGAGGTTGGTCATGCGATTCTGATGAAAGATGGTTCCGCTCTAGATGCTGCTGAAGCGTGCACGAGGTTCATGGAAAGTTGTGGAAAACTAAATTGTGGAAAAGGTGCGGTTCGCAATGAGGATGACGTTCTTGAATTAGATGCTATGATAATCGATGGAAATAATTTGGATTTTGGTTCAGTGGCTGCAGTTAAAGACGTTCAGAATCCAGTTATTCTCGCACGTTACATTATGGAGAAAACTAAATACAATTTTTTTTCAGGGCAAAGTGCAAAAAAGATCTATGATGAAATGATAGAGAGTGGATACAGAAAGGAAATAAAATCTGGAGCTCTCGAATCATCCATTGCTCCTGACTCTGATACAGTGGGTTGTATAGCAATAGATACCAAAGGAAACATTGCCGCTACTTCTTCTACTGGTGGTATAAAAAAGAAGAAAGCTGGAAGAATAGGTGATAGTCCTGTCATGGGTTCAGGCGCCTACGCAAATGACCAATGTGCGGCATCTGCCACTGGTTGGGGCGAACATATCATGCGAGTTGTTCTCAGTAGGATGGTCGTTCAGTATGTCGAAACTGGAGATGATCCTATGAATGCAGCGCAAAGGGGAATGAAGATGTTTGTAGATAAAACAGGAAGTGAAGCTGGCATTATTGTAGCTGATCGTAAAGGGAACTTTGGTTACGCTACAAATGCTAAGGCTATGCCTCTTACTATTATACAAGGAATATCTGCTAAGAAAATGAGTACTTCATGTCAGAAATGATACTTTTGGCAGACTAGCCTGTCAGTTTACCAACAATTCTTAGTTTTCATATATAAAGAAGCAAATGTCTTTCTATTCGCGCTGCGCCAATCTCGGTTCTTTATAATTAGTAAGATATCGTCACACTATCAAACTAATTGATATATTTGGAGATAGCTATAATGAAGAATTTCAGAAAATTGACATTGGTGTTTTTAGCTTTAATGTTCGTTTTACCGGCATTGGTCCAATTTGGATCTGTTAACAATACAGTCAGTATTGAGCCAACAAAAAATTATACAGAAAGCTATGTACACCATGATCAAATTTGGATTCAAAGTAATGAAGAATTTAGTATTCAAGCAGCCGCTGAATCATGGGCAGGTGATGGTAGTGCAGAAAGTCCATACGTTATCACAGGTTACCTATTTGACTGTGTAACCCAACCACTCCGTATTTGGCATACAACTGTTCACTGGATATTCACCGAGAATGAAATTTTTGGAGTAGGTGCTGGTATACAATGCGGAATTTGGATTGATAATGTAACTCATGGATCTATCATTAACAACGAAATTCACAATCGCCATTCAGGATTAGTAATTACTAGCGTTAAAGATTTCGTTGTATCAGGGAATTATATCCATGATTGTTGGGGTAATGGGATTGAGTTTTTCGCCTCAGGAATGAACAACACTCTCGTTCAAGACAATATAATTGAAGATATTGGAGGTGATGGAATATATGCCACTTCATCCAGAGATTGTGTGGTAAAAGATAATACCATCACAAACATCAACAATATTGGCATTGCACTCCTTGGTCAATCACCCAATTGCGAAGTGACAGGAAATACAATTTCAAATACTGCTAGTTCGGGTATGATAGTGTCCTACCCTGACAATGGTATTGTTACTGGAAATGTCATTACACATGCAGATAGTCATGGTATCTACTTCAATAAACCCATCAATTGCGTAATTTCCAGCAATACAATAGGCGATGTGTCTGGAGACGGAATGCGGGTAGTAAATGCAGAATTCACTGAAATCTCTGAAAATATAATTGGTAACTGTACTGATGATGGATTCAGGATAACTTCGGGTACTAATACATCAGTTCACTGGAATTCAGTGTATAATGTGTCCGCATATGCTGTTAACTTGGAAGCTGGTAGCGGTAATTACTCAGTGAAGTTCAACACATTCATAGATAACGGAGCTGATTGTCAAGTGTGTGACGATGGAACTTCAAATCTTGTTTCTCAGAATTTCTATGATGATTGGTCCTCTCCTGACGTTGATGCGAACGGTTATGTCGATTCACCTTACGCACTGGATGGAGATGCTGAAAACCAAGATGAGTTTCCATTGGCTGCTGCTGGAGTCGTACCTACTCAAACAGTGACTACCTCTACCACTACAAGTACGGGTGTAGAAAATCCGCTGCCTATGGATATCATACTCATTGCTGGAGCTGTTGGAGCAATTATTCTCGTAGCAGGAATTCTTGTCTTGAAACGGCGCTAGTTTAGAAAATAATTAATTTTGGGGGGGTTCACTTTGAGCCTCCCGATCTCTTCTTTTTACGGTAAGAACGGGATTGTATAATAGAGAAAATTGACTAAGATAATAATAGGTTGGAAAATCGTAAAGAGAATATTGATCAGAATATTACCATCATGAATACTAATTATATCATTGAGCAACAATATTGTTAGCACCACTCCGATTATCACATAAACAATAATTGCTAGACTTAGCTTACGCAATACTCCCATACGCGAAATGACCTCCAAATAGCAGGCTGAATATATTTCAAGATTGCATTGTAATAAGTATGCCCTAAATCATCTCGATAATTTGCGACGAAAAATGCTCCGAAGTGACTCCTTTTATTCAATTAACGCGAGATATTATTACATGGTTAGGTAACTAACCCCGACCCGGAAATTGATGCAGACGAAATCCAGCATTAAAGCTCACAATCCATTTAGCTTTCTCGTGTTTATTGCGTACACCGACATAAGTCGGTGAATTCGGACTGTATTCGGTCACCGGGTCGGACCTTTTCTTTTTCACTACTATTAGACGCTAGAATCTGGTTCACCCACAAGTTGTGAGAGGGCTGTAAACAGCTGCACTGATTTGGGACATCCTTGGACCTCTCTTAGATGAATGATGAACCGAAGACCATCTTTTCAACAGGAGCTTATATACTGAGACAAATAACAAGTAACTGTGGTGTCGATTCAGGACAAGAGCCAGGTCCAAAGATCTATCTGCAGTCGCCGCGAGTTACACGGAGACATTAAACGCTTGTTGGAGAGGCCGTAAGACTTTCCAGTCCTTCGGGACCAGCAAAGCAGCCTCGATGAAGCAGGAACCGAACATCAATCAGGGACCGTGATGTCCAGATTGTCTAGGTTTCGGGTAACGGCCATATCATAGTCTGCATAACTACGAAGACCTGGCAATTGTCCTACCATTTTCCCGTCTTTGAAGACAATAACCATCGGTACTGATTGCACGCCAAATTGACCCACAGTCCTTCTATTCCTATCAATATCGATCTTTGCAAAGTATGCTTTGCCAGCATAATCTTGTGCGAGTTCTGCAAATATAGGTGCGAGTGCCTTACAAGGATTGCACCACTCGCCGTAGAAATCAACTAGTGATACCTTTGTTTTTTGAATTGTTTCCCAAAAGTTATGGTCGTGAAGTTGATTCACTAGTCCATTTGCTAAGGGCTCAGCAACCTTTGGCTTCTGAGCTTGCTCCATCAATAACTTCATTTTTCTACGACGGATCTCTGCAAGTTCATCATCGCTCAACATCAGAACACCTCTACGGATGTGCGTGTTTCTTACACAACCGCTTATGAATCCTTTGGTGTGAATTTCGCTAATGACAAATTACGGTGTCAAATCTGTTTATAACAAGCTCTAGAACGAGAGGATTATCCTTTATGGAGAGATTTCCATGACGACGACCAAGCCCTACAAGTATTACGCAATGCTTGTTATTGCTATGGCGGTCTGGGGCGGATCTTGGGTTTCTGCGAAAATTATAGTTTCTCTTGCACCACCAATGACAATTGGCTTCTTCAGATTCTTTATCGCAAGTATTCTTTTTCTGATTCTTCTATTGATTACAGAACCTGAATCAAGACGATTCTTTAGAAAAGAGAATTTGAAAATTATACTTCTCGTTGGACTAACGGGTATCTTCAGTTACGGAGTTCTTTTCCTCACTGGAATGAGATTTACAACTGCAGCTCAAGGAGCAATAATTGCGGGGTTCAATCCAGTAACTGTTAGTATTGTTGCTCATTTAGTTCATAAAGAAAGGTTGAGTAGAAAATGGCAATATGCAGGTTTTGCTCTTGCGTTCGCGGGAATTATTTTTGTCGTAGGTGTTCAATCGATTCTTGATTTCCATATTGAATATCTTATTGGCAATCTTACAATTCTACTCGCAATGATAACTTGGGGTATCTATTCTTCAGTAGGAAAAGAAGCAATGAAGACGATGACACCTTTAGAAGTCACTACAGGTGGGTCTCTGATAGGTTCGATCCTCTTCGGCATTGGTGCTTTGAATGAAGAGATTTGGACCCTCCCAGCCCTGGTAGACCCAATCTTCTGGATGAACGTAATTTATCTAGGTGTCTTTGTCACAGTCATTGGATTTCTGTTCTATTTTATCGGTATCAAAAAACTAGGGGCAACAAGAGCTGGTGGTTTCATCAGTCTAGTTCCAGTCTTTGGTACGTTCTTCTCAGCTTTGTTCATGCCTGAAGATCCTATCTACTGGACATTTGGAGTTGGACTTCTATTTGTTGTAGGTGGAATTGCAATAATCAATTTTCCAATCAAAGAGAATGAAATTGAAGAACAACCACAGACGGTAGAGAAATAACGAACACACACTGATAAGAAAATAACTTTGGTGTTGGATATGGAAGCATACGATAAAATTCTAGAGAGGTCTAAGGAAATCATACTTTTGGGGAGTGCAACCGGAGTTGTTGGATGGGACCTTGAAACCTATATGCCACCTAAAGGGATAGGGCTAAGAAGTGAGCAGCTTGCAATCATGAGGAAATTAAGTCACAGGATGGCAACAGATACTGAAGTTGGAAAACTAATAGAAGCCGCAGAGAAGGATTCCGATTCGCTGGATGAAGCTCAACAACGAAACCTCTACTTAACTAGACGAGGTTATGATGCTCTAACAAGGATTCCAGAGGAACTAGTTGGAAAGATGGCTAAGCAACGTGCAATCAGTGTTCAAACTTGGAAGAAAGCGAAAGCTGCAAATGACTGGAAAATGTTTGAACCAGAGTTAGAGAAGATGATAGGTCTTTCACGCCAGTATTTTGAGATTTTGGCTGAAGTCCGGGAAATCCCACTTCTTTATGATGCAATGTTAGATCAATACGAGAGAGGTATGAGGTCAATTCAAGTTTCCAAGATTTTTGGCGAGTTACGTGAAAAACTTGTACCTCTAACTGCCAAGTGTGCTACAGCATCCACTGGTATCGATACTTCATTTCTTGATAAAATCGTGCCAATTGAAACTCAACGAAAGATAGCAACTGATCTTGCTACAATCGTCGGATATGACACGGTTTCCGATAAGGCTGGCGGCCGCATCGATGAAGTAGAGCATCCCTTCACAACGGGTTATTATGATGATGTTCGAATCACCGTGAAATACCATGAGGATGACGTATCTTCAATGATCTATGCCATTCTTCATGAGGCAGGGCATGCGTTATACGAGCAGAACCTAAATCAAGATTGGAAATATCAATCTCTAGGTGTAGCAGCCTCATATGGAATTCATGAATCGCAATCACGGTTCATCGAGAATAATATTGGACGCTCATCAGAGTTCATCAAGTTCTACCTACCAAAATTAAATGAGTTTACTGGAGGTCTCTATTCAGGAATAGGTGCAGAAGATTTCACGAAGGCGATGAATCTTGTTGAACCATCACTAATTCGAATTGAAGCAGATGAAGTTACATATTCACTACACATCATAATCCGCTTTGAGATTGAACGGGATCTATTCGCAGATAAAATATCAATCTCCGAACTTCCTCAGATTTGGAACGAAAGATATGAAGAATATCTAGGAGTCAAAGTACCAGATGATGAGAACGGCGTATTGCAAGATACACATTGGGCGAGTGGGTATTATGGATACTTCCCAAGTTATGCGATGGGGAATGTTTACGACGGTATGTGGCTTGAGAAACTTGCGAAGGATGAACCAAATTGGTTAGCTGAAGTAGAAAAAGGAAACACCAAACCCGCGATTGATTGGTTGAAACAGAATGTGCATCACTATTCAAGTTTCTATGACCCAGCTGATCTTGTCAAGAAGATTACTGGAAAAGAAACCGCTGCAGGACCCTATCTTAACTATCTAGAGAACAAGTATTCAAATCTCCTAGGCTTCTAGAAAAATGCAGAGGGCACAATGATCCTGTTACCCCCTTCACTAGTACCCGTGAATTAGTACATGTCATATCCAGAAGACGCTAATCTCTGTTGATCGTATCCGCTTCCTCGGAACATGCTTGTAGCTCGTACGTATTCTCGATACTCGTCACCAAACCTTCCAACCAAAATCTTCTCTTCATACGCTGCATAGATGTACCATAATGCGATGAAGACTGGAATAACCGTTACCAATGCAAAACTTCTCACAAAGCAGAGATATGCAAAATTCATGTAGATTGCAGCCGCACCAATTGGATGCCGAATTTTTGAATAGATACCTTCTTTCAGAAAGGTCGTTCGGTCCTTTGGACTAACTCTAGTCGTTTCGAACTCGTGAGCGCCTCTTACCAGTCGGATGAATTTCATTGAGAAGTACACACCAGCTCCTACAAATATGAAATCCCATAGACCTACTGTAGATGCCATATTCGTCGTTGCTAATGAAAGGAGAACAGCAAAATTCATGATAGCAATCAGAGCTGGGTAGTAATTATTATCGGCTACTGCTTTTGATTCACTATCACTCATCGTTCATTTCTCCTATCGTTTCAGGAACAGGTATGGCTATTATTGATACTTCATATGAAGCACCAAGGAATTCAACATGACCTCCGATGTCCAATGGATCGCCACCCATAGGTCTCAATAAGAAATTAGCAGATTTCATTTCACCAACATTGATTGATCCTAATCGTTGCATTCTGAACGAGCCCACATCTACATCAATTCCTGCTGGTATGTCCAAGTCCACAAATACCATATCAATTTTGGATGTGCTTCCATTATTGATATCAATCGTCAAGCGTAATAATGCCCCTTCTCTTTCTATTTTTGCAGCAACTCTCACGCCAGCTTCTTTTACTACTTTTGCTCTCCGTTCTCTTTCTTTCTGAGTCTTATCTCGCGAAAGTTGATGACGAGCAGCACTTGCAGTCGCAGCTTTCGCTCTTGATGCGGATACAGTCTTTAATTGCCTTCTAATTGGTGTGGTAGGAGATCCAGATAATAGATTCATAATTGATGGAAATTCATAAACTACAAAGATTAATCCACAGATGACTAGAAATGACCAGATTACTGTTGAGAGAATAGTTCCTCTTAATCCCTCATCCTGCAATGCTGCGAAAAGCGGGTCTAGAAGAAGATGAAGAAATATTTGGATATCATCCCATAGGTCATTTTGCATTAGCATTGTTGACTTTGGTAAACTACTAATAATTACGGATAACATTGACGAAGCTCCCAGTATGCAATTACTTTCTCCAACTATAGCGTGAGAAAGATTCTCGACACACCTTCGGGTATTCATTATCGCGAGGGTTTATTAATCTTGCAACAGAAATTTCACAATTTTAAAAGAGCATAACAGTCATTACGTATAATGATTCTTCTAGAATGGGATGCATGAGCAAAACTGTTCGGGAGTAATCGTGATGGGACAATATGAGAAACTTGTTGACAAGTTCAAATCCACTGCTCAATTTGCTACAGCGATGGGTATTGTTAATTGGGACCTTCAAACTCAAATGCCACCAAAAGGGTTGCAACAGAGGTCTGAGCAACTTGCAGTTATGAGTAAGATTCTACACAATTTGAGTACAAATTCAGAAATTGATACTCTTCTTACCACATTAGAAGCTAAGCAAAATTCACTTGATGATATTCAAAAAAGAGAATTAGAATTAATTCGACGCAATTGGAATCGGCGGGTAAAGATTCCTGATGAGTTGGTTGTTGCAGAAGTTAAACAAAAAACTATAGCAACAGCATCATGGAAGAAAGCAAAAGCAACAAACGATTGGAATCTTTTTGAACCTGAACTTGAGATGCTTCTAGAAATGTCTAGAACAAAAGCAGAAATCATTATGGAATCAGTTGGTGCTAAAACTCCAAATGATGCTCTAATGGATAATTATGAACCTAAGATGAACGCTGAAAATGTTTCGTCTGTATTTAGTGATCTAAGAACACGACTAGTACCACTTGTCAAGAAATACAGCGACATTTGTCGTGATATATCTGATGACTTTATGTCCCGCAAAGTACCTATCGAACATCAAAAGGAACTAATTACCGATCTTGCGAATTACGTTGGGTTTGACACTCTCTCTGAAAATGCAGGGGGACGAATTGACTAAGCTGAACATCCTTTTACCACTGGATACTATGATGATGTTCGAATGACAATTCACTATTTTGAGGATGTTGTTTTCCGCGCAGTCTTTGGAGGTCTTCATGAAGCGGGACATTGTATTCATAGTCAGAATCGAAATCCAGAATGGAAATGGATGGCTCTTTCGGATAGTAGCAGCTCAGGGATTAGTGAATCACAAAGCAGATTCATTGAGAATATAGTTGGGCGGTCTCCTGAGTTTTGGCAACACTATCAGACAAGATTCCACAAGTTTACACGTCATGCGTTCAAAGACATTTCACACCAAGAATTAACTCAAACTATCAATATTGTTAAGCCTACGAAAATTCGAGTGACAGCCAATGAAATGACGTATGCACTGCATATCATCATTCGTTTTGAAATCGAACTCGATCTTTTCCAAGATAAAATGACTGTTTCTGATATCCCTCAAGTATGGAATGAAAAATACGAAAAGTATCTTGGTGTGGAAATTGAAAATGATAGTGAAGGAGCTTTGCAGGATACTCATTGGGCATGGGCGATGTGGGATTACTTCTCAACATACACACTTGGAAATCTGTATAGCGCAATGTTTCTAGAGAGAATGGAGAAAGATATTCCTAACTGGAGAGATGACGTTTCTCAAGGAAGCATATCTCCCGTTATTGATTGGTTAAATGTACATGTACACAAGCCATCGGATAGATACGACCCATCAAGGATGATTGAAGAAATAACGGGTAAGAAAATCACAGCTGAACCTTTCATCAATTACTTGGAGAAAAAATATTCATCATTATTTGTATGATCCAATTTCTTACTCACAAGCTTTATTCGAGATTCAAACTTCCTCCTTTCTGTGAAACATCTTGTTACGATATGAAGGTTCTATTTGGAGACCTCCAAGTGAAGCTAGAAGCTTGATTCTACAAGCAACAGTTGGATGTTCACATAATGCATGTATCTTCTGTGTTTCTTACAAAACAAAGCAATATCGAGTCAGGGGTGCAGATGCTATTCAGTCTGACCTTGATTCTCTAAATAATTCATACAAACAACAAGTTTCTCGTGTGTTCCTCGCAGATGGGAATGCTTTAGCAATGTCAACAACAGAGATGTTAGATACACTGAAAGTTCTGTATGGTAATCTGCCATCACTCCAACGCGTTGGTGTCTATGGATATGCTAAAGATGTTCGAAGAAAAAGTGTTGATGATTTGAAAGAACTGTATAATGCAGGTTTAGGGATAGTATACTTGGGTCTTGAAACAGGCGACGATGATCTATTGCGGTGGGCTAGAAAAGGGATTGATTCTTCTGAGAATATTCAAGCATGCAAGAAAATTCGCGACGCGGAAATTCCACTTTCTCTCACAATAATCTTGGGTCTTGGTGGCCTCGATAATTCTAGTAAGCATGCCAAGGCGACAGCTCATGTTCTGAATCAAATCGATCCCGAATATGTTGGAGCCTTGACATTGATGACTCCTCCAGGTACACAAATTCATGAGATGGTTGAATCAAAGAAATTCATTCCAATGAAACCAATGGATATACTTACAGAATTGAAAACGTTGATTGAGCATCTTGAACTAACTAACTGCGTATTCAGAACTAACCATGCATCCAACTATCTCCCAATCAGTGGCACTCTTAGTCAAGATAAATTCCAGTTACTTGAGATTCTTACAGAAACAATAGAAACAGGAGCAACATCAAATCTTCGACCCAGTTTCATGCGAGGTTTATAGGTAGAAAGATTGCTGCTATTATTACATCAATAAGACAAAAAAGAAAAAGGAACCTGAACAGGAATTCCCTGCTCAAGTTCGATTACTTAATTTTATGCTACTTCTTCTTCTTCATGATTATCACGATGAGAATTATGACTATGAGCACTACAGCTCCGATGATCAGCAACAATATTGGGTCAAGAGGTAGACCCGGTCCAGTAGTTGTTTCTTCGAAGTTATCCAGCTCAAATGGATTGTCAGAGTTATCCTGACCTGCAAGTTCACCATCTGATACACTCACACGAATCATGTAACCTGTGCCATCATCATGGAGAGTTGTGTTCCAAGCGAATTCAAGCACTGCAAGATCATTAGCAAGAATAGTCCAATCAGAACCATTGTTGTCACTGTAGAAGACATCGAAGGTCATTGGGTCACTATCGTAATCAACAGCATCCCATTCAATAGTGATAGTTCCATTGATGACTTCACCACCATTTGGAGTAACCACTTCAACTGTTGGTGCGCGATTCTCTGCAAGCCATTTGAACACATTAGCTACGAACACTGGATTGTCAGAATCGTAGATATTACCAAATCCATCACTATCCGGATCTGCGAGTTCTCCAAGATTAACGTCAGTTAAGTAAACTACACGACCCTTGTTGTATTGCGTGGCTGCAAAGACTGGTAAGTTCATTGCTAGACCACCATCAGACCAAATGGAAGTATTATCGTTATCTGTTGAAATCAATGCAGTTCCAGAGCCAATAGAAATGAATCCGGTGCTACGATCAACTTCGAGTCTTTCTACACCATCCATAATCGGATGAGTACCAATATTATCTCCCTCATAAGGTATGACTGAATCATAGACAATGAAATCATCAGTGTCTTCAAGCCATCCTGTGTTGTTGTACTGAAGTCCAAATTCTTGTCCAATTAGATCAACTTGCGCACCATACGAACTATGATCACCCCAAAGAAGAAGTGCTCCTCCTCCAGCGACAAAGTCTGTAATGTAAGCAAGTTCTGTAGTGTTGTAATCCAATGCGCCATCACAGATAACAAGAATGTCTGCATTTTCATAGGCAGCAGGAGTAAATGTATCCATCCACTCAATATTGTATCCATTGAACATCAGCAAGTTCGCAAGTGGATTCCAGTTTGTATGAAGATACCCATAGGGACCATTAGACTGATCAAACACAACTGTTTGTTCAGGAATTCCAGCACCTGCTAACCATCTGAATACATTATTGGTGAATAGTTCGTTATCAGCATCGTAGTAGTTATCTGTCCCGTCAGAGTCATAATCGCCATCAGTTAGTGGACCATTTTCACAAATAACTACAATTCGTCCTTCTCCAACTGTATCTGCAGTAGCTATTGGTATTCCATTGGCAACTTCAGCTCCTTCCCAAGAACAAGTACCATCTGTATCGGTTGTAAGTATAGGAACAGCACTCTCTGGTGTTTCAATCAAACCAGTAGCGGCATAGACTTCCACAATATCAACACCAACTTTGGTTGAATGCATATTCAAATTCTCTGGGCCTAAAATGATATTAGCCTCAATTGAATAATAATCATCAGAATCATACAAAGCTTCGGATATATTTCGGGCATACCCGAAATGAGTGAGCAGACTATCTAAGGCATTCCCCCAAAATGACACCTCAGTAACTATGAAGAGACCTCCACCATCATTTATGAAGTCGTCAAGAATTGCCATTTCTGCCGGAGTATAAACATCTACGCAATGTGTAATTACAAGAATATCGCAAGCTTCCAATGCTGCAGCACTAAAAGTATTCATTGATGATACTGAGAACCCTTGGTATGGTAGTTCATCAGCTACATAAGAAAATCCAGTAATAATATCCAAATCCTGAGTATGTGAATTGTCAAATACTACATGCCTGTGCAGAAGTATTGCATTTTGAAGCAGAGTGTCCTGTGCAGCATTACCTGTAGTATACATGTCGAATCCTAAAAGAACAACATGACCCTTACCCATTGTCTTGTGAACTACTACGGGTTTGGAATCAGTATCATCTTCTACAACAACAACACCGTCTGTTGTATCAAAACTGACGGAACCACTAGAACTTAACCAATCAGTAGGCAAATTACGTGCTAATGCATCATTAGTATTGACAAGATTCCATTGATGTGTATAAGCAGTTTCCGGATTGTAGAGTTCCATTAGACCTGTACCATTTAGTATTTGAGCGGCGGTACCTAGAGTTGTGACGCCTGCATTAAACGGTAAACAGATTACGATTCCACCATTCTCAACAAAAGAGGGAAGAATACTATTCCAAACAGCCACAATCATATCTGCATCTGTGTAATTGCCATCTTCCATTTCAGTAATTAGTAAGATATCATATTCGTCAATTACTGAACCTAATTGAGTGTAGTCAGTGAGATTATCATAAGTAAATTTGCCCTCTAGACTAGCAATCATTGAAGACATAGTATTATCCCATTCTTCTCCAGGATCCACATCTGTAAATTCTGTATAGATAAGAATGTTTACTGCTTCATTACGACGATCGTCGCCATAAGTTTCAGCAGGAATTGATTGCTCATTGTTTGCGGTACCAGCTAATGCATAGGAAGCACTCACACTACCAATGGCAAGTGAACCAACGAAAAGTAGAACAGCAAATGCACAGAGCATTTTAGTTTTTGAAATCATTTTTAATTCTCCTCAGTTACCATGCAAAGCAGAAATCAATAGCGTGCAAAGATATGAAACGCAGGAAATAGCGTGCTGCTTGGTAACGCAAAGTACTAAATAAAAAACGTGAAACTATATCAATGTTATCAGAAAACTCTTACACTAGTAAATGTGGCGATGTAAGTGTCTAGTTACAAAATGCGCACAATTTCCGAATCTCGGTTAGATTCTTAAGCACTGTACTGTTTTTCTTATTTAGGAATCATTGTTGACTCCAAAAAGGTGACTATCGATTGTCAGAGAAAATCTATGTGATAAGCTGTCGACAAGATCTTACTGGTCTAGGTATGGATAGAATGAGAAGTTCTGTCGAGGGATTAGACGAAGCAGTAATATCACTTGATTGGTCCAATGCAAGATTGGTGCCAGTTGTTGCGTCAGAAAAAGTACCATTTCAGGAAGGTGAAACCCGAATAGTTCCAATTCGACCTATCAAGGTGCCGGGTTACTCAATGGTCTTTCAGTCGTTCTATGGCAGTAGTGGTATGGGAGACCTGGGTTGCATTGGATGCACAGATTTGAAAATGTATTCCGAAGATAGGACCGCTAACATGGCGATGTTTAGCTCTCGAATCAAAGCATCTGTATTATCAGGGGATTTACTTGGTCAAGTGCTAATCGTTGAAGGTAAAAAGAAATAGCTTATTCAACGATATTGATGGTTCATCCCTGCGTTTCTTGCAGAGATGCCCACCCAATTTTCTAAAGTGTAATTATTTTGTCAGATTTCTCCATCATGATGTCTACTACGTCAGAATATTCTACGAGATTGACATCGAAAGCTAAGCGACCTAGGAGACCTCGCTCTTCAACATGATGCTTGATGGCGTGGATTTTTGAACCTAGGCTCTTCAAATCCGCTGAGTGATTGCTTCCTTTATCTGCAAAAAAGACTCCATCTTGAACAAGAAGAATATCAGTTTCGATATCTTGTTCATTAAGACCATTCACTAATTCTTTGACACTGGTGCAGTCATTGGCTAACCAAATAAGATACTTCATTTCTTTTCCTCCTAGAATGTAATTACTATCTCATTTTCAACCAGTGTTTTTGCAACATCTGCTTCTTCAAGAATCTCAATACTTTCAAAGATCTCACTTGAGTCAATGTTTCTCTCTTCCAGAGATTTCTTGCTAACGCAGATTCTTCCATCAAAGCTCTCGAAGGTTGATTTGAACATTCTAATAGGCAAAATGTCTTGGTCTTTCATAAGTCCATAAACACCATCACCGACAAACAGCATCTGGGATTCATGGTCCATTCCGAACATGCCCACTGCCGCACGCCAGCCTTCAGCAGCAATTATCTTACCAAATGGTTTACTATTAACCAGAATCAATACTTTTCTCTCTGTAAACTCCATATCAATCACCTACGGTAAAAAGGATACAATTCGGTGAATTTCTCCGACTTGCTCAGCAAACTCAGTAAGACCGCTTACGTCAACTCCTTCGATAAAATCTGAACCTCTCTGGTCAAAGCCGCGAGCAGAAGTGCAAAGTCCACAGACTGCAAATTCAACTCCTTCATTTGCCAATTCCAAGAACTTGTCATTCATTGGTCGTTCTGGATCTGGGTCCTGATTCAATTTAGCATTGTTCACGCCATCCACAAACAGAAAGACCTTCACACTATATCCCTTTGCTAGAGTTGCTTTACACAAATCAAAGAAGGTGTGACTGTTTTGAAAAGTATAAGGGGATGTATTTAGAAGGATGCCCAACGTCTTTTGTCCCAAACGATTCATCTCCATAGTAAGATGGCTCGACGCACAGATTACTTGTTAAAAAGGATACTCTTCTGATAATGTCAATTTATTCTTTTCAAACAAACTTCAAATACCTGTTTTATTCAGAGCATACTCAACTAGTAGAAGTTATTGCAAGGCTAAACCTAAACCTTTTCTGTAAGTTTATTTGCAATAATGGCCGCCTAGAGAAGATTGATTACTGAGAGAAATGCAACTCTCGTATCGCGCATAGGAGAAAAGGAGACAACAACGATGGATGAGATAGTTATCGATTATACCGACAAGGATGGTAAGGAACGTAAATTTGAAATTGAAGATGAAAATAATTCTACTGTTGATCTCTCTCGTCACAAGATAGTAACAATCAATCTTGAAACACTTGCTGGTCTGGACGCCCTAGAGGAACTTAACCTTGGAAGTAATTTATTTTCAGAAATTGATCTTAGCCCCCTTGCTAAACTTCCAAATCTTACATCTTTAAACCTTTTCAAAAATAAACTTGAAACAATCAATCTCTCACAACTTACAGCTTGCAAAAAACTTCGAGATTTGAATCTCGGGAATAATAGTATAACAAATCTTGATCTAACACCTGTTGCAAAATATAAGAGCTTGGCAAGATTGAGACTATTCAACAATCAAATATCCGAAATAAATCTCACAGCTTTTTCCAAATGCACCACACTTGAAATGCTTGAGATAGAGAACAATCAAATCAAATCAATAAATTTGAAACCATTGGGAAAATGTACCAATCTTATTCAGCTTAATCTGATGTATAACCTACTTAGTGAATTAGATATATCGCCCTTAGCTACTTGTATAAATTTGAAATTTCTATATCTTCATCACAACTCCCTTGGGTCAATTAATCTAGATGCGCTTGGAAATTGCGCTGATCTTCGAATCCTAAGATTAGGTGGAAACAAATTAGATAGTATTGATTTAGGACCTCTAGCTCCTTGTATTGAGTTGAGAAGATTGGGTTTAGCTATGAACGCAATAGAAGAAATTGATTTGAGCGCTTTAAAGAACGCCAAAAAATTAACTGCTCTTGATTTCGCTGGCAACAGACTACAGACCATCAATCTATCACCATTAAAGAACTGTAAAGAACTTACAGAATTGTATCTTCACAGCGATCACCCCATTGAAAATGAATTCAAAGAAATCGATGTAGGACCTCTTTTCAGCTGTGACGAATTAGAAGATATCGGAATTGGAGAATCAACAAATGTTTTTGCAAAAGCCAGTTTACAAGATTTGAAGGACATTCCACTAGCAATTGAAGAACTTATTGAAGATGATAGAATCACATGGTCATAAAATCATCATTTGTCCAAAATGTGGTATATTTAAATGAATAAAGTTGTAAGGATATTTGCGCTACCTCCTATTTGAGGTTCTAAGCAATGTCGGAGAGGGAGAAGGAATTAAACAAGATATCTCAATTATATTTGAATTACCTTAACGGGCCACTAGGAAAAGGAGTAATGGCACATCTCCAAGAAGGAGAAAGTTTTACGATTCGAGCACATGATGAGCTACTTAGAATATCAAAGTTGCAAGGTAAAGCTAGAGTGAGAATTCTTCAGGAAAACCAAGCTAGTACTTGTCGGTCGAAACATCAAACATACTCGCAACAGAGCAAACAAAGCTAATATATTGGAATCCTACAACTGTAGATGTTAGGTTGTGACAAATATGGTCATAGCTATTGAGGAACTTATTGAAGACGATAGGATCACATTGTAAATGTAAAAATCCTGGAAAGGAGAGTTCTCTTATTATGGAAAGCTATCAATTTATCATCTCTCTCATCGAAGGTACGAGTGACCTCATACACAGCTTAGATTCAGATGGCAACTTCGAGTTTGTAAACACAGCTTGGCTTGAAGCCCTTGAATACGATGAAAATGAGATACATACTCTGGGTCTCAAAGATATTCTCTCTCCAGATAATGTGGAAAAGCACCAACAACTGGTTTCCTCAGTGTTTAATGGTGAATCATACACAGGAGTGGAGGTTCCCCTCGTGACCAAAAGTGGTAACATTGTCCAAACTAAAGCCAACCTCTTCCCACGTCGAGAAGGAAATAAGATCCTTGCTGCTACAGGTTTCTTTCGCGATGTTACAGAAGAAATGATAGTGCAGGAAAAACTTGAAGAGTCAAGAAGCCGTTCGGAATGGCTTATCGATTTAATGATTCACGACCTTACCAATATAAATCAAGAGATGCTCACAACCTTTGAAATCATATTGGATAGTCCATTATCCCCCAATCAATTGACAAGTTTGTCTCGAGAAGCACTGCTAGAAATTGAAAGGGCTTCAAATCTTATCACAAATGTTAGGAAGATTACTCATCTGGATTTTAATGTTCCTGAAACAACTAAGTGGGATCTTGCAGAAACCATTGGAGCAGCAATAAAGACATTGGAAAAGAACTTCTCTGATAAGAAACTCATTCTGGACACTGATATAAAGTCTGGTCAATATTTTCTAATTGCAAACGAGTACTTCAAAGATGTCTTCTATTGTTTATTACATAATTCCATGAAGTTTGACAAACGCAATGAGGTCATAGTAGAGGTTAGGGCCGATCCGGCCAAGCGCATTCCATTTTTGAGAATTCAGGTAAAAGATTACGGACCTGGTATTCCGGAAAAGGATAAAGAAACGGTCTTTGACATACTCTCACATAGAAAAGAAAATATCAGGGGTTTAGGGCTTGGTCTCACACTTGTCAAAAAAATTGTGGAGAGCTATGGTGGTTATATTAGAGTCGAAGACAGAGTAGAGGGCGACCATACTAAAGGCGCAAACTTCATCATAATCATGAAATATGAAACCAGCGAGAGCAAAAGCAAGAATGATGAAGTGAAGTGATGACAGTATCTATTGTCGACGACGACATTTTAGAACGTCTTCAAAACATTCATTGCAGCTTTGTTACTGTATCAAAGCGAATATAACGGATTATTGCAGTAAGAAAACAGGATGTGTGTTAGATGGTCATAGAAATGGATGATGCTACAAGACAACAAGTTACAGAAATGTTTGAAGCATTGAACAATGATGTAACAATACACCTCTTCACTGCGGACCATGATTGTTTGTATTGCAATGATACAAGAGATATGGCTCAGATGATAGCAGATGTTTCAGACAAAGTGAAAGTAGAAGAGCACAAGGGATCACTCACAAGTGACATAGCCAAAGAAATGGGAGTAGAGCATACTCCTGCTATGGTGTTACATGGAAAAGAGGCTTACAAAGTTAAATTCTATGGGATCCCAGCAGGCCACGAATTTTCAGCGCTCATTGGTGGAGTTGTTGACGTATCAGCTGGAATAGTTCCATTGCCTCCTGATATTATTGAGGATATCAAGTCAATTGACAAACCAATTCGTATTCGTGTTTTTGTTACTCCACAGTGTCCATATTGTCCAGGAATGACTCGATTAGCACATCAAGCCGCGATTATCAATCCTCTAATTACATCTGAGATGTTTGAGGCTCTTGAATTCCAAGAAGAAGCCACAAAATTCGAAGTCTTTGGAGTTCCAAAGACAATCTTCAATGACACAATTACAGTAGAAGGACTTACACCTCCAGAATTGTTCGTTGAGAAATTATTCGAAGCCACTGAATAATCGATAACACAAGGATTTTGTATCACGATGGGTTTCTTATCTTATGGAAACCCATTCCTTTGTAATAATGTTAAGACCTGCTAACGAGTATGGTGGTCCTGAAACTGAAAAGATAGTTTCTGAGCATTTCAATTATCTCAAAAGTTTGCTTGAAGATGGGAAATTGACTTTGGCTGGGAGATTTTCTGAAGTATTAATCGGACTTGTTATGATTGAAGCAGAATCACGTCAAGAGGCTTTAGACATAATGAAGAATGATCCTGCAGTAAAAGCAGGAGTTTTTCATGGCGAGCTTTACCCATGGAGCATCGCACTTCAAGCGAAGTAAATTATGATAGTAGTTCATTCTTCCTGCTGGCACGTAAACACAAATTCATTCTCATTGACATATTTGTAGGCTTGATACGCAGCGTGAACACCTTCAGCAACACCTGTGATAGCTTGTTTGAATTCACTATCTACAACGTCACCTGCAGCAAACATTCCTTCAACATTGGTTTTACTAGAGCGACCGATCTTGATCTCCCCTTTCGCATTCAATTCTGCACCAAGCTTCTTAGCTAAATCAGAATAAGGTATGCCGCCAATAGCTACAAAAATTCCGTCAAGTTGAAGTGTATCAGAACCATTGTAAGGCTTGTCTAGCTTAACTCCAGTGACTTTGGTTTCGCCCAGGACCTCTGTAACATTGGTTTCTGTAATCACAATGATTTTTGGTTCACGTTCGATTCTCCTTGCATTAATTGGTTCAGGACGAAGTTTTTCTCGACGATAAATGATGTACACCTTAGGACAATATTTTGCAAGAAGCAATGCTTCCTTAGCTGCGCTATCACTTCCTCCAACAACTGCAACTACTTTGTCTTTGTACAAAGGAGCGTCGCAAAGAGCACAATATGATACGCCCTTGTTTTTGAGTTCATCATGACCAGGAACTTCAAGTTCTCGTTCTTTCATTCCAGTTGCAATAAGAATTGATTTTGCCAATATGGACTTGTTCTCTGTAACAACATAGAAGTAATTCTCTTTGCATCTGAAAATATCCTTCACTGTTCCAGTGTCGATAAAGACGGGGTAATCAAGTGCATGTGCCTTCAAGTGATCTGAAAGCTCTTTTCCAGTTAATTGGATGAATCCAGGATAATTAGCAACGTCATCAGTCAATGTGATAGTTCCACCATCAACATCGCCAATTACTGCAACACTTAGGTCTAACCTAGAAGCATACATTGCAGCTCCATATCCTGTAACACCGGTGCCAATTATGACTAAGTCGTACATTGATTTACACCCCTAGCTTTCTCTTTATTCTTCTTTCAGCACGTTTATCATGGCCAATAAAGATTCCATCTTCAATGACTGTTGTTGGAACTGCAATTTGACCGCTCACCTCTTTCAGCTCAGCTGCAGTTTCAGGTGAGGTCAGAATACACTTCTCTTCAAAATCAATACCAATCTCTTTCAAGAAAATCTTAAGGTTCTTGGAATGGGGGCATTCTGGAGCAGTATAGATTGTTGCTTTTGGCATGAATGATTTTCTCCTTTTCATAAGTAAAGAGCTAGTTATTCGTCCGCGTCTATCATTGATATACATTTTGAAGAGGCAGCTTGAACTGAATGATAATCCAACTACATTAGTGAAAAGTCTTAAGCAAATATTCAGAATGGTTTAATAACAATAGGTGGAGAGAACCTAGTTTGAATAAGGAAGAAACTCTTGAATTTATAGACAAGCAAATTGCTTTGGAATTAAAGATCATCGAGATTGTGAAGGAAAATGTAGCGCAACTTGACAATGCATTTGTCAAGGAATTTTTGATTGGTATCTCTACAGATTCTCAAAAGCATGCAGCTCTTCTCAAATCTCTGAAAAAGGCAGTCGAAGGACCAACACCCTTCATCAGTGAAAAAGAGAGGGACAAAATTGCAGAGGGTATAGTAGCTCACATAAAGATGGAAGAGCTTGCTGTAAAAACATATGCAGAGCTTGCAGCGAAAAGCGACAATGATCAGGTCAAAACTATTGCTATGATGATCCGTGAAGATGAGATACGGCATCATTCGCTTCTCAAGGAATTACACAAGACTATAATCGAACCTGAAACCCTTACTGAAGACATGATTTGGGATGCTATGTGGAAAGACACTCCATGGCGCGGCAGTCCAGGTGGGTAATAATCATAGATTAGTAGGGTGAGTATCAAGCTTACCCATCTTCTTTTCTTTTTGAATCAAATTCTTTCTTTCTTAGTTGAGGTATCGCTATTCCCGAATGCTTATGTTGAAAGAAAGATGTTGTGGAATATTGCTTGAAAGCGAGGTTCTGATATGACAGTAGAGGATGTTAAACGAACTGATTTGGGAAAGGCTTTGATGCTTGCGAACGAAGCCGTTGTGCGCGGTGCTTTAGAAGCTGATGTCAAGATTGTAGCCTTCTATCCCGGTTCACCCACTTCGGAAATATTGGATACTTTTAGCGAAGTTATGGATCACTTCGGAGATTACAAGATGCACATCTCGGCCAATGAGAAAGTTGCCTTGGAAACCGTAGCAGGTGCATCGTTGGCGGGGCAAAGATCCTTCACCTCGATGAAGAGTGTAGGGATGAACGTTGCTAGTGATTCAATGTATAGCATCGCGTACACTGGTTTGAATGCTGGTTGTGTCTGTCTCATTGCTGACGATCCTTATGCTCATTCTTCTCAATCTGAACAAGATGGAAGATATTTCGGTGAAACAGCGTATGTTCCGATGTTAGAACCTTCAACAGCACAAGAAGCCCTTGACATGACAAAGTGGGCATTTGAGGTCTCTGAGAAACATAAGACACTGGTCATCATTCGAACGACAACCCGTGTGAATCATCAGAGAGGTATGGTCCAATTAGGAGACCTTACACGCACGCCCTTCAAGAAAAACAGCTGGCAGGATGTCAAAGGACAGTATTTTACCGTAGGACCAGTAGCAAGAGCACACAAGGCTAAATTGTTGGAGAAGACTGCTGTAATCAAATCAGACTTCGAAAGAACAGAGTTCAACTATGTTGTACCAGGCAGCGGCAAAGTGGGGATACTAACATCAGGTGTCTGTTTTCTCCATACAAAAGAAGCAATGCAGAACCTCGGAGTAGAACTACCAATCTTCAAACTTGGAACCCTGTTTCCACTTCCAGAAAAGAAACTCTCAGAATTCCTCAAATCATTATCAACACTCATAGTAGTCGAAGAGCTCACTCCATACCTAGAAACGCACATTACAGCGATTGCAAAGACAATCAATCCTTCATTACATATTGTAGGAAAAAGAAGTGGGCATTTCAGTGAAATGTTAGAATACAATGTCCCAATTGTCGAGAAAGTATTAGCTGAGGTTCTTGACAAGAAAATCAGTCTGGATTACGATGCTGTCTTGGCTAAGGCAGAGAAGTTGAAGGATATTCTACATGAAAGACCTCCAATCTTCTGCCCAGGTTGTCCTCACAGAGGTACACTATGGGCCTTTAGGCAGGCTTTGCAGCAACTACGAATTCGAAATAATATCGTATTCAACAACGACATCGGATGTTACTCGATGGCATTCCTCCCACCAAACGAATTCTCAGATTCAATGCTGGCAATGGGAGCTTCATTAGGAATATCAGCAGGAATGGAGATGGCTCTCGATGATAAGATAATTGCCATGGTTGGCGACAGTACCCTCTACCATGCGGCACTTCCGGGAATTGTAAACTTGATTCATCATAATTCAAATGTCACGCTCTTTGTGTTAGATAATAGCGTCACTGCAATGACAGGTCAACAATTCAATCCCAACTCTAAATTTAATGCAGGGGGTCACCCAGCACGAAAAATCAACATGGAGAAAATGTTCGAAGCTTTGGGTGCCGACAAAATAACAATTATCGATCCATATGAAACTCGAGATTGTATCGGACCGATAAAGGAAGCAATCGAAGCTGATGGTTTCTCTGTGATCATAGCGAGGAGGGAATGTGCTCTCTATGGAGACCGACTCAAGAAGAGAGCTGGAGAGAAAATCATTCCAAGTGAGAATGTAAAAGACACGTGTCGTGAAATCTACGCTTGTGTGAAAGAGTTCTATTGTCCTGCTATTGTCGTTGATGAATCCGATCATAAAATGACTATTCAGCAGGACCTTTGTGATGGATGTTTAGAATGCCGACAGGCGTGTCCTGTGGATGCTCCTCGTCAAATGGAGGTTAAGAAATGAATAAGTCCAGTGATACATTCAACATTATGTTTGTAGGTGTTGGTGGACAGGGTCTCATGCTACTGTCTGCAATACTTGGTAAGGCTGCTGTTGATACTGGTCTCAATGTAATGACAGGTGAGCAGCATGGTCTCTCACAGAGACAGGGTTCGATTTACGTTCATTTCAGAATCGGAAATCCAATATCACCTCTGATTCCGTACGGCAAAGCTGATATTTTGATCGCCATGGAGGCCAGTGAAGCCTTGAGATATGTCGAGTATCTCAAAGAAGACGGAGTTGTAATTATGAGTAATCGAATCATGCCATCTGTCATTGAAACTGAAAAGGTAGCTTTGGACAAGGAAAAGAAAACAAAATATCTCACTGTTGAACAGATAGTTAAGAAACTGGAAGAGGTCACAAACAAAGTGATTTTACTGGATTCACTTGAGCTTGCAATTAAAGCAGGAAATGCTCGAACCGAGAACTCAGTACTAATTGGAGCTACCGTAGCATGTGAGGATTTTCCAATATCAGCAGAAGAGGTACGAAAAGCTGTACTAGCTCTAGTTCCACCAAAAACTATTGAAGCAAACTCCAAAGCTTTTGATCTAGGTAGAGAAGCTGGAAGCGCATGCTAGACAGAAATCTCAGGTGATTGTGATTGAAGAGTATGAAGATTTATGTTGCAGGACCTTACACTGGTTCGACCTTGGATGAGACTGAGAAGAATGTCCGAAGAGCTATGGAGGCAGGTCTCAGGATATGGAAGAAGGGGCATTTTCCCTACATCCCTCACCTCACTCATTGGCCAGATATACTTGCAAGGGAACTCGATATTGGTATGGACTGGGTGGACTACATGAACTGGCACGCGCCCTGGGTCGATCATTGTGATGCTCTATTTTTACTGGCTGAGTCAAAGGGAGCTCTCCTAGAACACAATCGAGCGAAAGAAGAAGGGAAGATAGTCTTTCACTCTCTTGATGAGATATCTAGTGTTGAGAGGGGTCTGACCTGGGCCCAAAAATGTGTAGATGAAGAATAGAAAACTCATTTGAAGGAATCTTATATTCACTATGTAATGAGTTTCCTATGTTACTGGTTCTTTTTTCCGAAGATGAACTAGGGAAGCTCTGAGATTACTTTATGCGCATCTTCAAACGAAAGTCCTACAAGAGTTTCTGTCGTTTGTGTTCCTCCAGCACCAAGCATGAACAAACCTTTCATTGCGGCTTCTACAGATGGTGCTTCGATAATGGCAACATAGTCGTATCGACCCATCGTGTAGTATAAGCCCTTGACCTCTGCTCCTATAGTTTTAGCGATCTCTTGGGAACTCTTGAGTCGCTCTGGAGCTTTTTTCAGTCCCTTTATTCCTTCAGATGTGAATTTTGCTAAGATTACGAAGATAGGCATTATTGCACCTCTCTGAACAAACCTAATCTATAGATGAGCTTGCATTTAATTCTTTCCAGAGATGGGTGGAACGCCCTTCGAGGGAGTTTGAGTGGAATAAGAAAACTCTAGATTATAGGAGGGACAAGGATTTCGAAAAGCCGTTCTTCAGGTTCAGTCGAGATCTCAAAGGTTGCAGTCCATAGAAAATTATCTTTTATCCAATCCAAAATAAAGCCAACTTTCTGCAGTTGTAATATGTAGATGGGCTATCATTGTCATGATATTACCTCTACTTGCCACAACTCCAACTGATGTTGAGAGAGAGGAGAAAAAAGGGTTTGGTGGAAAAGTGGTACTACAATAATTCTGCACACTCCACAGAGTTATTAACTCCTTGAGGGAACTCTCAATCTGAGGTTTCTTCAATATGGTTAAGATTTACGATGCAATCATAATTGGTGGAGGACCAGCTGGTGTTTCGGCTGCACTACATTTGGCTTACCACGACCGGTCTGTATTAGTGCTTGATAGAGGAACCAGCCCGATGTACTTCCATACAAACTCAATTTTAAATTTCTCAGGTTCGGTATATCACGAAGGAAGAAGCCTTCTGAGGAATATTCAGGGAGAAGCCCGTGCTGCAGGTGCTGAGTTTGTTGCGGCTGATGTCGTAGAAATATCAGGCCGATATCCCAAATTCAAAATTAAAACTTCACCGAGTTTCAGAGCTAAAGATGATAGTGAATATTTGACTAAAACAATACTGCTAGCAACCGGCACTTCTAGGAAGCACCCAAAGGTGAATGGTCAATGGAAAGGATGGCTTCCTGTTGCTAATGCAGGCAATTGTGCCTTCTATTGTCCGGATTGTGAAGCGCCGCTCTGTAAAGATAAGGAGGTGCTTGTCGTAAATGCAGGAACTGTCGGAAGTGCACTTCACGTCGCAAATACACTCACACGATTCACAGATAAAATCAAGATTCTCATGACTGAAGATGCGTTTGCACCATTTGAAAATCAAGACCTTTCAAAATTAGACAAATCACCCTATGAGTGGACCCAAGGGAAAATCAAATCGATATCATTCATGCGACCTGGTGTTGTACAATCAGTTACTCTTGAAGATGGACGAAAAATTAAGACAAATGTCTTCTTTGTGGCTTTTGTTGATGTTGTAAGATCAGAATTAGCTCAACAGATAGGAATCAAAGTTGATGCTAAAGGTAACATCCTAACGGACCATCGAGGTAAAACTAATGTCGAAGGAGTCTGGGCAGCAGGTGACGTACGCCCAATTACACAACAGATTGCCATGGCTGTTGGTACTGGAAACTATGCAGCTCTGATGATGAACCAGTTTCTTGGAAATGAATATGAACAAGATCAAGAATTCGATCACGACCACAGACGAGCTCTATACATGGATTAAGAAACCAAATTTCTGATCTGAGAACAGTGCAAGAGAGATACGCTTAAATACGTAATTCACTATTGTGAACATAACAATAGTTAACATTGTTTGTCTTGGGAGATGAATTAAGTGATAAGCACTGATAGCGATATTATTGAGATTTTCAAGAGCCAAATAGAAATCGAGCAAGCAACTCTTAACAAGCTTGTTAGACTTGAAGAAGATGCAAAGGAAACAGTAGTTAGACTTTGTTTTATGGATCTACGATTGGATACATGGAAACACGTAAAATTTCTAGAGGGTATGATCGAGTTGCTCAATACTACGCCTTGTGATGAATGGTCAGCCAAAGTAGGACGATATGCAGGTAGGGTCAAACTTGAGAGAGAACTGGAGGGTCTAAAAAGCAACGAGAGCGAGATGATCAAGCTCCTCGACACTGCACTTGACAAAATTGAAGATCCTATTGCAAGATTACTACTTGAGCATATGAAAGAGGAAGAACGTTCCCATCATGATGACTTGGAAAAATTAGTCACCTTAATTAAACAAGCACCCCTCCAATCTAAGAAAGGGGAAAAGGGTTCAGACATAGTATGCGACACAGATTGATTTAATTAATTTTATTTGTGGGGTTTCAAATTGATAGCAATGTTAAGTGATGTTCAAAGTGATGCACCAGACTGTAGTGAGTATATGGAAACGATGTCACAAATGTACAAAGGTGGATTCTTGCGACAGAGAAATGAATACAAGTTAAATCCCGAAGCAATAGAAAAACTTGGCACGTTTTCAGAAAACTATAGAATCGTGATTGTTTTTGCAGATTGGTGTAGTGATGCTAGAAGAGCTGTACCTGTTATGTCCCTTATTGAAACAGAAACAGGTCAGAAGATATCTGCATTAGGCGGCATGAAGAAGCCTCAATATGGATCAGATAAATTTTGGGCAATACCACCATCCCCAGTTGAAGTTGATATTTTTGAGATCACTAGCAGCCCAACTATCCTCATTTTCAATAAGCAAGGTGAAGAAGTAGGCAGAATCAAGACTCGCGCTGAAATGACGCCTACAATAGAACAAGAGATCGTCAAAATAATTGAAGATAGTCTGTAAGTATTCCATTGAGACACTTCGAAACCATAAAAAGGCAAATGGATAGGAAATTGCACGTTGGGATTCTTATGAATGTGGAGAGAAAGAATCAATTCAAAAATGTGATTGAGAAAATTCAAGCTGGGGATGATAAGGAAATCATCAAGAGCTATTTCTCAGAACAACTTGGAATAGTAACACCAGCAGAAATGGCATTTTTTGAAAATGAATTAATTCAAGAAGGAGTATCGCAGGAAGACACTAAGCGAATGCGCGATATTCAGTTAGAATTATTCAAGAAATCAGTAGAGAATCAAGAACACATCGTTCCTACTGGCCATCCCATTCATACACTGATGTCTGAGCATATTATTCTCATGGAATATGCTAATGAACTAGATACTTTAGTCACCTCTATATCAAACGGCGAAAGAGAACCTAAACCGGAGTTTCTAGGTAGAATTAGGGAGCTAATCGGGTTTCTAGCTGAGTCAGAATCACATTACCAAAGAGAAGAGAATGCAATATTCCCGGTTTTAGAAAAACATGGACTCACAGGACCACCTCAAGCAATGTGGTCTATGCATCAAGATATTCATAAACTTGAGAAGGAACTATTCAGCTTGAACTCAGAGAGTGACGCTGAGCTAGCTAACAATTTGGGAAAGATGAAAGACATTGTTAGTGAGCTAGCAGTTCATATCGCAGATCATTTCTATAAAGAGAACAATATCATATTCCCAGCCTCAATGAGACTGTTCACAGAGAAAGAATGGGATATCGCAGTTCATGACTTTGATGATATCGGATATTGTAGTTACACTCCCAGACCCGAAGGAAGAGAAATCACAAAGGAAGACAGTACGAGCTTTGCTGAGAGTGGTGAAGTCAGTTTTGGAAGTGGTACTCTAACACTCGAACAATTAGAACTACTCTTCAATCATTTACCTGTCGACACAACTTTTGTTGACGAACATGATAGAGTTCGCTTCTTCAGTGAATCTCCAAATCGCATCTTTGTGCGGTCTCGGGCAATTATAGGAAGGAGTGTTCAACTATGTCATCCTCAAGACAGTGTTCACGTGGTGCAAAAAATTCTAGATGACTTTCGAGAAGGAAAGAGAGAAGCAGCTGAGTTCTGGCTCAATCTTGGAGGCAAGACAGTTCTCATCAAATACTTTGCAGTCAGAAATAGTAGTGGAAAATATTTGGGCTGTCTAGAAGTAAGCCAAGATATCACCGAGATCAGGAAGATTGAGGGAGAAAAGCGTCTGCTTGAAGATTAAACTCAAGTGGGGCTATTGCATAACTTAGTTACTACTTTCACCTAATCGCAGGCATGATATATTCATTGAAGAGTTGAAGTCCACGAGTACTGGGTAAGTCTTCAAATCGAAGAGTAAAGTAGGTGATTCCAATCTCCTTGAGTGCTTCAAATTTCTCAATTATTTCCTCAGGTGTTCCCATAATGGCTTGGAATTGATCTCCGTATTCTGCAAGACGTTTAATCTCATCAGCATATCGAGAACGTTCCTTTTCATCCTCATAAATCCAGATCCAACATCCCCATGAGAGCACAATGTCCTTGAAGTTCCGTCCATTTTCAGAACAGGTATCTTCGATGTAGCTGATTCTTTCTTGTGTAGCATCTATCTCCATTCCGCTGTATATGTCAATATGATCCGCATATTTTGCCGCAACACCAAGTGTCCGATTACCTCTACCTCCAATAACTATGGGGAATGGTTTCTGAACTGGTTTAGGTTCACAAATAGCATCTTTGATTTGAAAGTACTTTCCTTCGTAACTGCATTTGTGCTGTTCAGAGAACATCAAGTTCATCATTTCGATTGTTTCAATCATTTGAGCAAGTCGAATCTTATGCTTTGGAAATGGGAACCCAAATGCTTCGTATTCGTGAGGAGTCCATCCGAGGCCTAAGCCAAATGGATAAAGACGACCATCAGATATGTGATCAAGAGTTGCAATCTCTTTAATGAAAAGGGAAGGATTTGGAAGATATCTCATAGTGTTTGTAGTTAGAGTACCAACGGTTATTCGTGTTGTACTAGCAACAAGAGCCGCCATCATCGACATACAAGCATATCGAGAAAGGTCATCCATTGGATGATCTGGAACAATGATGGAATCAAATCCAAGTCGTTCACATTCCTGAGCTACTTCTTTGACCACTGGCCATTCAATTCGTTCATATGGAGTGATATTGGGATTCTCGCTATCTGGAGCAACAGTCGAGATTACGCGACTCAATCTTGCACCGAACTTGATCTTCTTCTTCATTAACAGCATCTCCAATGATTTCGTAGAAACTTGAACAAAACATCTGATAAGAATATGCATGTATTAAGAATTTTTATTTAAGTTAGGAATGTAGAGGCCACGTTGGTTTCAGTGAATAGTAGGGTTCCGCTAATTCAGAATGGAAAATCGCAACTGGCAGATGTGGAGTATCGTAAGCAAGAGAAACGTTCCCGTCTTTGTCAGCCATGATAAGCCCAGCTTCCCCACTGGTCTTCTGTCTTAGCTCGGATATCATCAATTCAGCTACTTCAGAAACCGTTCTACCTTGTTCAACATGAAACACAGCCATTCTGCTCATAACTATGCGAAGTATTTGTTCACCCTTCCCTGTACAGCTGGCTCCAGCAAGTTCGTTCACATAAACTCCTGAACCTATAATTGCAGAGTCACTAACTCTTCCAGCCAGTTTTCCTGGCCATCCACTCGTAGAGGAACCCGAGGCGATATGCCCTTGAGTATCTACAGCGATTGCACCGACAGTATCACATTCTCCGGCGATTGCTGGCAGTCCAGACCTATTGGCTTCTACTTCTTTGCGGTAACCTTCTTTGATCATCTGTTTGTAAAGTTTATCGGCTCCACTCCCAGCAACTTGGTAATTAGGAGTTCTTTCAAGAACGTACCTTGCTAGTGAGATAGGATGGATGATATCCTGAACAGCCATTACGGCTCCACTTTCGAGCCTGTTGCCGTCCATGATCATCGCGTCTAATTCGATTTCTCCATCCTTATTCTCACAAGCACCCCTGCCTGCGGTGAATAATTCAGTTTCTTCAAGAACATAGATTGCAGCTTCTACTGCATCAAGCGAAGACCCTCCATTGTCAAATGCGCACATACCAACCCGGGCCGCTTTCGTAACAGCTTCCTGAATAGCATCATGGAACTCGTCCTTGAAGACCGTAGCTCCTCCATGAACAATAATCACTGGTAGAGTCATCACTAACACACACTTGGATAACGTAGACACGTCGTCAAAAACGTATCGTGAACCTTTGATTATCTGAGTAGCTCTCTAGAGACCCAATCTATGCAATTCCTCTTCGAATAGCTGCTGCCTGTCTGCGAGTCTTGTACGCTGACCAGCAAAGAGACCCAAATCAATCCGTCCAGATTTCGCTTCCTCATCTAAGCGTTTAATCTCTCCCTTGATTTCGTCCAGTCTCTCTCGTATAACATCAATACGCGAGGCTGCGCCCATTTCCTTATCAGCTGTTGGCTCTGAAACTGAGATGATATCACCATCTCGAATCCTATAGATTCTATCACATTGTCGAGCAATTGATGGATCATGTGTGACCATGATTACTGTCTTACCGTATTCCTTGTTCACCTTGTGGAGATACTCAACAATGATACTACCAGTTTCAGTATCTAAATCGCCAGTTGGCTCATCGCATAGCAAAACTTGAGGATCATTTGCAATCGCTGCAGCTATTGCGACTCGTTGGCGTTCACCACCGGATAATTCATCCGGCTTGTGATGCATTCTATCGGCGAGACCGACGATATTGAGTAATTCCTCAGACCGTCGCTTCCTAGTATTTCCATCTTTTTTAGCGGCAAGCATCGGAAGTTCGACATTTTCGTAAGCAGTCAAAGTGCTGATTAGATTTAGCTCTTGAAAGATATGTCCAACAACCTCTCTTCGAAGAGCTACAAGCTGCTTTGGACTTGCATTAGTTACATCATATCCGGCAACAACAGTGTTTCCTGCAGTTGCACGTGTGATTCCGCCCAAAATGTTTAGCAAGGTTGTCTTTCCAGATCCGCTTGCACCCACAATAGCTATCATCTCCCCTTTCTCTACACGCATTGAGAGACCTCGGAGAGCCTGAACCTCAACGTTACCAAGTCGGAATACCTTCACGATATCATCCGTTTGAATATAGTAGCCTGATTTATTCATCATCATTATCTAACTCCTAAGTAAATCTATTTTTGATTCGGGTCTCCTTGAAGTCCACCAAACCGGTACTATTGCTGCCATTAGCACAGCTCCAAGTAGCATCAGAATCGTGTAAGTAGCATCTCCGCCAAGTGCAACTTGATATCGGATAAGCCCGGTTGCACTTTCATTCGACTGAGACACTTGTCCAATATTCTCAAGAATCCCTACACCCACCCCTAAGATAAGTGCGAAAATTATAGTCACCATTACTTCTGCAAGTAAGGTTTTGAACAATTGCCACTTACTAAATCCTCTAACCGATAAGAGAGCAATCTCTGAATCTTTTTCTTGCAAAGTAAGAATGACAACCAGAGCGGTTCCCACAAATGCCAGAACAATAGCAAAGGAAATTGCGAGCCATTGAATCTTTGTTGTCCCACTTCGGATCACGCTAGATTCATAGTCTACCATCTCTGTTGTAACAGAGAAACTGGAATACACACCATCCAGATCAATAATGAGCTGTTGTTGTAACTCGGTCCCATTCGTATCCGGGCCGATATCAATGAGAATGTTTGTGGTTGATGTATATATTAGATTAGAAGAATTCAAGAAACTCTCAGATACGAAAGATGTGTAACCCCCACTGATACCAAACTCGAATCCAATCATCATCTGTTCAATCGGAGATAGAAAACCAACCATTCCAACAATTGTCAAAGGATGATTACCTGTTGCGAATGGTCCCTTTACATTGAGAATATCTCCGACCTCTAGTTCCAATCGGTTTGCGACATCAATAGATAGGATTATCCCATCATCTCCAAGGTCTTCTAACATCTGGCTAAAATCACCAATGAACCATGAACTCTCCCAAAAGGCAACATCCGTCCATTCATCTGGACGTATCCCTCGAGCATCAATTGTATTAGTACCAGCTTTAAGATCCAAGTGGTATTCTGGTGTAACAGCTATCACAGAGTCATATGCTGCTGTTGTACTAAGTAGCTCTGTAACATTAGCTCCAGGGTTTAACTGGAGTCGTACATCAGCTCCAACGTCAAACTTTGCAGTTCTCTCTGTATAATCATATTGTGTGAATAAACTACCAGTTGCGAATATTCCGTATGAAACAATTAGAGCTATGATGAAAACAAGTGTTGATGTACGGGCAGGATTACGTTTGATATTTCTTGTAGCCAGTTTACCAAAGGCACCGAAGAAACGCCGGCCCGCATTCATGACAGCTTCTTGGAATTTATGTGATCCACGAATGAAAACTTTAGTTGCACCATACAAAAACATGAGGGGACCAATTATGTTAAGAACACCATCCACAGCTATCCAAACTCCTATCAGGATTGAAATGAAAAAGTTTCCAAGCGCAATACTTCCCATTAATCCACCCACATCTATGCCTAATATCCAAACAATCATTTTGTATGTCCCTAAAACCAAGGAGATTGTTGGAAGTAATTTTTTGTACTCTGCAGTTTCTTCAACGAATATGTATTGTTTTAATGCATCAATTATCTCTAATTTTGAGGCACGCCCTGCAGGCCTCCAGACACATAATAGACCAAGGAACATTCCAAGGATTACTGCTAAAATGATTGATACATAATTGCTTGTTATTCCCTGAATGATATTTACATTCGTAACACCAAGTACGTAGTATGCTGAAAATGTTCCTAAGAAGATTGAAACTCCACCGGCAATAGCCCCAATCAATGCACCTTCAACCAAAAACATTCTCTTAATAGTCCCGCGTTCAAAACCTTTCGTTAATAGTAAGCCAATCTCTCTTCGTCTGAAATTATAACCTACATCACTTACCATCGTTCCTGTGAAGAAGGAAAGAAGGAAGATTGGAAGGGCCAGTGCAAGAAATTGAGCACCCATAATTAGTTGAGTAAATTGATAAAACATCAATGGGAATTGTAATGTTGAGGTCACGCTGGTATCATAAACTGTCGCTCGTGAACTTACTACATCCCCGATCGCTGTGATACGGTCAGATGACGCACCAACATCATAAGGATCCAGTATACTCGCCCTATCAATTTGGAGATGGATTCGATTTCGGATTTGTATTCTTGAATGGTTATCAACTCCAGCTGCTTCTGCAAGAATCGAGTTAAAGGTTAAATCCCAATCTGCAATCATGTAATTATATGATACATCCAGTGTGAAACCTATTGCCCCACCGCCCAAACCCATAAGCATTGCGAACATTCCGCCGCCAGCATCAGCCATAGCATCCAGGTTTCTTTCTGGCACATCTACATAACCAACAACAGTAAGATTCCGATAAATTATAGATGGAGGAAGATAGCTCCTTGAAACACCAACTGCTACTTCAACTTCTTGGCCCAAATCAAAGAGAGATTCATTTGCTGAACCTCTGACCACATATGTCTCATTAGCACCTAGTGTAGGATTGCCCGCAATGACTTGAACTCCGGACATGAGACGTGACGAAGATTCTATCCCGGCAAGGGTCATATTTACTCCGGTATTGTTGAATTCAAATTCTATGATAGACGAATGTGTGCTATCAACAATTCCATCAATATCCCGTAGATCATTCTCTAAATCATCCATCTCAGCAATTGTCCAGTTGAACCCGTCGGAATCAACATTGAAATCATAAAGAATACCTTCAACACTAGCATCAAGGGCATCTCGAGATAGAAGATCTGCGGCAACATTTGTAGCTGTAAAGAAAGACGTTGCCAAGAGAACGCCAATAGTAAGCGCAATAAATAAACGGTAGCTACGAATCACTCGTTTGAAGGCATACTTGAACATACTATCTGAAACCTCATTCTCTGCAAATCCTGAAGCTCATATAAACGTTGGCGTTTGATATATGACAAACATCGAACGTTTGATGATTGTTTTTTTTCATTCTCACTGGATGAAATAAAAAAAAGTTCGCTAAGGCCTCGTTGAATTTCTTGTATATAAGACGAATGAACCAATCATCCATCAAGATTATGGATTCTGAATCACTCAAGCTCAGTCTGTTTCTTATCGTAAAACATTGCAGCCATTAGCACAATTACTAATAGAACAAGACTCGTTGAAACAACGATTGGTAGTGTCACAATTGGATCAACAGTAGGTTCCCCTTCCTCTTCGATAATGACAGTCGCAATCCGACCATCACGAGTTTGATTGTTCATTCCTGTTGCACTCACATACATGCGAAACTCACCTGGATTTGGAAACGCATCTAATGAAGCTTCATAGTAAGATCCGTTGAAAATCATAAGATCGTGTATAGTAACGTTTGGTCCTGTGATGTTAATTGTAACATTGAGAATTCCAACACCACCATCATTATCTGTCACGTTAGCCCAGACCGAAAAGGCTTCGCTCTCGTTTGGCCGACCGGTATAATCCCAGTCCCAAATGTTTGGTGCAGTTGAGTCTTGACTGATTTGAAAGCTGCTCGCAGATGTAAATGAAATAAGCAGTGTTCCAGTGAGTAGGATTGCAAGAAAAGTTACAACAACACCAGTTGGAGTTCGAAGGCGGACCATAGTAATCACTACATCCCTCTCATTTCGCTTAATTAGCTCGCTCATTCGCGCAGTATAATAAAATGAAAAGGTGGGCGTAACGTCATGTGAGTAACGCAACGCATTGCCGCGCCACCACCTAATGATTTTTGCACGTTGCATTCCATTTGATCTATTTTAAGACCAGTGCAAGTTGAAAACTGCACGCCATAGTTTCCAACGACTCACACAATTATATGTTACGCCCTTTGTTTGTGAAATGATAGGAGAATTCGTAGTTAACCCTTGCGGTTGACGAGAAACCCCTAATCTTTCAACACTAATAGGTTATATTATATTATATCATTGAAGCATATAAACAGTACGGTACTATCTGAACAACCGGCAACAAATATCGGTGATTCACTTTGTTAGTGCTATAGGAACCTTTTTCCCTAGAGTATTGAGATTCCACAGAGTCCGAGGAGATAGCAGAAAGCCTATATTTGACCCCAATCACTGATAGCGCTCTGCAGGGTACTGAGTAACAATCTCACCACCTTGGATTACAGATCACAATTAGACGGAGACAGAATTAATGCGTGTGTACTTAGATGCCAACTTCTTCATTTCGGGTTTTTCAGATCGCCCTAAAGATGTCCAAATAATCAAACAAGCTGCGGATGCAATTGGCGCTGAACTTTGGATTACAAGACAAGTATTCCAAGAATTGCGTTGGTACTTGAGAAGAGAAGTTGAGCAGATCATCCAAATAGATGAAACTCTATCAAAAGATATCAAGCATCTTATGGAAAGTACCAAGCGTCCTGAAAGCTCACTACCTCAACCTAACGATATGTCCCTAATTCTAGGTGCAATGCGAAACAAGGAGTCTAAGATTGTCACTAGTGATATGAAGCTTCTCAATACAATAGAGGAAATCAAAATCGATGTTGAAGGAATTGTAGGCTCCGCCTATGTTCTCGAACTTATGGAATCTGTAAACGACGATATGATAAAGAAACAACTTTCTAAAATTAGAGATAGAATATACTCAGAAGAGGTTCGTTATAGCATATCTCGCCAGGAATCATATGATCCTGTTACAAGAATTCGCATCATTGAAGCTCACGCTCTTCGAGTGCTAAGAACTGTAAAGAGACCTACGGAAGGTCTTGATAGACAATTATCAAAGGGTCAACCATTATTTGTTCTAGACTTCCTAGAGGATATCAAAGCAGATATCCCCAATATGTTCGATGACTTTCGAGAGGGAAAATATGACAGTCTAGCTCGCGAAATTGAAGCAATTCAGAATGAGATTGAGAGATTACTGATTGTATCAACCTTGACAGAGGACGCGGATACACATGGAAAACTTGTTAGACATGCAGCAGACCTAACGCTCTTCCTTTACTATCTAGAAATGATATGTCATTTATACAGAGGTTCAACAGAGGGAATTCAAGATGCTCTTGATATAAGTGAAGAAGCCTTCAGACTACTCATGTTTGCAGAAATATCTAATGATGAACTCAAAGCCTCAGTATTCTTTGTGCGGATTTTATTATCACTTATCAGAGAAGATTATGATGAGATAGATTATTTCTACAGTCTCTACGATTCAATGATCAATCGTGTTGGTTTAGATGATATGATGGAAACCACTGAAGGATTTTACATCACAATGCAGGTATTGCGTGCTGAAGTCATGGGCGGATTTAGTCTAACGAAGAACAGATTGCACCATACTGATGTCACCATAGCAATGCTGAATGATATTGCCAAATACAGCCTTCTATTCAATGACGAAGACAATGCTTGGCAACTTGCAGTAACAGCATACAAGATTGGTGTAGCATACAATAAAGAAGAAGGAGCGATTAGCTCTTTCCAAATGCTCTACAAAGTTTCCTCATCTTCACATGACCGGTTTAAACCGGCACTGGAAAAAATAGCAGAACACGCCCTGAAAGCCTTTGTAAAGAAGGGGTGGAATACAAATCTCGTCACTCCAATACTCAATGAAGTGCAAGGACAATTACCACCAATAGAAAAGATGGCAACTGAAGGCCTTGTTTCACTCAAGAAAATCCCTGATGTTCTAAAGGGTTGGATGGATGCTCTAACTTTGGAAACAATCAATAAAGATGATGTTCTTGTAGTTCGAAGTGAAGGTCTCCAAGCAAGAGTGGCAATCAAAATAAAACATCATCCAGAGCTCCGTGCCTTGAAGACTGGCCATAAAATTGCCCTAACAAAAGGTGAATTTGAAATCATTGATTCCAAACCTAAAGTAATAAAGGACTATTCTGTTGTCTTGATGATAGAACCAAGTGAAAGCGCAGAAATTTCATATGAGGGCGAATATGGCTTCTCATGTCTGAAAGTAGCCGGCCCTGAAGCTGAAGCATAGATTAGTAAATGGATGGATATTGAATTGGACCTCGTGACATTGGTGATCTTAATCGCAGGTATCTTTGTACTAGCGATATTCAATTACTTCATGAATCTAGCTCCCGGTTCGGATCCCGAAGATTTCGCACTGGGACCCCCCCAGCTCAACATCACATGTGATTGTTATCTCAACACTTTGATACTAGGTGGAATTCTCATTGTTGCATTTAGCGCGGCTTCATCAATATTCGGTTCTAGATTAGAACTCTACGTCGTTGGTGGTCTAGCATTTGCTGTCATAACAATTGCTGGAATCATTGGTCGTCGAAAAAGACACGCAGAATGGAAAGAAGATGCGCGTGTAATTCGGAGAGCGGTTTTTAGACCGGGTCAGATGACAAGTAAGCGAGGTCCAGTTGACATTATCTTTGATGAAGAGGATGATGAAGACTTCGATTTTGAGAATTATTGATTATTTGATGATACTCGATCATCCTTTAGGTTTGGAAACTTGATTGCAATTATACTAGCAGATGAATCTGCTGCAGCTTCAAAGCTATGGGTTTCGTTGGGGCTCACCAAGACCACATCACCTTTTTCCAATTCATATTCTGCAGAATCGATTATCATCTTCATATCCGATAATACTACAAAGATTTCTTCCAACTCACCGTGTGCATGTGGTTCAGTTTTTGTTCCAGCAAGAACTGTTACTAAAATGAATCCTCCAGTATCGAGGCTCTTACGAAATTCAACATCTGCAACATATTTGGCAGTATATCCTTTCTTGTGAATCTCTTCCGCGTCTAACGCCTTGAATATTTTAACCATTGATATCAACATAACAATTGGACTTTCAAAGATGAAGTTTTTCTTTGACCAATAACTTTAGTTGATAATTGCTTTCCGTGAATATCTATCACAAATGAGAGAGAAAACTAATGCCTTCTAGAATTATCTCAGTTATTGGCGGTGCAGACTCTAATCCCGAAATATTGAAGCTAGCTGAAGACATTGGAGCAGAGATTGCCAAACGTGGAGTAGCTCTTGCATGCGGTGGTTTAATGGGAGTAATGGAAGCTTCTTGTAGAGGAGCTAAGAAACATGGTGGAGTTACCATAGGAATTCTGCCTTCTGATTCCAAAGAACATGCAAACAAATACGTTGATTTTGCAATACCGACAGGACTTGGTTATTCACGGAATTTCATAGTTGTAAAGACGGGAGATGCTGTCATTGCAATTGATGGATCTGCAGGTACATTGAGCGAAATTGCAATTGCTTGGTTTTCAGATAAAACAATAGTTGCCCTTTCTTCTTCTGGGGGCTGGGCTGAAAAACTAGCAGGCACTCAAATTGATGAACGGAGAACGGATATTGTGTTCTCAGCTGGTTCACCAAAAGAAGCATTGGATATTATCTTTAGAGAACTAAATTGGGAATAGGTTGATGTCATTATGGAGATAGTCCGCTCTATCCTTGAGGGAAATACTAAACTATCGAAGGATGAAATCTGGCAGCTTTCGGGGATGTTACAAGATCATTATAGAAGCAGTCCTAATGTTCTAGATATTCCAACCGACAATGTCATCTTTGTTGGAGACCTTCATGGAGAATTGCAATGTACTTTAGCTGTTCAGCAGTATATCAAGAAATACAACAAACATCATTTCGTGTTTCTTGGAGATTATGCAGATAGAGGACCAGAGCAGATTGAAACTTTCAATCTAGTTATGGCAATGACCTTGTCAAATCCGAAAAGAGTAATCATGCTTCGGGGAAATCACGAATCAGATAGTGTTGCTACGCAATATGGATTTTACAATACAGTAACGCGAGCTTATTCCTTCGATGTATTCAAACATTACTCTCGAGTTTTCGAAGTATTGCCAATTGCAGTTTACAAACATGCATCTCTATTTGCATGTCATGGAGGAGTTCCTGAGGACATATCTTCAATAGCTGAGATTCAAGGACTGAATAGACGACACCCTAATTTTCCAGATGATATTATATTTCAAATGGTTTGGAATGATCCTAAAAAGAATGACTTCATGTTTAGACCAAACCCAAGAAGCGGTCGAGCACGCATTTTTGGAAAAGCCGCTTTTACAAAATTCATGGAAGATATCAATGCCCAAGTTATGTTCAGAGCACACGAAGTATTCCCACAGGGATATCAAACATTCTTTGACAATAAATTAGTTAGTGTATTTAGTTCAACTTCCTGTACAAGAGTTCAGCCAAAAATAGTGAGATTATGTAAAGACTATACTATAGAACCGCTTGCTTTGATTTGAACAAAGTGTAACAAAGGGCATAAGTAGGAGAATCTATGATTCTAAGATTGGAGGAAATTCAGTGATTGATGATGATATGGCAGATAACGATGAGTTGGAATCATATTCCCCTTCAGTGCAAAACATCAATACCGTAATCACGCTGATAGCTGTGTTTCATATTATTGCAGGTATATTGACCATTCCTCTGGTTTACATAATTTTTGCGTCCAGTTTCTTCGAAGCTCCTGCCATAGTCACATTCATGGTACTAGTTATGGGTTCAATACTATCTCTATCAGTACCGATTTTAATTGCCCTTGGGTGGGCAATTTGGAGCCTGCAGCCATGGGCTTGGAAAGTTGCGGTGGTTGTCAATGTATTATGCCTATTCTTCAATATTATTGGAGGAGTTGTTCTTATTGCACTACTGAACATAATTCTTCTATTTGCTCTTAATGGCACTGATGTTAAACTAGTACTGACTCCAATCAATGCGCAAGTTTCCACAGACCTATCATGAGTACTCATTTTAATCACATGTCTATAGCACAAGCATCAATAATGAGGCAAGTTATTAAGAAGAATAAGGCGACAACGTAAAATATGGGATGAACAAGCCCAAAGGTGACTTCACTATGCCAAAGGTTGCGGTTGTTAAGACTTCTCCTAAAACAATTGATGAAGATATAGCGCGAGCAATGGATCTTGCAGACTATGACAAATTCGTTTCAAAAGATGTTGCGACGAGCATCAAGTTGAATCTGTCTTGGAGCAAATTATACCCAGCTTGCTCAACTAACCCGTATATCTTTGATGGACTTCTGAAGAAACTACTTGCAGATGGCTTTGATAATAGAACGATACAAGCAGTTGAAAATGAAACTGTTGTGACAAATATCTTTGCTGGGCTGAAGAACAACAACTGGTACCCAGTTATGAAGAAACACAAGATCAAGTTTCTACCTCTAATCAATGCAACCTACGTTGATGTTAAACTTCCGCAAAAAACTCTAGTTCTGGAAGATATATTCGGAGAAATAATCGCACCAAAGGAAATCTTTGGTTCAAATATCATTCATCTACCCACGATCAAGTGTTGTCACCCTGAAACAGAGATTCTTCTTGCTGATGGTTCTGTTGAAAAGATTGGTGAAATAGTAGAAGAGGTCCACTCAGACAATGAAATTGCTGTTACTGAGGATAGCGATTGTGTGGCAATATCCAACCACCGAGTTGTATCTCTTTCTAGTTCAGGTAATATCACTGACAAAGTTGCGAATAAATTTTGGCGTACTCCTTCACCAACATCTCTAATTGAAGTCAGAACTAGAACATCCAAACAAGTAAAAGTATCGAAAAAACATCCTTTCCTGACACCAACAGGCTGGAAGAAATCTAGTGAAATCAAAGTTGGAGAACGGATTGCAATTCCAAGAAAAATTCATGTTGTTGGTAAAAGTCAAAAGCTACCTACTATCCCAACTTTGAATCATCCTGACATTGATCCAAAGAATATTTCTTTCACTCAATCAAGAAGTCTTTCAGTAAATCAACAAAAGATAATCGTTGAAGAATATCTTGATGGTAAGAAAACAACAGAAATCGCAAAAAGTTTGGGAAAACATGCTGAAACTATTCGTACTATGCTCATCAAATATGGTATTGATATTAGAAAAAGTGTCAATTGGATAAGGGTACCAGAAAATACTTCAGATGATTTTTGGAGATGGATAGGATATTTCCTCGCAGAAGGTTATACTCAGGATTCTAAAGGAACAACACGATTCTGGTGGACAAATACTGATGATGCGCTCATCAAAGATTACAGTCATCTATGCGAAACTCTTTTCGGAGTGCAAGTGAAAAAGAAAGAGATTTCATATTATTTTGATAGTCATATTCTTGGAGATTTCATGAACGATTTAGGTCTTGAAAGACCTATTGTATCTGGTTCGAAGAGTGTTCCGGATTTGCTCTTTAAGTGCCCAACTTCAGAGATTGTATCTTTCATATCATCTTACTTCGATGGGGATGGAACCTGTGTCAGTGATGGTCTACATATTACATCAAAAAGTTTGAAATTAATTCAACAAGTTCAAACGCTTCTCCTGCGGATTGGTGTAATTTCTTTCAAGCGAGAAACATGGTCACGGGCTACGAATGATCCTAATAGTGATCTTAAGCTTTATCATATGTTGGATATCTATGGCGATGATGTAATCTTCTTCTCAAATTCAATTAATCTCCGACTTATGAAAAAAGCAAAAAGACTTGAAGAATTTTCTGACAGACGAAGAAAAAGTAAAAGGCCAAGCAATTGGGACACAATTCCAATCAATCCACAAATGTTTAGAAAAGTGCGACTTGGACTGGGTTTCACACAGCAATCTACAGGCAAAGCAAGTTCTGTAAATAACATAGAAAATCAACATACAGTTCCCACACGACCAATAGTAGAATACTTCATCCAAATTTTTGAGAAAGCTGATGTAAATAATCAATTTCCAGATGAACTTGAATTGATGAAAAGATTAGCATCAGAGGAAATTGCTTGGGATCATGTAGTTAGTATTGAAGAGGTAAAGAGTGATGTACCGTATCTATATGATTTGAGTGTGGAAGGAACAAACAATTTCGTAGGTAATAGCATTATACTTCACAATACACACGGTCACACTCAAATGACTGGAGCGATGAAAGATAGTTTTGGTCTCTATCTCACTAAAAATAGACACCTAGCACATCTCATGATTCACGAGGTTTTGGTTGATTTGCTTCTCTTGCAGCAAACAATTTCACATTCAGAATTCGTATTAACTGATGGTACTATTGTGGGTGATGGACCAGGACCAAGAACTATGGTTCCAAAGGTTGGAAACGTGCTTATTGCAACTTCGGACATGGTTGCTGCAGATACTGTACAAACTCGGTTGATGGGACTTGATCAGAAACTAGTTCGTAAGCTTCAGATAGCAAATGAATTAGGTCTTGGAGAATCTGACCCAAATAAAATCGATATTGTTGGAGATTTTGAGTCTTGGGAAGATCTTCCAAACTTCGACCTTAGTCCTGGTAAGAGTCCAGTCATCCAGTGGAATCGAGGATTCTTGAAAGTACCAGGAATGGAAACATTCTTGTTCCGTTCTCCATTGATGTGGCTACCTACCCAACTCAGTGGTCTGTACCATGATGCTTTTTGGTTACCCCTGAAAGGTAAGAAATGGGTCAAATGGTTCTTGGAAGAAACTGAATGGGGTGCATTATGGGACTCATATTCGGAATGATTGGAGAGAATAGTAATGGCAGTAAAAGATTATCTGAAATTAATGAGACCTGCGCAATGGTACAAGAATATGCTTGTGTTCTTAGCCATAATATTCTATCAAGTACCTGAAGTCTGGCCATGGCCAGTGTTACCCCCAGCATTAGATTGGACAAAATATATTCCTCTAATATGGGGATTCATTGCATTTTGTGCTGTTTCAAGTGCTACCTATATTATTAATGACATTCAAGATCTTGAAGCTGATGCTGTTCACCCTGAGAAGAAAAATAGACCCCTTCCTTCAGGGACAGTATCCAGAACAACAGCTTTAGTATTAGCATTTGTACTTCTTATTAGTGGACTTACTCTCGCGCTCTATCTCTTTTGGATGTTCTTCGCTGCAGTTATACTTTACATCATCAATTCTCAGCTCTATAATGCATATCTGAGGAAATGGGCTATTGTTGATGTTGTTACGATTGGAGTAGGATTCGTAATTAGAGCCATTTCAGGAGCTTTTCTTCTGAGAGCACCATTCACTTCTTGGCTTGTAATTGGAGTATTCTTCTTTGCTCTCGTTCTTGGTTTTGGAAAACGAAAGAATGAGCTCCAATATCTTGGAGAAGATGCTGCAGTACACAAACCAGTTTTCAATCAATACAACGACAACATTCTAGATCATGCAATCACTATGTCTGCAACGTGGTTTGTGTTCTTCTATACCATGTACTGCTACAATGTGTTCGGAGAAAACATGGCGGCACAACCCGTCATGCTAACAGTTCCGGTTATGGCAGGTCTGATACTAAGATACATTTACCTGATTCATATTGGAAGTCCAGTTGGACGAAAACCACATCTTGCTTTCAAAGATAAAGGAATCCTCATCGGAGGTGTCATCTTCGTAATAGCTTTAGCCTGGACTTTGTTCTTCTGGGAAATGGGTTCTGAATTTCTTGAGTCTATCTTCATTCTATTACTCCCATAGGTGCATAAAATGGATAGCCGCTTATCAGCCTTTGATTTGCATTTGCACACCTATCATTCGAAGGACGGATTCCAAAGCCCTTACACATTGTTCAAAATGATGAAGAAGAAAGGTCTCAGGGGAGTAGCGCCCACTGAACACTGGAGAGCTGCAACTCTGAAAGTCATCGAAAGGGATGGTAGATTTATCATTCCAGCTTGCGAGTACAAATCAAGTGATTATGGTGAAGTGATAGGCCTCTTTGTTTCAGAACATATTGAGAATAGGACGTTTGCTGAAATTGCAGAAGATGTTCATGAACAAAATGGATTGACAATCCTACCACATCCAATGGACCCTATGAGAAAACATACAGCAATCAGAAGAGGTCTACCAGAGGAGCTGATTATCAAACATATTGACCTAATAGAAGGAATCAACTCTCGATGCTTCATCCAGTTATTTAATACACGCGCCCAAAAGTTAGCTAAGCGTCTGAAAAAACCAATGACAGCTGGTAGTGATGCACATTCATTTTTTGAAAATGGACATGCTAAGACTTGGTTACAAGATATAGAAACAGCAGATGACATCTATGAGGAGCTTAAAGCTGGAAGAACTCAGATTACAGGTTACCCATCATTCTTCTTCTGGCACTTCCCCACTATGTTATGGCAACGAATTCGGAGGATTGCATATGACGCTTGGTGAATTAGAAAACGATACGACCAAGAATTCTTTCATCAACACTCGAACTATTGCAATCTTCATTATTTTCAGTATGATTGTTTTTGCATTGGTTGGAGTATACGGAGATCCTGTTCAGATATTTCAAGCACTGAATGATATTCCATGGTATTGGGTTCTGCCTGTGATGATGACATTGTCATTTCTGAACTACATCTTTCGATACTTCAAATGGCAATACTTTCTGAATAGGATAGATGTCCATCTTAGTCACAGGGATAGCTTCAGTGTCTTCCTTGCCGGTTTTACACTCACAACAACGCCAGGGAAAATCGGAGAAGCTGTAAAGGGTTATTTTGTTCAAGCTATTGATGGTACTCCTGTTGTAAAGACTATTCCAATCGTAATTTCGGAGAGAGTAACAGATCTTCTAGCAATTGTTTTGTTAGCACTAGTTAGTTTCACGCTGGGAGTTAACATAGGAGACCAATTGCTTACTGTTCTCATTCTAGGAAGTGCAGTATTAGGAGGAGCTTTGGTTCTTGGTTCAAAAACATTCTATCAGAAAATACTGACAAAATTGACTTCGATTGGACCTCTTAAGAAATTCCAAAATAAACTTGATGTCATTGAAGATACGATGACTAAGACCCTCAGTCCAAAGCCTATGCTGATTAGCACTGCGATCAGTGTACCTGGATGGTTTATGGAATGCCTAGAGTTGTGGGTTCTGTTTGCCATCATATCAGGCCAACCGTTAACTCTCTCATTACTCCTCATTGCAACCTTTGTCCATGCTACTGCATCAATTATTGGTGCACTAACCCTATCCCCCGGAGGAGTTGGAACATACGAAATAACTTCAGTTTTATTGATTATGACATTGCTTTCTTGGAGTAGCACATTAGCAGGTGCAGCAACTATTCTCATTCGAGTAGTTACATTATGGTTCAGTGTAATCGTAGGATTCATTGCACTTAGCATTGTAACACGCCGAGTAGGCCAAGCTTCTAAAGAAACACAGCAAGCTTTAAACAAACCACAGTCCTAGGCATCAATGTGAATACAAATGACGGAATCACAAGAAACGGCTATTAGAAATGCGGAAGAAGTTGTTACGGTAGATGAAGTGAAGAATATTCTGAAGGATAAACCAAACTTCAACTTCTATTATGGAACAGCTCCAACAGGTCCGTTTCATTTTGCTTACATGATTCCGCTCAACAAACTAATTGAGCTAGCCAAGCTGGGTGGAAATGGAACCATTCTTTTGGCTGATTATCATGCTCACTTAGATGATCAAAAGACATCATTTGATGAAATGGAGATACGTTCCAAATACTATGAGGAATGCATTAGAGGAGTTTTTGGAAAAGATGCTAAACTAATGAAATTTCTCCGAGGTTCAACCTATCAGAGCAAATCCGACTATGTTGAGGACTTGTTTAAAATCGCTGCTAAAGTAACTACAAAGAGAGCACTTCGAGCCGCAAGTGAAGTTGTAAGAATGAGTGGAGATGCAAAAGTGTCTGGACTAATGTATCCACTTCTTCAGATACTTGATGTGAAATACCTGGAAGCTGACATCACAGTTAGTGGTATTGACCAAAGGAATATCTACATGCTAGGAAGAGAACTTCTTGAAAGCGTTGGCTTCCGAAAAGGTACATACATCTTCATGCCACTTCTACCATCTTTGAAAGGAGGCGGAGGCAAGATGTCGGCAAGTGATCCATCAACTCATATCCGTGTCACTGACAATGCAGAGGATATAAAATCAACCATAAAGAAAGCATATTGTCCCGCTGGCGACTTGGACCAGAATCCAATAACTAGTACGATGCGGTACATAATCTTTCCTCGTTATGAGAAAGTGATAATCAACCGGAGTAAGAAATTTGGTGGAGACCTCGAATTCACATCAATCAATGAGTTTGAGAAGGTATATTCTGACAATAAGCTTCACCCAATGGATGTTAAGCAAGCAGTAAGTGACTATCTCATAGAATTACTTGAACCTGCTCGCAAGTACTTTGAGAAACATGAAGATATTCTAGCTGCAGTTGAGAAGACTTTTGAATAGAAAGGAAATAGCTGGCACAAAGGCCAGCTATACTATTTCCTCCAGTCTATAGATCTATACCTAGACTATCAAGTAAAGCATCTATATCAGCCTTTGACAGACTCTTCGCCTCTTGGAGGATGATGTCTATTTCTTCACTAGCCATACCCTTCTTCAGCAATTTCTTTCGCAAGTCTTCAAGCTCACCTGGTAGGTCTCCCAATGGTACCACCTCTGGTGTAGGTACTTCTTCGGTAGGCTTAGCTAAGACATCAGCTCTTCTAGCTCTTTCCTGATCAATGACTTCTTTCAAGAAACCAGTTCTCTCACTTGCTCTCATACGAGCAAGGTCAGCTCTGAATGCTTCAATCTCTGCTTCACCCAATCCAGTTATTGATGCAAGCTCCTCAAGTAGCTCATTAACTTCAGGCACTGAAGTGATGACAGGTTCTGGAGCAATGTCTTCCAGATCCTTCTGAAGTTTCATTGATTCTAATTCTTCATTCACAATTGCAAGAGCCAAGGCTTGTCTTGTTGAAACCTTTGGACCCTTAGGAATACGACCCTTTCCTAATGCTCTTATCATGCGATTCAGCGCACGAATCAAAACGGGGATACTCCAGACTCTAACATAGCCAACAATCAGCATAGCTACAATGAGAATTCCAAATCCTCCACCAATCATCATCTGTTGCTGGATCACCTGAGCTCCAGAAAAATCAGATTGTATCTTGAATTCGATAATCTGTGTGATATAGCCTTCTTTCTCTAGAGTTATGGTGATGTAGATTGTTTTGCTTACTTCAGCTCTAAATCTGAAAGTGTAAAATCCATCCATTTCAGTCATGAGATTGTCATAGTAGAATAAGCTAGCGTTTGAATATTCAAGTGTGAAACTTGCATCACTAATTCCCACGTTGTGATCCAAATCGAAGAATGTTAGCTCAAGATTGAAACTGGATCCAGGCTGGGTTACTATTGTATCGTTTGTAACAGTGTAACTCGTTCTTACCTGTCTCACAGTAATATCCAGAGGAATTGATGATATAGCATATTTTGTTGTATTGAAATAGATATCAAAATTGTAAGTACCGTAGGGTAGACCTCCAGTTATGGTAAGTAAGTATTCACCAGTGTCAAGTAATTCAAGCTCAATTTCACCCAATTTTGACGAACTTGCAATTCCGATTAAATCTGTAATTCGTGAATCATCTAGATCATTGATAACTTCGTACAATATTTCGATTGTATCATTGATAGGAGATGAATATTCCTCCACACCAAAGATTGTGGCGGCAGTCGGTAATATCTCAAGTTTCGCTGTTACTATTCTAGCGGTGTAATTCAATAAGTCAAAACGAACAACCAAATCATATAGACCAGGATTAGTCAGAGAGATGTATACAGTAAAGACATAGGTACCGTTAGGCAATCTTATCGGTTCTCCAAGAACACCACCTTCCCAAGTAACTACGACATTAGCTCCATCAATTCCAACACCATGCTGCAAGTCATCATAGTAGAATGTATAGTTCAACATTTCACCGTAGACTCCACTCTGCAATGTTTCAGCTTCATCTACACGTGCTTCAGTGGGTATCGGATGAATCGTTACTATAATTGATTTCAATGCGGTTGCAAAACCAGATTTAGTAGCGACAAGTCTCAGATAAATTGACTGAGAAGATAGTGAACTGATATCTATTTCATAACTATAAGACCCATTCAATTCATCAACCAAACTGCCACTTAAACTACCTAGAGTAAATGATACGTCAGCGCCGGCTATGAGACTAGCATGATATGTGTCATTATAGACAGCTAAGATGGATAGTGTTTCACCAAAGAATGCATATCGGATGGTACTACCGTCAGCAAGTGCCATCGTTGTTGGAATTGGTACAACATTAATGTCAATATCAGTTTCAATAAACTGGACATTTGTAGTAACAACTCGGATTGTTAACGGGTATACTCCGATAGCAAATCCAAGACTATCCACGGATCCCGTGTACCACCCTGGAACACCAGTAGGTGTTAGACCAGTAACTGTTCCATTCCATTCCATGGTTACACTTGTGCCTACAACAGGTGCATTCGTAATTGTATTGTTCAAATATACTTCAAAATCTGTTGAAGTACCAATCACAACATCATAGGTTGATTTGAATGGTATTATCTGACCTGGAGCCTTTGAAACAATAAGTGTGAAGGATTGTTGCCTTGTCTGGTAGAACTCTCTTGATACTGTAATCTGTGGACTATAAATTCCATAATCCGAGTCAGTTGTATCAAGTAGTAAAGAGTAGAAACCATTACCAGCATCATCAAAATTGTAAATAACACTATTCCAAAGAAGGGTTGCAGTAAAACCTGAAACATAGGTCATATAGAATGGTTCCTGAATCCAGAAGCTAATATTAAGAGTTTCACCCCAATCCCCATAAACTGTCGTCTGAGTTAGGACAATCTCTACTATCTGTGCACCCGGTTGTACGATTACTTCAACTTGTGCAACCTGATAGAATGCCTTTGTGGCGGTTACATTGACGGTATATTGTTGTGCAACAAGTCCAGTTGTGGTAAGATTGACTATGTATATCCCATCACCTATTCCCACCCATTGATACGAGTTACCGGTTGTATCTGTCCAGTCAACTACAATCGTCGCACCCTCAAGCAAAGTACCATGATCAAAGTCTTCCAATATTAGAATCAATGTGATTGGAACACCAATAGCTGTCGAACCAGCAGGTGGAGCCTCAGCTATTATTGATGATTGAATTAATCGGATTTCAGATGGAATATTGATTGCGTCTCGATCTGCGTAGAATGGTGAACCACTCCATGTTAGTGAGATATTGAAGTAAACTGTTCCAATTGAACCAAATACAGTTGTATTCACAACTAATTGATAGAGCCCATTTCCAAATCCGATTACCTGATATGCAGAAACTGACCAATTGTTAGAAGATAAGTCAATATTTACATTTTCAATTCCGGTTCCTGTGAGATAGTCGATATATTGGAGATTGATTGTGATGTTGTCATAGTATGGAGTGTCTTCAACAAGTGGGAATAGTATGATTGTAGGACGGAAAGTCGTAGTTGCTTGTGTTGTTGTATTCCTATCTGCGTAGTAGGGGGAACCAGAATCCCAATTAATGAGTAATTGAATCTCATGACCCGATACGAGACCAAGAGCATCTAGAATTGTCGAGTTGAAACTAATTTCATAGTGTGAACCAAAGATTACCAGAGAATATTCGCTTGAAGTTATCTCAGTAAATGAACCTCCGTGGCTTAAAGTAATGTGGCTCTTGTCAATAGTAATAATTGACTTGTCCAAGAAGTCTTCAAAAACAAAATTGAACGAAACATTCTCAAGGAACGGAGTGTTTCCTGGAGTTTTGATAATTCGTATTTGTGTAGGACGTTCAACAACATTGGCTGACACTGTTCTCAAGGATGATAGATAATATGGTGCTCCTGCATAGGTAACTGACACATTTAGTTGATACGTAGCTGGAGAACCTAAGGCCGTAGTGTCAATCAAAATGATGTATTCACCAAGACCATTATCTGTTACCCAATAGTCCGTTCCGAGTACCAGAGTGAGCGGATCGCTTGTAACTTGAACTAAAGCACTTTCAATACCTGAGCCAGTACTATCATCAATGTACATAATGACAAAGGTGAGGTTTGACAGGTATGGTGCATTGTCTGGACTCTCATAACCCAACTGCGTTGATCGCTCGAGAACTGTGAAAGCAAAATACTCGAAATCATCACTGACATAGTTTACGCCGGTGTAAACAATACTTGCATTGATGTAGTAAAGACCTGGAGGGTCATAGAAGGAAGAATTGAGGACTACAGTAAAGTGTCCATCAATACTCGATGTCACCGTGTAATAGCTACCATCAATATCCAAAGTAAGAGTTCCAAACATTCCAGTAGTACTTGAAGAAACTATGTCCGTAAAGACAAACTCTATTGTGACATTATTACCCCATTGACCAGGAGTGAACGGAAGATGAGTCAACTGAGAACTTCGTAGTAGAACAATAACAACAAACTCCTGATTTTGTACATCGGTATAGAATGGAGTTCCGGTCCAAGTTAAGTTGAGATGAAGAGTTATCTGACCTATTCCACCCAGACTTGATGTATCAATCACAAGTGTAAACTCATTTGAATCTGAATCAAACGAATAAGTCCAATTGATTCCAGCCTCATTTAGAGCAATGCTCAACGAAGGTGAGTCAGCAATTCTCTTAGTACGAATGGAATCAACAAAGGAGAAGACTAGATGTGCATCCTCACCATATGCAGTTGAAGGAACCTGTGAATAATCAATGTAAGTAGGTCGTTCAAGTACCATCAGAAATACGGTGATTGTTTGATTCTCATACAGAGGTAGAACTCCACTCTTCCATTGAAATGCAATTTCAACCTCAAACACCCCAATCCCTCCCAGATGAGTACTGTTTAGCTGAAACTCATAGAATACTGTGGGGCCATCTATGACGATTTCAATGAAGAAATCATCACCACTAACAGGATTCAAACCAATAGGTGTGAATGAGAGTGAAACTGCTCCTGTTAAATTAGAAATGTAAGTAGAATTGATGATGTCATAAAACACAGCAGAGAAGGTGACATTATCCAAATAATAGGTAGCAACTGGAGCTGTTTCCAAATACAAATCTGTCTGAGTACCGGTCAGTCTGAACGACACATCTAACGACCGAGGTTGTAGTTTCTCCACCGAGCCAATCCAGCTAATTTGTATTGAGAAGTCCTTCCATCCAATAGTATCCCATTGAGATGTTTGAACAGTGATATTGTAATGTCCTGAACCCAAATCAATGACTGTGTAGCTCAGTACAGGAACATCAGGTGATGTTACCAAGATGTGAATATTGTTAGAGCTATTGTCAATACCAAGACTTAGGTCCGTATCAAGATAATGGACGAGAATATAGGTATCAACACCGTACGAAGTCTGCAATATCGGGTCATCAAGTGTAAAGAGAGTCGTGTGTGTTCTAACATTAACTTGAATCGGAATAGTGTGATTCTGCATTCTTGCACCTGAAAAGCTAATTGTAATAGGGTAGGTTCCTAGTGGTGTTGCATCAGTTGTAATTATGGTCAGAGTATACAATCCCGGAGAGGTTTCAATGATGCTATAGGAACCAGTCCAATCACATAGGATTGAATCGTTCAACCCTTCTAGCGCAATGTCATGATCAACATCAGTCCATTCGAATGTCAATGAATTTACTTCACCTACAGGGATATCCACAACGTTTTGCAAGTATGTTACTTTAGTGTATAATTCACGAACTTCAACGTAGAGCAAGTACCTCTGAGGTAAAACGTAAGGAGCAGTTCCTGTAATTTCAACTACGTAATCGCCCATGTCTACAAATGATGTATTTAACCAGAACAGATAGCTACCTGGTGAGGCTGGTACTGGTGTTACGCTGTAGTAACTAGACCAGTTACAATCCACACTACCAGAATCAATACTGGACCCTAGATAATCTTCAAATCCGATTACGAATGAACCATTGTATCCGAAGGGGATTGACAGACCTGGAGAGTCAGGCGCTTCGAGCACAAGATTCCCATCGAAATTGAGATTTATCGTGAGTACTTCTTGAATAGTATCGTAATGGGGATGTGTCCATTCAATATTCACTATATACTGACCCTTCTGTGGTAAATCTCCAGAATCAAGCGTGATGAGATACTCACCATTTCCTCCTTCTCCGAAGTATTCAGTTCCAGTAGTCCAGTTATAGCTCATCTGTCCTCCAGATACAGTTGTACCAGGAATATCGGTATCATTGACTCGTAATCTCACCAAAAAGAGATCGGGATATGTGACATTGGTAGTCCATGTCGAAACAGCGTCCTCAGGGTTCAAAAGAGTAGATGTGGATGCATGTATGATATCGAACGAACGACGGAAGAATCCAGTCTTGTTCCAATCCGATCCTCCTTGACTATTATTACAGAAAGCTTGTATAATCCATTCGCCAGCTGATGCATTAGCACCGAAGGTTAATTCCCTCGAATTTGCAAAGCCAGTACTGTTAACAGTGACCAATTCTGAGAACCAATTGTCGCCTAATGGCGAAAATACAGATACGTTCACTGTAACTCCAACAAATTGAGCACCGATATCAACAGTGAAGATAGCAGAATCTGAAGCTCTTAAATCTAGACTTCTTGCCGTGGTGCCACTGCTAGTCATAAATAGATCAGTGATCATATTTGCACCCTTGCTCTTCACAAGCCAGTAACCCCATCTATCAAGATAGGGATACGCAGTTATATTGGCATACCAGTCAGGACCGTGACCTTCATCCCAGGTCGTGATATTCTCATCCGTAAGTAAAGGTGAGCCAACATAGTACACATCGCGGTCTTCGGGTAATGAAATATTGAAGTAATACCTACTGTCATACCCATCAGGTATGTCCGCAAAGAACCATGTCAAGTACTCGACGTCCGTTACGTTTGTTGCTTCGAAATTCTCTCCATAAGAGAGTGGATCTTGCGTTGTTACAGTGCTTGATGTACCTCTTGAATAGAGGGTTGTTTCAACATTGAATTCGACTATTATTGCACGATCAGGGCTTGGTGTTGTGGGAGTTGGGGTCCATGTAAAATCTACGTCAACTGGACTAGTTGTCCAAGTTGGTGATGGAATCTGAGTTAAGTTGCCTAATCCAGGAACTGATGAACCTCCACGGATATAATCATCTACATCTAGTCCATTCACTTGTAGATTGATATCACTTGGATCGGTTTCAGTCTTGAGGTAGAGCTCGATATTATCAACACGGGCATATGGATCAAGATCAGGGCTGTAATTCACAGTTTGTTGACTATAAAGACCAACAGTTACCATTACGCCATCTGATAAATCAAATATTGATAGATCAGGTATACTGATTAGTCCGCTATCATACCAAATCATTTCTTGATCCACATCAGAAAATGATTTCTGCCATATTCGTTGAGTGTAGTCGTTTGTTTCTATTGATACGAAGATGGCTACAAAACCGTCAGCTCCCCAATCTGATTCAATCCAGTAGTCAAGTCGAAAACCAGCCCAAACCACATCGCCACGATTCACCGCGAATGTTTGTTCAGCCCAAGCTCGTTCACCAACTGATGGGTCACCGCTACCTGCTGCTATTCCAAATTCAACACAATCATCACCTGAACCATGACCATCATTTAGCCAGTCTGCTGTTGGTGATGTGCCACCTCCAACAGATTGAGTGTCTAAGGTCCAAGATGAAGGACTATTTTCCATATCAGGATCCTGAACCCAGGTTCTGTTCTCAGTCAAATCACTAATTTCGACAAAGAGCTTGTGACCTTCCCAATCATTATCCATAGGTACTGAAACTGATGTATTGCTGGTACTACTATTGGATGGAAAGTACATCATTTGATTATTAGCGAAAGTATCAATTCTTGTTCCATAAGCCGTAGCTGGAAGTCCTGATGAAACATCAGCCCAATTAGACCAACCCTGTTCTGATTGTACGTAGTTCTGTTCAGGTTCATATAGTGGAGTTGTAGAACTATCATCTTTTTGATCTGGTGTTAATATGCTGTTAGTGACCGGAGGTGCAGTCATCATTGCTAATCCATTGAAGACCATTAGGAATGTGATAAGAGCTAATAGTGGTAATTGATATCGTGATTTCATTCTTCCAACCCTCCAATCTCACTAAGTAGAGCATCTATCTCTGCTCTAGTCAAATTCTTCGCTTGTTCGACCATCAAGTCCGCCTCAGTTTCTTCAATACCCATCTTCATCAACCGTTCCTTGAGGTGTTCAAGTTCTTCTTCAGAGAGCATCTCTTCTACTTCTCCAGGAACAGTTACATCAGTCTCCGCTTCAGCAAGCTCCTTAGCTCTACGAGCACGTTCCTGTTTCAGAACCTCATTGATGAATCCAGCTCGTTCACTGGGTCTCATCTGATCAAGATCCCGTCTTAGAGTATCTACATCATCTGCAGTTAAGCCTACGACATATGCAAGCTGCTGTAGAAGATCTTCAACATCCATTACATCGATGTCAACAGTTGATAATGAAATATCGTCAATGGTTTTTGTGATATTTACAGGTTCGAGTTCCTCATTCATAATGACTAGTAACATTTCACGACGAAGAGGAACATCAGCTGCTGAAGGAATACGACCTTTACTTAAAGCTGAAATCATTTTACGAATTATCCGAAGTAATTTGGGAACAGATAGAACTTTGAAGTATAGAGCTCCAAAAGATGCTAGAGCTAAGAGCCCAATTGTACCATATTGGAATGTAACAGCCAAAGCTTCTTGTTCAGGGGTTAATTCGGCATAGATATCATACACAACAGAGTATGTCATATAATCCACTTTACTGAAAACTATCTCCAAGGAATAGAACGCTAGGTTCGGAGCTTGGAATGCTAGACTGTAGGTTCCATTACCCCAGTCAATATCCTCTTCAGTGACTCGAACAAGTCCTGCATCGAGTCGACTACTCGTGATGACATTAATATCAGCATCTTCAATTGCGACTCCATGATCTATATCCATGAAAGTGATATTCACGAAGAACATTTCACCAATATAGATAATATCAGGAAGCAAAGTGGCGATGACTTCAGTTTCAATCTCACGAATTGTAAGTTCTAGAATAAAGTCAGTTCTAGAATAATTACCCCTAGAAATCGATATTGTGATTTGATATGGATTTAGACGATCTTGCAATACTGTCGAGAGGTTTGCTTCATTGGGACCAAATAGATAGGAACCTTCACCAAGATTAGTAAGAACAACGGGAGCAAAGTCCCAGATTGCAGTTGCTAATCCGTCTGAAATCCACATGTTATTCAGTGTATCATTAAAGGTGAAAATCATTGAGTAGTCATCATAGACTGCAAAGGTAACCTCTTCGGGTCCGAAAACTGCTGTTGGTATTGGTCTAACAAGTAACTTGACCAAGCCATAAGCGTAATGATAGTTATCTTTCCTGAATGATACTCTAATATCATGAGGTACACTTCCAGCCAAGACTAATGAAGTATTCACTGTAAGAGAGTATGTGCCATTGCCATGATCAATGAGAGAACCCTTGAACTGTTCTAAAGTATAATTCGTGACTGCGCCCGATATTCCTTCATTCGAATGAGTGTCATTGAAGTATAATAGAAATATGACTTCTTCACCATAGTAGCTGCTGAGAGTAGCGGCTGTCAGGATAACAATTTCAGTTTCAACCTCTTCCACGGTAAGAGTGAATTGGATCGAAGAAGGTGTATAACCAGTCTTATCACTGGATACTATTATTGTCCATTCCTGAACACTCAGATCCGATGTATTCACTAGAGCACTATAATAGCCAGGTCTTGCATGTTCAGATAAGTTACCTACAATAGACCCAACACCATATGTCAGAATTGCTCCAGTGACCGGTGTGTTCAGGTCCGTATTATTCAGGTAGACTGTAATGTTTGCTATGTCGCGGAAGTTTGCTGTTGCAACGAAATCGGTAATAGCCACAAGATTTGTTGACAACTCTGTTATCTCAACTGTAAGTTGCATGGATACGCTCTTGTAGTTGTCAGATGAAGCTTGTATCAGAATTTGATGAGAGCCAACCGTAACTCCAGAAACAAGTACCTCCACAACGTAACTACCGTCAGAGATAGACCAAAAGATTTGGCCAGAACCCCCAACCCAGCTATAAGATAAATAGCCTACCTCAATTGGAGTACTGTTTGAGTAGATAAGATAATCCATATCAATAGTAATAGTTAATCCATTGACAGTTGCTAGAGGGTCAAGAGATCCTTGAATTTTAGATGCGATCTTATCAATTCGAATTTGGAAGCTTCTTTGCCTACTCTCATAGTTGAGAAGAACCGAGTTTATGATCACCGTGTGTTCACCAGCGGCTATTTGCGAGCTCTGAACTGTACAAGTGTAAATGCCTGGTGCACCTGGTGTCATATTGACTGTCAGGGTATAGATTGTTAAATTGACATAAGCGCCAACAACTGGATTCCCATTTCGAGCATCGGTGACATTTGCTTCGAAATCAATAGAATCTCCCCAAGATGGGCTTGATGGATCGAAAATCAGCTCAATTTGAACAGGTATAGTGGCTAATAGGATGTCAGCCAAAATGGTTTGATTTTGGTGTAGATACTTCGAGGCATTGATTGAAAATGAAAATAGACCTGCATCCATCCCTGAGGTCTGGATTATCATTTCATATATGCCTACATCAATCTCACTTATGGTTGCCATGGTTGGATATGTGAGGTTCCAGTTACTCCCGATATCTGCGCCTGAAATGCCTAAACCGAATTCAATGGCGGTGTAGGTGATATTAGCGCGAATTTCATCTCCCAAGTAATATGTTACACCTTGAAGAAGTGTGAAACTAAGTGTTGTTGACACTGAGTTCACAACAACTGAGAAGCTTAGGTTTGTGACATTTGTATAGAATGGGCTTCCATACCAAGTCAGATTAACGTTGAAGAAATACCTCCCCAATCCGGATAAAGTCGTTGTATCTACAAGTATCTGATAGGTTCCATCTCCATTGTTAATAATGTAATCAGTAAATCCTGTTGAATTCACACATTCTAGAGAGATATCTGCTCCAACAATTCCATTACCAGAGAGATAGTCACTGAAATCAATTAGAGTACTGATGTTGAAGAAATAATAAGCTGGGGGAGTTGATAGAACTGATGCTTGAGTAAACCTTGCGGAAATTGTGACTTGGGTTGAAATTGTCGAATTCTCATAATATGGTACAACATCACCCCAGTAGAAATCAATTGTGATAAGATAGGCGTCTATTAGCTGTGAACTCAGAAGTGTAGAATTGAAGGTTATCCAATAGAAACCATTTTCGTTAGTGAGCGTATACTCTGAATCTAGGATTAGTGTGCCGCTTCCATGAGTTATGGTGAGGACTGTCTTATCTAGAGGTATCCTTGAACCATTCACATCATCGAGTGCGCTTACTTGAAACTCTACGTTCTCAAGGAACGGAGTATTAAGTGGTGAACGTGTAACTGATATTGTAGCATATCTTCGGACTACATCAATTGAAACATCTACAACTCTACTTTGATAGAATGGTGATCCGGGCTTGCTTGCTGAAATTGTGATTTCATATTGGCCAAAGTTACCAAAAGCAAGTGTTGCGATTCTGATACGATACTCTCCGCTGGGTAGATTATCAACCCAATAGTTAACTCCTAACTGAAGAGTTGCATCTAAACTGGTCACGACTATCGTAGCATCAAGAATACCCGCATATGTATTATCATCAAAATATGAAACTAACACAACAGCTTCTTCAAGGAATACAGCTAATGATGGTACTTCGCTAGTTAGCTGAGCCCTTCTCTCTATGAGAGTAAGATAGAAGAAATCAGTAGCATCGTAACAGTAGTTACTTCCGGTGTAGACTATTGAAGCATTTATTGTATATGTTGCTAGAGATGGAAAGACGCTTGTATCAAGAGTAACAGTATATGTTCCATCGCTATTGTTTACGACCCCATAATATCCTGTGAGGGATGCATCAAGTGTCAGTATTCCTGTGTTCAACAATGATTGATCATCAAGATCCTGATAAGTAAATACGAGAACTAAATCCGCTCCATACTGAATTGATGTATAAGAACCATGTTCAAGAGTCGTGTATCTATTCCTAATTGAAATTGAGATTGGTATGCTAGTTCGGTTCTGATAAAATGGCGATCCAAACCATTCAACGTCGAGATGGAATGTAAAAGTTCCAACATCGGTCCACCATGTTGTGTCAATTGTTAGTACAAACTCTTGTGTACCAGACAGGTATACTGAACTCAGTACTAATCCGGTTTCTTGAACTAGATAATTCAATTTTGCATCATCTGGTATTGTTAAACCTGATAGTACATCAATGTATGAAAATGTAAGGTTAACATCAGTACCATAAGGAGTACTCGGCAATGGGTCATACAAAACACTCGTCTGTCTATACCGAGTATATACAGTTACTACTATCGTTCTATTCTCGTACAAAGGAAGTTGACCACTTGTCCAGTTTGCAAAGATTCTAAGCTCATAACCACTCAAACCACTGAGGTATGAAGTATCAAATTCAATCTGATATTCACCATTGCCTAGTTCTGTAATCATCATTAAGCTCTGCGTCAGGCTTTGACCTGGAGTTAGAACTTCCACATAGAAGTAAACGTTCAGAGGATAAGTACCTGTTTCGTTAGTAACACCTGAACTGTTACTAACATCCCAATACACAACAGAGAAAGTGATATTTTCACCATACGGTGTTGCAATTGGATTTATACCAATAAACAAATCTGTAGGACTTCCTGCTATCCTTACATTAACAAGTAGCACTTCATTATCGTATTTTGGTTGAGGTCCAGTCCAATTTGCAAATATGGTAATATCTTTCCATCCGATTGATCCCCACTGATCTGCTTTGACGGTTAGAATATACTGACCTTGTACGGATCCGTTTACTACTGAGAATTGAAGTGAAGGCACACCTGATGCTTCTGCATAGATTAGAACATTACTTCCCACGATTCCCGATGAAGTTGTAATATCATAATAAAGAACGTAGATAGTTATCTGTCCTGCATAAGCTGTTGGCTCTATAGGATTATCTAGAGAGAAGGAGGTCAGATGAGTTACAATGTTGATAGTGATGTCGAAGGTATGATTTTGGTAACCAAAGCGATTTATATTAAAAACGACAGAATAGTCGCGGATAGCATCGGTTTCAAGGGAGTAAAACGTAATGTCATACTCACCAGGAGCACTCAGAACGACTATGTAATTAGACCAATTACATGATATTGAGCCTGTTCCGTCAGATATTGGGAGGTCATGGTCGGTATCCCAATATGTCAAAGTGATTGTTTCTTCATGACCTACTGGCAGTGCTAAGATACTTTGAGATATAGATACGGATGAGAAAATCTGTCGTACTTCCACAAACAGAAGAACCTGCGAAGTTGTGTAGTAGTCTTTCTGGGCCGTGATGACCACTGCATAAGTACCTAGATTGGAATTGTCAGTTGTTATTGTCAGAGTGTAGTTACCAGGGTTTCCTATTACGGGGTCGATAGAATAAGATGAATCAGTCCAGTTACAAGAAAGAATAGCATTGTCGATACCTAGGTCCGCGGAATCAGTATAGAGGATTTCGAGTACTGCATTATCACCCCTGGGAACCTGAACACCTGGAGCACTTCCAGATTGTAGGGTAGTTTCTTCTACAACGTTGATAACAAAATATCGTTGAAGGGAATCATAATACTGCTTGCTCCATTCTATATTTATCACATAACGGCCAGGATCTCCAAGGTCTGCTGTGTTGAGAACGACACTATATTCTCCAGTACCCATATCATTCAAGACTTGTGTGCCAGTTGTCCAATTATATGATGCAAAACCTGCAGGTAAGAGTTGACCATTGTCGGAATCGTTCACACCAATCTGGAGAAGCATATCTTGACCATAAGTTAAGTTCTGCTCCCACGAAATAATTGACTCACGTGGGTATGCAATGTACATATCTGATCCATGTTCAATCGTGAAAGTTCGCGAGTACGCTCCGAAATTCTCAGCTGAACTTCCAGAAACAGAATCATTCACAAAAGCTTGAACTGTCCAACCACCCACATCAGCGGTGAAAGCATCTAGGTTCAAGTCAGTTGTTTCCGCGATTCCTGTAGACACAGTAGCATCCAATGTATCCCATAACACGCCTGATGAATCGTATATGTTGAATGTGACAGTCGCTCCATTGTAAGCTGTATCGAGATAAGCTCGAAAACGGACATCATCATTTGCCTGGTATATGTTTGTAGTCACCCAAGAGGCACCACTCGACATTCTAAGGTCTTGGATTATATTACTCGAGTGTCCTGTAATCTTCCAGAAACCATTCTGGTAAGTTCCGACAACACCTTCGTATACTGATATATTCAAGGTTGTTGCAGCAGTTGACCAATACGGGAAATTGACGCTTGGATAACGAGGTTCGGAAACCATGTCAATCGTTAGGGTATCTGATTTACTAGAATTGAAATAGAAGTAATCTGAGTATCCATTTGGAACAGCAACATAATAATATGAAACCCAATCCACTTGGCTAGCATTTTCTAAAGAATAACGAGTTCCCAAACTTTGAACATCTGCCTCATAAAGCGAGGATTGGTTGACCTTTCTAGCATAAACAGTCATGTCAATAGAAAATGTGACACGAATATCATCATCAGGATTGGGAGTGACTGGAGTAGGGGTCCAACTAAATGTAGCGTTCACAGAAATTCCTGACCATGGAGTAGATGCAGATTGTTGAACTGTACCCAATCCCCATAACCAACTGAATCCATCAGTAGTGTTGGAAACAGGTAGCCCATTCATTTCCAGATTTACTTGACTTGGTTGCACGCGTGTTTTTATGAAAATCTTGACATTATCCATTCGGACTTCTGGGTAGAGTTGAGGGCGACTTCCGAAAGATCTAGTAGTTCTCATACCAATTTGTAAGATAAAATTAGATGAAGTGATGAGTGATGGATCTGCTTCAACCAGCCCAGTAGAGTAATATATTTCTTTGGCTAAGACATCACTGAATTGCTTATTCCACAGATGATTACCTACATTATCGGCATGACCAACTTGAGCGTAAATCTCCCAGAATCCAATAGGCGTACCACTCCAATCATCATAAACCCAGTAGTCGAGCGAAACTCCGACCCATGTGACCTCACCGCGATTAGTGCTTATGCTCTGTTCAGCATACATCCGGTCGCCCTCATCATGGCGATAGTAATTATTGTCTAGTTCTCCGTCCATTGAGAAGCTGACATAGCCGCCTGTTATCGAGGCGTCAAGGTTGTTTGAGTGTGTCCCAACATCATCGGTTCCAAGTGTCCAATCTGATGTATCGTCGAACCCAGGATTGGTGAGATATGTTCGATTCTCTTGGAGGTCGCTCACATTGAGAAACATATCAGTTCCTTCCCAAAGCGGACCCAGAGGAACTGAAACTGTTTGATTAGTTGTTGTGTCGATAGGAGAATAAGCAAGCTCAAGATCATCAAAGTGGCCTGTCCGTTGTCCATACTCTGACACATTCAATGGTGACCCTTCACCCTCAAAGATTGTTGGAATATCGGAAAGTGAATAAGTTTCAAGAATTTCATCTGGCCCCACTTCGATATATTGTCCATCACCTATGTCCACTAATTCTGAGTTTGGTTCAACAGTGAGAGGTATGAAATTATTAGTTCCTGCTGAACTAACACTCAGAATAAGGATTGCTAAAACAAGAAAGAGGGATAGTTTCTTCTTCTTCATTTCCATACAAAGGTCTCCTCAAAGGACATATTGCGGACTATCGACTGTGTGATTAATTTACAATCTACCTCTATATGAATAGACTCATGTACTATATTTCGAGATGTTTTACGATTTATCGGGAGAGATGTAGATAGAATTCAAACAACCAAATGGAATAAATCCCAACATTAACCAGTTTCAACCCTAAGATATCAAGTATAGAAGCTTGACATACAGTATTGGTTACATGCGTTCATCTGATTGAATTTATCTAGTTATTAGAGATCGATACCAAGACTATCAAGCAGAGCATCTAGATCAGCCTTTGTTAAGCTCTTTGCTTCTTCAATGATGATATCTATTTCCTCAGTATCCATGCCTTTCTTCATGAGTTTCTTACGCAAGTCTTCAAGAGCCTCAGGGGTTTGCTCCATCGGAACTTCATCTGACTTTAGTTTTTTACCTGGAGGTTTAGCCAATGCATCTGCTCTACGAGCCCGCTCTTGTTCAATGACTTCATTCAGAAAACCAGTACGTTCACTAGCTTTCATTCTAGCAAGGTCTGCTCTGAAGGCCTCAATCTCAGCATCTCCAAGTCCTGTGATTGAAGCAAGCTCCTCGAGAAGTTCATCGACTTCAGGTACTGTTGTGATGATAGGTTCTGGTGCGATGTCTTCTATCAGCTTCTGTAATTTTACAGGTTGAAGATCTTCATTCACAATCTCCATTACCAATAATTGACGGATTGGAGCTGTAGGAGCTGCTGGAACTCGTCCTTTTGATAGTATACGAATCAATCTATTCAATCTACGAATTACTATAGGAACACTCCACACTCGTAAATAACCTACAATAAGTAGAGCCATGAATATTAGTGCTGTTCCTCCAGTCAATGTTACAACCTGTTGGAATTGCTGCTCTGCACTGATATCAGAATTGATTTCAATTATCAAAACTCTAGTTTCATAATCATCCTTCTGGAAAGTAATAGTGATGAAGAGTGTTCGACCTGCATTAGCCCGGAAGAACAATGAATAATCACCATTCAATTCACTAGTATCATCAGCAAGATAAGTAATATTTGTTAGACTGTAATCTACAGTGATGTTGGCACCTGAAATACCTACATTATGATCTGTATCAAAGTAAGTCAACGGGATTGAGAAAAGCACTCCGGGTGAAGTTATTATTGTTAGGTTCTGTGTTGTGAGCCTAGTATGTATCCTTCGGACTGTTATGTCTAGGTGCAATGGAGCAATTATGTATTTTATTGTGCTAAAATCAATATCAAAACTGTATGTACCAAATGGTAGATCACCAGATAGATTCAGTGAATAGGACCCATTCAGTAATAGTTCAAGTTCGATTTCACCTAGCTGGGTTGAATATGCAATTCCAATAACTTCTGTAATCGCGGATTCATCCAAGCTGTTCACTATTGTGTAAATTACACTTATTGAATCATTTACTGGAGTAGAATATTGTATCAGCCCCACAATCTCAGCGGGAGTTGCATAAACTTCGATCTTTACAGTTAATGTTCTTGAGGTGTAGTTTGTCAAATCAAATCGCAAGTATAAGTCATAAAGGCCTGGAGTTTCTACAGTGATCTGTACCACTACTTCATATGTGCCATTTGGATAAGATGTCACAATCGCGTTACTGCCCTCCCAACTTGCTATTACATTGGCGTCTACAACTAATTCATTGTGCTGAGTGTCATTATAGAAGAACTTGTATGTTAGCGTATCACCCCAATAACCACTTTGAAGGATTGGAGTAGCTATAAGCTGAGTAGGGATGGGTAGTATTGTAACAATGATTGACTTTGTCGCTGTAGCATATCCAGGTTTGTCTGCTACTATTCTCAGATAGATTGATTGAGATGCAAGAGAACTCACATCAATCAAAGTACTATATGTACCATTGATTTCTGGAGTGAATTGTCCGCTCAAACCGCCGATAGAATATGATACATTCCCGTCTCCAATAATTGTCGAATGGTAAGTATCAGTGTAAATGACTAATACTGAAACATAATCACCAAAGTAGACAATAAGTAAAGTTGACCCATCATGAAGTACTAGAGTGGTTGGCACTGGAATTACATAGATGTCAATAGCTGCTTCAAGGAATTGATGATTAGTTGTTGTTGCTCTAATCGTAAGTGGGAATTGTCCTACTACAAAACCTGACGCATTCACGGTTCCATTGTAATAACCAGGAGTTAGATAAGGACTAAGAGCGTAAGCTGTACCATTCCATTCCATCGTGACGGTTGCTCCGGTAACGGGCGAACCTGAAACGGTATCATTCAAGTAAACGAGGATGCTAACAGAATTCTCAATTACAACATAGTATATTGATTGTTCGGGTAGAATTTGCCCTGTTGCCTTAGAAACTATCAGTGTGAAGGATTTTTGACGGGGTTGATAGAATTCCCGAGTCACAGTGATAACCGGTTGATAGATACCATAATCTTCCACTGATGAATCGAGGATCAATCCATAGTATCCTTCACCTAGCTCGATACAATCATAGAGGATTCCATTCCAGAGAAGAGTTGCATTCATTCCAGAAATCGGAGTACCATAAAATGGTTCGATTACGTAGAATGTGACATTTACAGATTCTCCCCATTCTGGATAATATGTTGACTGCACAAGATAAATTTCTACAGTTGTAGATCCTGGCTGAACTGTAACAGTTGCTAAAGCATCGTCATAGAATGACATTGAAGACCAAACATGAAAGACGTACTTTTGAGATAACAAACCAGTTGTATTTAATGTCAATTTGTAAAGTCCATCACCAATCTCCTCAAACTGGAATTCAGTTCCATAGAGGGATGTCCAATTTGTTTGTAGCACTGCATTCTCCAATAGAAGGTCATGGTCAAAATCTCTCAAAGTTAAGATGACTTCAATTGGTACACCAACTGGAGTTGATCCAATGGGTGGAGTTTCTGCAGTGAGAGATGTTTGCACTTGTCGAATATTCGCTGGAACATCATATGTGGATCTACTTGAATAAAATGGTATTCCTACCTTACTGAGTATAAAGTCGAAGTAAACAATTCCCACATTTCCAAAGATACTGCTATTCACATGGATACGGTATAAACCATCACCAAGTTCATATACAGTATATTCGGGGATTGTCCAATTCAGACTGGTTATTGACACATCTGCTCCATCTATCCCATGACCAGTTAGAAAATCTATGTAGTTGAATTCTATAGTAATATTATCATAGTAAGGTGTATCCACAACCAAAGGAAAGAGAATTTGTGTTGGACGACTCACGGTTGTGGCGTAAACCACTATTCCTCGGGGAGTATAGAATGGGGAATCACTACTTGTATCAATAAATATCTCAATTTCATGTACCGATACCAAAGACACTGCATCAAGGATTGTAGAGTTGAATGATATTTCGTAATAGGTTGAATATTCAACAAGTGTATAATCACTTGATGCGATTATTGTATGCAATAGGCCATGAGTCAATGTGATATCGGACTTGTCAATGATGATTTTTGTACCAAGTAGGAAGTCCTCAAATTTGAAGCGAATTGTAATGTTCTCAAGAAACGGAGTTTCTCCAGGAGTTTTAGTTACCAGAATTTGTGCTGTGCGTTGAACGACACTCGTCACTATATTTCTTGCACCTGGTAGATAGAATGGTTCGCCACTATAAGTGACGGATACCGTCAGAAGGTATACAGATGGTGCCCCTAAGGCTATTGTGTCTATTTCAATTAAGTAATGTCCGTTTCCAAGGTATTGGACCCAGTAATTACTATCCTTGACTAAAGCAAATGTGCTATTGCCAGTCACCGAGATATCTGCGCCTGCAATCCCTTGTCCAGTACTGTCATCAGTGTAGTGAACAACTAGGGTCAGATTAGATTCGTAAGGTGCAGGATCTGGACTCTCATAACCGAATTGTGTCAAACGATTCAATATTGAGATGTCGAAGATGTCTATTGCGGATACGTAATTTGGATTGGTATGCACGATGGTAGCATTAATTGCGTAAATTCCATTGGTGGGAAATGCTGTTGTATTTAGGATAACAAGAAAATGACCATCACCAAGAGCTATTACTGTGTACTTCAATGATGATACATCAAGAGTGAGAGTACCAGTCATGCCAACTGAGGTTCCTGTAACCAAATCAGTGAATGTGAACTCAATTGTAACATTGTTACCCCATTGAGTTGGAGCTACCGCCGAATGAGTCAGCTGTGTTACACGTTCTACTACCGTCACAACTAGTTCCTGATTACCGATGGATGCATAGAAAGGTACACCCATCCAAGTGAGATTGAGATGAATAGTATGGGATCCAATGCCAGGCAAGGTACCTGTATCAATGCTAATCGTAAACATTCCTGTGGCATCATTATAGAATAGTTGGTATGCTAAACCAGGATCATTGAGAGAAACCAGGAGCTGTGAAGAATTCAGAATTTCCATTGATGTGAGTATGTCAATATAGCTGAATGATATGTTATTCCACTCACCGTAAGCAGTCGACGGTGAAGGTTCGTAGTTGATGTATGTTGGGCGATCCAGAACTAACAATGTTACAACCATTGTTCGATTCTCATACAATGGTGTTTGACCTTTCATCCACATGAAAGTGAATTCAAAGCTGAATGTATCGGTGCTTGGGAATAATGAACTATCAAGTGAAAAATAGTAAGTGCCGGGAGTTGCACCTGATTCATAGAATATGAAATCTCGCTGAGTTACACTGTGTCCATTATCTAAGGCTGTTATCTGTAGAATCACATATTCAGAACTATTACTGATTCTAATTTTATCGATCGAGTTCCAGTAGATGATACTGAAACTAAAGCTATCTTGGTAGTATGTAGCACTCGGAGCTTGTTCTAGGTAAAGATCGGTAGCAGTTCCAATAATGCGAACTTCATTCACAATTGTTTGATTATAGAATTTGTCTTCTGAACCAATCCATTCGACAAAAATTTCCAAATCTTTCCAACCAATACTTCCCCACTGAGTACTATCAATACTAATGTTATAATGTCCAGTGCCAAGTAATGAATCCGAACAACTGTATAACAGAGAGGCTACTCCAGGAGATGTTACAACGATGTGAACTTCACCTGAAATATTACTAATCCCAGTTCTTAATTCAGTATCTTGATAATAGACAAGAATAGAAATCGAGTCACCATACTGAGTTTGAGAGATGGGTTCATCTAGAATAAATAGAGTTGTTCTCTTCCGAATCTCAACATCAATACTGAAAGTATGGTTTTGAAAATTATACTTTTCCACATTAAATACAACATTGATTAGGTCATCTGATCCTGTTAGTTGATCAGTGGATTTTGTGTAAATAGTGATGTTGTATACACCAGGGTCGATTTCAATTACTGTATAATTAATATCTCCACTACTATGAAAATCTGTCCAATTACATGTAATTGAGCTATTTGAAAATTCGATTGGTGTGTTGTAATCACTCCCTGTCCAAGTAAGTATGAAGGAGTCTGATTCTCCTAGAGGGATAGAGAGTCTATTTGCAGAGTATTGAATATTGTTATAGACCTCTCGCACTTGAACATAGAAGAGCATTGTCTGTAGATTGACAAATGGTCCAAAAGCAGTTATTTCAACGGGATACAATCCAATTGGTATTCCTGCAGTATCCAATTCAAACGAATAACTACCAAAACCTTCAGGAGTCATGGTATAAGGATTGGACCAATTACAATAGACAGTAGCACTCGTTATTCCTGTTCCATTTATATTCCGGAAATCTACGGAGAAACTTTGATTATAACCAATGCCTCCAGATATCCCAGGATATTCTGGGGAAGTCAAGGTCGTTGCATAATTGACGAGAATTGTTAGGTTAGTTGTCGAACTATCATAGTGTGGGTGAGTCCAAGTCAGGTCTATCACATAGGGTCCTTTTCCTGGTAATGATGATGTGTCTAGGACCTTTGTGTATTCACCATTCCCACTATCATCGAATGTATCAGAACCCAATATCCAGTTCATGGAAAGAGTTCCACCTGAAATAGGAACAAAGCTGTCAACATCTTCTGCTTCAACAATTATGAGAAGTAGATCTCCAAATGTAACATTAGTTTGCAGTGTTCCAACTGCATCGGTTGGATAAGTTAAGGTCAAATTCGAGTTATGTGTTATTCCGAACGATCTCTTGAAGAAACCAGCTGAGTACCATGAAGATACTGCACCAATATCATTTGAGATAGCCTGAACCATCCAATCACCAGCTGGTGCAGTCGCACCTGGTAATGTGAAAGAACCCGTTGTTGCGTAACCGGATCCATCAGCAATAGCTGTAACAGTCAACCACTCAGAACCATCTGGTTTGATAATTGTGATGTTCACTAGAGAGTTTGTGAAACCAGCTCCCAAGTATGCTCTTACTTGAGTTGTGTCACCTGCTCGTAGATTGACATTTCGTTCCCAACTTGTCGTATTTGGATCCCACAATCTTAAGTCAGTAATCATGTTCGGTGAATTGCTAAGGATTCGCCAGTAACCGTATCTACCGGGTTCACTTGCTATTTCAAAAGTAGATACATTGACAAATTCATCTCCATAGTCACCACCATTCCACCCTGATGTGAGATTGGAAATTGGTGCTAATGGTTTAGCAACAAAATAGGCATCACGTGTTGATGGTATGCTTTCATTAAAGTAATAGAATTCAGAATATCCAACTGGAATATCCGCTCTAAAGTATGATGTGAAATTAGCTTGAGTACCATTCCATATGACAAATTTTTCACCATATACTGAAGGATTGATTTCATAATGAGATAGGACATTATGTCGATGAGTATACAGTGTAACCGTAATATCGAAATCAACATGTATTTCTAAATCGGGATTTGGAGTTGACGGAATCGGAGTCCAAGAGAAATTCAAAGGAACCGGATTCGTGGTCCATGGTGAGAGTGGTGTTTCTGATATCGAGCATAGACCTCTTGAGGAGTCATCACTGAAATCAAATCCATCCATCTTTAGGTTAATCTCACTAGGATATACTTTTGTTTTTAAGTAGATTTCAATATTGTCAAAACGTGCACGCGGCGCAATATCAGGATTGTAATCTTCATCTGCAACACACCACAGACCTAGTTCAGCAGTTAAAGCTTCAATACTTGGAGATGATAAGAATGAAATATCAAAGGAATTAAGACCAGTATTATACCAAGTTCTCTCTTCTGGAATTGTTTCAAAGACTTTCCGCCATACATGTGTTCCATTGATATCTAGGTATAATTGAAATGATCCTGTCATATTATAGAAAACGCCATCGCGAGTTTCCGCCCAATAATCAAAGTTATATCCAGCCCAAACAACATCTCCTCGGTCAAAGGAAAAAGTCTGTCGAACCCATGCTTTTGTGTTCACATCATACTTGTATGGCGGATTAGAGTGCTTAGAAACCATTCCTACTTCGACACAATCATCACCCAGACCATGTCCGTCCTTAACCCACGATCCGTTAGCTATACTTTGAGTTGAACTATTTGTGGGGGTTATTGCCCAAGGTGAGCTATTATCTTGGAATCCAGGATTTTGAACCCATGTTCTGTTTTCTGTAAGACTTGTGACATCAACATCAGTGTGATAAGCTTCCCAATCATCTCCCATGGGAATTTCAACAGTAGCTTGTGTAGTGCTACCAGTGAGATATTTCATTTGCAAGTCCTCAATTAGATTTGTACTACTACCATATTCTGAACCTATTAATGGTGAACTCAGAGTGCTCCACTCAAAATCTCCTTGGTCTGATAATGAGTACTTGTGTAACTGTTCATCTGGTGCAACCTCTATTATTTCTCCATTCTCAAGTTCTATCAACTGAGGTTCTCCATTTGCAGAGTCATGATTTGGTGAAGGTATGGATGAACCAGTCATATTCATTATTTGAGATGAAATGAATAGCGGACTTATCATGATAGCAGCTACAAATGCAAGAAGAATCAGTTTGGAATTGCGTTTCATTCTATGCACCTCCAATTTCTTCTAGCAGAGCTTCGATTTCTGCTCTCGTGAGATGTTTTGCTTGCTCAATCATTAAGTCGACTTCAGTTTCTTCAATTCCCATCTTGAGAAGTCGCTCCCTTAGGTCCAAGATCTCATCTTCAGAGAGTACATCAGCTTCTTCAAGATCTTTCTCGACATCCATTTCCGCTTCTGCCAGTTCCTTTGCACGTCGTGCTCGTTCTTGCTTCAAGACCTCGCTGATGAATCCTGCTCGTTCGCTAGGTCTCATCTGACTAAGATCTTGTCTTAGTGTATCAATATCAGCTGCAGCAAGACCAATAACTTGAGCAAGTTCTTGTAAGAGGTCTTCAACATCCATAACAATTACATCAACAGTAGAGGGTGAGATATCATCAAGTGTCTTCTCTACTCCTACTGGTTTCAAATCTTCAACCATCATTGCCAGCAACATTTCACGTCTAATGAGTACACTAGCTGGACTTGGAATCTTGCCTTTACTGAGAGATTTCACCATCCCTCTGAGTATTCTCAATAGCTTTGGTACAGAAAGGATTCTTGTGTAGAGAGCTGCAAATCCTGCAAGAAGGAGAATCCCTACAGCTCCGTACTCAAAGGCAACGATCATGGCTTCCTGTTCAGGACTTAACTCAGAATAAATATCAAACTCAACATATGCGAGTTGATAGTCTTCTTTACTAAACTCAATCCTAAGACTATAGTACGCAAGATTTGGAGCGCTGAATGCAAGTGTATAAGTTCCATTTCCATGATCAATATCATAATCAGTTTCTCTAATTATCCCTGCGTCAATTGTGCTATCTGTTATTATTGTAATCACAAAGTCGCTAATAACTACTGAATGGTCTAAATCGAGATAGGTCACATCGATATAGAAAATCTCTCCAACTTGAATCAGAGTAGGTAGTTCTGTGTACAACACCTCAGTATCAATTTCTCTAATGGTGAGAAAGACCTCCATCTCTATTCGAGAATAGTTGGTTCGTGAAATCGAGATTCGAATCCGATATGCTGTAGTTCTTTCCTGTAGTGCTGTTGTCAGGTTTGCTGAATCAGGACCGAAGAGATAAGAACCATTGTGTAGATTCACGAGTTGAACTGTTCCAAACTCCCATACAGCTGTAGCTGTTCCATCAGTAATCCATTCATCATTTAGTTCATCCCAGAACCCAAATAGCATTGTGTAATTATCATAAACCGGGAATTCTGCAACTTGGTTCCCCCTGATTTCAGTCGGAATTGGAATCACAAGGAGCTTTACAAGACTGGAGGCATAGTGATAGTTTTCCTTCCTAAACGTGACTGAGATATCATGAGGTATACTACCCGCTGTAAGCAGAGATGTGTCTATGGTAAGTGAGTAGCTTCCGTTCATATGGTCTACTAATGAGCTCCTAATGTGTTCAAGGGTGAAGTTTGTAATAGCTCCAATAATACCTACATTTGAATGTGTGTCATTAAAGAAGAAATAGAATGTTATGTTCTTACCATAGTAGGTTGAGAGTGTCCCAATAATAGGAATCACAACCTCAGTTTCTATTTGATCGACTGATAATGTGAATTGAATAGATGATGGTGTGTATCCAGCAATAACACTAGAAATTGTCACTGTCCAATCTTGTACACTCAACCAAGATGTGTTAACGAGAGCATAATAGTATCCAGGTACATTAGTTTCCGTCAAGTTTCCAACTAAAGGTCCAACTCCATATGATAGACTTGCACCTATAATTGGTGAGCTCAAATCAGTATTATTGAGATAGACAGTGATATTTGCTATATCACGAAAGTTCAAAGTAATCAAACTCTCAGATATTGGCACGAGCTGTGCTACTACTTCTGTAATCTCAATTGTGAGTAAAGTTAGTACGCTCTTATAGTTTGAAGAAGATGCCTGGATGAGAATCTGGTGAGTTCCTACCGATGCTCCAAAGATAATAAACTCAGTAACATATTTCCCATCCAAAATAGACCAATTGATTTGACCAGAGCCCTCAACCCAGCTATAGATGATAAAACCTACATCCTCAATAGGCAAGCTACTGGCATAGATGAGATAATCTACTTCAATCCTGATTGCTTGACCATTCACAGCGGTTAGAGGACTAAGTGATGCAGAAATCTTTGCAGGTATCTTGTTGATTCGGATATAGAAATCTCTAATTCGAATTTCATAATTAGCTAGAATGGATTTGATGGTAACAGTATGGTCTCCAGAACTAAGTGACGAGCTGTCCACTGTGCAGTTATACAAACCATCTGCAACTGAAATCATCTGAATCCAAGTATCTGCTATCGTCAAATTAACAAATGCGCCAATAATTGGTTGTCCAGTCTGCGCATCAGTAACATTTGCTTGGAATTCAATAATATCACCCCAATCTGGAGAGATTGGACTAAATATCAACTCTATTTGAATAGGTGTTGCTGCCAGAAGTATATCTGCATAAATGGATTGAATTTGATGGAGATACTTGGATGCATTTATGGTGAATCTGTAAAGCTGTGCATCTAAAGTAGAGGTGTTGATAGCAATCTGATATATACCAGGTGCCAATGGAGTAATTGTAAAGTTTGTACCAAAAAGAATTTCCCAGTCAGTAGTTATTAACGCATCCGGAATTCCGGTATCAAATTCAAGAGCTGTGTAGGTTATGTTTGCATAGACGATATCTCCTACATAGTAGTTGCTTCCTTCTGGAAGTACGAAAGTTAATGATGTTGAAACGGGATTGATAACTAAAGAGAACGCTACATTAGTGATATTGCTGTAGTATGGACTTCCAAACCACATGATACTTGCTGTGAAGTTATAACGACCTAGACCAGGAAAACTAGTTGTGTTCATGATTGTAATGTATGTACCATCACCATTATCGAACTCCCAGTGAATAAAACCTGGTACTTCTAAACATGTGACAACTAATGTTGCGCCTATAACCGGAGATCCAGTCAAGTAGTCAGTGAACGAGAACAGAGCACTCATATTGAAGTAATAATAACCAGGAGGTGTCTGAAGCACTGTAAGCTGTGTAAACCTACCTTCGATTGTTACTTCAGTGGTTGTGGAAGAATTACTATAGTACGGTAAATAGTCACCCCATACAAACTCGATTGATATCAAGTAGGCTTCAACTGTGTCTGAAGTGAGTACTTCAGAATCAATAGATATTGTATAAGTTCCAGAAGATCCTGATAGAGTGTATTGGGAATCTAGAATTAAGGTTCCTCCTCCGTGATGCAAAATTAAGTTTGATTTCGTGATGTCAATTCCTGCTAGATCATAGTTGTCTATCACTTTCACCTCAAAGGTAACATTCTCCAAGAAGGCAGTATTGAGTGGAGATTTGGAAACAGTAATTGTTGCTGAACGACGGGAAACTTCGATATCAATATCTAGTACCCTTGATTGATAATATGGACTACCAGACAACCAAGAAACTGTCACAGTAATTGTATATGAACCAAAATCACCAAGTGCAATAGTGTCGATACTTATGACGTAGCTACCATCCAAACCATCTACAACCCAGTAGTTAACATCGAGTTGAAGAGTTTGATTTGCTTCTGGACAAGTAATTGTCACCGTAGCACCTGTTATTCCAGCATCATTACTATCATCAATGTAATGTATTGTGATATTAGATAACAAGAGGTATGGAGTGAGTTTAGGAAGATCACTAACAACATGCGTACGTCGTGAAACAAGTGATAGATAGAAGCTATCAGAAGCATCAGAGCAATATCGGGTACCAGAGTACTCGATAGTGACATTGATCAAGTAAACACCTAACGATTGAAAGACTGTTGTATTGAGATAAAGAGTGTAGATTCCATTACCTATGTTGTTTACTATGTATGAACCTGTTAACCAGCCATCAAGGGTAAGTGTCCCAGTAGTGATACCGGAAAGATCATCCAAATCACTAAATGTAAAATTCAGAACGATGAAGTTACTAAACTCAACTGGCTCATAAGAACCATGCGTGAGATCGGTGTATCGCTCTCGAATATTCAAATGAATAACAACATCGGTACGATTTTGATAGAACGGATTACCCATCCATTCGACATTTATTAGAAATGAGTGGCTACTAGGAGTGAAAACAGAAGTATCAATCTCGATGAAGAAAATTCCGGTACCATCACCATCATAGTAGATATTGAATGAATATCCTGGCACTGTAATCGCAAGTTGTGAACTATTATAGATTGGTTCTCCAGTCAATAGATCTCGGAATACGAAACTGAGATTGGTTAATTCGTCATAGGGAGTTATTGGTAGTGGCGTCCAGTCAACTGATGTGAGTCGATAATTTGTGGATATCGTGATGAGAATAACCTGGTTCTCGTAGTATGGAAGCTCGCCAGATGTCCAATTCAAATATATGAGTAGCTCAACATCACCTAAGCCATTCAGTAGTGATGTATCAAAGGTAATTCTATACTCACCTGGTCTATTAGTGAAATCAATCTCAGTAATTACCATATCATATTGAGTAATAGTTTCTCCAGAAGTTAGTACTTCGATAAAAAGATGAACATTTCCGGAATATGGTCCTGTTCCATTTACAACTCCACTTTCACCCCCAACATCATAGTAGATGATTGAAAATGTTACATTCTCCCCATAGGATACTATAACAGGATTCTCTCCAATGTAGATGTCAGTAGCAGCTGCAATAGTCACTACTTGAGAAGAGAGTGACAGATTGGAAAATTTGTAATTCACACCAATCCAATTCATTGTGATATCTAGCTCAATGGTGCCAATATTGCCCCATTGATTAGCAGGAATATGAATTGTATACAGACCATCACTTGAAATGCTAACAACTGTGAATGATGGCGATGAAAGTGTCGGGCTTGATATAATCAGCTCAACATATCCTCCAAGCGTAGTACCGTTCACGATACCAGAACCAACATCAACATCGTAATAGACAATGTTCACAGTGATATTGTCAGTATATGCAACTGATTCAATGGAATTATTCAGGTATAGTGAGGTCAAATGAGTGCGCAGCTCAATAGTCACAATGAAAGTGTGATTTTGAGCACCGTATTTGTTAACATTGAAGACAACATCGTAGGAAGTTAGCTGATCAGAGTCCATTGAGTAAATGACTACTTCATATATTCCAGGGCTTGTAGTTTCAGTTACAGTATAATTCATGTCACCACTCTGGTGAATATCGGACCAGTTACAATTTATTGCATCAGCGGAATTGGTTATTGGAGTATTGGTATCTGTATCAAGATAAGTAATTTCGAAAGTTGTACTATAACCTACAGGTAAGGAGAGAAAGCTTGTTGACGGAATTGCTGATGTATGTAACTCTCTAATATTTACTGTTAGAATGATAATTCTCGTCTGGTAGAAATTACTTGTTACTGTAATTTCCACGGGATACAAGCCCAAGGCAAAACCAGTTGTGTTGAGACTCAGAAGATACTCACCTGGAGAAGTCTCAACAACCGAGAAGGAGTTAGTCCAATTGCACGAAATTGATGCACCAACAATTGGAGCCGCTAGAGTATCCTCATAGAAAAGATGGAAATTAGCAACATAATCAGAAGGTACAGCAACTCCAGGTGAATCACTTGAATACAAGTTTGCTTCATAGGTTACATATATTGTGAATGTCTGTAAGATCAAATCATAGTTATCCTTTGTCCAAGATAGATAGATCTGCGCAGGTCCATTTGACGAGAGCGTACCCGTATCAAGTGTAATGCTATATTCCCCTGTACCTAAATCATTTGCAGTTCCACTATAGTTACCAGAATATGTCATTACTCCTCTTGGGAGTAAATCGCCATTATCACTATCATTTACTCGAAGTTGCAGAAACACAATTTCACCAAATGTAACATTGACACTCCATATCAAACGTCCTTCTATTGGATATTGAACTGTCATCTGTGTGCCATGGTCGATACTGAAAGCTCGTCTAAAATAACCAACATTGTGTATAACGCCGCCAGAAATAGAGTCTACTACAAAAGCCTGAACTTCCCAATCACCGACACTTGCATTGAAAGAATCAAGCATTATGAAATCAGTAATGGCAGATCCATTGCTATGAACAACTGCACTAAATGTATGCCAAGTTGCACCAAGAGAGTCATAGATTGTGAACGTTACATTATCACCTATGTATGAAGTATCTAGACTAGCTCGAAATCTAGTGTTGTCATCAGCTCTAAAAGTTCTAGTTGGAGCCCAAATGCTCAAATCATTATCCCAAACGTCAAGAGTGCTTATCATATTGAGTGAAGTACTTCGTACCATCCAGAAACCATCGGTCTCCCCAGTAATGACTTCATAGACTGAAACATTGACAACACCATCACCAGGCTCTCCTAAGTTCCACCATGATGTGAGATTCGTGTATCTATGCGTTGGCTCTGAAATAAATGTCACATCTCTATTGAAGGGAATTGTGATATTGAAGAAGAATTGATCATCGTATCCATTGGGAATACCTACCAAGTAATTGGTTTCCCAGTTGATATCTGTTGCATTACTTAGTAGATAACTATCACCCAGAGTCAATAGTTCCGTATCTTCTATAGTTGGTTGCAGTAATTTTCTTGCAAAGACCCAAACATCTGCATCAATACTAAGAATGACGTCATGATTTGGATCTGGGGGGAATGGAGTTGGCATCCATGAAAAGTTAGCGTAAGCATATCCTTGATTCCAAGGAGTTATGGGAACAAACCAAGCTGTACCCAGACCAAAGATTGGTGTACCAGCATCGAGAACATTACTGACATCAATCCCATTCATCTTGAGGTTGATATCATCTGGTGTTGCTTTTGCAGTCACATAGATTACAATATTGTCTAGTTGACCTTCGGGTAAGAGATCTTGCTTCTTGAATGAATCAATGGTAACGCGTAGACCAACCCAGATAGACATGTTGGGTAGTGTTATAGAAGGAGTAGGAATTTCGATATAACCTGTTGAATACCAAGTAGCTTCAGTTATAATAGCATCATAAGTTTCGTGCCAAAGATATGTGCCACCGTTATCGGGATCTCCTACTGATACAAACAGCTCAAATGGTCCGAATACTGTATTTTGCTTTGCTACATCTCCCCAATAGTCTAGTGAGATTCCAATCGAAGTAACTTCACCTCGATCGATAGTTAAATTCTGGACAGTGTAGGCTTTATCGCCTTTTTCATACCAACTGTTTTGACCGTAAGTAGGATCGTGGTAAGGGTAACCATCGATCCAGAAATAGGAAGCGTTATCACCAATACCGGTTGGGCCGATGTCTTGTCGCCACCCGGATATAAAGTCATTAACGTATGATCCATATGGTGATGGTTCATCATAATAATCGTAAGTCCAATTTGTTGCATCATCAAATCCACTGTTGTCTAACCATGTCCTGTTCTCAGTAATACTAGTGATATTCGTGTATATTTGATAAGATTCCCAATCATCACCCAGAGGAACTGACAAATTTGCAGTTGTTAATGTGGAGCCAGCTGAATAATACTTCATTCTTTCATCTGTGAATGTATCAACGCGGATCCCCGATTCATCAGCTAGTAGTGAATCTCCATTGCCTGATTTACTTGTAGGAATATCAGATAACAAATACTCACGAAGTACCTCATCAGGAGCAATTTCAATGACATCCCCATTTGATAAATCGATTGTTTTACTTCCTGAATCATTTTGAGTCAATGAATACGAAGATTCGGGAATTATGAATGCTCCTAAAATCAATGGAAGAATAACAACAAGTAAACCTATCCTGGTCTTTAGCTTCATAAAATAGTCACCCGAATATGTATATCACTGATTATACAGCCTCTGCATTGCAAGATTGACTTCCCCCTATATGAATAAATATGGGCTGTAAAAATAGTATTCAATTTCGATTTTTCGTCAAGTAAATGCAAAGATAGTTACTCTCATGTGCTTTGAGATAGTCTTGTTTCTATTCTCTTCGTCTTATCATGTTTACACCAAGACCAACAACTACGACTGCAGCGGCGTCCACATCATTCCTTACGAATGACTAACACAATCACGACAACAATCGCAACTCCAGCACCAGCAAAGATTGTGATATAGATATAGAGAGAAGAATCAACCGAGGTCCCATTAGTGGTTGATGTTTCGATGTAAACGGTATCATGCGCAGTTTCAGCTCTATTCATACCCCAATCCCATGCAACTATCCACGTTTCAAAATTTTCTGTAGCAATAAACATCGGAATTGTGACATTCCAAAAACCACCACTATATACACAAGGATAAAGATACAAATCAGTTCCATCCACTTTCAAGTACAGCGTAACATTCTCTATACCAGCAAGGTCGTCAGTAACTTGAGCCCAGAAGTTGAATCCATCAGTACTCATTCCTGGAACTGATCCCCATTCTGAGATAATTGGAGCTGTATCATCATGGGTGGACCACATCAATCTGTCAATCCACTCCTCGGCTTCACTAAGAGCTGCATAAGTACCAAGCCAATCCATCTCATAATAGAGGTCTCGTGCAATTTCAAAAATCGCCATAATTTTCTGTTCAGCAGCATAGGTTTCTGGCCGTTCATCAAGCCCAAGATCTGCTTGCTTTGTTGTAAAATCATCCCAGAGTATAGCTTCCATCTGATCGAGATAAGTTCCCTGAACCCAGTTTTTGTCAAATGATGCAGTTCCATTATGGAAAGCAAAGTAGCCCATCGGACCATATGAGAAATCACCGGAATAGTGCTCATGTTGCCATGTATGATGAAACCCGATCGCATGCATGCTCTCATGAAGCTGTACTGCAGAAATTCCATCCTTGGGAGTAACCTCGTCTGTGCGATAATACCTATCCCATGATTTCCAAATTACTGTCTGCCCACCGCCACCTAAGCCCGTGTAGGTTCTTCCGTATACATGCATCTCCATTTGTTTCTTGATGAAGACAACACCAAAGACATTGATGTCGTTGCTCCCCACATTGACATACTGAGGTCTCATAATATTGTAGATTGCATCAAACATGGCTCCGCCATCAGCAACTGTAGTTCCATCAGGTTCCAGAGTTGCATACGTCCAGAATGTACTGTTCCACAATGGAAATTCATCGATGTCAAGAAAGTCGACTTGTACATCCCAGCTTATGAACGGATAGAGTTCTTCGAGATGAGCCTTTTGCATTTCAGCATCTGTGACCCATCGCAAGCTATCTACTGAGGTTCCCTCGGCAACATCCATACATATGACAAGCACACTCAAGAGACCTGATTGAACATAGCTTGCGGGTTGATGTTGATATGGAAAGAATAGAAGATTAATTGGGTCCCATATACATTCTCGAAGATAGATGTTCAAAGCTTGGATACCTGCTGGTGTTTCTAAGTTCAAGGTCGCAACTTTATCTTCCAAGTCCTGTGTCCAGAACTCGTATTCAGTTCCAATGGATTCGCTCCACCAAATACGGCACCACTTGAGATACCATTGATGCGCTGTCGGGTCAACAACAAATGTATTGAAGCGCCCTCCAAAGTTTGAGTAGTCCATTGTGACATCCGGATTTAGGGCGTTATCCCATTCTAATCTAAACCAGTCCTGCTCTTCACCAGTGTCAGGATCTACCGGATGATAATCGTACCAATGTTCAAGACTGTGGTCTGAAGTGTCTAGAGATGAGAAGTTAACCATATAGAGAGTATATCCAAAACTTGGAGGTGCTACATAGGGATTTTCTTCAAGCCAATCTTCAACTGCATACGCATCAATTACTCTTCCCGCCCGTGGGTAGAATATACGCTGAGGTTCATCGAGGTGTGATTTCTGATACAGTAAGGCGGCTTCATCCAAATAGGTACCTGTTTCAGAACCATTCACAGAGTTATCCATCACTACCTGTGAGATATCAGAAACATACTCTTCATCAGCATAGAAAATTTCATACTCTATGTAGTGAGTAATCATAACCTTGTCAGTAACATAATGTCTTTCTGTAGGCATACCAACTAGGAGCTCAGTTTCATCTATTAGTGATTCATCAAAATTCACTATAATGATATGAGCAGTCCAATTCCGTTCGATATCTATCAATTGACTTGGAGTGGCAAAATCATAGGGTTCAGGATTCTGTTTCATATGAATTGGTACATTGCTCAAAAGACTCAATGAAAAGAGACAAAGAAGAGTTAGAACCCAGAAGCGACGCATACCTTCTCAAACAATCTAGATGCTATTAATGAAACGGTCTCTGTAACAGACAAAATCAGTGAATTAGCTATTTTGTGATACCTAGATATGTACGAGTATAATATATTAAGATATATTAGCTTATTCTAGTTAGTGCGTCGGCTCAAGACAAACTACATGGAATACCTAGATTTCGCCCTCCCGGGCAATCGTTTGTTTCCGCAGACAAACGCTCGACTCCCCTCGATTTCAATATTTCAGCCGACGCCCTCTCCTCACCATTCTTTCTTCCTTTTTTGACATATTAGTTAGTCTTAAATCAAGGCTGCAATCCGACGGATGAACGGGAGCTCCTTGAATGAAAGTCACAAAGAAACCGACAATTGCAGAGATGCTTGATATCAAATCATTAGCAATAGTTGGAGTTTCTTCCAAACTAGGATACTATTGGGCTCACTCAATGCTCCAATGGGAACATGATCTCAAAGTCTGGCTTATTTCTCGTCGTGAGGGCGAGGTATTGGGAAATAAAATATACAAGAGCCTCATGGATGTACCCGGCAAAATAGATTTTGCAGTAATAGCCGTTCCTTACAAATATGTACTACAGACACTAAGTGAATGCCATGAGAAAGGAGCGAAGAGTGTAACTATCTTCACGAGTGGATTTTCTGAACTTGGTACAGAAGAAGGAATAAAGAGGGAACAAGAGGTACGACAATTTCTAGATGAACATGGAATTCGTGTATTTGGGCCGAATTGTATGGGACTCATGTATCCAGAGCTTGGTCTTGCATTTATGCCAACAGCCAAGAGACTCGCAGGGGATGTTGGTTTTCTCTCCCAATCAGGTGGTGTCGCTATTGCTACCTATACATCTGGTGTTTCTGCGGGAGTAGGCTTCAGCAAAGTATTCAGTTTTGGAAACCAAGTTGATATCAGACCTCAAGAACTTCTTGATTATTTCAAGGATGATAACAAGACAAAAGCTGTTGGAGCATATATCGAAGGAGCAAAAAATGGAAGAGAAGTTCTCGATTCTCTGAAAGGTGTGGCAGACACTAAACCTTTGGTTGTGCTCAAAGGAGGACGTTCCAAGGCAGGATCTCGAGCAGCAGCATCACACACAGGAGCATTAGCTGGGAATAACGAGATATGGAATGCAGCATTTCGTCAAGCAAATGTAGTTTCTGTAGACACCTTGGAAGATATGGTTGCAACACTTAGCATCTTTTCACTAAGTCCCAAGCCAAAATCTAGGAATGTTGGATTGGTTGCAATCAGTGGAGGTACAAGTGTCATTTACACCGATCTCTGTGTGGAGAACGGATTGAAAGTTCCAAGGACTTCAGATGAAACAATAGAGAAACTTGATCCTCTGATTCGAGATGTCGGAACAGGACTTGGAAATCCTATTGATCTTGCGGCAGATTATTACGTAGATAAGACAACTTCAGAAGTCATTCGAGTTGTTGGCGAAGAGGTGAACTTTGATTCACTGATTATTGAAGCAGATATTCACAATATGCATCAAGTTGCAACGATTCTTGATGCGCAGGATAATCTTGTCGACTTTTGGGAGATTCTGGCAGATGCTGGAAGACATGTAGTTGATAATCAGAAGAAACCAGTTCTTGTTGCAGTGCCAGATGTTGCCTATCCGGGACCACGCTCTGTAGCATGGAATGTATTTGTCAAACATGGGTTACCGGTATTTCATAATGTCAAAGAAGCAATCAGTGCGCTCTCGCGAGTTTGCAGTTATTATGAAACTAGAGAACGTAGAAGATAGGACCTAGAAGTTCATAGTGTTATACTTTCACGATCCAGCTAACTAGTTCAGCGTTCATTTCATTCATTTCAATGAATTTTCTACGATACTCTGGATCCTTGAGATAGAACCAAACATACTGGACATCAAAGTCAAATCCAATAATCTTCACAGCACGCTCTAGCAAACTAGGTCGAAATGCCAAATACCCTATGATAATTGAAATTGCAAGAACTAGAAAATATCCCGAGACCCAAGGCCTAATTCCATATCCATTCCAAATGTCACTTCCAGCAAACATGAAGACAAAAATCGATGAACTAGCAATTACAGCGACAATGAGTGACACAATACTCTTCATTCTCCATTCACCATCATCTAATAGTTCATGGTCATCACAGACTGGAATAAGGAAAGTCTTCTTCTGTGGGAATGAGAGACCAAATTGCTTTCTGCTCTGTGCTGAAAAAGCTGGATCCCAATGTGGTCTAAGGTATCGTTTTCTCTTCGGACTTGTTGATATCAAGGTATTAGTAGTAGTAGGTTCTCCGCAAACAGGACATGACGTGGGAAATCTAAGTCTACTAATCTTAACCCGGACTAGTGGTTCGCTGAAGATTTTCCTATCTCTAGTCAATCAAAAAACAACTCCAAGTTTTTTAATTCACTCATAAATCTATAATTTAATCTGTCGAACGCGGTAAGATTCTACAAAGGATTAGTCATAAGCTCCACTGATTAAGTCAAAAACATGTCTTTGCATTCCTAGCGATGCCTTACCTTCATATACATCCCTAGCAACAGTCACCTTATGAGTTGCTAATTCCAAATCTAGATCATCAAAGCTTCTTCGAAGACTAACAAGACCCTCGAGATCTGTTGTCAATCCCATTCCTGTAGCTAACAATATTTTGTATCCGTAATGAGTCAACCATAGAGGTCTCAAGAAGACAGTACTTCCTTTTACCAAAATGGTTGAATTTTCTAATTCATGTTTCCTCTGTTCCACAATTAGTGGAATTAGCTTCGAAGCGCTAGTTTCTTTCATTCTTTCAAGGTCCAAGAATAATGTGGGACCATCAATATTCAATTGCATTTCGAGTAGCTGTACAGCTCTATCAAAGACTGCTTGCCTTGCCTCTTCAAATGACATACCACTCTCTGTCAGTTCTAATAACTTACGAGGGTCTCCATCGTACCCTGCTATTTCAGAAATTCCCAGACCATGCAAGAGACCTCTCTGAGCACCATACCACTGTATTGATGACATTCTCTCGATAACGGACTCTATTCGTCCATGCATTTCAGACCAGTCAAATCGTTTGGTCATCTCATTATACATACTCCAAATCACTACAGGTGGAACAGACCAGCTCGCACCATCTGGTCGAAATAGTTGAAACTGTTTAGTGAAGTCATCTTTAGTGAAAACGAATCGAAGTATATTATCTGCAGAAACAACAACTGATGAATCCATTCGCACACGGGTTTTAAGGAAGATTGGTGTAAGGTCAAGTCCATGTAATCGATTTTCAGTTACATCAAGGTCTCGAAGTTCAATACACTCCTTCAGAGCCCAGAGGGTTAATTTAGTTAAGTGATTACTCTGGAGGTTAATCTCTTGTATTGAAGTGCAGCCTGAAATTGGAGAGAGGTCTAATTCTTCAAGCATATTATGAGATAGATCAAGTTTCAGGAGATTATTGCAACTAGATAGATTACTCAAATCAACTCTTTGTGCAGCTCGCATTACCAAATCGATCTTTGAATGTCCACTCTGAAACTTGGTTTCCTCTTGTCTACCATGTGGACTCCAATACTTGATGGTAATCTCTTCCATTTGGAGTTCAACCGAGATTTACAGTATTAGAAGTCCTGATAAATGCAGGTAATCAGTTTTAGATTAACCCAACCTTCTCGTTGAACTCATTGATTAGAGTGTCGATCTTTGGAGTCATCTGCTGAATATTCTCCCAATATCCTGGGAAGTCGTACCACTGAGCATTCAACTCATCTAGTTCCATACCCTGTTGTTCAATCCACGTGAAATATTTGAGGTGATGAACTCTCTTCTTATCGTAATGGTTCAATTCAATCATTGCATCAGTTTTTTGGGCCATCAAATGACCATGATAGTCCCTCACACTAGCATTCACTGAATAAGCTCCATCAGCAGCCTGAGCTTCGCGCATTCTTGATTGATACATATCCATCGAATCTGTAAATATTGTTAAGACAACATCATTCTTGGTAAGTTCATAGTACTTTGCAAATTTAATACTCATTAGAAGATTCGCTATACTAGAGATACCCAATAGACCAAGCTTGGAAACTGTTTCTTCGGGTGCCCCAATATCGTTGATGAGATACTTACGACCCTCAGATTCATTGAAGAGTCTCATGATGTTCATCGAATCTTCATCATCGATAGCGATAATCATGTCAGTGTTGCGCACATTGTGGATCCAGGGTACGTGCTTGTCTCCAATACCTTCGATTCGGTGTGCCCCGTAACCATTCAACCAGAGGGTTGGACACTGTACTGCTTCTCCTGCTGCAATCTTGGAAGTTGGGTAGAGCTGCTTCATGTAATCTCCGCTACCAATTGTACCCGCAGAACCAGTGGTCAAGCAGACTCCACGGTATTTGTCATTTCCAAGTTCCTTGTTCAACACTTCTTCAAATGCGTGACCTGTGATGTCATAGTGCCAGAGATAATTTCCGAATTCTGCGAATTGGTTGAAGATGAAGACATCATCACGAGTTCGACGAAGTTCCCAGACTTTGTCATATATTTCTTTAACATTGCTTTCTGAGCCAGGTGTCTTAATTATTTCACCACTTACAGAGGATAACCAATCAAAACGTTCCTGTGACATTTCTTCAGGGAGAATTGCAATGCTCTTACATCCAAGAAGTGATGAATCGTAAGCACCACCACGGCAGTAGTTACCAGTTGATGGCCAAACTGCTCTGTCTTTGGTGGGATCAAATTGACCTGTAACAAGAGGTGGAACTAAGCATCCGAAAGCAGCTCCTACCTTATGTGCTCCAGTGGGAAACCATTTTCCAACCAAAGCGATAATCCTTGCTTCGACTCCTGTAAGCTCAGGAGGAATCTCCATGTAATTAGCGAAAGATCGATAGAGACCGCCTTTGTCTTGTGGTTCGTTCTTCCACGTAATTCTAAAAAGATTCTGAGGAACGACATCCCAGAGTTCAATCTCTGTTAGTTCTTCCTTAATCCTTTCAGGAATCTTGCTGGGGTCCTTCATCTGTTCAAAAGTAGGAATAATAATATTTCGTTCTTGTGCCCGTTCAACTGTTCTCTTAAGCTGGTCTTCGTTTTTTGTGAGATCAATCATAATTCATTCCTCAAATCTAATCGCTTTTTCTTTTGAGATTGCAAATCACAATGTTATTCGTTTCGGGAAAAAGGCTTTCGGATTGACCAATACAAAGAACAGGTACGCACCTATAGACAGATTATTAATGAATCATCAAAAGAACATGAACCAATCGCAATTGCTATCTTCACTAGAAAATAAAAATTGCATAACATTCGAATAAATCGATCCGAATTACCGGAATTCAACCGCGACTACTCCCGAATACAAGCAAAGGTGAGTTGACAGCAAAATGACAAAATTAGAAGGCAAACACGTTTTCAAATTCGGCGATGGACAAGCTGATGGAAACGATTCAATGAAGAATTTGCTTGGTGGAAAGGGTGCTTCACTTGCAGGAGCAACTCTCCTAGGAATGCCTGTACCACCAGGTTTCACTATTTCTACAGATGTCTGCAATAATTATCTTGCAACCGGAGATTTCAGTAAAGAAACAATGGAAGAATCAAAGGAAGCATTGGCATTCATTGAAAAAGTGATGGAAAAGAAATTTGGAGACCTTAAGAACCCATTACTCGTTTCTACTCGGTCTGGTGCGCGCCAGTCGATGCCAGGGATGATGGAAACCGTCTTAAACGTCGGTCTTACAACATCTACGATTCCTGGACTTATTGAGGTTAGTGAGAACGAGCGATTCGTCTATGATTCCTACCGCCGACTAATCATGATGTACAGTGATGTTGTCATGGAGAAAGCCGCTGGTATTGAACCAGAAGAGGGACATGGAATTAGAGCTCAGATGGAGAGAATCCTTGAGAGAAAGAAGAAAGATGCAGGTTGCCTAACCGATACATGCCTCAACGTTGAACAGCTGAAAGAAATCTGTATTGAATACAAAGATGCAGTAAAGAAAACTCTTGGTAAGGAGTTCCCTGATGACCCATACGAACAACTTTGGGGCGCTGTAGGTGCAGTGTTCAAATCTTGGGGTGGTGCAAGAGCTGTTTCATATAGAAGGATCGAAAACATTCCGGACAAATGGGGAACTGCTTGTACGGTTCAAGCGATGGTATTCGGCAACAGAGGCGACGATTCAGCAACTGGAGTTGCGTTCTCACGCAATCCTGCAACTGGAGCGAACCAATTCTATGGAGAATTCCTGATTAATGCCCAAGGCGAAGACGTCGTAGCTGGAACTCGAACTCCAAATGCAATGAACGAGGCCAGTAAGAACGATCAAAGCAAGGACTTGGTTACTCTGGAAGAAGCTATGCCAGAGAATTATAAGGAACTTGTCGAAATCCGTGATATTCTTGAGAAAGATACCAAAGATATGATAGACCTTGAGTTCACAATTGAGGATAACAAACTATTCTTGGTCCAGCACCGTGTTGGCAAGAGAACTGCTACTGCAGCGCTTAATATCGCAATGGATATGTTAGAGAATAAAGAGATTGATGAAGAAACTGCAATCCTAAGGATGAACCCAGATCAACTTGGTCAGCTACTCTATCCAATTCTTGATTCTAAGGCAGAAGAAAAAGCAACCTCAATCGCGCGAGGTCTCCCTGCAGGTCCAGGAGGTGCTTTTGGTCAAATTGTCTTCACATCAGAAGCAGCTGTAGAATGGAAAAAGAATGGAAAGGACGTCATTCTAGTCCGTGAAGAAACCTCACCTGAAGATATTGAGGGTATGAGAGCTGCCATAGCCATATTGACTGCTCGTGGTGGAATGACGAGCCATGCTGCTCTTGTTACACGAGGATGGGGTAAGTGTTGCATTGTTGGTGCAACTGGACTTGATATTAACACCTTTGAGAAACAGGTCACCATTGATGGTAAGGTCTACAAAGAAGGAGACATTCTAACACTTAACGGGACAGCTGGTTTAGTCTACGCAGGCGAACTTCCAATGATCGAGGCCACTGAGAATCCTCGACTCCAAGAATTCATGGGGCTCATTGATAAGTATCGTCGACTTGGTGTGAGAGCAAATGCGGATACACCCGAAGATGCCAAAATTGCATTAGACTTTGGGGCAGAAGGTATCGGTCTTTTCAGGACTGAACATATGTTCTATGGCTCAGGAAGCGATGAACCACTCTTCTTACTTCGTAAAATGATCATGAGCAATTCTCGTTCAGAGAGAATCAGAGCACTGCAGGAGTTAGAGCCCTTCGTAAAGAAGGATATCAAAGCAACAATGGAAGTGATGGATGGTTTGCCATTCACTATCCGTTTGCTTGACCCACCACTTCATGAGTTCGTTCCTCAAAGCAAATTCGGTCAAGAAAAGTTGGCCGCCGCTCTAGGAATCGATCTTGATGAGGTCAAGAAGCGCGGTGATGCAATTCATGAAAATAATCCGATGATGGGTCATCGTGGCGTTCGTTTGGGTATAACATATCCAGAAATTTATGAGATGCAAGTTAGAGCTATCCTCGAAGCAGGTGGAGAACTCATCAAAGAGGGTAAGAAAGTCCATCTTGAGATTATGATACCTGTTACTGTTGGAGCAGCAGAGTTACGCACAATGGAACTCATTGTCACTGCGGTATATGAAGAAGTCAAAGAAAGATTTGGTTTCGATATTCCATACATGTACGGAACAATGATTGAGATTCCAAGGGCTTGCATGCGCGCAGGAGACATGGCAAAGAGTGCAGAATTCTTCTCCTTTGGAACCAACGACCTAACTCAGATGGGATTTGGTTTTTCAAGGGATGACATAGATTCATTCTTGCCCGAGTATCTTGACAGACATATCTTACGAAACGATCCTTTCGCTAGCATCGACATGCGAGGGGTTGGTCAACTCATCAAGATTGCAATTGAGAGAGGTCGAAAAACCCGACCCGATATCAAGCTCGGTGTTTGCGGAGAACACGGTGGAGACCCACGCTCTGTTGGATACTTCCACAAAATAGGTCTCGATTACGTTTCATGCTCTCCCTATAGGTTGCCAATCGCCCGATTAGCTGCAGCTCAAGCAGGTATTCGTGAAAAACAATCTAAATGAATTAGAAAGGTGCTTCGGAAATCCGGAGCACCAATCCTCTTTCTTTACCAGAGAAGCATCACTAGATAGGGTTCAAATTTCGATAGTTACACGTACGCGACAACTTGTTTGCGTCTTAATCGGTTTGATAGTATTATTACAGCAGCAATGACGCCTGTAGAACCAATCGAAACTCCAACTACAAGTGCTTGGATTAATAGTTGATTCCAATCTTGTGGAGTTTCAGTAGTAGTCGTATTTAATGAAGTTGAATTGGTAACAACAATCGTTAGTGATTGGGGATTACTTGTTCCATAAGAAAATCCAATGGAGAGGTCATGAGTGCCAACCGAGAGACCATCTATATTGATTGCAAAGGAACCGTAACTTGATTCTGGCACATACAGTCCTTGTAACCATAGACTTCCATTATCGGTAACAGAATACTCGATACCAGGCGGCGGTGGACGCGCATAAAAGTGGAATACTACTATAATCGAATTGTTAGTTGAACCAAATTCATAGGTCGACCTATTTGTACTAATGGAGAAACTAGGTAAAGGTCCTAAATGTCCTGAACCAACACCTCCACCATCAAATGGGTAAGTGGTTATATCGCTATAATCCCCAGGCCAATAGCTAGAAGGAGGTTCATCTACCCTACAGTCGCTTGAAGAATAGTCCACACTATATGCTCGAATCAAAACAATATACTCACCCATAAGCCAAGTACTTGAATCCCAGCAAAACCATAGTTGAGTCAAATTTTGCCCAAGAAGCACGAAAGTAACTCCACCATCGAGACTCAACCATATCGAGTAATAATTTACATCATCTAGATTCCGATCTTCACAATTCCATGTGATATTGAAAACAAGGTCATCATATTCTGTTGGATAGAAAACGTAAGGTTCAGGTGCAAAGAAATTGCATATAGATACGTTTTCCCAAATAACGATTATAGAATCATCCGTGCTAGTTGTTCCAGTCACCAATATACTGTAGGTCTGATTACTACTATCAAGATAATATGTATCTAAAGCAATACTTGAACCCACACAGCTTGCTGTGGTATTGACACCAGCTTGAATATTCCAAATATTCAATTTACATTCCGTTACATTTTGATTCTGAGAAAATGTCACATTCAATACGACGTGATCTCCAACAGCTACACTCCAGTTTTCTATATGCTGAGGCACTTGTTGTGTTCTTGAGGTCCAAGTAAGATTTACTTCATTACTATCATCAGAAATCGAATTGAGAGGCAAGCGTTCTAACTCAGTCTGTGCATCACAGTTATTGAAGGATAATGGTTCAGAAAAAATTATGGGAAATAGAGATACAAGTACAATCAGAACCATTCCAAAGTATGTAGCTCCTTTCCTCATTCTTACCAAACCCTCTGGAACCACCAAGAATGTATATGTCTAATTATGATATCAATCTAATCTTAGAACATGGCAAAGTATTGCAGAGGTCAACACTTTTAACATGGCAATCTCGGCGATTCCTAAATCAATCATGTACTTGGGCTGAGGAAATATGACACGCTTCTTAGTAACTGGATCTTATGGTCAGATTGGTACAGAGCTTGTGGGAGCTCTAAGGAAAAAATATGGTGGGAAAAACGTTATTGCAACTGGGAGAAAGAAACCCCCAGAAATCCTGACAAAGGATGGTCCATACCTCCATCTAGACATTCTCGACCCCAATCAGATTCATTCAATGTTAGTGGATAATGATATCGATATTATCATTCACAATGCCTCAGTACTCTCAGGAGTTGGTGAGAAGAATCCTCAACTTGCATATAGAACAAACGTTGAGGGAGGATACAATATCCTTGAAGCTGCGCGAATCCTCAAGCTAGACCAGGTAATGATTCCCAGTTCCATTGCAGCCTTTGGATCTAGTACTCCTAGAGAGAATACACCCAACGATGTTATCATGAGACCGACGAGCGCATATGGAGTAACAAAAGTTTTCATAGAATTATGGGGCGAATACTACACAAAGAGGTTCGGTGTAGATTTCCGTTCACTAAGATATCCAGGTATCATTAGTTCTGAAGCGTTACCTGGTGGCGGAACAACAGATTATGCAGTAGAAATATTCTATGAAGCACTCAAGAATAAGAAGTACACATCATTTCTTGACAAGGGAACTTACCTCCCAATGATGTACATGCCCGACTGCATAAAATGTACAATAGACTTGATTGAAGCAGATGAGAGTAAGTTGAAGCACAGGAGTTTCAACATCACTGCGATGAGTTTTGCTCCAGAGGAAATCGCAGCAGAAATCAAAAAGCACATCCCTGAGTTTGAAATGTCTTATGAACCAGACTTTCGACAAGCAATTGCAGAAACATGGCCAGCATCTCTTGATGACAGTGTCGCCACAGAAGAGTGGGGTTGGACTCCCGACTATGATCTTGCAGCGATGACTAAGGATATGCTGGAAAAGCTATCCAAGAAACTTGGCATAAAATATTGAATCGTGTTGAGGTGCCAATTTCAGCACCTCAATCCTCATAGATTGAGAAACTAAGTCCTTCCTTCTCAAGGAGCTTCAACATCTTTGTTACAGCCTTCTCATCAGGGACTTCAAGAATCATCTCTAGTTCAGCTCTATTTGGTGGTAAATCGGGGTCAGAACGATCTTGATTGATTTCTATAATACTAACACCAGATTCTGCGACGATTCCGAGAACCCTGTTCATACTTCCAATACGATCAAGAATGGAACCACGGACTCGAACAGATCGACCAAGTCTGAAAAGTTCTTTCTCAACCACTCTTGACATAAATGACATATCGATGTTTCCACCAGAAAGAATTGCTACTGCATTCTTACCCTTGATGTCAATCTTACCATATTGGTAAGCAGATAGAGCAACACACCCTGCAGGTTCAACAACAATCTTGGCTCGTTCAAGGAGCAAGAAGAGCGTTCTAGTGACCTCAAGTTCCTCAACAGTCACTACACCATTCAGCAAGTCTTTTGCAATGCGATATGTAATCTTCCCAGGTCTCTTCACAGCAATCCCGTCACACGCAGTGGACATTCCCTCTACGTTGACGATTTTCCCAGCTTCAAAGGAAGCTTGCATCGATGCTGCAGATTCAGCTTCTACTCCATAGATTTCCACCTCTGGTCGTTGTTCCTTCACTGCTATAGAGATTCCAGAAATCAAACCGCCGCCGCCTACGGGCACAGCAATCACATCCACTTCTGGACACTCATCAAGTATTTCTAATCCGATTGTTCCTTGTCCGGCGATAACATCTTCGTCATTGAATGGATGAAGGAATGTTGCTCCAGTTTTTTCAGCGGTCTCTCGAGCGTGAGCAAGTGCATCATCGAACACGTTTCCATGTAGAACCACATTTGCACCATAACCCTGAGTTGCCTGTATTTTTGCTACAGGTGAAAAGACCGGCATCACAATTGTCGATTTGATACCAAGTCGAGTTGCAGCATAAGCGACACCCTGAGCATGATTTCCTGCACTAGCTGCGATTACTCCGGCTTTCTTCTCCTTGTCTGTAAGTTGGGACATTGCATACGCCGCTCCCCTCACTTTGAAAGATCCGGTTTTCTGCAGATTCTCAAGCTTGAGGTAAACATTACCACCTGAGATTCTACTGAATGTCGAAGATTTGTCAAGTCGAGTTACATGCTTGACCTCACGGAGCACTTCTCGTGCATCAAGAATTTTTGAATAGATGTCACTATACTCACTCATGGCTAACCACATGATTTCGAAAAGCTTACGACTAGATTAATCATTCCGCTATCTATTGCTTCCAGACGAAAGTTGATGATTCATTAAGAATTCTAAACCCGAGTGAATCATACATTCGTTTTGCGGGATTGTTAGACAGTGTGACAGCAAGTGTAATCTTGTTTACTGAAGGATTGATTCGTAGGAGCGTAGACAATGAGTGACACAATAATGTTTTACCTAAACCCTGCTGTCGATATTCTGGATCAATGACGATTTGCATTAGGCTACCTGTTTCATCATTTGTCATCAAGAAACATGCACCAATATTGCGAGTGTTGTCTCGGAGTATCCAAGAGTACATCGGTTCGTGAGTACCAAAAGAACCTGATATGAAGTCTTGCAGGAATTTTTCAACTTTCTCAGCTGTGCTATATACAAACGGGTATAGATCCTGATCCGTTGTTCCATCCACACATATGAAAACTAGCTTGGAAATTTCCGTAACCATATTCTCTTCAAAGGGAACGAACACCAATCCATCTCTAACTGCACATCTTGTCAAAACTTCTTTGTCAATAGGCTGGAGTTGCAAATAGGCACGAACGTGTTTCACAAAACCTAGTTTAACAGCGTAAGATGACAATTCTTCAGATAACCACGGTGTTGGATATCCGGATTCAAGAGAAATGTGTGAAGAAGTAGGTGAGAGTTTCTTGAAGGCATAATCAAACAATCTTTTCTCAATCTCAAAAATCCAGTTTGCAAATAATACTGGTATACGGTCAGATTTGAGATTGATGACCAAGAAGCCCAATGTTTCTCCTTGAGAATTTTCTTCCATGAGAACTTGATGAGTTTCTTTTTCTAATCCGGATTGCATCTGTTTCTTCACGGTATCAGAAGACACACCATCCTCTTTCTTGTGATCAACATAGCTTTGTATCAAGGCATCGAGCAGACTGATATCTACGATAGAAATCTCTCTAACCATACTATCTATAGATACCTGCTACTAGATTAATCATTCCCTATCATTCACCCAGATGTACATCGAGTATTCTCTAACATTCTCGAAACCAACTGATTTGTATAGGAATCTTGCATCATTTTCTAGCGTCCCATCTAAATCTACTTTTACAATATCAGGTTCACCATCAATAATCTTCTTCATGGAATGGATAAGTAGAGATCTTCCAAGTCCTTTCCCTTGATAATCTGGGTCTATTACTATATACGGAATATATCCGGTATCTCCATTATTTCGAATGGACATCAAACATATACCAATGATTTGGCCACTATTTCGCAGTATCCAAGAGAACGGTTCCTTATACTCTCCATAGACACTATTTTCGATGTCTGAAACAACTTTGTTGCAGGTTTCAAGTGTACTGAAGAAGTGGGGAAAAGCGATTTGATCTACAAGTCCATCATTTGCCTTGAAGAGTATCTTAGAAACTTCATCTCTTTGAGATTCATTATACATTTCAAATTTCATATCTTCAGATAATTCAGGCTGTCTGGCAGATTCAATATCAGCCCGTTCTAATGACATGTATGCACGGTCAAATTTACTGAAACCAATCTTAATCAAATGGTTAGAAATTACTTCTGTGATCCAGGGTCCAGCCGCAGCAACTGAAGAACAATCCTTTGAATGGTTATCAAAGACTGCATCAACTAACCTAGTTTCTAATTCAGAGTCACCATCTGCGAATACAAATGATATCCGTTTTGAAACATTTCCAAACATCCCTAAACCTAGTAATAAATCATCATCTGAGTATGCACCATAGAGAAAGGCTTTCCCTTCTGAAACTGATTTCTTAATTATCTCGTTAAAATTGGGGGAGGAACTTGTCCATCCGTTGACTTCTCAAGAAGACGATTTACAAGAGGATCAATTGTATCCAGAATATCAACAGAAATTTCTTTTATCATGGTCATATCGTCAGCGGGTTATTGAATAGTACTTTCCTTCTACGCAATGATTACTTGGTCTTGAAGGCACCCTGCATAATATCAACAATATGTTCACGAGTCATAAAATCACGTGCTACAATATCTAGGGTATCCGATTTCATTTTACCATCAGCTACTAGTTGATGTCCTGCTTGTTTCACCGCATCATAAATGTCAGACACTTGTGCACCTTGCTTCTCAGCTTCTTCCATGATCCAAGCATAAGGACGAAGAACTGCTCCGACATACTCCCGGCTCATATTCTTGCATAATGCTTTGACATGAATGATGAGGGGATTAAAATTATCCATCTCGGTGAAACCTGATACTGAAATCAATGCAAGTGTTCCCTTCTTGACATGAGAACGAAGAGCGTGTCGGCAATGGTCATCACGAATTTCAAATTCACCATGAAGCAGAGGTATACTTCTATCCAAGAGTGTCTTTAGTGAACCCGTCATTCCATCGACATATACTGGTGTAGCTAGAACGACGATATCTGAAGATGCAATCTTTTCCAAGACCTCTGTCATATCATCATCTTGTATACACTTGCCAGGAGTCGCGCCCCAACAATTGAAGCATCCTCTGCAATCTCCAATCTTAAGACTACGACTATAAATGATATCAACTTCAGCTCCTGCTTCCTTCATTCCATCAACGAATAAAGAAACAACGCCATGAGTTGCTCCTCGATTTTTTCTTGGACTTCCATTTATTACTAACACTTGCAAATTGACCAACCTCTAATTATTCAAAGACACCATTCTTGTTAAGCTTTGCAGAAAACTCTACACTCTTAGATGTACTAAATTATTTTCTGTTTGATATCTATGCCCCTACTTCGCAAAGCCTCAATGAACTCTTCTGGTGGGATGCAACGTTCAGGTGTGAGAACACCTCTTTCAGTTATACGACCGTCAGCCATCATCAATGCAGTTACAGCTGCAGGGAATGATGTTGTACGCATCATTGATGTGAGTCCTGTTGAGTCATCAAATAGGTCAACTACTTCATACTCAATCTTACGAGATTCAGTACCTTTCCATCCTTCGACCATAACTCGAATGAGTGTAGCGTCTTTTCCGGAGGGAGGTAAATTATTTTCTAGCAGTTTTTCGAGAACACGCCGAGGAGACACTTTCTTCCCATCAATATCAATCTCCTTTGAATTCATGAAACCTAGCTTGAGTAAACACCACATCTTGTGCCCGTGACCAGGATACCGGATTGTCTTATAGTCCAATTCATTGACTTTGCCAAGATATGTTTGTGGTAAAGTTGAGGTTCCACCACTCGTGTTGAATGCCTCAAGTTTTCCAAATGGTTCAGGGAAGATTATTTCCTCAAAACCGACGAGTGGATCTTCATTCACAATCTTACCATTACGGATTGCAACACAGGGTTCAACATATTCATTGATGAGTCCTTCAACAGCAAATATGAGTGCGTAATTTAGGGGTGGTTTAGGTTCCTGCTGGAGACCTCCCACTCTAATCTTCACACTTTCGATTCTGTCAAGATATTCAATACCATGGCGAGCCAATACGCTGACCATTCCTGGTGCGACACCACAATCTGGGACAACTGTGATTCCGGCATCTTTCGCCTGATCACTCATCTCAATTTGGTTTTCAACGATAGACTGGTTGCCTCCAAGATCGCACATGTGCGTCCCAGTTTCGATAGCAACTTCTGTGTGAAGTTTATTCACGGTGTAGCTAACAGCGCTGACAACAGAATCGACTTTTGAAAAAACTTTCACCAATTCTGCTCGATTCTTAGCATCAACCTTTTCTGCTATAGCTTTAGGCCCAATCTCTTTGGCTAAGGCTTCCGCAGCTCTCAGATCAATATCTGCAAGAATTATCTGTTCCACGCTATCTTGCCCGGCTAAATCAAAAGCGGCACCTTTGCCCATTTGACCCGATCCCATAACCAGTACTTTCATCTCATTCTCTCCTCAAAGCGATGACAACTTTCAGATAACGCACGGCAAGTTAAAGCAGTATCGCATAACGCTGTATTGCGAGTAAAACAGAAATCCCTCTGATTACTGCTGAAAATTCATTTACATGAAATATGCGACCGCTATTAATTGTATTACAGAGATATTACGTTCCTTTTGACCACTACTCAAACAGAATTGGTTGATATCATACTTCACGTGAGAAGATGGGTTGTCGTGATACCAAATGAGGAAGCATCAACCGTACCCTGGGAGCGAAAGCAGTTTTTTCTGTAATCTCCGCAATCAGATCATCAAGCTTCATCTTCACCTGATCCTTAAGTTCACGCCTGCGAATTGAGAGTTCGCCGCTATCTTTCTCTTTGTCTCCAACTACCAATATGTACGGCACCCAGAGTTTCTCAGCAGAACGGATTCTCTTCCCTAGCGTCTGCGGTTTATCATCTATTTCATAGCGAATACCAGCGGCTTCCAGCGATTCTCCTAATTCCATACAATAGTCCACAAAACTTTCGCTTACTGGAACTATCCTCACTTGTACAGGAGTCATCCATAATGGAAGATGTGGAACTTTTCCAACCTTCATGTCCTTACTTGCCTGCTCAAGAACACCATAGAGAATACGTTCAATTGATCCTGAGGGGGAAGTGTGCAAAATTAATGGATACTGTTCCTTTCCTTCATCATCTATGTATTTGATGTTGAAGCGCTCAGCGTTCTCCACATCGATTTGAATAGTCGCCAAGCAAGCTGATTTCTGTTGCAGGTCTACAACGTTCCACTCGCCCTTGAAGACGAAGTAAGCATATCGTTCTTCAAATATCTCAATCATGACTGGTTTACCAATCTTTGAAACGACACTCATAACAAACTCCTTGTTCTCCTCAAAGAATGAACGAAGAAGACGGAATGATACTTCATAGGTTAACTCTAGCTCATCCATCAACTTCTGGACAAACACAAGCTGATTGTTGACGGCATCTTTTGCCATCTTAGTATCAGATACAATCTCATGAATGTCTGGCATTGTAAATGCACGAGGACGCCGCATACCAGCAAGCTCGCCGCTCTGTTCACGTCTATAAGATGGTGCAATCTCGAATAGTTTCAAGGGTAATTGTTTGTGTGAAACCACTGCCTGGGATATGAGTAGGAATTGACCGAAGCAGGCAGAGAACCGTGCGAAGTAGTCACGATCTCCACTTCTAACCACATATTGGCGCGAGGGGAATCTCTGCAGATATGATTTCAATGAGGGATGCTGATAATCGTAGATTAGTGGAGTTTGGACTACATGTGCACCATAGTCTATCATCTCTGCAGTGACCCGCTCCTCAATCGCTTTCTTTAGAGTGAATCCCCTAGGAGGCCACCTGAAATTACCCGCGTCAGATCCCGATTCATAATCTACTAGCTCAAGTTTTTTCATTAATTCAATATGTGCGGGAGGGTCATGTACAGTACGGTCTTTCGCGGTTTCATAGTTCACATAGAGCTGTAGTTCTTTGTATTTCTTATAGTTGAATTCCTTGACATCGGTCATTGTGCCGTCAGGTTCGACTATATAGAATTCAGAGGTTGCTTTCTCTTCAGCCTGAAGAGCGGTGAGATCTTCTCCTTCAGTAACATCTACGTCAGCAGCCTTTGCGATCTCCTTTGAGATATCTAGTACTTTCGAACGCTCCGCTAATGGATGACCCTTACAATGAATTGCAAAAGCCTTGTACCAGCCGAATGGAACCTGTACAACATTCAGACCTCGCTTCTCAAGGTCCTTTGATAGAGTTTTTAGTAGCTTAATAGCAGTGCTTGGTTTTGAGGGAGTTTCTGTAAGATGGACCCATGGATAAACAACGATATTGGTTTCTTTCACCTCTTCTGCGGCAGCAGCAATCATGTCTGCTGTCTTAGAAGCAGCGCCTTTGATATTGGACTCATCACTAGCCTCAGCTGCGATGAAATTGACTAAACAGGAATCTTCAGTCTTGTAGACTTTCTCCTTTAGATCCTCTGCATTCTTTAGCGCTTTTCGCTTTGCTTCATAGCTGAAGCCATCACTGTGTATCTGAAGCATTCTCATTCTATAGACCTCAGTATTTGAATACAAAAAACAGGGTTGACACTTAAGCTTGATGCAATGAGCCTGAGTCTTAGAAAAAATCTCGATATTGACCTAACACAATATACAATAGTACACCAAAATTGTCTTGAGTTGTGTTTAGAAATGACTGAAAGTACAACAAGACGAAAGATAATCGGAGTGTCTATTGCAATCATCATCTTTGTATCTTGGATATTCATTGACATGATATTCTTTCCATTGATAGGGGCTGCGACCAGCTATCCTTTCTATGAGATTGTGGCATATGGTTCCTGGATTGTTGTCATCTTTGTGATTTTTGCAATCGTTGCGTGGGCGGGCGTCATTCCCACCAAGAATTAGAAGCTTCACTCATAGGTATCGGGTTCGTTAAAGAATAACTATATTAAGATAAGAATAGGAAAGCATGCTAATGAGAATCTTGACTGAAAATGCAGTAGCCACTTCAATATACATGACAGTAGTCTGTCAGTATAGTGGCGTCTATTATAGCTATCATTAGCTGATAGACTGCTTGTCAAGATACTGCAATAATCCCTGAGGGATTGTGCAGGTGCTTGTTTTGGTGGTGCTATGACTCTAAGTAAAAATCTAGTTAACGTAAGTTTTCCAATATTCTCCAATCTAGTGAGTAGAAGGTCTTCTTCTAATTGTAGATTCACGAAGCTACCACCATTAACAGGAGGGAATAGATAGTGAACCAGAATTTGCAATTAGATTCATTGAGAGTAGAAATTCAAAAAGTCACACTTGAGATAATTAGCTTGACAGAGCGGCGAAGAATACTTGTTCAGCAAGTTGCGAAAGAAAAACTAGCAAATGGAATACCGGTTGTCAATCTAGATGTTGAGAAGCGTTTACGACTCGCAGTAATCGAGAGATGTCAAGCTCAGCAACTTGATTCTAAAGAGGCATTAAGATTGCTCAATCAACTCATCCATGATTCAGTTCAAAAACAGGAGGTCATTCTTAATTCTTCAACAATACCCAACGCTTACTCTAGCCTTATGAAAGCTAGAGCAATGGAACGCTCCGGAAGAAACGTGATCCATCTTGAGGTTGGAGAACCCGATTTGGGACCGCCTGAATTAGTAAAAACATCTCTGAAGAAAGCGCTCGATTTAGGATATTCAAAGTATTCGGAATCAGCTGGTATTATTGATCTTAGAACCAAAATTGCCAATCAATTGAATGAAAAATATGGTAGTATATATTCCTCAGATCAAGTCATTGTGACGCCTGGCGCTAGATTTGCTATAGTTCTAAGTGTCCTATCCAGAATTGATCGAGGGGATGAAGTCATCATTCTAGATCCTTCCTATCCAGCTTACGCAGATATTGTGAGAGAAGCAGGGGGTAGGCCAGTTCGTGTACCAACATATCTTGAGAATAATTGGACTCCAGAGATTGATCTCGTCAAGTCAAGAATTAATGAATCAACCAAGATGATGATCCTCAATAGCCCATCAAATCCAACAGGTAAAGTATTGGAGAGATCTTCTCTACGAAGCCTTGTAGACTTAGCTATCAAACATGATATTCAGATTGTAAGCGACGAAGTCTATTCAAAATTCACATCCGCTAAGCATCCAAGTGTGCTTGAATTTCCGGAATGCGATCAAGTCTTTATAGACTCATTCTCAAAAACGTATAGAATGTCTGGATTCAGAATTGGTTTTGCTGTATCTGATATTAGTTCTATTCAAAGGATGACCCAGTTGCAGAATATATTCCTCACATCAATTCCTGAATTCATTCAATATGCCGGTCTGAAGGCATTAGATTGTAAGGAGGATGTTGAGCAGTATGCTGCAATAATAGAAAAACGTCGAGATCGCATGTGTATCTTATTGAAAGACCTCCCTCTATCATTCTGTCAACCTGATGGTGGATTCTTTATTTTCACGAAACTGAAAACAGAGAAATTTGATGGAGTTCAATTTGCTGATAAATTGCTGGAAGAACAAGGAGTGTCTGTAGTACCAGGTATTGCATACGGTTCAGAGTATGCTCGCTTTTTTAGAATCTCTGTATGTCAACCGGAGAATGAACTTGTTGAAGCGGCAGAGAGCATCAAGGAGGTTCTTCATTGAAGATAACAATACTTGGGGGTTCTGGAAAAATGGGAGGATGGCTAACAAACCACTTCCTGAATCAGCATCACACGATAGTTGTTTCGGATCCGAAAAAATCTGGAAATGAGGTGTATCAGGATTCACAATTAGAATTTACTGAGAACAACGTCTCTGCCGTTTCAGATGCTGATGTAGTCTTCATCTCAGTACCAATGGATTGCACATCAGATGTGATTCGAGAAGTTGCTCCTCATATGAAGAGAAAATCTATTCTTTGTGAAATCTCAACTACAAAGACCAGTGTACATGCTGCACTTCGAGATATAAAAAGAGAGGATATTCGTATATTGAGCATTCACCCTCTTTTTGGACATAAAAAGAGTTCAATGAAAAAACGATTTGCTTTGATACCTGTTAAGCACATAGGAAAAGAGCATGATATGTTCGACACTCTATTTCCAGAATCAGAGGTCATTGTAATTGAGGTGGAGAAGCATGACAGAATGATGGCGTTAACGCTCTCAGTTCCATACTTCATCAATACAGTTCTAGCCTCGATATTCAAGAATGAGGACATTGAGATGATGGAACGATTGGGTGGAACCACATTTGCAATTCAATTCATGTTAATGGGGAGTATCTTGTCTCATTCCTCTTCATTCCATACAGCGCTGCTCAAAGAAAATAATTTCACATCAGAGGTCTTGAAGGAGTTTCGTTCTGAGACAGATCGCGCTTTGAAGCTCTTACTGAATGATGTTGAATCCTATGATAACTGGTATCAACAGACCCAGTCCAAATTTGAGGAAACTATCAGTTTGACAAGTAAGTACAATGAGATGTATCGAATACTTGAGACCAAATCAGAATTGAGTGATCGGGAGGTTGAGGGATGAATACAACTCATTTCGAAATAAAGACAAAGAGTAAGATATACCAAGTGTACATCGGAGAATCTCTTCTGACTAATATCGTAGATTTTCTCGATGACAAACCAAAGAGAGTCTTCGTAATAACTGATGAAACAGTTGCAAAACTATACTTGGAAACTCTCACACAATCGCTGAAAGAAAGTGGTGTGGAAACTATATCGGAGATTCTTGCAGATGGTGAGTCCACTAAGACTCTTGATACCGTTTTCAACCTGTACAATTTCTTGTTAGAAAATGAAGCTTCGCGATCTGACATGATCATAGCATTTGGCGGTGGCGTCATTGGAGATATCACTGGATTTGTTGCCTCGACTTTCAAGAGAGGACTCAATTATCTTCAAATCCCAACCACCCTACTCGCTCAAGTTGATTCAGCAGTTGGAGGAAAGACCGGTGTCAATCTCAACGGTGGAAAGAATCTAGTTGGCACCTTCTATCAACCATCAGCAGTTATTGTGGATGTCACTGTTCTCAAAACTTTGTCAGAAACCGATTTTATCACCGGCTTGGCGGAGGTGATTAAATATGGAGTTATTATGGATAGCGAGCTTCTACAGATTCTAATCGAGGAAAGGAATGAGATTGTCAACAGAGAGTCGGAAGCAATAATCAAAATTGTCGAGAGATCGCTCAAGAACAAAGCTCGCATTGTGGGTCTTGACGAGAGAGAAGAGTACGGGATTAGAGAAATACTGAATTTTGGACATACTATTGGACATGCTATCGAAAGGTCTTCTTCGTATGATATTGTGCACGGTCAAGCTGTGGCAATAGGAATGGTGGAAGAAGCTCGGTTTTCTGTAGATATGGATTTACTAGACATTCAATCATTTGAAACATTAGTTTCAATCTTGGAATCATATCACCTTCCAACATCGATACCTGATGATATGAAGTTCCAACAACTGCGAGAAATTGTGAAGCATGACAAAAAGATTCGCGAGGGAGTTTTGAGAATTCCAATTCTTGTTGAACTAGGTAAAGTAGAGATGAAAAGTATCGAACTATCTAGTGGTCAAGATGTGATAACAAGTAAGGAGAGAAATGCAAGATGTTAGTTGTAATGTATAATGATGCAAGCGAAAAGCAAATAGAAAGAGTACTTGAGATTTCAGAGGATCTAGGTTACACTGCAATTCCAAACCCTGGAGCTCGCAGAATGGTGATCAATATCACAGGTGATGTGGACCTGAGTAACGTAAGCAGGCTAGAAGGATTAGCTGGTGTTATGAAAGTCATACCTGTTTCAAAAGCGTATAGACTTGCAGATATTGAAGTTAAATCAGAACCAACCGTTATTGAGGTTGGCGATATCGAGATTGGTGGCAAGAGACCCGTAATCATAGCTGGACCTTGCAGTGTTGAATCTTATGATCAACTCTTAGAAACCGCCGTAGCTGTGAAAGACTGTGGTTGTGATATTTTACGAGGCGGAGCTTTCAAGCCACGAACTTCTCCATATTCATTCCAAGGACTTGGTATAGAAGGTTTGAGAATTCTGAAGGATGCTCGTCAAAAGACAGGACTTCCTATTATTTCTGAAGCTGTGGATATTGAGAGTTTTCCAGCAGTTGAAGATGCAGTAGATATTATTCAGATAGGCGCAAGGAACATGCAGAATTATTCATTGTTAAAACGAGCAGGAAGGTCTCTGAAACCAGTCTTATTGAAGAGAGGGATTTCTGCAACCTTGAGTGAACTTCTCTCAGCTGCGGAGTATATCATGGCTGAAGGAAATAGTAACATCATTCTCTGTGAGAGAGGAATCCGGACACAAAATAATCACACGAGATTCACATTGGATCTCAGTAGTATTCCAGTACTAAGAAGTATGACTCATCTTCCATTGTTTGTTGATCCTAGCCATGCAGCAGGTAAGAGAGATATCGTAATTCCACTGGCGCGGGCAGGCCTCGCTGTTGGTTCAGATGGGCTGATAATAGAAGCGCACCCTAGACCCGATGAAGCGTTAGTTGATGGATCACAATCCCTTACAGTTGAGATGCTTCACGATTTCATGGAATCTTGTAGGAATTCAGGATATTGGCAAAATGGTCTAGAAGTCAAACCCGGAGTGATTTCTTGATGAGTAAGAAACTCTGTGTGTGTCTGACAGAAAGGGACCTGCAAAATTGTATTGATTTTATAATAAAGAGTGATGCAGACATTATAGAACATCGTTTAGACTTCATGAAGCAAATAGGAGATCTGAATCAAATATATTCTGTGTCGAAGATTCCGATGATTGCTACATGCAGGTCTCTAGAAGAAGGTGGAAGATTCCATGGAAATGAACAGGAACGCATCAATCACATTCTCGACGCCATCAAAGGAGGAGCATCATTTGTTGACATCGAAATTGAAACAGAGGAGCATTACTTGAAGCAAGTGCATCAAGCCGCGAAAGCTAACGATTGTAAGCTTATTATATCCAAGCACTATTTTGAATCCACGCCAGATACTTCAGAGCTTCAGGATATGATGAAGCAGATCACCAATTCACCTGTCGACATAGTGAAGATTGTAACCACTCCAAAGTCAATTGAGGATAGTAAAAGAACTCTACAGCTTTACGAATTAAATGAAACGGAAATCCCACTGATTGCATTTGGAATGGGACCAGTCGGGAAGTCCACTAGAGTTAGTGCGCTGTATCTAGGTGCACCGTTCATGTACGTTTCACAAGATACTGGTGAGAAATCAGCTCCAGGACAGATTTCATTATCGGATATGAGAAGACTTGTGGAGGTTAATCCGTGAAACAACTTGTGGTAGCTGGGAATCCGATAGACCATTCTCTAAGCCCAATTATGCATAATGCGGCTCTAGAAACATTGGAATTAGATCGGGAGTATTGCTATGATAAGGTGCTGCTTCAAAAATCTGACCTGAAAAAATTCGTTGAATCACTCGAGTCAGGTTTGATCAATGGAGCAAATATCACTCTTCCATTCAAGACATCTGTAATCCCATTTCTATCAAATATAACAAAAGAAGCTGAGGCGGTTGGAGCAGTTAATACAATCTATCGGAAAGATTCTGATGTGATTGGGTCAAACACTGATGTACAGGGATTTCTAAATGTCCTTCACGAAAACGATGTCGACCTAGAAGGTTCGTGTGTTACCATCATTGGTGCCGGAGGAGTTGCAAGAGCTGTAGCATTTGCATTAGTAAGTAAAGACATATCCGTCCTCAAGATACTCAACAGAACCAAACTGAATGCAGAGAAGTTAGTCACATCAATCAAACAGGTTAGTGATGTGAATCTACAAAGTGGTTCATTAACCTCATTTGGTAATTCAGAAGATGAGATAGACCTGCTAATCAATTGTACATCCATCGGAATGGTTGGGCAATCAATAGGTAAGTCTCCAGTTGATAAGAATCTCATGTCAAGTAATACTGTTGTAATGGATTTGGTTTACAATCCAATGAGGACTAAATTGCTCGAAGATGCAGTCCAAATTGGATGTAGGGTCATCGATGGTGTTGGAATGCTCCTTCATCAAGGTGCATTATCATTTGAATCTTGGACAGGATTGAAACCACCGCTCAATGTAATGAGAAAAGCACTGCTTCAGGTTTTGGAGGTTACAGATGATGGACCGTAAGAGTCGTCCGAATATTGGGTTAATTGGATTCATGGCAAGTGGAAAAACTGTAGTGGGAAATGCTCTAGCTACGAAGTTACAACTCTATTTCATAGATACGGACACAGTAATCGCAGAAAAAGCTGGTAAGTCCATTCCGGAAATTTTCGCAGCTGACGGAGAAGACATATTCCGTAAGCTTGAGAATGAAGTCATTCAGGAAGTATGTAAATTAGATTCTCATGTGATAAGCTTTGGAGGAGGAGCTGTTCTATCACAAACCAATGTCAAAACTATTCAAGAAAATACTACCGTAATATTACTAACAGCGCTAACAGATACAATCAGGTCCCGAATAGGGTCCTCGAATTTTCGACCCCTGCTCAATGGAAACTCTGCTACTCAAGAAGAAAATATTAGTTCTCTACTAGCGAAACGAGAGGTTCAGTATAGAGCTGCAACGGATTTCATTATCGACACTGATGATAAGAGTGTGAAGGAGATAGTAGATGAACTGGTGAGGAGGTTACAACATTGAGCGTAACCATCTCTCAATCAACAATCAAAGGAACGATCCATGCACCTCCTTCAAAGAGCTACACTCATCGAGCTTTGATTTGTGGTCTACTATCTTCAGGACAGACCATTATCAATAATCACCTTGTTTGTGATGATACATCAGCCACATTGAAACTTTCAAGAATGATGGGTGCAAAAATTTACCACAATAAGAACCTCACAATAACTGGTGCGGATCCACTCAGAGTTCCAGACATTGAAATGGATTGTCATGGATCTGGTACAACTCTCAGATTATTCACAGCAATCTCAGCACTTACAGATGGTAGATGTGTACTTACTGGAGATAGCTCATTGCTGAAGAGACCTATTGGAGAATTACTTGACGCCCTTCATCAATTAGGAATTAGAGCCTCTTCCATAAACAATAACGATAGACCTCCTGTGGAGATTTATGGAAATTTAATAGAAGGAGCAACTGTAAGGATTAGAGGAGATATTTCATCTCAATATATCAGCGGACTTCTACTTGCATGTTCAAAGGGATCTAATGATTCAACAATAGAAATCATAACTCAGCTTGAATCTCAACCCTATGTTGAGATGACTCTCGAGGTGATGAAGCACTTTGGAGTTACAGCAGAACCTTCTGATAATTGGGAAGTTATCAGCATTCCTGGAAATCAGAACTATCGCGTTTCACAGTATGATGTACCCGGTGACTACTCATCAGCAGCTTTCCTCATGGTTGCAGGTGCATTAGCAGGGAAGGTCAAGATTTCGGGATTGCGAAATGATTGTCTACAGGGAGATGCGCAAGTAGTTAGTATCCTGGAAGAAATGGGGATTTCAATTTCACAGGATGAATCTGGAATTACTGTGTTCAAATCAGAGCCTATGCCTTGCAATATTGATGCGGCTAATATTCCAGATCTTGTACCTGTACTGTCTGTACTTGCAAGTCAAGCTGAAGGACAGACTCGAATTTTCAATGCGAAGAGGTTACGATACAAGGAGAGTAATCGATTGACAACAACTACAATGGAACTTAGGAAAATGGGAGCAAATCTCAGAGAAACAAATGATGGTATCATCATCGAGGGACCTACAAGATTGCATGGTGCTGTAATCAATCCTCATGGAGATCATAGGATTGCAATGGCATGCACTGTTGCGGGTTTAGTATCTAAACACTCCACTACTATCAACGATATCGAATGCGTGAAAAAGAGCTATCCAAACTTCATAGAAGACATGATTTCACTTTGCACAAATATAACACATTCTCCAAATGTGAATGAAAGGAGGAGAATGGAATGACATTCACATTAGGCATAGAATTCAAGTTACATGTATTCGGTGAAAGTCACGGAGAGTGTATTGGAGTAGTTATTGAGGGATGTCCGCCAGGTCTATTGATTGATATTAACCAGATTCAACAAGATTTAGACAAACGGAAACCAGGGGGTAGTCCGCTAGTATCAGCAAGGTCAGAGAGAGACAAATTGCGAATACTGAGCGGAATTTTCGAAGAGCGAGCAACTGGAGGTCCTATCACCTTGTCAATTGAAAATCTCGATGTGAATTCTTCTTCCTATGCGAAAACAAGATATATTCCTAGACCAGGTCACGCAGATTTCACAGCTGCAATCAAGTACAAAGAATTCAATGATCACCGAGGAAGTGGTTTCTTCTCTGGAAGAATGACAGCAGCTTTTGTTATGGCTGGTGGAGTAGCTAAACAGTTGCTCAATAATCATGGAATCAAAGTGTTTGCCCATGTTATACAAATTGGTACTACTAAAACAAAGAAAAAAATAACAGTCCATGACATAGAAGAAAACGTCTATGAGAATGTTGTTCGATCTGCGGATATTGGTACAATTTCTTCAATGGAATCAGAAATTGTGAAAGCTAAGGAAGACGGAGATTCGGTGGGGGGAATTGTTGAATGCCGCATTACTGGAATTCCTGTGGGTCTGGGTGAACCAATCTTTGATTCAGTTGAGAGTGTACTCAGTCATTCAATGTTTAGTATTCCAGGAGTCAAGGGCATTGAGTTTGGCTCAGGATTTGCTGGCTCCAGAAGACGAGGATCAGAAAATAACGATTCACCGATAATTGTGGATGGAAAGATAGAATGGTCGAAGAATGATGCTGGAGGTATTCTAGGTGGCATAACAAATGGTGCACCTGTGATATTTCGTATTGCCTTCAAACCAACTGCAACAATATCTAAGAAACAATCTACTGTAGATCTTAGGAAGATGCAAGAAACAACGATTGAAGCTAAAGGACGTCACGATCCATGCATAGTACCGAGAGCAGTACCAGTAGTTGAAGCATTGGCGGCAATCACGATAGTAGACTTATTGATGAGAAACACATTCATCTCACACAAAGGAAACGGTGGGAGTAGGTCAGCAAGATAACTGGTCCCTTCTCCCTGTCAGGTTAAACTCCCTCACAATTCCTCAAAATAGAGGCCAACCACGGATTTCCTGTTTCGTATTTTCTCTCTCCTTCCATTGATCTCTCCAATTCCATACCCGACCTGACAAAATACCATGGCTAAACTTTACCTTAAATTGACTTATGGACTTAGGCACACATTCATTGCGTTGAACGAAGGTCTGAGTTTGCTCTTTGATTATCCACCAAGCACGATATAAGGTACCTGTGCAAAAGAAATCGATATGACAGACATCGTCGTTGTATCAGCCTGCAGAAGTCCAATTGGAGCTTTTGGAGGGTCTCTAAAGGATCTTCAAGCTCCCGAACTTGCTGCTCAGGTGATCAAAGCCGCAGTTGAACGAGCTGGAATTGATCCTGCAATACTTGGAGACCTCAAATTCGGAAATTGTCTTGAGCCTCCAAAAGCGATGAATATTGCCCGTGTTTCAGCGTTGCTTGCAGGAATACCCTATACGGTTCCAGCAGTGACAATCAATAGAGTGTGTACATCTTCGATGGAGGCAATCATCAGCAGCGCACTTCAGATTGAAACAGGATTCACCGATGCAGTATTAGCTGGAGGAGTTGAGTCAATGTCTAATGTCCCCTATTGTGTAGAAAATGCAAGGTGGGGAGTAAGGCTCTTCGATGGTGTCTTCGTAGACGCATTAACAACTGGTCTCCATGGTGGTAGCCATTTCTATCCACATCCAGAAACTGGTAAGCATTACATAATGGGCGAAACTGCTGAATTCCTTAATGATAAACACGGCTTCACTCGTGAAGACCAAGATATAGTTGCTCTAAAGTCTCACAATAATGCAGAAAGAGCTACTAAGGATGGAGATTTCAAAGAAGAGATTGTACCTATTGAAGTCAAGGGACGTAAGAAGACAATCACCTTTGAGTCAGATGAGCATTTCAAACCAGACCTCACAATGGAAGGTCTAACCAAGTTAAGACCTGCCTTCAAGAAAGATGGAACCGTCACTGCAGGTAATGCTAGTGGACTCAATGATGGAGCTACAGCGATGGTCCTGATGTCACTCGAAAAAGCGGAATCGCTTAATCTGAAACCAATTGCTCGTCTGACAGGATATGGCATGGGATGTAGCGAACCACACCTTATGGGAGAATCGCCTATCGCAGCGGTAAAGAATTTGATTGAAAGAACCGGCCAAGGATTTAGTGATTGGGATCTAGTAGAGCTAAACGAAGCTTTTGCAAGTCAGTTCCTTGCCGTTGAAAAAGGGTTGAAACATCTAGGTTGGGATCGCGATAAAGTGAATGTTAACGGTTCTGGAATTGGTCTCGGACACCCAATTGGTTCAACTGGTGCCCGTATTGCTGTCACTTTACTTCACACATTGAAGAAGAGAGGTCTCAAGAAAGGTATGGCTACTCTCTGTGGCGGCGGTGGAGTTAGCACAGCGACATCATGGGAGTTAATCTAGATTATTTTCAAGTATTTTCTCACATGATAGCATCGAAGGTCAGGGAGACTTTCCTCCCTTTACCTTCACGACTACTAATATTGCCACAATTCCTATCACACCACCAACACCAAGGAGCATCATTAACTCAGGTGTCAGAAAGCCTGACTGGACGGTCACAATTACAGTATCAGAAACCATATTGCCGCCCAAGTCATAGACAGCAATTGTTACATTGTGTTGACCAGCTGTTAGTTCATCCATACTGAATTCTATCGGAATTCCGTTTACCCAGGATCCTGTTGCAACTTCAACTCCCGCGACAAATATCGAATACGTGTCTGGATAATCATCTGTTGCATTCCAGAGGATACTCATTCCGGATTCTCCTAAATTGAATTGAATATCATCAGAACCAATGACTTCGGGTGGTGTAGTGTCTTCAACTACAGTTATGATTACAGTGTCTGTAGCTGTATTTCCATACAGGTCTCTGAGAATAATGGTAAAATTGTAAACTCCAATTGTCAAAGATGGCATATCATATGAAATCGATACTCTTCAGGTATTCAATTGTTGATTTTCCATAGCGACCTTCCATTTGCTTACGCTCTCGATTGCCCTGCGCAATGTGCATATGAATAAACACACCATCGTCGACGGCTTTCTCTTTCACCTTGAGCAGGAGCTCAGAACTCATCATATCTGCAGCCTGAGGACCGTAGAGACAAGTAATTCGACCATCAAGTTTCCCATGCCAGTCTTTTACAAGTTTGACTCCATCCTTGAACTTCTTCTCTCCTGCACCCGAATCAAACTCGTACCGTTCTTCAGAACTTCTCTTTGCCTGTCCAAATTCGTTTACCGTAGTGCACACATTTGCACGTACTCCACTTGGTTTGTGGACCTCTTCGATAATTTTGTCCATGTTGTAAGCATAGTCACAGAATGTTGTGGTCCCTGACTTTACAGCTTCGAGGACACAGAGCTTGGCTCCAATAATCCAATCATCCGGAGTCATGTTGCGAATGATAGGTCCTAACGTCTTATGCATCCAATCCTTCTCTGGGACATCTTGTACCAGTCCTCTCAATAAACTCTCAGGCGTGTGAATGTGGGAATCGATGAGTCCCGGAAGGACTATTCCTCCAGCAGCATCGATGACCGTATCTGCAGACATCGAGGCAGAACCAAATCCGATACTTGATATTTTGTCACCGTTAATTTCAAGGTAACCGGGGTCATAGATTTTAATCTGGTCTTGTTTTGGAGTTACAATAAGTGCATTTTTGATAAAGATGGAAGTCATTTTCCTCACCTACACTTGAGAATGACTCAACATCTCCCCCATTATTGCCTTTGATTTTCAGAATTACAATCTCGATAACTCCTGAATCTATATGCATAGAAATGTAATTGTGATGATTTATTGTAGGTTCACATTCTGTTATTATTTTCTAGATTTTATCAATTTCTCAAAAAGAATACCGACAATTACGAATGCTACCAATAGCATCCCGGGTAAGAGTAGCGGCCATTGCGGAATGACTGAAGTTATACTCAATCGAACCTCGGCTGTATCATTCGTATCTGTCATTAGTAATACGCAATACAGACTTGGTTCAGGTAATTCAATCAATAGAGAGAGAGTAGAAGATGTATTTCCCCTGAATATTGGAGTGGTATTGTCTAAACTTCCCTCACGAATGGAAGTAATCAAATCATCTTTGTTGAGAACAAATACGCTGTATTCCATAATATCCAAACCAATAATTTCAGTATGGATGCTTGTTGTTCCAGTACCCTTGAAGAGAATACCTTGGTAAGATCGGCTCGATATCTCAATCGTCGAGACAACTGGAGGAAATACAAGGGTAGAACCTGCCATAAGAACCAATCCAATGACTAGAATAAGTTTCGACCATCTCATCATTAATCACCTTTCAAATTTCAGTTCTCTCAAAAATCATGAATGCTACAAAAAGTATCGCCAAAGCTAATCCCAGGGATCCCATCAAATAGAATGGAATCTCACCAATAGAAGAAGCTCCCTCCATCATCCCCAAAGAAGCTGCCGTATTGCGTATGGGATCTAGAATCAATAGAATTCCCTCTCGGGTTGAACCTAGTGAAATCAATAGGTAGAGAACGTACCAGAATCCAACACCTCCTACAGCAGATACAGACACTCGTTTGAAGGCGATTGACATAATAGTTCCAAACGAAACAAGAAGTACGATAAACGTGAGGGTAGCTAGAATCAACAGAAGCAATTCGATGCTACTTACACCTACAGGCACGAAAAGGAATACTGAGATGAGAATACCCGCGATTGAAGCAATTGATGGTATTATAATCGCCATTATAACTTTAATACTAAGATATGATCTCCTTCTTATTGGATATGATAGCATAGTCTTCAAAGTATTATCCTCCATGCAGCCAGCTATAGCAATCGCGGCTATAATAGGTACAAGAAGTGTTAATGGATGGGCAATTCCTGCAAACAAACTATACATAGAAAAATATGGAAATGCAGAAATATAATCAGAGATAATCTGAGAAGGAGCTGTACCATCCCAAGTGGGATATCGTCCAATGTATATTGAATAAGTCATCGTAATACCAATCGAGGATGCCAATACTACAAAGATCATGAACGCCACTACAATCTCAAGTATTGGAAAACGGTAAACGCTTTCAATTTCCAATTCAATATATGTTCTAATTCGGGTTCTCGTTTCATACCCCTCCCATGACAGCTTCGTATGCCTCTTCAAGCGTTGTCGATGGTTCTATTGCAAAAATTTTAACATCTTCCGTCTCATGCAAGTTCCAAATTTGTTCTTGGAAATCATCTCCAACTTCTTCTTCCGTTTTTATTGTTGCTTGTGCACTCCCAGAAACTCTGGCATAGATTACTCCTGGGATTTTTTTGGCCATTATTATAAACTTCTGAGGAGATGATGTTCTTACCCTCCAGAAACCTTGAGTATACCTGAATAAAATATCTGAAATAGAACCTGAGTCTAGAATCCTTCCAGCCTTAATAAATGCTAAAGAGTGGCATACTCTTTCGAGCTCAGAAAGAATGTGGGAGGATATGAAGAATGAAATGTCATTCTTGGAACTCAATTCCACAATAAGATCAATTATTTCTCGTCGACCTTGAACATCAAGATTAGCGGTTGGCTCATCAAGAAAAACAAGTTCGGGATTTCCGGCCAATGCTTGAGCAAAACCTAATCTTTGATGCATACCAGCAGACAATTTACCAATTTCTCTGGTACTAGCATATGCCAAACCAACAGAATCAAGGAGTTCGTCAGCGGATTCAGTTCCTCCATAAATACTTACAACCTTTTCCAAGTATGATTTAACATTCATGGATCGAGGATAAGAAGGTCGCTCGTGGAGGATTCCGATTCGGTTTCGTATCTCAAATGATTGATTCGCGATATCCAGACCCAATACTTTTGCTTGTCCGCTTGTTGGGTTTGTTAGTCCAAGAAGTATTCTAATCAGTGTTGTCTTCCCAGATCCATTTGGTCCAACAAGTCCAAACACACCGGGCTTAACGGATAAGTTAAAGCCATCAAGCGCGTTAACCTCTGGGAAACTCTTGCAAAGATTCATTACTTCTATTATTGAGTCCATGTTCTACCTTTACCCCCGCTTTCTCTTTTGTAGTTTCCTACGTCTTTCTTTCAGAATCTGTTTTTTGCTCCGTCTATTCTGATACCTAAATCTTATCATCATACCTGAAAACACAACTCCACCGCTAAAGATGAAAATCCCATAATATTTCATATGAATATAGCAATCAAATATGTAACCATTTTCACTAGTGACGATAGAGATCCCATGACCACCGATGTAATCAGAGATTGTTAGTTCGCAAGATTCTATTCTGAAGTATAGAGTTACATTTGTTATAGATATACAATTCAGTTGTGATTCAATTATATAATTTGAGATGACTATTGGATCTCCTTCCAAACCGCTCCCAGTCCAGTTATTCGAAGATTTCTGACTTATCAGGTCATCATTTCCATTAATGCTAATCGATTCATGTGAATCATAGGAGAGTAGAGCAATCGACTTATCGGAATCTACCAATACACCTCCAACACCAAAAGATAATGAGCTAGCTAAGATAACAACCAGCATTGCCGCCAGTAATGCGTGTTTCAGAAACTCTACCTCCTACGTAAATATCGACATATTCCTTGATAAGATTTTCATTATTGATTATAATTGTGTATTCGAAAACATATGTAGACATAGCACCAGAATTAGATGATCCCATACAATCAACTGAAGCCCACATTGATACGACACGTTTCTATGCAATGAAGAAGAGAAGTTTCAACAAAGACATGGCGACCTTATGTGGTGTTGGAGAAGTCAGGACTGTGACATAATAGGAACTGATGTGAAAGACTAAAGCCAAACCCACAAGCTTAATAAGAACTTAACCATTGTTAATAATATGAAGAACTATGATCTTATCGTTATAGGCTCAGGAGCAGGTATGAATGTTGCTTCCTCAGCCTATGAGCGGGGAATGAAAGTCGCTATAGTTGAACATGGGCCAATGGGTGGTACCTGTTTAAATCGTGGATGCATTCCCACAAAGATTCTCACATATGTTGCAGATATCCTTGTCCAAGCAAAGCATCTCGAATCTTTAGGAGTTAAAGTGAAGGTAGAGAGTATAGACTATCCCGCAATAATGAAGCGAATGCGTGATGAAGTAGACGGGTCTAGTCAATCTCAAGGTGAATCTATTGATGCTGCAGATGGAATTGATTGGTACAAAGGTACGGGTAAGTTTGTTGATGATTACACAGTTGAGATAGATGGAGAAAAAATCAAAGCTCCGAATATTCTAATTGTTGCAGGTTCGAGACCTATGGTTCCAAATATCAAGGGTCTCAATGAAATTGAATATCTCCTGAACGATGAAGCACTTCATTTGATGGAACAACCAAAGTCAATGATAATCGTTGGAGGAGGATATATTGCCGCTGAGTTTGGTCATTTCTTCTCAGCTGTTGGTACTGAGGTTACAATCATTGGAAGAAATCCATACATGGTAAAGAATGAAGATCCTGATATTTCAGAGATTCTTCGAGAGGAACTAGCTAAGAGAATGAATGTCCTTACAAACCATGAAGTCATTGAAGTGAAAGAACAAGATGGAATGAAAGTAGTAACGGCTAAAGATAGGTTAACTGGAGAAACCAAAGAGTTCAAATGTGAAGTCCTATTAGTTGCTGCAGGTCGCCGTTCAAATGCAGATCTATTCATGCCCGAAAAAACAGATGTCAAAACTGATGAGCACGGTTGGGTAATTGTAGATGAGTACTTCAGAACAAGCAAGAAAGGGATCTGGGCGTTCGGTGATGCCATAGGCAAGTACCAATTCAGGCATGTTGCAAATGATGAATCTCAGATAGTATGGTCCAATCTTTCAAAGGTTCTCGATAATGATAAGGACCGAGAATTCCTAACAATGGATTATCATGCTGTTCCCCGAGCAGTATTTTCCTATCCACCAATCGCTGCCGTGGGCATGACCTTAGAAGAAGCAAAAGAATCAGGACTTCAACTCTATGTAGGTGAAGCAGATTACTCAATTGGTGCAAAAGGATTTGCAATGGGTAATCCTCCTAGCAAGGTTCGAGTCATCATAGATGCTGAAAGTAAAAGGATCTTAGGAGCAAGTATCGTCGGACCATATTCACCGATATTGATTCAGGAAATAGTGAATCTAATGTACACCAAGGATGGAACATACTATCCAATGTTTCAAGCGATGCATATTCATCCAGCCTTACCAGAAGTTGTACAGAGAGCATTTGGTCGAATGGCTCCTCTAGGTGGAGACCATACGCACCAGCATTAGCTCAAAGAAAAGGGATTGCTTACTCATTGATGAGTAAGCCCCGTATAATAAGTAGTTTTATCAGGTGATTCTAATTTTTCCCAGAAATTATGAAAGATTATGACCTCATTATAATTGGTTCCGGCGTTGGTCTAAGACTCCTTGGTAGAGCAATTAATGAAGGATTCAGCGTTGCAATCATAGAGCGTGGGCCCACGGGAGGCACGTGTCTAAATCGAGGTTGTATTCCAACTAAAATTCTGACTTATGTTGCAGACGTTATTTTAGAGGCAGAACATCTCAATGGACTAGGTGTGATAATCAAGGTTGACAAGATTGATTATCCAAAGATAATGAAACGGATGCGCGAACGCGTTGATGGTATGAGCGCAGGACAAGCCAATTGGATGGAATCAAAAGAGAACGTTGACTTGTATAGAGGGACAGGTTTCTTTGTCGAAGAGTATGTTGTTGAGGTTAACGGAGAGAAACTCACAGCGCCAAATATTATCATAGCTTCTGGTTCGAGACCTCTCATTCCTGATATCAAAGGTCTCGATGATGTTGAATATATCACAAATGACGGTGCGCTCCACCTAATGAAACAACCAAAATCTATGCTAATAGTTGGTGGAGGTTATGTAGCAGCTGAGTTTGGCCATTTCTTTTCAGCCATGGGTACAGATGTTACGATAATTGGTAGGAACCCCTATCTAGTGAAAAGTGAAGATACTGATGTATCAGAACTTCTCAGACAGGAATTATCTAAGAGAATGAGTGTACATGTCAACCACGAAGTGATCGAGGTTGAGGAGAAACATGGACACAAGATTGTTAGAGCTGTCAATCGTGAAACTGGAAATCATGAAGAGTTCAAAGGTGAGGTTCTTCTTATCGCGGTAGGAAGAAGCTCCAACACGGACCTTCTGCATCCAGAGAGGTCAGGTGTCAATGTTGACAAAGACGGATGGGTCATAGTCGATGATTATTTCAGAACGAGCAAGGAAAGAATTTGGTCCTTGGGAGATGCCATTAATAGATACCAGTTCAGACATATCGCAAATGAAGAGAATCATATTCTTTGGCATAATCTGATGCAACTCCTCAATACAAAAGAAGATGGTTCTGAACCAGAATTAAAGGAAATGAAGTACCATGCAGTTCCCAGGGCAGTATTCTCGTATCCCCCAATCGCAACTGTTGGATTAACATTGAGAGAAGCAAAAGCAACAGGATTGAGCATTGAAGTTTCTGAAGCTGATTATTCATGGGTCGCGAAAGGATTCGCTATGGGAAATCCCCCTAGCCTGATGAGAACGATTGTGGATAAAGATAGTAGAAAGATAATTGGAGCTACAATCGTTGGGCCGCACGCTCCAATCTTGATACAGGAAATCATCAACCTGATGTATACATCAGAAGGTACTGACAAGAAGATGCTTGAGGCAATCCATATTCATCCCTCTTTATCCGAGATTGTTCAACGCTCCCTATATCGAATCAAACCTCTAGAGAATGAGGTTAGTGGAAAATAAGTGTGCTCTACCATACCATAGGAATGAATCCGTCTTTGATTAAATCAGCAATCATAGAACCAACGTAGTCTACAGTTATTCCAAGACTCTCAATTTGGTCAGATGCGTTATCACGATCAGAGAGAAACTTGCATGCAACAGGATTACCTAAGCCAGCTAATTCCTTAGCTGAATCTGAAACATCACTATCGCCCACTAGTAGGTTTTCTGAAGGACCAAAGAAAATTACTCGAACATCTTCTAGCCAATTGTACTTGATGGTGTTTTTTGCATACATCAATGCAGTAAGTACTTTCTCTCGGTCTCCTGAAGCAATGATGACCAATAATTTCTCACTCATTTTTAGAACTCCTTCATTCAAGTACCACATGTTAGATTGTAAGGCAACTAATAGTTATCTAAATGCGCGGCGAATTAAGAATCGGAAGATAATATAGACCGTTTGTCTTGATTTGCAATGTATTGCATTCAGGGATTGTTACTATGTGCGAATTTTGCTTCAAACACGGCGCAGGAAAAAAGTGGTATCTTAATTCTAGAAATTACTTGGCAGAAACAGCTCAAGAAACAGGTGCGCATGAATACATTTTCGAGCTCTGGAAACAATTTGAAAAAGTATACCTGCAGAAGATCTATGGTATCTCAATGAAGGGACCAGGGTACAGATTCAGTATGCCTTTAGTAGGTCGAGCGATGAAGACATACATTAACTCATGGTTTACAAAAGAGAAGCCATTGAATGGAAGGAATCCTAGAAGAGGTGAAGGACATCCAGGTCAAGTGGTCATGCTTGATGATGCAAAGAAGATACTTGAGTTGGCGAGCCCAATTCTTAGAGTAAACTGTGCCTGCAGGAATATGACTCGTGGAATAAAAGATCCATGTTGTATTGCTTTTGGAGCACTCGCTGAAACGGTTCCTAAACTACCTAGATACATTCCAGATAAAGGCGCAGAACCGATGCATGTCGATGAAGCCCAAGAATTCATTGAAGAAATGAATACTGCTGGAAGAATCCAGACTGTGTGGTTTGGTCCGATGCCATATATTGCTGCCCTCTGTAGTTGTGAGAGACCTGAATGTGCCGCAGCAACAATTCGCATGGAATACGGATTGAATTCTCTCTATAAGGGAGAGTACATTTCCAAAGTAGATTTCTCAAAATGTACTGGTTGTAAGATTTGCGCTTCAAGATGTGACTTTGGGGCATTGAGTTTCAATGATGGGATGAATGTTCCATTCATCAATGCGTGGCAATGTTTTGGATGCAGTCTCTGCTCCACTGCCTGTCCAGAGAATGCAATTGAAATGGTTGACAGAAATGAAAATCCCCTTCTGAAGGATGTATGGTAAATGAAGACCTCAATCATTGTTGATTATAACAAGTGCACTGACCCACTATCATGCAAGAAATGTATGCAAATTTGTCCAGGCGCTTTATTCATTTGCTACTCACCAGATACGAAAGTAATGACCCCACAGAGTGGCGAGTTGATGTTGCATTCACCGACCTATGTACACGTTGCAATGACTGTGTTGATGTATGCCCACTCGATGCTATTACTATCAAATAGAATCCATACACTCAAGAGAGAATATAATGAATAAAATATAGAATAACGATGGTTAGATGTTTCGTAACTGGTGGAACGGGTTTCGTTGGATCATATATTGTACGATTACTGACTGAAAAGAAACATGAGGTTAAAGTACTTGTCAGAGAGAGTTCCAACTTTAACCTAATTGATGGGTTATCTTTTGAGAAAGTAATTGGCAACGTGACAAATATTGAGAGCCTTGAGAAGGGAATAACTGATGACACTGAATGGTTGTTTCACAATGCCGCAATCATGGCAGACTGGGGAGGAAAGGAGCATTTTTTCAAAGTAAATGTAGAAGGAACAAGAAACATTCTCGAAGTCATGAGAAAGAAAGACATTCCAAGTCTCATTTACACTTCTTCTACAGCAGTGTACGGATTTCCAAACTTGAGTAAACCTATGAATGAGGAAACACCTTGGAAACCCATGAACAATTACCAGAAGTCAAAAGCTGAAGCTGAAACACTGGTCCGTCAATACATATCAGATTACGGTATCAAGGCTACAATAGTTAGAGCACCATCAGTTTTTGGAAAAGGAGACATGTTTACTGGACCACAATTAATTGAGTACATCAAGAAAGGAAGAATGGTGACTTTTGGTGGAGGTATGAATCCGCAAAGTTACTCTCATGGTGAAGACTTTGCTCAACTTCTCATATTGTGTGCTGAGAAATTCGACATTGCTTCAGGGAATGCTTACAATGTGGCTTCTTTTGACTGTATCTACAAAGAGTTTCTTGAAGCATTAGCAGATGAATTAGGTGCTGAAAAGAAATTTTGGAATTTGCCGTACTCTATGTCAATAGCAATCGGATCATTCCTAGGTGACCTATACAAAGCATTCAACAGAAAAAACGCACCCCTCTTGACAGCATTCCGTGTGAAGTTATTTGGTTCAAAATACCTTATCGATGTTTCAAAAGCTGAACAAGAACTTGGTTTCACACCAAAATGGGATTTGCAATCAACTGTCAAAGATGTGGTCGAATGGGGTGGAACCGTAAAGGCAAGGTAGGCTGTTTGATATTACTTTCAGGATAGTCGATCAACTAATTCGCAAAGGTCAATGATTTCCATGGAATCATTATTTGCATCTGCTAACCCTCGTTTACAGAATGGGCATGTTGAAACAAGTGTTGATGCTTCAGTTTCTACGGCATGCTCAATTCGTGTCTTTGCGGTTTCTAAACTCCACTCGGGATAAGCCGCCTTACACCCGCCTCCTGCACCACAGCACCAAGCACTTTCTCTGATTTCGTCCATCTCAACAAAATCAACTGGAAGAAAATTCAGCACATCTCTTGGTGCTTCGTATTCACCCATATGTCTGGCAAGATGGCAAGGGTCATGATATGTTACTTGGAGCGGCTCAGAGGATTTCTTGAGTATCAACTTTCCTTCATTGATGAGTTCTCGTATGAATTGTGAGATGTGAACTACTTCAACATCCAATTCAAGACCAAGTCTATTGTAGTCTTTTATCAAAGTGCGGTAACAACCCGAACATGACGTTATGACTATCTTTGCCCCTGTATGCTGAATTTCTGTTCTATTGTGCTCTGCTAATTCTGTCACTTCATCGACTTGACCAGTTCTCAATAGCGGAGAGCCACAACAGTGTTCATCGACAATGGTGAAATCGACTCCTGCTTTTTGAAGGATTGAGATTGTTGAATCACGAATTTCGTTCTCGCGATAATTAGATGTGCATCCAATGAAATAAACTATTGATGCCATATTTGGCAAACTATGTTCTTGTACGAGAGATCTAGCATGATGTTCAGCACCATACGGATTGTGGTTTGATTCAATCCGTTCTGCAAACTTTTGGTGTGCAGGGAGTGCACCTATCTTCTTGACAGCAAGATGTCTTAGCTCTTCAATCATATCGACAATGTGTTCCCGATGTGGTGCTAAACATTGAACTTCACAATTACCGCAAGTTGTACAAGAAAAGATAGGATCAATCAACGAAGGGTCCCAATCTAACTCACCTTTCTGAATTCCGTGTGCAATCCAAAGCCTTCCAGATGCAAAGTAGCTTTCAAAATTGAAGTACTCACCTGAAGGACATGAAGGTGCATTGCCCTTGAAGACATATTTACAATTGCCACATCGAATACAACTGTAGAGCCACTCTTCCATGGGTGAGATCTCTGTCAAAGGTCCAACCTCCCAGGGTTCATGATGTTGTTTGGATCCAACAGTTTCTTGATCTTTCTAGCAAGTTCGAAAAAGGCAGGGTCAGCAAGCTTCTGAACCTTCTTGGCAGACCATATAGGAGTCTTGTAGGGTAGTGCTCCCAAGCTAAGTGCAAAATCTAAGAGCTCCTCACAGCACTTCCGTACTCTATCTATTGTTTCTTCATCCTTTGGAAATCTAAAGATGAATTTGAACTCGGCAATGTGAAGTATATTCAATGGTTTCAAAAATGCCATTAATTCAAAACCATACTTCTCTACAATTTTACGACCACCATCAAGAGCAGTGCCCCAATGTTTTGGATGAATGTATGTACCCACCCAGGTGAGACCATCATGTTCTGCAAGAACCTTGAATGCGTCAGATGGAAAATCAATCCACTCGTTTGCTTGGTCGCCCATTAGTTTCACCACGGTTGACCAGGTAATCAGAACTGTGCGAGGATCATCCTCCTTTGCATTATCAACTAACTCCTGCAACTGACGAAACTTTTCGTTTAGTTCAATCTCCGAATTCGCAGTATATCCTATTACGGTACCATAATCAGGTTCGCCATCAAAGTGTTTCACAGGGTATGGCACTTTCAGCAGCATCTTAATGATAGATAGTGACTGACTATCAATGTCTTCGGAAATTCCTGACCGTGCAATTTTTTTTATTAGATGGGTTGTCGCGTGTTCTCCAAAGGTGAAGAGAGCAGCGAATCCCTCGAATTTCTTCTTTGGCCAGAGTTTCAACGCGATTTTAGTAACGATTCCAGTCATCCCTTGCCAACCAGAAAAGAGACCTACAAGGTCAGGGAGCGGGTATCGTGCGAACCAATTCCCATCACCCATTATACTCGTCCCAACTTTAACAACTTCACCAGTTGGTAGGACAGCTTCAAGGCCATTGATGAAATCAGTCATTGAACCATGTGTTGTGGACAAATCACAAAGCCCCTGAACTAGAGCATTAGCAAGAACTGAAGTGTAGGGTGGAGCCAGCGGATATGTATAACGGAGAGTAGGATGGTGCTTATCGAGATGACGTTTGACATGACCGAATGTTACTCCAGGTTCGATGACCATGTACATTGCTTCTTCATCGACTTCTAGAATTTTGTCCATTCGTTTTAGATCTACAATTACTGCTCCCTCTACCTGAGGTATCGTGAGACCTCCAACATTTTGACCAGTCACAAAAGGAACAAGTGGAGTCAAGGTCTCATTCGCAAGCTCGATTATCTTCTTAACTTCTTCAACAGTGGATGGCATGACAATCAGGAGGGGTTTCCTTGGGGGATTCTCAGTCATATCAAAAGAGTAAATGTAACGTTCACCTAGCCCATCTGAAACATACTTGGTTCCTACAATATTCTCGAATCGCTGCTTTATGTCCATTAGCTCACCCCTTTAGAATAGAATTCATGAAACCATAGAATCGGTAGAGTGCGATTAGATGTCTGAATCCCTTTACCTTGATTTTTCCTCTCAGTATTGCACGAATCATTGTTGTCTTTCTTTCTACTAACTTCAGGATTGTATCAAATTTCAATTTGAAGACAAGTGTGGGATCACTAACTAAGCCAGCTTCGATACTGATGATTTCGTCAAAAATGATAGATACTGGATAATAATCAGTCTCAAGAACCACTGACATATTCCAATTTGCCATTTTATCCCGCATTGATGAATTCTCAAGCTGTAGATTAATGAGCTTTGCAAGAATATTACCAATGAAATCAGTTGGTTCTTTCATCATTGAAACCTGACTCGCATCTAATTTGATAACAAACAACCTCTTGAAGCTGCCCTTTCATATACTATTTGAGATATTTGTGAGGGAGATTAATCCCCCACATCAACATCAAAATATTTACTGAACTAGTTTATGAAGTACAGCCTGCAAATCACGAATATCTTCCATATTATTTGGATCCACTAGTATACTACCTGTGAGCATTCGTTCCTCTCCAGGAAGTATCCATGATTGACTATCAACTGCTCCGAGTAGAAGAGTTTCACCAAGATTAGCAGATATGATTCTTGAAGTGTCACCTGCCATCATGAAGCTAAAACCAGATGTGCTATCTTGTTTAATACCCGGCTTAATCCAGACCATGTTTCGTGACGGTGTAACTGCTACAGGCGCCATACCCTTTCGGACTTTCTTAGTTTCACCAGTCCATTCTGAAATGATTCTAAATCCTGCAAGGTGTTCATCTATCTTGGGATCAACAAAGAGTGATGGTAGGAACCTTATTGGTGCTGTTGTTTTGTTTGATATCACCCATTGCATTAGAACAATAGGACTACCAGGAGTGGTTAGATATCTGAGTTTGAAATGCATACCCCTCGAAAGCTTCTGTACTTTACCTATCCAGTTAATCTCAACTCCTTTCCATGAGCCTTTCTCATATATGGATGAAGTCATTGCTTCTTTGTTTGTATGTGCATTCATAAGATACTCACCCATTTCTTCATCGAAAATTATGGGTTGAATTCCACCGTGATAATTATCTAAGAAACCACCGGGCTTAGGAGCTGGATTCGGAAAAGCACTGGTCATGAACTCTACTCCATTCTGATTTCGAAGTGAAATCAGACAACCTCCAAAGTCTGGAGAAACTGTGAAATCGATTAGACCGTTATTGACTCGAACTACCTTCGAACCTTGGTCTTTTTCTTCTGTTATTTCTACAGTGTTCTTTGATGTTCCAAGCTGAATCAAAAGAAACTTCTTGCTGACATCCCAATCTGTTTCAAAGTTTACAATACCTCTATGGATACTGAATCTATCTGGAATTTGTTTACTTGGATGTAATTTCAAGGATAATGAAATATCTTGCATCATCTGAATTTCGCATGAAGCAACTTCTCCGTCTTTGAGATCTTTAACTTCTGTTTCTCCAAGATCAATACGTGCAGCCCACCCAGCAGGAGCCAGAGCACTCAGATGACCCATAAAGGGTGCTAGTGTGGTTTTGGTTAGAGATACTATCGCTTCAGCTTCAGAGATATTTGGAAGTACAATTGGGTCAATATCGAGATTTATTAGATTACGGATATTCTGTTCTTTGGATGCCTCTATTCTGTCCTCAAATCGTCGTCCAATGTGAACCTTCCACAGTCTCTGGATGTCTGTCCAATCCTGAGCTCCATGTACTAACCATAACTGAGATAATCTTCTCGTTTCGCCTGAATCTAGTGTCACTAATGGAAAAGTGATCTCACTCATCTGACCCATTCCAAGCTTATATTCCTCAGCTAAACTCATATCAAATAATTGACCCACAAATTTTGAGTTCTGTTCCATTGCAACCCATCCTTCATTGAAGTCAGAGGGGTTTCCTGAAATTGCGGGATGACTGAAATAGAAGTTTCCAAGATTTTCTTTTACAATATCACCAGCATATGGAATATAGATACTTCCACGTGAAAAAGAAATTCCTCCGCCTCTACCATTTAGTCGAAGCTGAAAGGTTTCACTCTCACTACTTGTATTGGTGACCCACACTTCATGTAAAATTATTTTAGAATTGTGCCTAAAGATTGCACGATCTTCAATTGCTAGAGGTCGATCAGGATGATTAGCCTTCATTGCAACAACAGTTTCAGTTTCAGTTGATTGAATTACTGGATCTCGTTCTGCATAACGGAAGGGATCGATTCCAAAAGGAGGACCAATCGATGAGCGAACATTGAAACTAACAGAGTCAGTACCATATTGATCAGTTGTCCGGAGAATTGCACCTTCCTCTGAAAATGTCGCATTATAATCTGAGGATGCAATGACAATGCGTCTTTGTCTATCATCATGACCAACGGCAATTCCTTTCTTGCCTAAGCAGAATATTGGAACTCGATATTCACGGGTCAAAATAGTTTTACCGGATTTAGGCGTAATTTCAAAACGCACCCAAAGGTCATGAGCTCCCTCTTCAAGGTCTTCTGACGAAGAGATATTGAGAATTGTTCCGGCTAGCCCTTCAGCATCAATAGATACCGCATCATTAACATTCTCTATTTTCAATGGTACATCAATATCGCGGAAGAGAATTTTAGCCTTAACGGAATTAGGGATATTGCTAATTATCGTCAAAGGTATTGATGCAGTTCCACCTGCAACTATTCGACACTCGCCCCAACGAGTGCGTACTTCAGCAGCTGGTTTGACCTTAAGCCCGGTATGCAACTCAGTATCTTGACCATCAATGTTGATCTTAGTAATAATATTGGATGCTTTTACATTATCACGAAATAGTTCAGAGCTGGAATCTAGATGGAATGGAACCTCCCAGATGAGGGTTTCTCCAGATTCTACTTTCGTGGCCTTTGAACTGTCTTCATCGAAAATAAGTCCATTAAATCCTGTTAGAGCAACCGAAGCATCAATCTCAGTTTCAGTTCCATTTTCTAGTTCAAATCGATATGTGTAAGGTAGTCCACAGAGAACTTGATGTGAATCAACACTAGCATCAACTCGAATCTTAACATCATCAATTACTCTTTCAATAGCTGTGATACCACGTCCTAAGCGATCTATAATGACAGACAACGTATTTTCAGCATGCTTGAATTCATAGGGAAAGACGGCCATCCCTTTTCTCTCATTATTGTCAGGTGCTTGAACTGGCTCGCGAACATGAGCATCGTACCAGTCACCATTGCCGCTAAGTGGTATAAAGAACGGTGAACAGAGGGGATGTTTCAGAATCCCTGGAATGTAATCCTCCATGTGTACACCACTTGTTTCAGGATTCCACATCATTCCTATTTTCTTGTAAAGAGGTACTGCTTTCATGTTACCTGCCCAAGTATCGAGGTCAACTCGAAAATACCCCTTTTCCAATGCTCTCTGTATGGACTCTAAGAGTAAACGTTTTCCAACTTTCTTTCCTAGAGCTTCAGGAGATACACCCAATGTACCAACATACGCCGCTTCTTTATCTCTCCAATGAGCATAGAGTGTGCATGAACCAACAGGTTTCTTGTCATTCTGATCTATAGCAATCAGAATAGCCAAAGCATTTGATTTTCCAAATTGCTTCATAACACGCTCAGCTGTGTAAGGTACTCCCTGTGTGAATCCACCAGGCCAGAGATCATCCCAAGTGTTCCACATTTGGGCGACGTCCTCAGCCATAGACTCATCATAATCATGAATAATAATATCAACTTCATCTGACATTTGTACAACATTCCATTCGATTGTTGGGTGATTCAATGAACCCATTATTAGCTCATTTATTCCCGCATGCTAACATTAACTGGTCAGAAGTAATGATGATTCTGGACACTTGTGACCAATTAACTGGGCACTATGCATGAGAATTCCGTAAGATTACTGAAAGTGAAAAAACATGTTTATATCTTCATTTGACAACATAGGCGTTTAGTATTTCGTCTGTGCAGGTCTGCACCAGAGGTGAATGTACTATGTCAAAGAAAACAAAAAGAAGTACGCCAAAGAAATCTAAGAAATCAAAAGGAATACCATCAACGGCTTGGATGGTGGTAGTGATTTTGATTGTAGCAAATGCAGCTACATTGTATTATTACAATATCCTTGATGAATCTGTTCCAATGTCTGAAGTTCCAATGGGTATCGCAGATGTTGCCGGAGCAAGTGAAGATTACATTGGAAAGATTGTAACCCTAATCGGATATCTTGTCAATGCAGGCGGGAATTACTTGCTTGTTTCAAATCCACTTCATTACTTTAACAACTCACTTAACGTTGGAAACTCTGTGGTCTTAGGTGTAACAATACCTCAATCAATGTCACAAAGTATAGGGAAACAAATTGCAGTAACAGGAGTTCTTGAAGTTGATGACCCGAGTGATGACACATTGGGAATGTTTGTAGACTCGTTTTTTGATATCGAATCAGAAATATCATTTCCAGGAATCTATGTTGACACGCAATTAAATCCCTACGCAGAATTTGCAAATATAGATCCCTTCTTCTTAGATCCAACTGCTGAAAAATATGCAGTCTTGTATTCAGGTGGAATTAAACCCGGAAAGGATTACTATCGTTATTGGAACGATATTATTTACATGTATTTCATCTTACAAATGCATGGATATGATGCGTCCAATATCTATGTAGTTTACAAGGATGGGGTTGGAGAAGATACCTACACCCCTGTTCACTATCCTGCAACACATGATTCGATGGACACTGTTTTTGGATTATTGAGTGCAGAGATGGGTAGGGCTGACAGTCTTTTCTTCTATACCACTAATCACGGTGGCGGTGGCGGAATCAGCGTTTGGAATCCGATGGATGACTCAGGCGCTCTAACTCACGCAGAGGTGTCTGATTGGCTTGATTCAATTACATGCCTCAACATGATCATTGTCATGGAGCAGTGTGTGTCTGGCAAGTTCATCACCCATCTAGCTGCGAACAATCGAGTAATCATGACGGCATGCAAGGATGATGAAAACTCGTATAGCGCGGACACAGAAGGTAACTGGGACGAGTTCGTTTATCATTTCATGTGTGCCGTTTCAAGCATAGCATGGAATGGAGACGATGTAACTGTAAATGCTGATTTCAATAGCAATGGATATGTTTCGATGAGAGAGGCTTTCATTTGGGCTGCTGCGATGGACAGTCGTCCTGAAACGCCTTGGTATTGTGACGATGATAGTGGAATAGGTCTCAATGTTCTCCAAGTTGCTTTTGGATCAGGACCTTGGCCTGGAGAAGACGCGTATTTACGAATACCACCGTTGTCGTAATCAAAGAATAAACAGTAGAGTGTTTCAATTCACTCTACTTCCACTCTTTTTTTCCACTCATTTTATCCTTTCACGAGAGATGAGTTGATCACCATCTTCCTCATTATTCTCATACCTAGAGAATACGAAAAGAAGGTCAGACAAGCGGTTGATGTACCTAATCAATTCTTCATTCACAGGGTAGGAGTTTGCAAATTGCACAATTCTTCTCTCAGCTCTTCTGCAGACAGTTCTGCACACATGAAGGAAAGCAGAGGCTTTTGTTCCTCCGGGAATTACAAAGTTTGTGAGAAGCGGAAGCTCTTCAGATAATTCATCTGCAATCCTCTCAAGGAATTTAACATCATCAGAAGTAACAGTTTCTAAACTTCTAAGGGGACTATCTTGTTCTAAGGAATCAAAATTCGTAGCCAGCTCTGCATTAATGATAAACAACTTTTGCTGAATATTGTGGATGTATTCAGCAATCTTCTCTGATGAATGAACCTTGGCAACTCCAAGGAACGTACCCAGTTCATCGACAGTCCCATAAGCTTCCACTCGGGGGTCAGCTTTATCTATTCGCTCTCCTGATAAGAGGCCTGTTTTTCCCTTATCACCAGCTCTGGTGTAGATTCTTTTAGACACACAACCACCGATTGAAAACTCACACTTTCTAATGATTAGCCTTTGCATTAGTGAAATCAGAAATGTTAATCTCATCGTTTTGAAACAATTAGGTCAATGGAGATTGAGAAGCATCACTCAGCTTGTGCATTGAATTGTCCGGACCTTTGTGCCTATGTAGTCCATGTTGAGAATGGAAAGATAACAAGACTCGAAGGGGACCCTAACCATCCCTATACTGAAGGAAGATGCTGTCCTAAAGGGTATGCGCATGTCTTGAGAATGTATTCTGACGATAGACTTCTCTATCCCCAAAGAAAACAACCAGATGGAACTTTCAAAAGAATATCATGGGATGCCGCTCTTGACGAAATTTCCGATAAGATGAGAATTGCAAAGAATGACTACGGACCTGAGAGTGTGGGCATCTACTCAGGATCGGGTAACGATGGAATGGCTCCTAGGTATGCATCTCGATTTTCAAATGCCTTTGGTTGCAGAATGATTCCAGGTATCGCAGAGATCTGCTATGAAGGGGCATATGAAGGTGCACGATTCAATGTTGGAAAGTTTCCCCCTCATGAACTGAGTGACTGGAAAAATTCTCGATGTATCGTCATCTGGGGTACTAACAAACATGAATCTAGTATTCATTGCAAGAAGGTCATTCAGGATGCAATCGACAATGGAGCGAAGTTAATTGTCATAGACCCAAGACAAACACCCTATGCAATGGTAGCCGATATCTACACCACAATTCGACCAGGGACAGACGGAGCGCTAGCACTGGGCATTGCGAATGAAATCATCACCAAGGGTCTCTATGACAAGGAATTCGTTGAGAAACACGTTGTCGGATTCAAGGAGTACACACAGAGGGTCTCTGAATACGATAGAAAGAGAGTGAGCGAGATCACATGGGTTTTAGAAGATAATATTAGAAGAATAGCAAAGACCTTCGCAATTCATGGACCTGCATTGATAACCACAGCCCCTGCAGGAATGAATCATTACACAAATGGTACATGGGCCGCAAGAGCAGTTCATAGCCTACTAGCCTTATGTGGATACTTGGGAGTTTCTGGTGGCGGATTCCAGTATCTCTCTTCTGACAATAGTCCATTCAATGGAAAAGCAGTGAACCTGAGAGACCTTCTAGATGAATCCATAGAACCAGTAGTACCCTCTGGAACATACATCCCGGACTTTGTTCTTAGGCATGAAGAAAGCCCACTAAAGGTCCTCGTTATTCAAGCCGCTAGCCCAGTAACTCAATGGCCAAACACAAAGAAGACAATTGAAGCATTCGAGAAAATACCGTTCAAAGTTTGCATCGACCTCGAACTTACAGATACTGCAAAGCTATGTGATATCGTACTCCCTGCAACCTTCATCTTTGAACATGACAATCTGATTCATGCAGAACTTCATCGGATAGTCCAATTCGCCCCTCAAATGGTCAAACCACGAGGAGAGGCACGGAGTGAGCTGGACATATGGAAGGGAATTGCTGAGAGATTAGGCTTTGAAGAGCATTTTCAGATTTCCGAAATTGATGCGATTGAATTAGCATTAGATAGTGACGATTGTAGACATATATCAATCGAGGAGCTTCGAAAACACCCCGAAGGAATTCGAACTAGTAGTCCAGGGATTCCTTTTGAGGATCTCAAATTCAATACACCATCTGGCAAGATTGAGCTATACTCTCCAGAACTAGAAAAACTGGGATTTGATCCACTACCATTCCATGAGGAACCTGAGGAGAGTTTAGTATCTAAACCCTTGCTGTATGAAAAATACCCACTAACAATGATTTCGGGAAGATTGAGAACACGACTTCACTCTCAGTATACTACAGTCGAAGTAGGTGCAACAGTGAAGAGCTTCGCTCATTGTACTTCTTGCAAGAAATGTATCGAAGACTGTCCTGATGAAGCTATATCACTTGTTCAACCAAGTCCTCACCTCATTCAGAAAGGTATAGATCACACCGATGAAACCTCTGCTAAACTTCGATTAGAGTTGGGGGAGCTGGTTGCAGGATTGGCAGTTGATTTGCCGAATGAAAAACTAAACATCCCTGCAGATATGACGGGTTTACTAATACCAATCTGGGATGCTGCTAAGTGCATTGGATGTCGAGAATGTCAGATTGATGTTTGTCCATACGATGTAGTTACAGATACAATTCAAATGCATGCCAAGATAATGGCTGGTGTTAATCGTACATTCCTTAGAATGAATCCAGAAACTGCTAGGAAATTAGATCTAGAGGACGGAGATAGAGTTACTGTTGAGTCAGTTAGAGGCTCCATTGAAAACATTCGACTTGAACTCACTGAGGATATTGACCCCAGAGTGGTTTGGTCTTCTGACGGTTGGTGGCAGGATGATGGAAACATCAATCAGCTGACTGATGACAGGCACACAGCCTTTGGTAGTACCCCGGGATTCAATTCTGTTCTTGTACGAGTTCGACCTTCTCAGAGTTAGAATGATAATTTCACCTCAGATACTCATTAATATTGAAGAATAGTAATCGTTCGTTAGTGTCTGGAGAGTAACTCAATGTCACTTCAAGAGAAGCTAGGTAGATGTGGTGTCTATTGTGGTCAGTGTAGAGCTTATCATCGAGAAGTTCCTGAAGCTGCATCTGCACTCAGAAAATGGATACTCGAAGAATTCTCGCATATGAAAGAAGAAAAGGAAGCTTTTGACTATGAAAACTTCATCAAAGCACTGGACTATTTCGCCACTCTGGAGCGATGTGATTGTCGAGGGCAGAATGTTGTTTGGTGTGATGTTAAGAAATGCTCTAAGATTAAACAGGATGAGATAGATAACTGCTTGATTTGTGTTGAGTTTGATGAGTGCGAGTACACTAGTTATGTACGGAATCGTTACTCCTATCTATTTGACCATAGGAAAATAATTCAAGAAAAAGGTCTTGATGCATTTCTCCAAGAACAAGAACAAAAAGCGAAAGATGGAGTGAGATTGTCAGATATTCGAGATTATTGACTGAATCTCACAGGGATATACTTTGCAATGCTCAACTTTGAATTTAGTGTGTTTGTTCAAGGAATAGGTTTCTAGAAAGTAGGTTTGTATTCTGGAGGGGGCCAAATCCCAAGTGCTTGCCTAGTAGCAACAATTTCACCGATGTGGAAGGCATTATGTTGAACAAAGACCATGAGTGCTGCAAAAGCGGGAACCTTTGGCCACGCAGGCAAATCATCTATCGATTCAATATTCTTAGTAAAGCCATCAGCCTCGTTCAATCCATTCTCAAATTTCTCAACCAAAACAACCCAGTCTTCATCTTGCTTCAGTTCTTTGTCAGTAGACCAACTCTTCTCATTATTCTTAGGCCAATCAACAGATTCCTTTCTAAGTGCGCCAAGCATCAAATCCTGCCAGAAGACAATATGAGATAGAATATGCCAACAAGAGTGTTCTCCATTAGGAGGAACCATTCGAGCTGTATCCGCCGTGAGTCCATCTAATGCCTTCAGAGGGTCCATATGAGTAAATTTACCTCTTAGGCCATTTTTTATTGATTTCTCTAGTCTCTCGATCATATCAGGAGCATATACTTAGTTGCTGATGAATTTAATCATTGTACTTGACGGTATCGGGAATTGACGAATTTTCAACGGACTCTTCAGACTCCTTATTTTCCTGTTTTCAGCCCTTTTCTGGAATAAGAATAAGTATACCATCTACTGATTGAAGTGGCTTATCACTAACATCATTCCCACGTTCGTCTTTGATGTACCATTTGGATTTTCGACTCACACTCTTAAAATACCAATTCTCTCTGCAGGCTTGAGCAAACGTGTCTTCTCTACCACCAGTAATAATGAACTCTTGCCCATCGTGCCCATCTTTGATAACTCTCGTACAGGTAGAGGGATCCTGAGCTTTGTATCTACTACTCCCACCTTTTGCTTTCACATAGGATTTCTTCGCGGCAATTCCAGCATGTGTGTGGCCCTCGGGTTTTTGTTCTGGCATCTTTCTCTCTTTACTATCATGTTTTCCCATCAAATATCCTCAAATATTCTTCATTCGAAACAATATAATCTTTAGGAATGTTGGAGAACTTTTCTCAATACACAAATGATAACCCGATAACAAACAGATTGATGTACTTACTGCAAGAAACCAACAGTGACCATATTTGGTACATCACTGAAATTAATCATAGTACGTGACACTATCATGAATTGAATAAAACGATTCATCAGAATCCTTCTTTTTCTTCTCTGTACCGTATTCAGGGAATAGAGTGCAAATACCATCAAACGAAAAAAGAGACATATCTGTAACGTCATTCCCTCGCGAATCTTTGATGTACCAACCAGATGTCCTACTTACACTTTCAAATTGCCAATGGTTCTTACAAGCTTGACCGAAAGTAGTTTCCTTATCACCTGATACAATGAACTCCATTCCATCAATTCCATCTTTAATTACTCTCTTGCAAATAGATGGATCTCGCTCTCTGCTCCTACTGTTACTACCCTGAACTATTCCATCCTTTATCAGAGAAACAACAGTCACAAGAATTACGCCTACTATGATAATTATGAAGAGTATCGTGAAGAGCGTCGGGTATGGTATTCCAATGTCAGGAAAAACGAAATCCTCCATGAGATTCATAATATAACCTGAAGCCACAAAAAGAAGTAACATTAACACTATTAGACAGATTGCCCCTTCAGTCCCCATACTTCCACCAGTGTTACGTGCTTTTTTTATAAAGGGGATTGGTGTACCAGGAAGTTTTCGTATACTCATAGAATGACCTCATGTTATTATCGGCTGAAAGAATATAATATTTGACAATATCAAAATGTTTGAGTAATTTATACATAAGGTAGTTTCAATCATAGTACTCAACGCTGTCATGAAGCGACGAATACTTGGAATCCTCATCAGATGCTTTCTTTTGTTTTTCCGACCCGTATTCTGGTATTAGAATGCAAATACTATCTATTGTATCTAGAGAAATATCTGTTACATCATTCCCCCGTTCATCTTTGATAAACCAACCAGAATTTCTACTTACACTATCAAACTGCCAATGGTCTTTACAAGCTTGACCGATTGTAGTTTCGCTATCACCAGATACAATGAATTCGGCCCCATCAAATCCATCTTTGATGACTCTCTTGAAAATTAAAGACGCAGATTCCTTGTTACGACTACGGCCTTGACGAACTTCACGACCGAAACGACTTTTAAAATCAGCACCTCTCTTCATTAGTTTCATTAGTAAGTATCCTCATGTTTACTTCACATAAAGCGATATAATCTTTCACAATAACAAGGGGATTCTAAATTAAGCAAACAGAAAAGATATTGCAAAGAGATAGATTGTACTCACTATGAGATGGAGTATTCCAAGTGGAAATGCAATCTTGGTGAAATTTATGAAACTGATGGGTTTGCCTTCGTCAGCAGCTAGACCAACAGCAATCATATTTGGTGCGTCCCCAAATGGAATGATGTAGCCGCCTATATTGGTTCCAACTATCAATGATAATGGCACGACCGCATTGATTGCACCAAGTTCTAGTCCGAGTGGTGCGAGGAGCGCAGCCACAGGTATATTGTCTATGATAGAGAGGACCAAACCAGGAATCCAAATCATGAGTGCAATTGCTAAGAAAACATTTTGTCCGATGAGAGCAACCATCCCATTAACAAATTCCGAGATGACATTAGCACTCTCTAATCCAGCAATGATTCCAAAAAGACCCACAAGGAAAAAGATAGTATCCCATGAGAGGTGACGAAGTAGGTCTTTGGCTCGTTCATGCGAGAAGACTAACATACCTGATGCAACCAACATAGCAATCAAACTTGCTTCGACCCTAACTGCACCAATCGTGAATCCAAGAATAAGAACTGTCATTGCGATAAGTGACAGATAGAAGTCGTGTCTTGATTTTATCATCACACTTGGTTTGATCATGAAGAGTACATTCCAGTCTGCCCCCTCATCTGATACGAGTTCATCCCCAAATTTCCTGAGTAATAATGGAACAGTAATTGCAAACAAAATGAGTGCCAGAGGCATGAGTACTACGAACATAAAACCTACTTCGATACCCGCTGATACAACGATAACGAGATTGGGTACAGAACCCACCATTGATGGAATTGAGGCGAAGTTAGCAACTATGACTTCAGAAATCAAGACAGGTCTGAAATCCATATCAAGGCTCTTGCAAACCTCTACTGTAAAAACGCCCATGACTAACATTGTTGGGAGTGGATCTAAGAATAGTGAGATTGCGAATACGAACCCCATGAATGTAACAAATATCATCCTTGGATTTCCACGAGTCCTGTGAATCAATACTAATGCAATGTACTGAAACATGCCTGAGGATGCAGCAACTGCTACGACAATGAGCATAGCTGTAACGAACAATATGGTATCCCAGGGCATGAGTAGAACGAAATCGCCAAATGTGAGACCATTGTAAAGATACAGAACACCGCCAACAAGGGACATTGCAAACAGGGCTGTCGCTGTTTCATTCACCCTTTCCGATACAATCACAAGCAGGGTTACAATGAGAATAATGAGGACAATTGCACCAGCGACGTCCATCTTGATTCTCTTATTGCATGCCCTACTATTAAACTACTCGTGATATGCATTGCTTCCTATGTAGGAAATTCAAGTTAATGATATATCATAGAGAAATCTATAACTCGGTCTTATCAATACTCGAATCAACAGAATATAGTTGATGTACAATGGCAAACGAATCTAGTGGAAAGAAATGCACATTCATAATAGTTGGAATAATTGTCATGATCGGGGGTTTCTTTGGCGGATTTATGCAGTTTTTCTGGATGGATAACCTTGACATTGGTATGATTCTCTTCTATGTATTGGTCATTCCTATGATCAGCTTTCTTGTCGGTGCTGGTATCATAATATACGGAATGAAGGATTCCATGAAGGCAAGCAGACTAGGACTATTTGGTTCGATATCCACTCGTCGTGCTGAATCAAAAGAACGAACATATATTCACGAGCCTCCACGTTTCTGTAATGACTGTGGAGCGAGTCTAAGTGCGGAGTCCATCGAATGGGTCGGACCATTGTCTGTGAAGTGCCCATACTGTGGCGCAACACATGCCACTGAGAAACGCGAAGTTTAGAACAATATTGTGAGTTCCTTGCTTCATGGGAATAGAATTTCGGAACTTAATTTTGAAACAATGTTGAAAGCGTAGGTAGTAACCTATATCATTCAGTAGTAGGTTTGCTAAACTTGAGGAAGATGCAATGGATCCACGAGTAGAAGAACATGCGAAGATTATCACTGAGTGGAGCACAGGCGTCAAACCAGGGGACATGGTGGTTATCAATTCAAGCCCAGAGGGTCATGAGCTCGTAGTAGCGCTGCACAAGACTATTGCAAAAGCAGGTGGAAGAGTAGTCACTCTGATGATGAGTGAAGAAGCAGCAAGAGCATACTATGATGGAGCGTCTGACGAAACACTTCAAATTGTACCTGAGCACCTCAAGGCTCTAACTAAGTCCTGCGATGTTTTCATTGCAATACGTTCTCCAGTCAATACTAAGGCTCTAGCGAATGTAGGTCCTAAACGCATTATGATCAACTCAAAGACACAGCAAGAGATTCAGGGTATTCGTTTAGGTAAACGCTGGTCCCTTACTGTTCATCCCTGTCAAACTCTTGCTCAGCAGGCAAATATGGGCCTAGAAGAGTATCGTGACTTTGTTTACGGAGCCACTCTAATTGATTGGGCTGAAGAGAGTAAGATGTTGTATGTCATGAAGGAACATCTAGAGAGTCACAAAGACATCAGATTCGTAGGGCCAGAAACTGACCTCCATGCCTCGACATAAGGAAGAATCTGGATTGCAAGCGATGGAAAGCAAAACATGCCATCAGGTGAGGTCTTTACTGCGCCAGTTGAAGACACCGTTGAAGGAAAAATCTACTTTGACATTCCCTTCTTACAACATGGCAAAGTGATAGAGGGTGTACGACTCACTTTCGAGAAGGGTGAGGTTGTAGATTTCTCAGCAGAGAAGGAAGAAGCGACCCTCAAGCAAATCATTGAGATTGATGAAGGCTCACGTCGCTTGGGTGAAATGGCAATCGGGACCAATCGAGGTATCAAGCAGTACACGCTCAATATGCTATTTGACGAGAAAATAGGGGATACAATTCACTGTGCTTTAGGTAGAGCTTACAAGGAGAACAATGGAACCAATGAATCCGCAGTGCATGTTGATATGATCAAATCCATGAAGGAAGGCGAGATTTTTGCTGGCGATGAATTAATTTATAGCAAAGGTAAGTACTTCTACGAGATGTAGTAGCAACCGTAGGAGAGATTCAATTTGGACCCGAGAACAGAAGAGCATGCTAAGATACTCGTTGAATGGAGTACCGAAGTGAAGAAGGGAGATATGGTTGGTATTCTAGCGACTCCTCAAGCATATGACCTTGTTCTAGCAACAACAAAGCAGGTTGCTAAAGCTGGAGGACGCCCATTCTCTGTCTTCTGGACAAATGAAATTGCGAGAGCATTCTACGATGGAGCAGATGATGAAACCATTCAACTGCTTCCCAAACATATTCTTGCACTGATCGAGAGCGTTGATGTAGTTATTGCAATTGGCGCACCAGAGAATACCAAAACGTTGGCAGGAGTCAGTCCTGAGAAACAGATGCTGAATGCAAAAGCAATGGAGCCCATAATGGGAGCCTATCTCAGTAAGAGATGGGTTGGGACAATACATCCTTGCAGTGGTCTTGCACAACAAGGAAACATGAGTCTGGATGAGTACCAAGATTTTGTGTATGACGCTATGCTCATTGACTGGAAAGAAGAGAGCAAGCTAGTATACAAGATTAAGGAGCGGCTTGAGAAACAGAGCAGTATAAGATTCATTGGACCAGAAACAGATCTTTATGCATCCACTGAAGGAAGGATTTGGATAGCAGGTGATGGGAAGAAGAATATGCCCTGCGGCGAAGTATTCACAGCACCTGTCGAAGATACTGTAGAGGGAAAGATCTACTTTGATGTGCCACTCCTGCAATATGGAAAGGTTGTACAAGATGTGCGACTGACCTTTGAGAAAGGAGAAGTTGTTGACTACTCAGCTGAAAAAGAAGAAGCTGTATTGAAACAAGTTATCGAAACAGATGAAGGTTCAAATAAACTTGGAGAAATGGCCATAGGTACTAATCGAGAGATCAAAAAATACACACTCAATATGTTATTCGATGAAAAACTTGGAGATACAATTCATTGTGCTTTGGGACGTGCTTATGCGGATGCCAATGGAACAAATATGAGCGCAATCCACGTTGATATTATCAAATCAATGAAGGAAGGAGAGATTCTTGCTGGAGATGATGTCATCTATAGCAAAGGCAAGTTCTTCTATGAGATGTAGGTTGAAACAACACATCTCTCTTCAGGATGTACCCATTAGGTGCAGACTCTTAGGGAAAAGAATTGACCACTTTTATCCAAGAAATCGTCTTCCTCAAACTTAGGTGGTTTAACTCCAGTGCATATTATCTGCAATCGTCTTATTTTCATCTGATTCTCGAGCTGAGCGAGGATAACGATGTAATAAACCGTACAGGACTACAGCCATAGCACTAATTAGAATGAAGGTGACGGGGTTTCTGATGAAATATACTCCGCATATTGACATATGAATCACAAGTAAAGCTAGAGAAAGAAAAACCGCGAATGTGTGAACCTTAAGAAAGAGCTTCTTCCTTTTGACTCGCCGCAAGGTAAGTCCGATTCCTGACAGAGCGACAAGGGCAGTTGATGGTACACTCAAATAGGCCGCAAACTGACCGAACGCATAAGGTGTTGCTGGAAGAGAAGTGATTCCTGAGATGAAATGAAACAGGGCACTGACATAGGAATTGATGCTGAGGAAATCCGAAAAGTTACGAACTTGACCATGAAGTATCATACTGTGAACAACTAATCCTAGTGGTGGCATGATTCCAAGGATGCAGCGTAGCGGGCGAATTCTCTTTGTCAGTCGCCGTTTTATCGTGGGAACGGAAAGATAGAGGCTGCAGTATAATGGCACAAATGCTAAGATACCGCTAGCCCTGGCTAGTACTGTCATCTGAAGTTGGTTGTCTTTAGTTTCCAGGTAGAACTCTGAGGTCAGACCGATTGGCATAATATTAATGGGTTTGAAATCAGCTACAGTTTCCACTACTTGAGATACCTCGTTCTCGTAGAAAGCTCCAATCACTACTGTCCCCAAACCATAAGCCGCACACTTCAGGTAGACATTCTGGGCTATCATACCCACTTCGAACATCATTACTTGATGACAGAAGGTTGGGTCAGACTGTTGGTCTATCCAAGCGGAGTCCACTGAGATGACAATGTCTAGTTGGGCATTTTCAATCCACTGCTGATCCAAACCAGCATTCTTGAGGGAGGGACGCAGATCGCCTGACGAAACCCTATCTAAAGAGCAGTCCTCCTGATTGAAACCATATAGCCCAGCTGTTAAGTTCTGAACTTCACCAGCCACCACACGAAGGTCTAGTTGAGAGTCAGACCCAATCAAGTGAGCTATTGATGTGCTCTGATTAAGTATGTCGAGAAGTACAGGGAAAGGAATGGATCCATTTAGATAATCTCGTATGGATTCTCGTTTTGCGATTGCCTGTTCTACTGTAATCTCATCTTCCTCTGCAAGGCTGAAACGCCCGTTCCATCGAATTATGGGTGATTGTCCATTACTTCCGAGAGGAAGAACTACCAAAGGATCCAGATTAGTATCCGTAATATTCTGGAAGTCGCTATGTGAGAAGTTGGTCACTACACGTGTGTGAAGGTTAAGAGAGGTTGTTTGCAAAAGGAAGTTCTGGATAGCATGTCCAGCCTCTAGATGCACATACTGGATTCCTCTGTTACCGTAGCGTGATGTGGTGCGAGTGTAATCGGCTAATATAACAAAGACAGTGCTTACGTTGGCGACTGCCTCTTGATCTTCACCGTCAAAGATTGGTAAGAAATCAGTTAGGTTGCAAGAGGATGATGCTACCTGAAGTTGATGACCTTGGGGAATATAGTAGTAGCAGCCTTCACTGAGTTTGGAAGATCCTTCATGAAGCAGGAGAATCTCTAATGGATAAGTAGCACCTGCTGATGGAACAGTACGGAAATCAGGACCATGTGTCAAACCTTGCATAGCCCAAACTAGTTGTGAGATTTGCTGAACATCAACTTCAGTATAGCGCAAATCACCAGACGATTTACACTGTTCCATTGCGCTCGTGAGAGGTATGCCTTCACTATAACCAGGATTTGGGAGCTGAGTACCACCAATTTCAGTTGGATAGAATGTAATTTGGACAATAGTCGTGGATGCTATCAAAATGAATCCAACAGAAAGCACAGCAAATGCTTTCCAATGTCCCTGCCAATTCACATCACTCAACATCCAGAGTACTAGTCAAACGAACGCATCCCACACGTATATGTCGCTCACGCTATTAAGAGATGGTATCGTACTGATTCCCTGTGTGTTTAGTATCTATACACATAGTGTATAGTATCTATACGCTAAACGAACCACGCAACTATGGTTCACCATGGTTAACCCAGTTATGACTTGATCTGGACCCAAAATAAATTATTATCCTTAGTAGGGCACATAAACTAGTGTTAACCCTTCATGATTGAATTCATCTTATCTAAAAATTCTGAAATGACCTGTTTATCCGGTTCTGATAAGGATTTGATGTATCGGAGGTATTTTCGTTCGAGAGATTTCCTACTCTTATTGAGAAGCGTCATCAATAAATCTCCCTTCTCTGTGAACTGAACATGTAATTCATTCTTTCTCTCTGGAAACATTTCTTTGCTGATGATTCCCTTTTTCTGTAACCGTGAAAGGGTCTGAGAGATCGCTCCTTTAGTGAGCCCCATCTTATCAGCAATCGCAGTTATGTTTGTGTCCTGAACGTGATACAGAAACATCAATAGTTGTATTTCAGATGGATGTATTTTCTGTCCTTCATGAGTGATGACTCTTTTCTTGTCTAAGGAGTTGATTATGGCGATACTATCAAGTATCTTGCCCACTAATTTTCTATCCTGAGACATAAGTGTTTAGTAACTTAACTCTACAAAAAGCTTGGCATGACCTATCTTGAATAATTCGTTGTATATTGTGATTAAAATTAATGAAGGTTTAAATTCATTAGGAACTGAAGCAAACTGAGGAAAGTAGACCGTGAGTGGAGATTCGAAAGCAGTAAATGCAGTTACTATATTTTGTGTTGGAGCATGGATAATCGGTGTATGGAGCATGGGTCTATTTGCATATAATATGGGAGCTCCGGTTATATTCCCATTATTTGCCTTTGGAATGGGTTGCATTCCAATTTTGTGTTTTGCATGTGCATATCGTTCAAAGAAACAAAAACAAGAATCACCAACGATCCGAAGATACCGTGCGGAACCAATTGTTTATACAGGGGATTACGCGCTTCACACAAAACCTAAGTCGAAAAAGCGAGAAACGGTCTATATGGTCCCTTCACATTGTCCATCATGAGGTGTATCAATAGACACTGAAGAAATTGATTGGGTTGGACCTCTGCAGGCAAAATGTTCGAATTGTGGAGCTGCTATCGATGCTGAAGAAAGAACCTTCTAGTTGAACTATGAATAGAAATGACTAAATCCGGTTCTGTTCCAGTGTACCGCGGAGACTTGAGCTTGTCAACAAGACAAAATGAACTTGATAAAATATTTGAAATTGTAAGCAGTACTTCCGATGTGTCAAAAGAAACTCGAAAACAATTTTGGAAAATAGTTCGTCAGATAAAACGAGAAACTGATCACGACATCTCCGAGGTCAAAAAAGTAACGGAAATACGAAACATGCTATTCGAAATGGATAGAGGGAGAACCTATTCGATTGGTCCGTTTGTGGCTGCAGAAACCATACTGGGAATACTAGCGTTTGTTTTGTATTTGTATGGATTGAATACTCCTGTTTCCTGGTTCAATTTTCTCTCATGGGGTTTTCCAGAGATCATTGCAGTGTTTCTTCGATTCCTCGGTATCTTTCTTATGATTGCATTTTTCTACCCATATGGTCGACTAATTGCAGGCAAAGTTTTTGGTATAAGACTTGAAGCGATATGGTTCAGTGAAAACAAAGAGCCTGGACTGAAAATAGATTATGAAACTTTTCTCCTCGCCAAACCTTCACAACGAAAATGGTTTTTCTTCTTTTCAGGATTATGGACCATGATTACAGGTGTTGGAACGGGTTTGATTGGATGGTTTATTGCAGGTGATATTCTCGGTTTCATCATCGGAGCTTTCTTTGTCGCTTTCTATGGGTTTGTCATTGGGACTGGAGTAACATACCCTAATCGTGGAGAGATGTCTCAATATAATCGGGAGAAGAAGATAGAGAGAGCTTGGAAAAAGAAATTGATATCACCTAGTTGATTTGATATTCAAAAAGAGAAAAACGCGGAGAACTAACCCTGCGATTAGAAAAATTATCAGTTACGCCGTTTCAAGAATCCAACTACTACTAGTAACACGAGCACTACACCTATCACAGCAAATGCTATCATTTCAATTAGAACTTCGTTTCCTGTAGTCGTGGTTGTATTTGGAATTGTTCCTGCAGAATCAACAATTGGGTATGAGTCTGAATTTGAACCATCTCCATCTATAGAGTATGAAAGATCAACGATGCCATCAATATTTTCATCTGGTGAAATCCAATCGCTATAGTGATTGTAGCTGATGATATTATCCTCACCATCATCCAAAACCTGGCTACTACCACCAATATTGTCAATGAATGAGTTTTCAGAAACTGTAGTGTTAGCTGTTGTACCACTCAGTTTGAGTCCATATTCTGAGGAGTTGACAACAAGATTACCTATTATTGTGCCATTGTCTCCTGATGCTAGATAGATGCCTGAAGCTGTCGAGTTAACTACAGTATTTGATTCAACCTCAGCAAAACTACCTGAGAGCATAATCCCACATCCAGTTGTGTTTATGACGGAGTTTCCTGTAACTATTACACCGACTGCAACTGGAAATACTAGAGCATCCAAAGCTGTATCACTGACTGTGTTTCCAGTAATTGCTGAACCTAAGCATAGAGTTATCCGGATACCGTTTAATCCACCTCTAATTGTATTATTCATAACCTGAGAGTCATTAAAAGCACCATTAATCCAGATATTATTGGCAACATTATCTAACATAGTATTCTCTGAAATTATGCAGTTTGCCATATCACCTAGGACTTTGAATGCAGTAGCATCATTGTTCGAGATCAAATTGTTTAAGAAACTACAATTATAAGCTCCCACATATATTTGAATACCTACATCTCGGTTACGAATGATGTTGTTTGAAAATTCTCCATTAGAACAATTGCTAATATAGAAACCACATGCATAAGGCGGACCTCCTTCAATCAAGCTGTTTCGGACAATCCAATGCAAATCGACATTCCATATTTTGATGCCTTCAGTAAAAGTGTCTGAAATTCTATATCCCTCGATTATGATTGGATTCTCATCTGACCCGTCACCCTCCCAGCTTTCAACAGCAGCTTGGGATAAGAAATCAGCATTACCATCAATAGAAATTGCAGCGTGATCAGTGTAGGTTTGAGAGATTAAACCGATATTTGTGACTTCATAACACGCTATAGCAAATCCGGAATTCGACGTTGTTTGACCAATAACGATTGTAGCGAGCAGTAGTGCAAGCGCTAAGACTACTTTCGTTCTTCCCTGGTGGTATTTCACGATAATATCTCCGTTCTTGACTCCTTCGTTATAGAAACCTTCAATCCGAATTATTGTGGAGTCTGCCAAATAACGAAGTATCTATTATCAATAGGTTTTACTTTGGAGCAACGGGATTTAGACGCGAAATCAAGAGAATATCTATTGTATCATTGAATAACTTCAATAAGACCTTAGAAACCATTCATATCGATTTCCAAATGCAGATTTCTCCAGAACTTCTTATTGGTAGCGTGATTGGTTTATTCACTGCATTTCTATGGGCTGTATCAACTAATATCTACAAAACCCAGAGTAAGGAAGCTACCCCATTAGCAATTTCAGCTCTGAAGATGTGGGCAGCTATGGTATTCATGTCATTCATTGTCATGCTACCATTTCGAACAGTACCATTCTATGTTCCAACTGAGTCACTTGTCTTTCTCATTGCATCTGTCAGTATAGGTCTAGTAATAGGAGATTTAGCCTATCTGACAAGCCAAGAGCGCATTGGAGTTTCCTATGCCTTTCCAGTAGCTAACATCTTTCCAATTTCCACTTATCTTATCGCAATTTTCCTCGTTAATGAACCCATCATTATCAGTCGTTTTTTTGGAATAGTAATTGCTGTGATTGGAGTGGCAGTGATTTCAAGAGAACAAGTTTCTAATAATGAAAAACAAGAGATGCGCAAAGCCGACTACCTAGGCATCGGTTTGGCAGTTCTGGCGGCAATCTGTTGGTCTCTAGGAAGTGTCTTTCTTCAGATAGGTGTACAAGATATAGATCCTATCGATGCTACTTTCGTAAGGATGATATTCGGAGGAGCTATTTTTGTACCTCTATGCCTGACAGCGGTCAAACGTGGAATGCCAATGCCAACTAGGAGAGCAGCAAAGATTGTCGTGGCAGCAGGATTTCTAGGAATGACTCTGGGCACCCTTCTTTACACCTATACTGTCAAATTGATTGGCGCATCAATTGCCTCACTTCTTGGTTCCACATCTCCACTCTTTGCAGTCCCAATTTCGATTATATTCCTCAAAGAATCATTCAGTCGACGATCAATTGTAGGTGTCCTTCTCACTGTTGTAGGAGTCATACTGGTAATTATAGCAATCTAAGGTTAAACCCAACCAATACGTCTGAAATAACTTAGAAGAGTCAAACCTACAATGAACATGATAGCTAAGAAGACTGGATAGCCATAATAGAATTCTAACTCAGGCATCCATTGCCAATTCATTCCGTAAATTGATGCCATTAGAGTCAGGGGTATGAAAATGACAGAGATAACAGTGAGCACTTGCATGACTTCATTCATTTTATTACTAACTCTTGATAGATAGATGTCAAGCATTCCAGTTATTGATTCGCGATATGTTTCAACATGGTCTGTCACGCGAATGACATGATCATAGAGGTCTCTTAGGAAAACCAGAGTTTCGTCTCTTACATATAGGGGAACATCTCTCTGTATTTTCAATACTACCTGTCTAAGTGGCCAAATATGACGTCTGAATGCAATTAGAGTTCTCTTAAGTTTGTATATTTCAGTCAGCATTTCAGCTGAACCTTCCTCAATAAGAGCATCTTCCAAATCTTCAATTTTATCACCTATGTATTCCAGAACGACAAAATACTTGTCCACTATGAGATCTAGCAAAGCATATGCCAAATAGTCAGAGCTTCCCTTGCGAATATGACCACCAGGTCTTCATATTCGATTCCGAATCGCATTAAAAATATCCGTGGAAGTTTCTTGGAATGAAATGATGAATCCTTTTCCAAAGACGATTGAAACTTGCTCTGAATGAACATCGTTTCCAAGGAGGTCATAGGATCTCAGAACTGCGTACACACCTGTTGACATCGCTTCCATTTTGGGTCTTTGTCCAATACTAGGAATATCTTCAATCACAAAGGGGGTGAATTTTGTAGAAATTACAAATTTTTTCAACAATATCAACATCATGAACACCCATGACATGAATCCACTTTGTTGCACCATCCTTCAATGAAGGACTGCAATCTTCGGTTGAGTCTGCTTCGTATTCTCGAATCTCACCTTCAGAGAACTCAATTATTTTTATGATAACATCCTCGTGTCGTTCCTCGCCTGTATGAATGATTGTTCCAGGAGGTAGACCAACTTTGTCTCTTTTCTCATCCTGACTCATCAAGACCACTAATGTTAGAGTGTCTGCTATATATTAGAAAGTGAGGATTACACAAGCGAGTGGATTTTGTTATTATCAGCGTGAATGGTTTCAGTATTAAGGGACTATTTTGATTACTCACCTCACTAAGTGAGGTATCTGTGATGTCATCACGCTCAGAACTGATGAGGAAAATATTGCTCACAATAGATCAACACCCTTCATCAATCTATGATATTCTGTACTCTATGACCGATTTTTCCGATCCAAAAAGGACTAGGTTGCCCAAGCTTCTCAAATCCATGGAGAATGACAATTTAGTTGTAAGTGCTCTCCAACCAGGGCCGCTCGGTCCATATCGAAGAATCTACAAACCAGGTCCAGAAGCAGATAAGTTTCTGGTCGAAAATCTTAGAAATGCGATTGAAACTATACTTCATTTTTATAATGCATACAGAACTTCAAATCAAGGTGAACTATATGAACTAGGGCAGAACCCAGAGCTCGCTACTAAAGATGGCAAGATACTATATGCTTCTTATCCACAAGTCAAAATAAATGATCTCAATGAAATTAGAGACCTTTCATCTAATCGTAATGTTACAATCTCAATCTTGGGCCCGGATGATATCTTAAGTAAGACAGGGATTTCATATGATGTTGTAGGGTCAAATATCATGGATATAGAATCACCTAGCAAAACATTCTCAGAGGTTCGTCTTCGAGGCGTTCCACCAAGGAATCAACTACACAAAGCTATTGAAGAATGCAAGAGAGTAATGGTCAGAGGGGGAATATTGAGAATGATTGCACCCTTTGTGTTCTTTGATGAACCTGAGAAAGCAACCTTAGGAGAATTCATACAAGTTACTTCAGCCACACAATTTCCTGAATTAGGAGTGGTCGAAGGGTCAGATATTCTTCACATTATTAGTCGGAATTTCTCAAAACATGGAACCTATGAAACCAAACTTGGGAAAGTTCATTTCTGGGCAATCAAGTCATAGACAATTATTCAGGCACAAGGAATTTGGTTTCATTGACGTGAGAAGGCACATAGAGAAAAGCTGATATTGAATTGCTTTCGTGATAAGTAATTACCGAGAAATTATTCTGGTGTTACCATAATGAATGAAAATAAAGGGAAACTAGTAAATCTTGTTATCGAACACAATGTTAGTGCCATTATGATTCTCAGTGAGAAGCTCAAACTTGACCCAGAGACTGTTATTGCACTGATCAACGAACTGGTATCCGAGAATGAGCTTCATGGAGTCATATCAGAAGATGGTAAAAGATTCTTCAGTAGTGATGCAAAGGTTTCAGATGCTCCAGTCATTCACCGCGATGACAAGCAGCCGGAATTCCTTAGTTATGATACACGCCCCGGGAAAGTAATCGCTATTATAGGTTTTATAGTTCTAATAGGTGGAGGGCTAGTCAATTATTATGCTACTGATGTACCTGAACGTGATTTTGCAGCAATACTCTTTTTTGTTGGCTTAGCTATTTTCTTTGGTGGTCTTTACTTAGCAACAAAGAAGCAAATGCCAGACTAGCAAAATTATTGTCATCATAACGGATTGCTTAAGTATAGGTCTTAATGGCAGCTCTCCAAGGTGACTCAATGCAAGACCTCATATTTTTTGCAATGGCAATCTCAATTTTCGCTGTCGGCGTTGGTATCCTTTCTTCCATGATTGGTATTGGTGGAGGAACTGTCAACACTCCAATACTGCTAATCGTCTTCTTTGAAATATTCAATGAACAGACAGCGCCAGCAACAGCTCTTGTAGGAGGTCTTTTTGTAGCAATAGCAGCATCAGTTGGCTATTGGAGGCAAGAGCCACGACCAATTATCCTTAAGATTGGACTCATACTTGCTGTATTTACTGTCCCCGGGTCACTTTTTGGAGTGTATTTACGCACATTAATTACTGCACCATATATTCTACGTCTGGTTTTTGGAATATCACTCATGCCAGTAGCATTGAAAATGCTCTTTGCGAAAAAGAGTGGTAAAGGAGACGTTGCATCAGAACTTGCTAATTGGAATATGTCTAAGATATCTCAACGACAGTGGATTACTTCACTCATTGGAGCATTCATAGGTGGCATGTCGGCTGGACTCCTTGGCTTAGGAGGCGGTGCGGTTGTTGTTCCAGTCCTTATTGTTCTCATGGGTTTTCCAATGCATGCCGCTGTCGCAACTTCCATGTTCATCATGATGTTTACAGCAACCGCAGGCACTGCATACAACATTGCTCTCGGCTCGGTGAACCTCTACTTTGCACTAGCGTTGGGAGTGGGAATGCTTGTTGGGGGTCAGATTGGTTCACGACTAGCACCTAAAGTCAATGCAGTTCAACTCAAACAAATATTCGGTCTTATCATTATACTCCCCTTAATTTCGATGATGAAACTAGGACAGTTGTGGCTTGATCCAAATGGTTCAAGGGGTTTCTTATCTACAATCGGCGACGTCATTATCTGGCTTGGAATCATCATTCCAATAGGACTTCTACGCCTCTATCAAATTCGTAAACAACCACCTACTGATGTACCTGTGGAACCTATTGATTCACCAACACCGGAGTAGAAATCCATGAATGCAATAATATCACTCTAATAACGAGTGAGGAGTCTGCGTTTATTAGGAGGTTCCACTCCTCATACAATTCAAAGAATTGTAATAGTGATGAGAATGGTGAAGTATAATCTCGAAAACAAAGTTGTGATTATCACAGGAGCCTCAGCCGGTTTAGGTGAACAATTTGCACACGCATTTGCAGAGTCAGGTGCTAATGTAGTTCTGGCAGCAAGAAGGAAAGAACTTCTGGAAAAGGTAGCATCAGATATCTCACAACAGTACAAAGCAAAAACGCTAGTTGTACGGACTGATGTTGGAAAAGAGAAGGATATTGTTGATCTTGTTAAGCAAACTGTGAAGAAATTCGGTACTGTAGATATTTTGGTTAACAATGCAGGTATGTATATCGTCAAGCCACTCATCGAACAAACATTGGAAGATTGGAATACCGTAATGAATGTCAATTTGACTTCAGCATTCGTGGCTACAAGAGAAGTAGCTAAAGTGATGATTCCAAAGAAGTCAGGAGTGATCATCAATATCTCGTCAACTTTCGGATTTCGTGGTACTAAATTTCCTGAAGTAAGTTACTATACGTCAAAAGGTGGCTTGGTTATAATGACAAAAGCATTAGCTATCGAGCTAGGAGAACATAACATTCGAGTTAATGCAATTGCACCTGGATTTTTCCCAACTCCAATGTCAAAAGGAGCTTTTGATGACGAGAAGATTCGAACAACAATGATCGAACCAAGAACAGCACTTCCGATGTTTGCAGAAAACGAGTGGATCAGAGGTGCAGCATGCTTCCTAGCAAGTGAGGATGCTAGATATATCACCGGCCATACCCTTGCTGTTGACGGCGGGTATCTTGCATTCTAATTCAAAATCAAAAAAGAAAACAATGGGAAGGCAGGATTATCCTACCTTCCTTTTTGATTCAAAGATTTAGTCTTTCCAATCCAGAGCTTCAAAATCACGGTATTTCTTCCACTGTGCTCCTGCTGCTACACCTGCTATTAGAAGCAGAGAAACAAGGAACACTGCAAAGTTCTGATAAGCATCAAAACCATCTGCAAAGAACCAGAACCATGCTGTTAGAATAATGACCCAGGCAAAGGTTAAGCCTATTGAGAACCAACTCTCGGGTCCCTCACCTCTCTTACGAGCCCATGGTAACCACATCGCCAGAAGTATTCCACAGAATACTGCTAATGATAGAAGAACTACAGCAACATTCTGGTTTGCAGAATAGCCATTTGCAAATGACCATAACCAAATTACAAGGATTGCAATCCAAGCCCAGAACAGACCAACAGATATCTTTGGCTTCCTGCCTATTTCGACCACGCTATTGACTTCAATCTGCATCTTCCCAAACCAAGGAGAAATCACGATGATCATCATCAATAGGAATGAAGCTAGGATGATTGCTACATTCTGGTAGAATGTTATGGCATAAACAGTGTCGGAAAAGTCATTGGCAAATGGAAGCCATAGCACAATGAACAGCAACCAGCCAGTTCCACCAACCGCACTAATTCGAGCACCCCATCCTTCTCCCTTTGAGGGAACCCAGAGTACAATATTCAATAGTCCAACAATAAGCAATGATGCGAGTCCGATACCTATGTTCTCATAGAATCCAAAGCCAGAAGCAAAGAAAACAATCCAGAGTATCAGAAACACTATCCATGTGATTCCACTTATTGCACTAGCCTTTGGTTTCCGTCCTTCATGAGATGGAATCCAGATGAGTGTATTCACAGCTCCAATAGCCAAGAGCGCTACGAATATCACTGCAATGTTTTCAACGAGTCCATGTGGACCAGCAAAAAAGAATAGCCAAATAATTGTAAAAGCAATCCAAGCAATGAAACTGATCATTGTTCCATATTCTTTGCCGGAAGTCCTTCTCTTTAGAGACTTCCTTCTTCTTCGACTCTTAATTTCAGTATCAATGTCAAAATCCTCCTCTTCAACATCATCGGATGTTTCTTCTGAAGGAAATTCATTATCATCAATAGGTTTCATTATTTCAAACCTCATCCAACGCATTTAGCCACAGGAGTTATACTCCGTTAGGAGAATGCGCTAGTTTTCTAATTCTTTGCTCTCTGCTTCCTATATAAAGCAGGGGCACAAGTTAGGGTCACATTATGTGACTACCTTCTAAATCCAGCATAAATAACAATCGTTAAATATGTTTTGGAAATCATGTAAAGTAGGCATGAGGAATGAAAGATGGTAGATGAAAAGATGACAATGGATGAATTCCACAAGAAAGTCGCAATCAATACTAATAATGGAATTTGGGCAATTCTAGATAATGATTCCCCGTTCTCACAGGAGCTAGAAGATGCACTACACATGGCTCATACTGCTAGATACCACTGGAGCAAAGTTGGAAGTGTAGTTAATGCAGTAAGAGCTGAGTACATGATAACAAGAGTTTATGCTCACATGAAAAGAGCTGAACCCGCATTGTTCCACGCAAATCGAGGGCTCGAACTTGCTAAAGAAGCAGAGAAGACTGATGAGAAATGGAAGGACTGGGACTTGCCGTTTATCTATGAAGCCCTTGCTCGAGCTCATTCTGTTGCTGGAAACAAGAGTGAATGTAAGAAATACAAAGACCTGGCACAGAAAGCTACAGAAGCTGTTGAGGGAGAAGATGATAAGAAGATCTGCCAAGGCGAGCTTGACAAGGTAGAATGCTAGTACAAGTCCTAATTTGCAGAGAGTTCCTTTTCAAATCAGTTTCTTCTTGAAGAAGATCTCTCCAATTCCACCCTCATTCAAACCCGAAATTATTCCACATTCTTCGAATCCAATTGCCCGATGCCATGCTTGAGGTTCAGGCTCATCAGCCTGAGAAGAACTCATCAGTTTATCATGTCCATGAGCACGGAGATGATTCTCCAAATAGTCAATCATCTTACGACCGATTCCTGCATTTCGGTAATCATCAATTACAAAAATCAATCCAATATAGGGAGTTGTAGACCACAAGAACTCCAATCGAATATAACCAATGAGGTGGCCATCGAGCTCCACAACTATGATCTCATTATTCATAATCTTATTTCGAATTATTTTCTCAGTTACATGACTATCTTCAACAACACACCATTCAAGATCCTCAGGACCTGCAAACCGAACAATAGCTCTTTCCTCTATACCCATAGCAATACAAAACCCATCTGACAAAGCCGCGGAACTTGCTCAATAAACTTGCGCTTCACTAATCTCTGAAATCCTTATTTTCATATTCTTCGGGATTCGCATCGAATGTCTGCTTGCAATATGGAGCACAGAAATAGTAACGCTTGTTTTGGTAGTCACTATAAAGCTCCGCAGTTACAGTATCAACGTCCATCTTACAAATAGGATCGATTGCTATTACAGGTGTTGCTTCTGTTATAGTTGATTCAGAATCACGATAGTTCTCAGGATTTTCTTCGAATGTGTCTTTGCAGTACTGTGCGCAGAAGTAGTATCTTTTTTCTTCAAAATCTGTGAAGAGTTCTGCAGTAGCAATATCGACCTTCATCTTACAGATAGGATCAACTGCGACATCACCCTCAAGAAATGCAGCTGGAGGAGTTGTTGTTTTTTCTGTTTCTATACTGTGCGGTTTGAATCTATTCAGAGTTAACGCATTAATGACAACACTAACACTAGATAGCGCCATTGCAAGACCGGCAAATTGTGGTTGTAGATAAAGACCAAATGAAGGATATAACAGTCCTGCAGCGATTGGTAACAGAATGATGTTGTAGATTAGTGCCCAGAAGAAGCCTTGCTTGATTTTTGTCATCGTTCTCTTTCCAAGCTGAATCCCGGTTACAACATCCATCAAGTCATCCTTCACAAGTACAATATCACCGGATTCAACAGACACATCTGTACCTGAACCCAACGCAATACCAACATCTGCTTGAGCTAGCGCAATCGCATCGTTCACACCATCACCTGCCATTGCAACAATTCTTCCTTGAGCTTGCAAGTTTTTGATTTGTTCTGCTTTCTCATCAGGAAGAACTTCTGCAAGTATATTGTCAATCCCAACACTGTGTGCAATTGTCTTTGCAGTTACTTCTTTGTCTCCGGTTATCATCCAGACTTCAATACCCATATCTTTGAGAGTTCTTACAGCTTGGGCTGAACTAACCTTCAGCTCATCAGCAATTGCTAATATTGCCAGTTGGTCATCCCCAATAGCAGCATAGACTACAGTTTTTCCTTGTTGTTGTAGCATAAGTGAATGATCAGCATTTGTCGCAAAACTTACTCCATTGTCAGACATGAATTGCTCACTGCCAATACGGATAGTTTTGCCATCCACTTGAGCGCTAACCCCTTTACCAGTTGTGTATGAGAAGTCCTTTGATGATGGAATATCGATACCTTTCTCCTTGGTATAATAAACAACAGCCTCAGCCAAGGGGTGTTCACTATTCTTTTCGACTGCAGCGATAAGGCGGAGAGCCTCTTCTTCTGCAACGTTACCAGTTACAAGGATATCAGTTACTGTAGGTCTCCCAATAGTGAGCGTACCTGTTTTATCGAATACAATTGTATCAACAACGGGTATGGTTTCCAAAGATTCTCCTGTTTTAATGAGGACACCGTACTGTGCACCCTTACCTATACCTACCATAATTGCAGTAGGAGTAGCAAGACCAAGGGCACACGGACATGCTGCAACTAAGACAGCAATTGTGAAGTTCAATGCTAATGTCCAGTCAACATTCATGACGAATACCCAAAAGAGATAGGTGGCTATTGCTATGACTAGCACGACTGGAGTGAACACACCAGCAATTGCATCAGCTTTTCGTTGAATTGGAGGTTTGTTAGTTTGTGCTTCTTCTACCATTCGCACAATCTGAGATAGAACAGTGTCCTGGCCCACCTTCATAGCTGTGACTCTAAGAACCCCATTCTTGTTTACGGTCCCTCCAATAACTGAATCACCAACATTCTTCTCGACCGGTAATGCTTCCCCAGTGATCATCGCCTCGTCAACTGAGGATTTTCCTTCAACAACTGTACCGTCAACAGTGACCCTATCACCAGGTCTGATCAGCACTATATCATCTACTTCTACATCTATAATAGGGAGAATTATTTCTTCTCCGTCCCTTATGACTGTCGCAATTTTAGCTTGAAGACCCATTAGACCACGAATTGCCTTAGAGGTTCTTCCCTTTGCTATAGATTCAAGTGTTCGTCCTAGAAGGATGAAAGTGATTAATAGAACTGAGGCATCATAAAACGGAGCATATCCTGGGAGTACAAAGGTAGTTGCTACTGAGTAAGTGTATGCAGCAGATGTACCAAGCATAACTAGAGTATCCATGTTTGTCTTGAAATGTCTCAGACCTCGTAATGCCGCTTTATAGAATGGGTATCCGCCTACAAATTGGACTGGTGTGGATAACAAAAACATGAGAAACATTCGCATTTCTTCAGCAGGAATGATTGCGTCAAGCGCACCAAAATGAAGAAGCACAACAGGTATACTGAGAATAAGAGAAAATGTGAAGAGAATTGTGTAGTATCGAATTTCCTTCTCGCGCGCCAGAGATTCCCGGTCTCTTTCTGTACCCTCTGAATCTTCAATCTCAAATCCGAGTTCTTTGAGTTTATTTCTAATAATCTTGAAGGTGACTAAATCTTCATCATAATCCAAAAGTAAACGCTTCGACTCTGGAAAGGGTTTAGCTGAAATTACTCCGGGCAATTCCTTCAATGAATCCGTCATCTGAAGCCAATTATCTTCTGTTGGTTCTCCTGAAATAGTAAGAGTCATTGTTGATCTTCTTGCTCGATAACCTGTAGTATCAACAGCTTTCTCCAAGTCAGCACGATTTACAAAATCAGGATTGTATTCAACAACCGCTTTTTCATCAAGAAGGCTTACTGTTGCTTTTATCACACCATCTTTGGCGAGTAAAGTCTTCTCAATTGTGGCTACACATGACGCGCAGTGCATACCTTCAATCCTAAGGGACATCCTTTGCTTGTTATCACTTGTTTCCTGATTCATAGTACTCACTTGATAATCCTTTAACGATAGTTAATATCGGCATATGAGTTCTAATAACCATTGTGATTTGGACTGATAAAATGAAATTGAAGTCACTTAACCCATGAAGTGTGCGCTTTCTTTGTCACCAGCAACTTCAGACATCATTCGTAACAATTCAGTGAAAGTGTCTTGGATACCAGACCCTGTCCTAGCTGAAGTTTCGCGATATATAGCAGGTACACCAAGCTTCTCAATGAAGTACTTGGTAAAGTCTTCTCCTTCTTGAGTTGTGACATATTTGGACTTGTCATTGGTGTAGCGCAAATCAATCTTGTTTCCAATGATTACAGTCGGTGGAAGTGGCCCCATATTTTTGTACGCCTCCACTAACCATTTGCTAGCATTGTCAAAAGAATCACGATCTGTTACTGAGAAGACGAGACATATTCCATTGCACCCAGAATAGTAATGCCCTCGTACCTTTTCGAATGTAGGCTGACCTGCAAGATCCCAGATAATAAATTTCACAATTTCCTGATCGAAGAGAACGCGTTTGGTAGCAAGATCAACGCCAATCGTGGCAATGTGTCCCTCTGTGAAATCCTCCCCAAGATAATTGCGGCGTATACTTGTCTTGCCTACAGCTCCATCACCTATGAGAACGGCTTTCATGATTTTGCTACCGTCATCTTGGTCTTTCATAGTGATTGTCTCCTCTCGTCCCAATTATTGTTGGGCCTCATTACAGAAACCATTCCTCCCAATATGGTTCCCTGTATTACAATGGCGTATCAGCATAAATAAGGTTAATGATTGTCCGTTCCGAGTTTAAGTAAAATAACGTAAAAGAATATCATCATTAGGAAAATAGAATACGCACCATCTTTGTCATCTTTCTAGGAGTAACCTTAGTAATTTTGATGGAATCACAGTTATGAAATTGCGCAAACTCCTCTAATCCGCGTTTCAATCGCTCCAACCCATCTGAGGATTGTAGATCTTTTGTTTCAAGATAGAGTGCCTTTATTTCTAGGAGACCCTCATTTCGATGAACCTTAGCATCCAAGCGACCTGCGAGTTCACTCTTATCAAGAATTGGAAGAACGAAATATCCATAGACCCTATCAGGTGCAGGAACATAGCATTCAATCGTGTAATCAAAATCCCAGATGCGTTTTGGAAATGCTCGTTCGCGTAGGATGTTGTCAAAGGGAGTAAGTAGTTTGACATGTGAATCATCTAAATCCATCATTGAAGACGCATTTAGCGAGTTCACATTCTTTGCCAGAGCAAAGTAGCGGTCTTCGAGACCTTCTATTGTAACTTCCTCAAGATGTCCTTCCTTCACTCTCTGTTCCAAATAGGATTCAATCTGATCTTTCCTACCTTTCCAAATCTTCTGGGAAGGAAGTTTATTGTGATATGTTCGAATATCATCATAGCAACCAATACCAAGTGAACCGAGTGATGTGTCAACAACAAAATCCGCGGCTTCTTCATCTGACATTGGTTCAGAATCAATGTGTCCTGGTAAAACACGTTCAGTAAGGTCATAATATTTCTGGAATCCTTTTCTATACGCCACCATTAGCTTTCCCATTGTGTATAGATGTTCTAATGCACGTTTCTCTACCTTCCAATCCCACCAGCCAGTCGATTCTGGATTACTGTTTCCAATTGAAGCGCTATTTGTTACTCCATTCTTCTTAACATGTCGATATACTTCTTCTATAGTGTCTTTATGCCCTATTGCCCATTTCTTATCACGAGGACTAGGATAGAATTTCCTTCGCCATGTATAGAAAGGATACGTTTCAATCGGCATCATGCACAATGCATGAGACCAATACTCAAACAACTCACCCTTCTTTGCGTAATCCCAAATGGCTCCCTCTTCATACTTGGGATATCGATTGAAAGTGATAAGATTGTGACTTCGCGATACCACAGAAATTGTATCAATTTGAATGTTATTTAGACAGAGTACATAACACTTATTTTGGTCTGCGATAAGAACAAGACTAGGTGAAATCAAAAATGTTGACTAGACAAGAACAAATAGACACATTCCCATTGTACCAGAAATATGCAAAATGGAAACGTGGTTACTCCAATGAAGATATTTCGGATGTCTCGATTGATAGGGAATTGAATGTATTGGAAACACTCAGGAAGAAAACTCTACAAGAAAGAAAAAAGTGTAAAGGAAAAGGAAAGCGCCTCGATTTTGGGCTGGATTTCTCTTTGGATAGTAAGAAACAAATTCTACAAAATGTAAAAGATGTTGCACACTTAATCTTAAAATCAGACTATGCTCCAGCGACAAAGACCTCCTATCTTATGCCACTTCGTTACTACCTGATTTTCAAAGATATTAATCTGGATGATGAAGTAACAAGACTCCTAAAAGCAAGGCGTAGTAGGAAGGGCAAGCGTGCCCGCAAGATAGAGCCAGAAGATGTTCTTTCAATTGAGGAACTTGACGATATCGTGGCACATACTCATAGTACAGCACTTAGAGCTTTTTGGTGGGTTCTCTATGACACAGGCTCAAGACCAAAAGAATTGTGCCAGTTAAAAATCAAAGACGTTACAGAAGATAATCATGGTTTCTGGTTCCACTTTACTGACGTTAAGAACGAACATAGCAACAGAACAGTGAACCTCCTTGAACCACAAGCCGTTGAAGTATTTAGGCAATACTGGTTGATACATACAAAGCGTGACAATCCTAATGCTTCCATGTTTATCAATCAACGGGGGAACCAATTTGCTCCTCAATCGTTGATTCACATTATCAGAGCCAGACACAATAAACGTCTTGAGAGAGGAACAGGTAATGGTAAATCATCGCTCAATCTTTACTTGTTCAGGAAAAGTAGGACAACTCAATTACTGAGAGATCATAACAAGTATGGTTTATCCCTTTACGAACTCAAGCTCCGACTTGGACATGCTCCTGCAAGCACCATCTTAGAACAATACTATGCCTTCCTGTCAAAAGAGGATTTGAAGAGGGCACAGCTCAAAGCTCAAGGTATTGTCATTGAGGAAGAGGATACTGGACCGCGAACTACAATATGTCATATCTGCGGGTCAGCGAATTATGCAAATGCTAAGAGATGTATCAGGTGCAAGAAAGCTCTGGAGAAAAAAGAAATTGAACGTGAGTTGGAAGAAGAGATTGAAAAACGAATACTATCCATGCACAAAAAAGACAAGCTCCAGATTGAAGCATTAACACAGCTTGTTTTGCAACTCTCGGATAAGATTGGTATTGACCCTAGCATATATGGATTTTCAATGACCGAAGAACCCGACCACGAGCTAGAGAAACTAAAAATAGAACACTCCCAAAAACGAGAGAAAAAATGATGTCACAAGCACAAAAACAGTGTCTTAGACACATAAGGTATGTAACCCCTGACGATGCAGCAATCGCACGCATTGTCAGACGAAAACAGGGTAACTTCAGGATTTACTACTGTGAAGAATGCGAAGGTTATCACTTAGCAACTAAAGATAAAAAATACAGAAAGGCACGGAGGAATAGATAAAATGAACTTCGTGAAAATAATTAATGAAAAAATACAATGGCTCAAAGAAAACAAATTCCTTAACGACTTGCGCATAGTTGTAAAGCATGGCAAAGAAGTTTTCAGACTCTGGTAATCTACCCCGTAACCATTCCCCATAGGCTATGCATTCCGTCTGGGTTGCTCTCAGAATTGAGATGACTGTTGTCATAATTCATCATACCACACATTCACAACCTTTCTCATAAGTGAGCTGAACTTGATGGATTTATTAGGAAGGTCGCAGATAGGTATGTGAGTAGGAGTTGGTTTGGATCAACGGCGAATGCACAGTCTAGTTTTTCGTTACATGCCCTCAATTACTTAACGAAACCCCCCCTCCTACCACGATTAACTGTGTGTTCGTCACCTTCGTATATACTGGTATGGCCTGATGGAATTATGAGTCAAGATTCATTGAAGAAATATCGTAGAAATCTAGCAGATCTAGGGTTAATCATCGAACAAATTGAAGAAGGTCCCCGACCAAAGATGTTCCTGGTGATCACTAAGAAGGGGCGACGGATTGCTGAGAAGATTCGTGAAATAATGGAGATACTTGAGGAATGAAGAAAATGGCTGATAATACCCTGAATCCAACTGTATATGACAATTGGACCGATTTCGTTGTGATTGTGAATAAGAAGAACTGGATTGAGATACTACTAAAACTATACAGTTCAATCGATGGAAGTAGACTACCTCATTTTCGTTTCTCTCTATCTAAGAAGAACTATGGTGTAGCAATACGCTTTCTGGCAATTGAAAATTCTGATGTAGTCAGCAAGTTGACGAAGTTCAGTGCAAGTCTGAACACTCAAAGCTCGGTGAACCCAAAAAAGCAGAGAAACGATCCTCTTAGTGGACTAAGCGGTTGGTTTGATGGTCCAGAGTCTTTCAACATGACTCAAGAACGGGCAAATCTGTTTCATGCACTGAGCGAATCAGCAATTCTTGCACTCAAAACTGGATTCAGTAATTCTCAAATGAGAAAACAGGTGGTTCACCAGTTCTGCAATATGATGGCACTAGTAGACCCACACTATCTGTCCCTGTTTAAAATTAAGGAGGATTAGCGGAATTGGTACTTATTATTTAGGAAATTGATGAAGGTCAAAGACCGAAGACATTCCTAATCATCACTGAGAAGGGCAGAAGAGTTGCGGAGAAGATTGCTGAGATACTCGAGATTTTGGAGGAATGAATAGAGTGACCCACAAGGATTTCAGGGATGAGCTACGGAAAAAAATAAGCGAAACTGTTCAACGATTGAATATCCCTTACGAATTCGAAAATGTGTTCCATCAATTATTCTCTACATTCCTAACCCTCTTCTACTTGAGCGGCTTTATAAATCATCGATGTAAGGTAACAATACATATGAGAAAAGTGGGAGTCACAGAAGATTATCAAATAACAAAGTGATTGAAAATGATAAGTTCCGTGACTCACCGAGAGAGAATAGTGAAGTATTCACATAAGAATTCTGTGATTGCAGCGTCCATGATATTCAGTGTTTCAAGACCTACTATCTATAGATGGAGAGCAGCCTACGCAGAACATGGTCGAGAGGGTCTGAAACCCAAGTCTACTGCACCTCATAATCCAAAGACCGTGATGACTGACTTGCTCACACAGAGAATTCGTGAACATAGAACCTTGGGTTATGGTCCCCAGAAGATCAAGGTCTTGTTGGAGAGAGAGGGAATCAAGGTTTAGCACATGACAGTGTATCGGTTCCTGAAGAGGCAGAAACTGGTACGTCCTCAGAAACAGAGGAAGAAGCACTACAAAGCATGGTCAAGAGAGAAACCCAACGAGTTGTGGCAGATGGACTTCAAGGGGCCCTATCAGAGAGAGGGGCGGACCCTATGGAGGTTTGATCTTATCGATGATGCAAGTAGGTTGTTGATCGCAAGTGTGGAATGTGAGAGTGCCAACTCGAAGGTGGTCCTGGACACGATACGAGCTGCAGTGAAGAGGTACGGAAGACCTCTCCAGGTACTGACAGACAACGGAGCGGTATTCGTGTCACTAAGAGGGGGAATGAGTGCATTCCATAGGTGGTGTATAGAGAACAGAGTACAACACATCCGAGCAAGAAGGAACCATCCTCAGACGTTAGGAAAGGTGGAGAGGATCCATCGGACCATAAATGATGAGTGTGAGAGGATGGGAAAAGAATTGGATGAATACATCGAGTACTACAACAAAGAGCGTCCCCACTCGTCATTGGGTTATCGAACACCATGGGAATTGTACAATACACCAAGGAGATACGTTGCGACATGTTAAAATGGAGGAAGTCTCAAATGTCATGTTACCCTGTCCTACATCTTCTGTGATTCCTCATTTAAGAAATAGCAATAGAAAGACTCAAATTTGTAGAGTGGTTCAGAATAGAACGCTGAGTTTCTCGTTTATGAGATTCTCAATATCGTGACGAGGGATTTCGATGAGCAGTATAGTAGTCAATCCATCTAGAAAAGCAGAGAATAGCATCTACCTCGTATTCTCAGTTGTAGTAGTCACTTTCTTTCTCTATCTGGCAGCTGGTCTGAACACAGGTCCAGATTTCGTGCCTGATTTGGTGATAGTAGCGGCCGTATCATCCTTGATAGCAGCTGCGTTAGTCTACTTATCACCCGACGAGTTGATACTTCATTGGTTTCTTAGAAGAAAAAACAGCCACGAAGAAGCAATAGTGAAAGTTGCTAAGTTTCATGTTCTCACTCAATATCTTCTTGGATCGTATAGTATTGTAACACGACGAGTACGACCGCCAAAAGATGAGGCTTGTGATGCTGTAGATGCGGTTTTAGACGGAAATGATTTGGACACTGAACTCTGGAGACTGAGAGGTGCCTTTTGGCTCACACTGAGCTTAATCCCAACTGGATTAATTATTTGTTCTATATTACTTTGGAGTGAATTGTGTATTGGTCTTGCTGTACTTCTATTTCCAGTCGGAGTTGCAGTTGTTGCACCCTCCATCTTCCATTATAGAAGAACATCTCAGAACTTATCCTTACTGGGGCAGTTCCAATGGTTCGATGAATTACTAACTGCTACTAGAATGACCGAAATTACACCGACACCAACAGTTTCCAATCTCACTCTATCACTGGATGGTTTATCCGAATCCATCTATCGAGGTGTGCGTGGCGCTCAAGATGAGCTGCCAGAACAGGTCAAAGATGTGCCTGCAATCGTAAAGCCTATTGTTGACGAAGTGTCGATTAGCCCAACTGATAGAAGAGAGAGTTCTGTTTCTTTCAGTGGGAAAATGCGGGAAGAAATCCATGTGCCACGTGAAACAAGGCGCAAGTTTAATTTTCTACTCGCTGAGGAGGCCGCTTGGTTGAAACAACTTGTACAAACTGGGAGATGGAAGTTATTCTCAACAAGATTTCTGAAACTGAAATCGGACATTATTGAGAAAGCTAGGATTAACCAAGCTACACTTGTTGATGTCTTCATTAATGAGTGGCAGCAATGCCTTAAGTTCAACAACATATTTCATTCGTTCTCAGAGTTCAGACGCCTCGTACATCACATGATGAATCTTGATCTCCTTCTTGATAAGGATAAAGAACTTATTGAGAAACTACTGTTTCCTGATGAGAATGAAATCACTAAACCAACTGTTGCATATGTCTATCATAAGCTACGTTTGCCATTCAATGAGAAGATTGAGCAGATGTTTTTCGATTATTCAAGAGATAGAGCAGACGAAATCATCGATGGATTTGGACCGCCAAATGAACAAATTCGTTTGGAAGAATATTTGAATTTCCTTGAGTCTATGATAGAGGAGAGAATTGGTCAAACACGCAAAATTCTACCTGATCCTACAGATGTTGACTTAGATAAGATAAAACAACAGGATTACAAACTTCCAGATGAAACCAATTGAAAAAGAATCATTCACATTCTTAAAACCCTCAAGACCTCTGCCAAGAATGAGGATGAGGCAATCAGAGAGTGGGATGATGAGTTCCGCAGACGAGTTGTCGCGGATGGCCTGAGCAATTGACTGAGACCCCGGACTGGGCACTTATATAGCATCCCCGTCACGGTGTTGACACAAGTTATTTACGGACTACAAATCGTAAGGAGAAAACAATATACACACGATACAGGTACTTGAGAATAAACAGAATGATTTTAGTGAAATCCCGTTAGGAGAGTGTGCAGTATGAAAGGCCGCAGGACCTCCCTAACTTCTAACACATCTCCTCAAGAGGTGATGCAGGCGTTCAATAACTTCTGCAAACGACGGTCAAAGAGAGCGATGAGCCCCAAGACTCTCGACAGGTACGAACAAGTGCTCGATGTCCTAACCAGGAAGTATGGTCTCCGCTTGGACAGTGTTGATTTGACCGAGCTTGATAGAATTGTGACTGAAAGAGCTCAGGTTCTTGCTCCTGCAACTTTCAATACAGAGATGGCAGTTCTTCGTCGATGGTGTGAGTTTCACCACATTGATCCAAGAGAGAAGGATGTGTGTGACATTCTCCAATTCAAGAAGGCGATTCCAACTCGCCAACTTGTTGATTCAGACATCCTTACTCCTGATGATGTACTGTCCCTGATTCAACATCTTAGAACTCCTGCTTGGAAAGCTCTGATTGCAATAATGTGGGATACTGGTTGTAGGATTGGAGAGATATGCGGACTTGATTATGAGGACGTGGTAAGGGATGAGAATGGATTCATTCTCCATATCAGACATTCAAAAACCATGAAGCGGCAACTCAGACTCATCACGCCGGAGATCGGTCTGAAGTACTTTACACCCTACTTTGTTCAACATCAGGGGGGAGGACCATTGTTTCAGACCTCATCAGGAACACGGATAACGCCGAATGTTGTGAGGAAGATTCTCTCGCAAGCAAAGATTGGAAAACACTTGGGTAAGAGGGTATGGCCAACACTCTTCAGAAAATCAGCATCAACATATTGGAAGAAAACTGGTATGTTGCCAGATCCTGCGATACGACAAAGGCTTGGACACAGTAGGCATAGTCGAACCTTTGAACAATGGTACCTTCAATATGGCGATGATTCACAAAAGGTTGCTGAGCTTTCGGCTCTGGGTAAATACCGGGAATTACCAATCAAGATTGAACCAATAAAGTGTTGGAGATGCGGAATGGACATTCCAGCAACTGAAGATAGATGCACGAATTGCCACGCCCCTGCCTCTGGGAAAACGCTACAGGAAGACGTGAGGGAGAAGGGAGAGCTTGAGAAGCTGAAGTTTGAATTAGGTAACATCGAAACATTACTCGTGGTTCTAGTGGAGGCGCTAGCAGAAGATCCATTGCTTAAGAAGAGAATATCAAGACTAGCAAGAGAAGGTGTACCGCCTTTTATCGACCTACTTGAACATCCAACTTAGTTCTCATTAAACTTATTCACATACTAGATTGTTTCTATCTAAATCGTTGAATTCCCCAATGGAGCAATATTCATATCTAGCAAAAGATTATGTTTCGAGTATTCGTGTAGGAGATGATATAACTATTGCAGGATATCACAACAGTCGCAACGATAGGAACTTTCATCATAGCATTTCTGGCTGCGTTGTGGGGTGTGCTTCGACACCTTAATAGACGAGATGTAATAATAAAAAACGAAGAATCTGAACACAATTGGCAGGGAGGAAAGGGTGAATTCACACTAAGATTTAGAATCGAAAATAACCAACAAAGAGAGATTCCAATCTCAGGCGTTCGTCTTTTTAGAAATAATATCGAAATGACTAATGCTCCATTTACGTTCGAGCTAGATCCTACAATTCGATTAAGTTCCGGAGATCGCAGGGATTTATCCTATCGATTCATTGAACCAGAAGGAATAAGTCTTGGAGTTTCTCGCAGAATCTCCCTCAAGATAACTGTCGAATGGAATGGATCATCGACATCCAAGAATATAGAATCTAAATTGCAGGGTTCATATTCAAAAGTAAGATATATAATATAATATTACGATAGAATATCGAAATGATAGAAAAGAAACACACAGTCTATATCGCAACTGTGGGAAGCAGTATCGAACCAGTTCAAAGGGGAATTCTCTACGCAGCTCCGGATATTGCATACCTTCTCTATGGATCAAGTCCCAAACTTAAAGAGAGAAATCCAGAATTAGTGGCAAAGAAAGTCAAGGAGAATGCAAAACCATTTGGTCTAACTAAATGTCACCTGAGAGAGATCGATGCGTTCTCCCTAGAGAGTGTCATGACAGAGTTCATCGGAATATGGCAGAAGCATATGAATGATAGAATCATTGCGAATATGACTGGAGGTACTAACATTATGGCTTCAGCTTGTCTTCTTGCAGGTTTCACGGCATCCGCAGAAGTGATCTATGTAAAAGAGTTGCAGGTCGGAGAAGAAATCCCTCTTGATGAACAGGTCATTGTTTTACCAACTCCCAGTATTCCCCTCACAAGTTTGAGTGAAGAGCAACAGAAGATACTTCGTTTGCTATTGAAAGAAACTGAGTCTGGTGCCACTCTCCTTCAGAAGGCAAACAGTAAGATTGCAGGCTATATGAAAGTGACACCACAAACAATTTCACACCACCTTAGACGCATGGAGGGTAAATCTTTGATACGGAGGGAAAAGGAAGGGCGAGAATTGAATGTAGAATTAACGCCGTCAGGGCTACTATTTGCAAGGATGCTTGAAAAATCAACCAAGTAAATATCATCTAACTATTCGACATATTATCGAAATATAAGACGATATCTTTTAGTATATTGCAGCCATAGTATTAGCTATGATAGCTAGAACCCTTCTGAATGAACCTGCATTGCATAAAGACTCTGAGCTTTCTGTTCGAAGTATGAATTGGCACGTATGGACCCACTGTAATTATCACTGCAAATTTTGCTTCGCTAGATTCATTATGGATGGTAGCGCGCAGACTGCTCTGAAACCTGAAGAAGGCTTCAGATTGATCTCGCAATTGGTAGATGCAGGGATGGAGAAGATCACCTTTGTGGGAGGTGAACCCTTGTTGTGTCCCTACGTAGGCGAGTATCTTGAGCACGCAAAAGATTTGGGTTGTCTGACGATGATTGTACGCAACGGGAGCTTAATCACAGAAATGTTCTTGGAGAGATACGGAGATGCAGTAGATTGGATTGGAGTAAGTTTTGATAGTGGGAACGAATCTATTGAACAAACATTGGGACGAGGCTATGGAAATCATCTGTCGAATCTAATCGAGGTTACAAAAAAACTTCATGACTATGATATCAAGCTAAAAGTGAACTTGACAGTTTCAAGGCTCGTATTTGATGAAGACCTCCATGAGTTTATTAAGATGCTTCAGCCTGACCGTCTAAAGTTTCTGCAAATCCTACCAGTGAAAGGTCAAAATGACAAGTACATTGATGCTCTCGTAATATCCAAAACGGAATTCTATGAATTTGTTGAACGACATAGAGACTTAGCACCTATTGCTGAAGATAACGAGATGATGATGGGTTCCTATGTCATGGTCGATCCAGTTGGAAGATATTTCCAAAACACACTAGGAACCTACAAATATAGCAATCGGATTCAAGAAGTTGGTGTCTGGGAGGCGCTTCGTCAAGTGGGCTTTAGCTTGAAAAAACTCGAAGAAAGAGGAGGTTCAGACTACTTCCTAGATAGGATAAGTCCTGGAAATAGTCAAGTGTTTTCCGATGCAAAGTTGTTGGAGGATATCTGATGTCTGAAAAGGATCCTCACCAACTTAGATCTTCTGTTATTGCCTATCGAAATTTACCTGAGGTTGAATCTATTGATGATTGCTATTATTTAATGCTACAAGTTTCGATAGGACTGCGAGATATTGCTATTTATCTTAGGCACACAATCTCAAGCATTGAGAAGACATTTGTAGTATTTAATCTAAGACCAACAAATAGGCGTGTTAGTAAAAAGATTCGTGATAATCACAAAAATGCCACTTGGGTCCAGATTGTACGTCATGTATCAGATGAACGAAATTCGTGGAAGAAATCATTTCACAAGGGAGAAAAAATACTCTCACCAATTGAAGTAGGAGATTCAAATCCATATCGAGAAAGGATTCCACGAGATTTACCTAGTGATATGAGGGATCTTCTTGTAAACAGTGATAGTCATAGTTTCTCAGGATATCCAATCGAGGTTCTAGAATATGACGGGCCACGAAATATGATTCTTCTCTCGTCTCTTCCAGAGATGATATTAAATAAACAAAGCCGAGAATTCTGGTTATTCTATATTCCATCTACCTATCAATGGAGACGGTATAGAGACGCAATCGTCACATTCGTAAATGAACCATCAAAGAATTTGCAACCCCTGCTCAATCTTTTCCAAAAAACCTATTTTGTAGTATGGCCGGATGTTCCACAACTTAAAATTGATGAAGATGATTGGTTGTTTCTCACAAAAACTGAAAATCCTTCAACTGAGAGGCAACGGATGTTTGTCCAAAGAGCATTAGCAACCCCAGATTTTGCACTCCTTTGGGGACCTCCAGGTTCTGGAAAGACATACACAATAATGGAGCTAATTTACCAAGCCGCTAAACGAGGTATGAGAGTTCTCTTCTGTGCCTCAACGCATGTTGCAATTGATCAAGCTCTCGAACGCTTATTGACAAATGTCAAAGCATGCAAAGAAATCACACCGCTAAGAATTGGAGAATCAGACAAGATTAGCTCACTGATTAGAAACTACCAGTTAGAAAGAATCGCTCTCAAATATCGAAAAGAGATTATAGATGAATTAAGTTCGGTCAGTAATCGAACTGAATCCCAGGACTACTGGTTAAAGACTCTCAATACAGAACAGGGGAAGGGATGGATCAATCGGTTATTGGTAGATTCTGCAAATCTGGTATGTGGAACAACCATTGGTATTCTTCAACACCCTGAAATCAAAGCTAAAGGAAACCAGATGTCAAAGCCAGTATATGATATTCTCATTATTGATGAAGCTAGTAAGACCACCTTTCACGAGTTCTTAGTACCAGCTCAATTTGCTAAGCGATGGGTGCTATGTGGTGATCCACGTCAACTTTCACCATACGTCGAACCAGAGAGTATTGCCGCAACTGTTAGAAGTCTCTTAAGCGAAGAGGTAGAGAGAGAATGCTGTAGAGATATTTACACTGTCGCAAAACGGGAAAGAAAACCAATACAACTTCTTCTAATAGAAAACAACGAGGCGATTAGAGAGTTGTATCGTACACAAGCTGAAGGCAAAGGCCTCTACACCAGTGTGATTGAGGAAACAACGAATCTTGAGGATACTACGATATTGACTAGAATATTAGCATCATCAGTTATCATTTGTAATGAAGAGAGTGCGAAACGAATATCAAAATATCTTCCAGGATCACTCGAAGTCATTCGTGGTGATACGAACATCCTCAGTCCGACTTTCCGTGCAAAGAGAAATTACTTTGAGAAACAAAATAACCTGTGGAAATCTCGTGAATCTGAATGGGAAGATGAACTATCGAAGATTATGGGTTTTGAATTCTACACAAGAACTACTAAAGATGGTACATTTGAGAAGTACAGACAAAAAAAGCACCTTCTATTACCAGAGTTTCTTGAAGATAATTCAAATGATAACGAGGACACAAGAGAATATTCTGTTGATAACTTCGACAAGCAATTGAATCGAATTAGACTATGTGCATACCCCAGTGTCCTTGAGCTCTTAGTTGAGGGTTTCCAGCCAGAAGCAGAATTTGATAGTACATTGAATAGAGGTTTCCCAAAGGATGCCCTAGAGAAACGCTTAACGAAACTTCAATATCAATTTCGTATGCATCCTGAGATATCTGAATTCCCGAGAACCCAAATCTATGATTCAACATTGCTTAAGGATGCACCATCTATTGAAAACAACAGAGAGTGGCAATATCAAAGATTCAATCGAAGATCAATGTGGTTAGATGTATCAGGACGATGTGTCGATGATAGTAATGAGAAAGAAGCAAAAGAACTCGTGAAGGAACTCAACAATTTCATTGAATGGGCTGAGAGTAATCCCAACGTTGATGGACACGAATGGGAAGTGGCGGTGTTATCTTTCTATAACAATCAAGTACACCTAATTCACAAATTGATTCAAGAAGAAACTAATCTGGAATATGATGGCTCTAGTTACTATGAATCAAAGAATATTCAAGTTAGAGTTGGATCCGTTGACAGCATTCAAGGAAGAGAAGCAGATATCGTATTCATCAGTTTTGTTAGAAACAGGTCAAGAGGAATTGGGTTTCTCAACAGTCCGAATAGATTGAATGTTGCAATCACTCGCGCTAGATATCAACTAGTTTTGGTAGGAAATAAAAAATATTTTGCAGAACAAGATGATTCTGATCTTTTATCTAAATTGGCAGAATTACGCGATGATACACCCTTTGGGGGAACCGATGAATGAGTAAAAACAAAAAAATCACATTTCAAAGAAAAGTGAATGTTCAAACGTGGGACCTAAGACTATCTTTACAAAAATATGATGCGCATCCTGTTTGGCTAGCGATACTTAAACTTGCCAAAGAAAACTCAGGGAGAGTATCCGCAAAGATGTTCCGCGAGAAACTCCTAGTTAACAAACTTACAGATCTACAGGCAAAAATACTATTGAATCGAGTTGTACTAGAAGGGTTGCTTGATAAGAACTATCACATAACGACAGAAGGTAAGGATGCACTTGACAAGAATCTAATACCGTTCCAAATGAGTGGAATGTTTACTACAAGCTTTGTTGATGATGTGCTGATACCACAAGTAGTACTCTCGGTCAGTGAACCACATGAGTCAAGAGTAGATGGTAAATCACTAAAACGCAATGGACAAGCCAAAAAGGAAATTGAGAAAGCTCGGGAAGTTCCAGAATTCATCAAGAACACAATTGATATACCAATTCTTGTCAATAAGGGGGCAGAGCCAGTTGTAATCAAAGAAGTAGAAGAATATGGAACATCGCTAGAAGTAACTCAAACCATTCTGGTCCTGCAAATTACTTCTTCAAATCAAATTAGCCTTCGTCTAGAAAACCCAGTCGATCGTAGATTCACCCTCCCAGAGTATCTGAACCTGACATATACAGATGCTATTGACACACTCCTAAGTAGTTTAGGTAATAATTGGGTAAGGGAAAAAGAAATGGTTCATGTTGGGTTTGATGAAACGGAGTTAACAGAGAGGAGAAATTTCCAAAAATCATTCACAATCGCAAAACCTAATGTTCCAGGTTTTGGAGAGTTTGAATCAGTCACAACCCCACTAGTTAAAATCGAACCAAAGACCCTCGTCGATGCGCAAACTTGGTACGATTGGCTTCTTATCGATCAACTTCCTAACAAATATCTACAAGAATCAATGTTTCAGAAACATGTATCGAAAGTAGGGAAGAAATTTTCCGATAATCTCCTCCTAGATATTCCAGATCAAGAGCGTTTGGCACAAGATCTTTTTCAAAGTGGTGATGCAGCCAAATCTTGGTTACTTCGAGCACCTCTAGACCTTTCATTAGGTGATGTAAAATGAGCAATCCTTTCATAATTGAGAAGCAGTTCTCTGTAGATCAGAAAGAGAGAGAAATAGGTCCAGCCTGGTTCTCTCGTCCCACAGATTTGTGGGAAAAGGACACCGTCAATCCAATTCTTTCTGGAGGGGAAAGAGGGGGTTCTCTCAAATCAATGGTTCTAGATTTAATCGAAGAAGCGGAAGAAATGGTTACAATCTGCTCATTTCTCATAAGCGACAAAGACTTGTTGAGTGCCATTCTTAATGCATCTGAAAGAGGGATCCGTGTATACATTCTTACTGCTTCTAAGGATCGAATTGCAAAAGATATCACCGAAGAAAAAGAAGACTGGCGGAAGCAAATGCAAATAGAGCAAGAAAAGATGCTCAATTCCCTCTGTTCAAAGACACTCTTACGTGATGCACAGGTTCATGCAAAATTCATTCTAGTAGATCCGAAAAGTGAGAATAAACGAGGAGTATTATCAACAGCGAATTTCACCACAGAAGCATTTCTTCATCCTGAACTAGGAGTCATACTCGATAACCCTCAGATAGATGAACTATTCAGCATTTTCTCAGCAGCTTGGTGGGGACTTGGTGAGAGGGAGCTGCTACAACCAAGTTTGCTATCTGACGCGCGCGGCATAATTCCATCTGTTTCAAATGAAATCACTAGCACGATAAAGAATCTTCAGCATTTTATCATTACATATCCTAACAGGTCAACAACTCTACGAAAGGAGATTAAACGCCTTCTTCAAGAAAGCCAGGAGGATATCTTCATCTCAACGTATGGAATATCAGATGATGATTCTATCTTCAAAACTCTAGCGTCATCAACAGAGAGGAAGAACGTCAAGCTGTTGGTTAGACAACGACCAAAGACAACACCAGTACTCCATGAACTGAAGAAGAAAGGAGCAGAAGTTAGAGGACTTGATTATCTTCATGCGAAGGTCATCTGTACTAAAACAGACCGTGGCTTAGAAGCGCTCCTAATGACGGCAAACCTTGAGAAAATCAGTCTCCAAGAAGGATTTGAAGTAGGTCTGTTACTTAAGGGATTAGAGGCCATACAGATACTCGAAGTGCTGAACCATTGGTGGGATAATGCTAATTGGGAATACTCACTCTCCAAGAAACTAGGGGAGCATCCAGGGACATATCTTGTTCTTGATGACCGTGATTTTGAGAAACATGTAATTGTGGAATCTAAGACGATTCCACTTGGGGAACAGGTAATTGGAGATCTTGCTTCTCTAGAAAGCTTCAGACCAGAATTCCCTGATGTGAATGATGCTCATCGAGTAGTCTATTCTTGGACTACAAAACCTCGACAGTTACCAAAGAAATGCAAACCACATAATATCGAGGGATTGGATGATTCGATACGAATCTGGAAATGTGACAAAAATCGTATCTTCATCAGTGTATCCAACCAGGAGGAGTTAGATAAAGTTCTTAGAACCAAGGAGAAACCTGAGGTACCCATAGTTTACCACAAGAACTAGTTTGGTTATCCTGCGATTGTCTTGAAATCGAGAAGCCATTTCAACAATTCTTTGTTTTCAGAGGACAATCGTACATGCTCCTGATTCCAGCTCTCTTCTTTCTTACCTCTCCAAATTCCTTCAATAAGTAAAGAGTTAGCATCATCCCATTTAAGACGGATAGCACCTAATGTGACTGCAAGGACATACAGCAGGTCACATACCTCAATCCATCTAGCTTTAATAGGACCAGATGGCAATCGACCACGATCAAGCCGCAGGGCATTGATCTCAAAGGACTTGCACTTACTCACAAAATCGCTGTCCTCACTCACTGCAAGTATCTCTTCGCGATTATAGTGGGAGTGTTTCTCTAGAGATTTGATGATCTCATCGTCACCTACTGCAGAAGATGCTCGAACACAACGACCACTATTGCACATTTTCTTACCTTCAACATCCCCAAGGCGAAACTGACGGTCCCTGCTCATTAGCTGATTCGTGAATCCCTTCCAATCAAACCATTCAGCATGCAGTTCCTCAGAAAGTTTGACCAACTGCTCCTGTCGATACTTCCAGTCATATTTCGCTAATTCTCTCAGGATTCCAGTTGTGATCAAATAGCTGACTCCCCAACCTGAGGATTCTCTTGTTCCTATTATTGATGCGAGTTGCTGCTCCAGAACAGAATAGTAGCGTCGATTCAGCGCAACAGTATCAAACACGATCCTCCGAGGCCTGTCACCTTGAAGGAGGTTACGGCTACGTATCTCATCGATCTCTTCTAAGAGGACAGTCCAACCGAGTGGCTTCACGATTCCAGAGGCAAAAAATGCACACTCAACCATTGACAAGTCAATACCTTCGTTGCAGGCGGCTTCGTGAAAGTCCGACCTGGTGCATTTGACTGAGATGTTCGCAATAGTTGTTGATTCAACAAATTCAATCGACATAATTGATTTCTTTGACAATGGTGTTTCTATCTCAAGTCTATTACGCTGGTTCTGGTCCAACCAGTTAAGGGGTGCGATTAGCTCAGGTGGTGATAAAGCCACATATCTCATGGACGGACCCCCTTCTTGAAATCTACAAGCTTAGCGGACGACCGAGGTATCTGGGGATAGTGTATATCCGCATATGAATCATCCAACAGGTGGAGATAGAAGATGGAGTCCACGTTCTCTTCAATGCCAATCTCCATTCCAATTGCTGAAGCGAACTTCCTTCCAGGTGTGATGTCAATGGCTCGTGGAACATCCGCACTTTTCCTCAGGGCTTTGCGATATTCCTTTGCATATGTTGCATAGTCCTCCTCATCACAATGGATTGCTTTGATATCGGTTTGGAGATTGTATCTGTTAGCGAATCTCTTATTCCATCTCTCAAAAGCCTGGTAAGATGAATCTAATCTTTCCCTGATTCCCTGTTTTGATGATGTTGGTGTAAGTCTGAAGACCGTGATCTTCAAAGGACACCAATTTTGCTCTAGGTATGCCGCCCAGAGTGTGTTGAAAACTGCATGGGGGCTCATTCCGATTGTTGTGAACCAATGACCCTCAACCATTTGTCAATCCACCTCTTTGGTTGAAGAAAGAACCAATACCACTTTAAGATATTCATACTAAATGATAATGCTCATAGCAATTCAAATCCATATCGCAGTATTATATCAATGACACAACATAGGGGGAATCTGCTCAGAATGTGTGAACTACTAGGATTGAGTTTTAATCTGGAAACAACACCCAGTCTATCCTTTAGAGGATTCAGAAAGAGAGGAAAGAAGAATCCAAATGGTTGGGGTCTTGCTTTTTATCCTGACAACTCAGCTCAAATAATCAAAGAACCTTTGACATCCTCATCCAGCATGCTTTCTAAATTTCTATCGGATTATGATGTTGTTATAAGCAAGATAATCATCGGACATGTTAGACGCTCAAGTCATGGCATAACAACCCATAGGAATACACATCCTTTTGATCGTGAACTTGATGGAAAGCATTATGTCTTCGCACATAATGGAACTCTGCATTCATACCGTGAACTTGGAACTTTAGAGCATTTCAAACCTCTTGGAGAAACAAACTCCGAATACTCCTTCTGTTATTTGCGCAATCGATTCATTTCTGATCAAAGACTATCTCAGAATAATCTGGACTTTGATTGGCTCCTCCAGAAGTTGAAGGTAATCAATGAGAAAGGAACATTCAATTGCATCTTTTCAGATGGCAACTATTTGTTCTGTTATCATGATAAAGCAGGACATAATGGTCTTTACTATCTCCGAAGAGAACCACCCTTTGGTTCTGTTAGACTGAAGGATGATGATTGGGAAGTCAATCTTAGCGAAACCAAACAACATAATCAACATGGCTATGTGATTGCCACACAGCCTTTAACTAATGAGCATTGGCATAACTTTGAACAAGGTGAACTCATCATCTTTCAAAATGGCAGAATAATCTATAGTTCAAGAAGATCTCAACCCTTCAATAGACTTAATGAAGAGGCTATTCAAATCCTTAGAACTATACGAACTTCCAAACACAGGGTCAGTAATTTGGAGATTGCTCAGACGTTAGGGATTACAAATATAGAGGTTTCAAAACACATTTTCATACTATTAGAACAAGGATACATCAAACAGGATAGTCGAGATACTGTTACATGGGATGATAAAACAGCGACATTCTATTCAAAGAGATCCAAACGAGATGAAATCGATATTGTTATAGAGTAGTAGAGTCCGTCTACAATCAACTAACACCCAGAAGGATATATCTGAATGGTCTTCAAGATATTGTGAGGGTAAATAAGGTGTCATTTAAAGAGAATATTGAGAAGTTTGATTCAGATAAAAGCATTCAGAAAGTAGTTGATGCGGGGATAGTCAAACTCGAAGAATTTCAGGAAAAATATCCATTTCATTTAAAGCCGGAAGAAATAGAACTTCTTACACCAGACGATGTATTTAATCCGGGAGTTAGTAGAGATTCATTCTTCTACTGGTTAGAATATAATCTCAAACCTTTGGGTAAAATGAATGTTGGGTCTACACTAGCACACCGAAGTGCAAGGGATAATATAGCCATATTCAAAGATTTACTCAAGAAAGCTACAAGTAATAAATTATCACTTACTCAGAAAGTTGATTCGGATTGGGAAAATCTAAAAGGATTTGGCGCAGAAAAAATCATCGCTAAAAAAATCATTTCTGTTTATTCCAAAGACATCATCCCAGTTTTCACCACAGCACATCTTAGAGAATTTTACAGCAATCTTGTGGGACCTGGTAGTCTTCCAAGAGATTTTGAAAGAAAGTCCCTTGGAGCGAAATATGAAGTTCTAATGGATGGTCTAAGGAAGAAGAAAAACGAACATTCTATTACAAAAGACTGGAACAGCGTCTATTTCATGAAATTTCTCTATGAGTTTTATCGCACACCTGGTACGGTATTAGAACAGCCAGCTGTTCCACTTGAAGTTTTACGACGATATGGTCTAAATAGCTATCCACATAGTGAGATGGAGGTGCTCTTCTTATTTTCAAAACTTCATGTTGATCTTGGTTATCCTATTATAGTAAAGGTACAATCATTTTATCCAGATGTCCAAGTAATAGATATTAACAATGATACAGTTCGAATCGAACTAGAGTATAATGGGCTCTGTGTGAAAAGTCACCTCCCGGCACACTCCAAGAAGTTCAATCGTCCTATGTTGTGAAGAATCACCTTGAACAACAACTCTCGCCGCTGCTCCTTGTAGCGCCTCGAACCCAGACTCCCGGTGAACCGCACCTTCATCATTCCGAATACACTCTCCACCAGACTTCTCTTTCCATACTCGTGAACTCGTTTCCACTCCACAGGGTCTAGTCGATACTCTCTGATCAACTCCTTGTAGCCTCGGTGTCCCCGGGACCTGGCTCGCAGCCGCTTCTTCGGTTCGATTCCCGGATATGCTCCAAGGTCAGTTATGAACTGGACGTTCTTCCTTGAGATGTATGCCTTGTCACCATAGACTGTTGCGAGGTTGTCCTTCGAAACTCTCCTGACCAGTGGGACCATGAACCTTGGATCACCTCCGGGCCTGTTTCTGACCCGAGTCGCATGGACCAACAGAGTGTCAGTGTCCACAGCGTTGTGCAGCGCGTGGAAACGCCTTCTCCGGGTCTTCTTGAACCTCACCAAGACCCACTCTCCACCGGTGGAGTGAGAGAACCCAGAGGAGTCCATGGCCAGGTTCTCTGGAGGAGGTCTCTTCTTGGCAAGGAGTTCGTACATTCTGTGAAGGAGCTGAGTGTCAATCCTCTTCAGGGCCTTGTGGAGAGAAGAGTAGCTTGGAGTTCTATCAAGACCAAGACGTTGTGACAGATATGGATTGAAGCCCACAAAAGCGACGAAGTCACGATAGCTGAGTCTGGTGTCGAACTTGAGTCCAAGAAGGACGAAGAGAGCGGGAAGGGGAAACTCGACAGGACGACCACGCCTGGATCTGGTGTCAGGGATGGTATTGCAAAGGCTCAAAAGCTCTTCGAGCAAGAAGTGATAACGGCGGGTCTAGGCTGCATCGTATGATTTGAAGTATGACATGAATCATGTGACGTGGTCATTCCGCCTCTCAATTCTTGTATTATTCCACAGGGCCCTGAATCGATATTAAAATATCGTATTAAAAAAATCAATAATACAATAAATCAATACGATACAACTGGAAAAAGTAAACATTAATGGTGTGGACTAAAATATTGTTATGTATTTTGTATCAATAACAATTTGTATACTATGGATTCGACGTGCAACATCTAAAACTGATTTGCAAGATTTACTAGTTCTGAGACCCTGTGCATCCAATATAACATTGCGCGCAGCTTTCAAAGAAATCTCAATCATAGTAACCTGCTCAGAAAGGTTCTCCTGATATTAACGTCTCTCTTGAAAAGTGAGATAGAAATTACGATTGTTGAATTCAAATGAAGACATGTCCAGAATCAATCTTCTCTTTCAGTTTTTCCACCATCGTCATCTTCAGCTATTTCAGGACTAGGAAAAGTAGAAACCAGAGATTTAATTATCTAGAGTTTTCTAATTCATCATATCGATATTACAAGGATTCACAATGGAAGGAGGAATGACCCTTGAACGAAAACAGAGAGAAGACATATTGTGGAGTTGTAGCAAGATATCATTTCCATGATGTAAGATGGTTTGGAATCTTCGGTTTTGCTCCAATGATTGTTGGAATAGTGGGTATGATTGGTTCGTCAGTCAGCTATTTTGGACTAAGTTTTGATATTGGATCATTCCTCGGATTGAGTCCATTTATCCTGACTGAGAGCATGTTGATGATCCCAATCATCTTCATTATTAGTATGCTCTTCTTTGCTGGAGGACTTGAGTGGTATGTTCTATGTCGGCACTGTCCTTGTTATGAATACTCAGGAAAAGAACATGGGAAAGAGAATCGCTTCTATTGTCTAGGTAATTGGGGAAGTCCCAAGTTGTTCAAATACAAGCCAGGTCGCATCAGTAGAGGTGAACAAGCAATTTTTCTTATCTTTGTAGCGTTCTATGCTCTATCTCCAGTATTCTATCTGATCGATAGGTGGGAATTCTTCGTCATCCAATTAGTGATGGCGCTTGTATTCTTTGTAACCCTACGTCATTGGGGATGTTCTCAATGTCCCAATTTTGGTTGCGTTCTAAACACTGTACCTGAAGAGAAACGTATGAAATTCCTAGAAGCGTTAGAAAAAGGAGAAATCTACTGAAAATCTAGAGTTTCTTAAATCCTTCTCTAATCACTAGCTTGGTCATTTTCTGACGGTGACGTTCAAAATACTCTCGTACAACATCAGGTTCCCGTTTACTTAGTTCACGAAGAACCCATCCTGCCGCCTTACCAACAAAGAATTCCGTATCGGATATATGAGGAGTTACTACTTCCAATATCTTATGAGCGTATTCGGGTTTGTACTGGATTTTATGAGCCAAGTGTAGATACGGTAAGAATGAGCATCGTCGTCTCCAGAAGTTGTCTGAAGTTTGCCAGGATTTTAACACAACCTCAACTTTAGGGTTTCTCAGAATAAGACTTCCAATAGTGGGTGAACTTAACGGATCAGTAATCGCCCATGTGTCAGCATCATCTATCCAACTATCAGCAATTTCCAAGGCATTATCAACAGAACCTTTCTTAGCAAATTTTTTCAACACGTCGATGGCTGCAAGACGGGTTTCGAAGGTTTCGATCTTCCAGAGCTCTGCCATAAGGTAAGGTAATTCTTCAATTGCTAATCCTCTAATGCTGGTCTTGACTATGCGATGGATTATTGGAAGTTCCACTCCAATGAAATCAAGAGTTGATGTTTTTAGATAGCCAGCAATCTTCTCTTTACGTTCTGCAGAGCTAATTGCTTTAAGCTCAGAATGAATTTGCTTGGAGCGCTGAGATACCATAATTATTGAACAGACAATTAGAATATATTTGTGCTTACTTTGCCATCCAAGCTCCTAATTGAGCAGAAAGAAATACGAAGAGGTGTTCTTCAAGCACTTTCCCAACCAATGTCCATATATTGACCTTTATTTTGTTCGCTGTTGCCAAGAATCAAGGCTGTGTATCTAGTATGGTCACGCAAGAAACAATGTTGGACTTGGAATTCAGGAGTTGGCTTCTAAACCAACCTGAAGGCGAAACGCTTTTGAGATGCTATCAATGCGGACGATGTACCAGCGCGTGTCCGGTTGCAGAAATTGAACCATCATTCAATCCGAGGTTGTTTCTTCAGAAGATACTAATCGGTGACAACTCGATAGCTGAAGAGCAATTAGTTTGGAATTGTTTGACATGTGAACAGTGCGAGGTCCGATGTCCCGAGCATGTTAAGATACCTCACATTCTCATTCTAGCCAAGGTCCGAGGACTCAAGTCGGGTAACGTACCACTAGCAGCTCTTGACCGAGCCAGGACTATTCTATCAGAAGGGCGAAGCTTACCTGTAAGCTCTCCGATGCTCAAGACTAGAGCCAAGATGGGTCTTCCTGATCTCGGAACACCGTCGATGGATCAGATTGTTGCTATGCTTGCAGACATCGGTATTGTTGGAAAGCTAGAAACTGTAAAGTCAGTCTATGGAGGTGCTGAAGATGAGTAAACCCCGAACTTACACTTACTTCCCAGGCTGCATGATTCCGTATAGGCTTCCTCATTTTGAGTTGACTGCGCGGGAAGTTCTCAAGAAGTTCAATGTAGAATTAGAAACGCATTCAGAACATTCCTGTTGTCCTGAACCAACAACATTCACCGGAGTTGACTTTGAAGCATGGGTAACCATCGCGGCAAGAAATGTTGCTGTGAGTGAATCCACTGGAAATGAAACAGTGGCTTTGTGCAGCGGATGTTTTCATACATTAGCCGTTGCTAATCACATGGTTCAAGAAGATGAAGAACTAAAAAAGAGAATTAACAAACGACTCAAGAAATCGGGACTAGAAATAACCGGGAAACATACTATCAAGAATATTCTTCATGTTCTTCACAAAGACATCGGTTTAGACGTCATTAAGAAACAAGTCACAAATCCACTCACATCACTCAAGATTGCGCCGCATTATGGATGCCATCTTGTGAGACCATTAGAAGCAACCCATATGGATCACGCTGAGAATCCCCAGTGGATGGACGACGTCATTAGGATAACCGGAGCGGAAATGGCTGAGTTCGATGATAAAATGGCTTGCTGTGGCGCTCCCATAATGCCATCGGGGGAGGACAAAGCCTTGACAATCACAAAATCAAGATTGGAACAAATCAAAGCATCAGGTGCGGATGCTATTGTGGTAGTCTGTCCAACATGTTACACTCAACTAGAAACACAACAAGCGAAAGTAGCAGCCAAGTTCGAAACAGAGTACAACATACCTGTATTGTACTTGGGCGAACTGCTAGCATTTTCAATGGGGATGACTGATCTGGTCACTGCAAATCAGCGGCGGTTCCACCGTGTCAAACTCGCGGGATTACTGCAGAAAATTGGAGGTGCAGCATAATGGCAAAGACTGCGGTTGTAATTGGTGCAGGATTATCAGGAATACAAGTTTCACAGCAACTTACCGACCTAGGAATCACCGTTCATCTAATTGAGAAAGAAGCGATCATAGGAGGACTCTCAACATATTTGGGACGTGTCTTCCCCACAGGTGATTGTGCACTTTGTCTTGATGCTAGCGGAGAATTATTCGACGGACACCACCGAAGATGTCAGTACAGAGGTTTGGTAACAGAGAAGAAGAATCTCAAACTGTATACACAATCAGAAGTAAAATCAATCACTGAAGTGGAAGGTGGATTCAAAGTTTCCATCAAATCCAGCCCCCGTCATGTCGATCTTGACCGTTGTGTGGTTTGTCTTGAATGTATTGAAGTCTGCGATGTAGAAGTCCCCAGTTCATATTGTGTAAGAGGAGGAACACGAAAAACAATCTACCGTCCGATTCCTCAAGGTGTCCCTTTAGCTCCCCTCATAGATATGGAGAATTGCACAAAATGCGGAAAATGCGTTGATATCTGTAAAGTCAATGCGATCGATCTTGAGGAAAAATCAACTACGAAAACTATCAATGCAGATGCTTTGATTTTAGCAACAGGTGTTGAAGAAAAAATACCACTTGATTTCCCTGGTTATGAATATAGAACATGTGACGATATTATATCTCACGCAGAACTGGCAAGATTGCTGGATCCAGCTGGAGACACAAATGGTGTTGTCACAACATCTTCTGGAGATGCAGTATCAAGTGTGACCATGGTACTTTGTGTTGGAAGTAGAGACCTCACTTCATACGAATACTGTTCCCAAGCATGTTGTACTTACAGCTTGAAGCATGCAGAAATGCTGCGAGATCTCGGTATCGATGTTACAATTTGCTACATGGATATACGGGTTCCAAAGTCGAGTGAACACTACCTGACTCAATCCCGTGAGAAGGGTGTTAAATTCCTAAGAGGCAAACCTGACAAAGTAGTAATTCGTGAAAATAAACCAGTAACAATTGTAGAGGATACGCAATCACAGAAATTATTGCAGATTGAATCGGATCTTGTTGTTCTTGCTTCACCACTCGCGCCCCTTGGAACTCAAGATGAATCTATTGTTGAATTCCTTGGAGAAAATGGATTTGCCCCAAGAGTGGTCAAGGAAGGAAAGGTCTACGCATGTGGAACTGCCACAGGACCTACGGATATTCCTACTAGTGTTGCAGAGGCCAATGCTGTAGCGCTCAGAGTGTATTCCGATTTAACAGGAGGTATCTAAATGAAGAAACTGTTTCTGTGCACCTGCAATAAGACCCTCGGTAAGTGGCTCGATATTGCTCGTATTGAGAAAGAAATAGGTAGTACTTTCGAAGAAGTCCATGTTCATGATGCACTATGCTTGGAAGAGGGACTCACATTCCTTGACTCCAATGTTTCGGGAGATGATACTATTGTTATCGGAGCATGCACATCTCAAATCATTGGTGTACCTCTGGCTAAGCGGCTGAAGAGTGAGCTCGTAACATACGCACCACTACGAGAGCATGTTGCCTGGGTACACAAGGAAGACAAGAAGAGTGCTACGAACAAAGCGATGGTTCTTCTTCATGATGCAGCAATTCATGTAGACTTCCTCGAACCGCAGACTGCAGTAGATACTCACACGGAGAAAAAGGTCCTGATTGTCGGTGGTGGAATTGCTGGTCTAAAAATAGCAAGCGACCTTCTTAAACTTGGAATAGAAGTGATACTCCTAGAGCCACCAGAGTTTAGTTCAAAGAACTATATCAGCCTGAATCAATTCATGGGTGACAATGATTCAATCAAAAGTGTAGTCAAAGATCTACTTTCGACTTCGAAGGTTGCAAAGAAAATCAAAGGAACTATTACCAATCTTAGCGGCAGAGCGGGAGTATATTCTGTCTCCTTGAAACTTGAAAGTGGAAAGGACGATGACATTCTTGTAGGCGCAATCGTTGTAACAACTAACTCAGAACATTCTCCGCCTTCAATTGCTAAAATGTGTCACTACAAAAAGTCAGATCGAACTCTGTTGATTTCTGAGTTATCAGGCCTCATTGCAAAGCAAACAGCAAAAGAAGCTCACACAATATTCGTTGCACAAGATCCATCGTATCATCTTAGTGCAGTAGAAGGAAGTAATCTTCTCAGGGAAGTAACCACAGCTGCCGAGAAAGGTAACACAGTCATTGTTGCTCATTCGGACATACACACAAAAGATGAAAATCTTTATCGAGCCGCTAGAAAATCAGGTGTTATATTTGTCAGAGGCTCACTGGAAAAAGTCGATAAAAAGAAGAAGGGACTTGTGTGCCGCCTTGAGAATACGTTAGAATCTGAAGTCAGAGAGTTCACAGTAGATTATCTGGTCCTTCAAACACAACTCCAACCATGGTCTGGCACTAAACGATTAGCTGACACTCTTGGTCTGAATTTAGGTCAGAATGGTTTCATTCAAACACGATACGCAAAGATGAAACCAGTTCAGACTTCAAAGAGAGGTATCTACATAGCTGGAAACGCAAAGACACCAATGAACCTTAATGATGCATTAGCCTCGGCCTCTAACGCATCGTTAGAAGTTTTCAAGAATATGATTTCAAATGGTGAACGAAAGGGTTCAATCCCAGTAATCGATGAGGAACTCTGTGATCTATGTGATGCTTGTGTTGAGGCTTGTCCAAACGATGCGTTGAGACATGAAGGAGATATCATAAAACACATACCAATGCATTGTGAGTTTTGTGGAATTTGTGTATCCGCATGTCCCACACGTGCAATTGAATTCCAATCTCATAGTAAAGATAGCTGGTTGACGAGAATCGAAGCTATTGCTAAGAACCATCAAAAACTGGAGGGTAAGAAACCCTTCTCACTTATTTACGCGTGCAGCGAGTGCGCAAATGCGTCTATCGACCAAGCAGGTTTTACAGGTAAAGGATACTCAACTGGACATTATGTGATTCAATTCCCATGTGCTGGAATGGTGTCACCAATTGAGATATTGAAAGGCTTGGTTGTAGGTGCTGAAAAAGTCACAGTAGCTCATTGTCCACCTGGTGGTTGTCATCATCAGACAGGAGATCATCTGTCAGAGCTTGTTGTCAAATTCACTCAGGACATGCTGACAAGTATTGGCCAAGATCCGAATCGTGTAAAGGCGACGTATATGATAGCGGCGTTACCAAATAAGATGCAAGAGGAGGTTGCCGACCGTGGATAAGCGAATCGAACTTCTTGAAACACTCCGAAATATCGCGGTGAAGACTCCTACCAATGATGTGGAGGTTCCCGAATCAGTTGTAGGTTTTGGAACTATCGAATACAAGGCACAAACTTGCAGCGCATGTAAGAAATGCATCGAGGCATGTGAACCTGTTGCATTAGATATGGATCAGACTCTGAATATGCATGATTACTTGAGAGTAACAGTACCCCAAGAGGGTTTCAGATCCAAGAATAGAGAAGAACTCGTAACACTGTTGCAAAATCTCAAACAAGACTACGATTCTGGTGATGTTCAAGCCATATCAGTACCAGTAGGTCTTCCAGGTTACGGGTCAATCGTATGGAGTGCGGAGCAGTGCATCGCTTGTGACAAATGTATAGAGGCATGTCCAGAGGATTGTCTCACTTTACAGAAAACATACAAGCTTCCTGAGATAATTGGACCAATCGAAGCTCCTCCACCAAAACCCACAGTAAAGGATTGGGAACCATTCATCGTTTGCTTTGTTTGTTGGGAATGTTCACATGCAGCTGCAGACCTTGCAGGTCTGATGCATCTACACTACCCTGCATCCATTAGAACGATACGACTCCCATGCAGTGGAGCACTCGAGCCAATTCATATCATGACAGCAATGGCGAATGGAGCTGACGGAGTCTTGGTTACAGGTTGTCTATTGTCAGAATGTCACTACGGTGGTGATAGTCCGAAAGCCGGTAACTTCATGCAAGAGGGTTTTGTCAAATTCTGGTCAGACATTTTTGAAGAAATTGGAATAGGTGGAAGGCTCAACATCGACTTTGCATCTGCTGCAATGGGCATTAAGTTTGCAGAAATTGTGGAAACATTCACTGAGCAAATTCGTAAACTAGGACCTACTCCAATTAAGGCTAAAACGGAGGTGCAAGAATAGATGTCTAAGAAACGTAGTAAGAAGCAAGAGGATCGCATTGGAGTCTTTGTTTGCTCATGTGGTTCTAACATTGGAGGCGTAGTAGATGTTAACAAGCTTGCTCACGATTTTGACGAATACCCCGGTGTTGTTCATTCAACATGGAACATGTTCACTTGCTCAAAAGAAGGACAGGTGCGAATTGCCGATACTATTGAAGAGTATGATCTTACAGGTGTAGTGATTGCTTCTTGCACTCCCAAATTACATGAAGAGCTATTTCGTGACATCATTGAGGAGAAAGGGCTTAACAGATTCAGATTAGCACAGGCTAATCTAAGAGAGCACGACACTTGGATCCACGGGGATAAACCCGAGAAAGCTCAGAAACTTGCCTACGAGCTTATAGCAGGTGCAGTCGAGCGTGCTAAGCTTCTCGAAGATATCGGATTTGAAGACTATCCAGTTGAAAAGAGCGTAATGGTTGTCGGAGCTGGAATTGCAGGTATCCAGACAGCGCTTGATTTAGCGGATAAGGGAATCCATGTAGATTTGATTGAACGGAATGTATCGATTGGTGGATATATGGCAAAATTGGAAAAGACCTTCCCTACACTAGATTGTTCAATGTGTATTCTCTCTCCGAAGTTAAGTGCCATAGACAGGAACAAGAATATTGACATCTACACAACCACAGAAGTAGAAGAGATCGAGAGAGACTATGGCAACTTCAAGGTCAAACTCATCAAGCATCCACGTTACATAGATCTTGAGAAATGCAATGATTGTGGAGATTGTCTGAAAGTCTGCCCAGTCCTTACTCCAAAACATCACGATCTTGGAATGTCAAAAAGAACCGCAATCTACAAACCATTCCCACAAGCGGTACCTGGTGCAGTATCAATAGAGAAACTTGGTTATGCAGCATGCAAAATTTCTTGCCCAGCCCATGTGAGTTGTCAAGGCTTTGTCACACTCACGCGAGAGGGTAAGTATGAAGAGGCTCTCAAACTTGTGAGAGAGGCAATACCATTCCCAGGAGCATTAGGTCGCGTCTGTCCCGCACTCTGTGAAGATGAATGCGAGAGAGGCACTTACGACAAGAGTGTGAGTATTAGAAATGTTCACAGATGGCTCCATGATCACGAACTAGAAACTGGAGAAGTTGCTCCTGTCGAAAATGAAATCGACAAGAAAGAAAAAGTTGCAGTGGTTGGTGCAGGACCAGCAGGAATTGCATGTGCACTGTATCTGGCACAACAAGGATACCCAGTAACAGTATTTGAAGAACGAAAAGAAGCTGGCGGATTGCTACGTTGGGGTATTCCAAAGCACCGGTTGCCACGTGACATTCTCAAGTCAGAAATAGAATATGTTGAACAGCACGGTGTAGAAATCATTACAGGAAAGCGTGTTGATTCTCTTGATGAACTAAAAAAGCAAGGATTCGATGCAATATTCCTTGGAACAGGTGCTTACGTAAGCTCAAAGCTTCGAGTGAACGGAGAAGATGCTAAAGGTGTCTATCATGCACTCGATTTCCTTTATCGCGTAAATGGTGAGCAGCAAGTAGATCTTGGTACTAAAGTTGCTGTCATCGGGGGTGGTAATTCTGCAATAGATTCAGCTCGTGTCGCACTTCGCTTGGGTGCTGATGTCACCTTGGTTTATCGAAGGTCAAGAGCGGAGATGCCCGCAATCAAGAGCGAGATTGATGACGCAGTAAAGGAAGGAGTGAAGCTAAAGCTACTTGCTAATCCTGTGGAAGTGTTAGTTTCCAATGGAGCTGTTTCTGGCATCAAATGCATCAAGATGAAGTTGGGAGAACCAGACGAATCAGGCCGGCGACGTCCTGTTCCTGTTCCCGGTTCTGAATTCGACCTAGATGTTGACAATGTCATTATTGCTATTGGTCAATCAGTTCATCCGGACGGACCTCATTCAGAACTCGAACTATCACGGTGGGGTACACCTGTAGTAGATGCAACCACAATGCAGACCAGCATGAAAGATGTATTCGCCGGAGGAGACCTAGTTACAGGTCCAGCTCTTGCCGTAGAGGCTGTTGGTGCTGGACATGAAGCTGCCAAGTCAATTGCTCTATTCCTCCAAGGCCTGGATCTCATTGAAACTAGAGAAAAGGTTCTGCCCAGAGCTCCAAGACCTGAAATTGAACAAGATGAGCTTCCTGGTGGCAAACGAGCCAAAATGAAGACAATACCTGCAAAGTCAAGGGCCAAGAATTTCGATGAGGTAGAAACTGGTTTCACCGAGAAGATAGCAGTCAAAGAATCAGAACGCTGTCTAAATTGTGCAATCTGTTGTGAATGCAAATTATGTGTTGAAGCTTGTGAGAAAGACGCTATCGACCATGGAATGGTTGAAGAGGAAGTTGAACTCACAGTTGGTGCAATAGTTGCAGCCACTGGTTTCCAAGAAATAAGTATGGAAGAGCTACCGGAGTATGGTGGTGGAAAATTCAAGAGAGTTATCACTGGAGGTCAATATGGACGTCTACTGAGTCTTGTGGGTCCAACAGCAGGTAAGGTCTTGATTCCCCCTGAATACACTGAAACTCCAAAGAATATTGCATTCATTAATTGTGCAGGATCTCGTGATGAAAAATGTAGACCCTGGTGTTGTAACTTCGGATGCATGTACACACTACGTCATGTTGAAATGACACACCGCGAATACCATGATTCAATAGACCAGTGGGTCGTCTATCACGAACTTCGAGCTGCAGGAAAAGAGTACGAGCAGTTCTATGGTCGTGTTAGAGAACATGGCGCGAATTTTGTACGCGGGTTCCCAAGTGATTTCACTGAAGAGGAAGATGGTACAATCAGCTTTACTATCTTTGATCAAGGGAGTGGCCAACTCTTACGCCTGAACTTTGACCTTGTTGTTCTTACAATGGCTGTTGACCCTGCAGAGGGTGCAGCTGAATTAGCACACAAGCTTGGAGTAGACCGAAGCGAAGGAGGCTTCATGAAAGAACTTCATCCAAAACTTGAACCAGTTAACACCAAAGCTAGAGGAGTCTTCATAGCAGGTGCAGCCCAGAGTCCTAAAGATATTCCTGCCTGTGTTTCTGATGGCAAAGCTGCCGCTAGTGCGGCATCATCACATGTACTCAAAGGGCAAGTTCGAATACAGATGGATAAAGCAGTCATTGATGATGAACTGTGTATTGGGTGCGGTCTTTGTGAGCAGGTTTGTCCATTCGATGCTATCACACTAGAAGATCGTGAAGATAGACCAAAACTCTCAGTGGTCAATTCACTACTTTGTACAGGTTGTGGAAAATGCCAAGTTGTTTGTCCTACAGGTGCAGCAAAGAGGAAACACTTTACAACAGAACAGATCAATGCAGAGATACTAGGTCTCATTGCAGCTCATAGAAAGCAAGAAGCATCATCACAGTAATCTCTTTGGAGAACAAAGTATGAATCATCGGAACCAAGCTAAGCAGAATACTCTAGAGTTACGTAGAGTGTTCCAAGGGCTTCTAGATGAAGAGAACGAGCATGGAGATATTGGTGTTACTAGTTTCAAAGTTGTATTTGATGAACTGATGAAAGAGCAAAAGGAGAAACTTCGAGAAATAACAAAGGAACAATTTGAGGTCCTGTACGAATCTGGCTCGATCATATGTATTGGTATAGCTTATCGAGACCCAATAATTAACCATATAGATAACAAACAAACTGGTGAGGTAGATTATCCACTTTGGAATGAATACGCAAGAGAATATGATCGAATCAATCAAGTCCTGAATCGGATGGCTCCTGCAATAGCATCTCAATTCAATGGCATTCCCCTCAAAGCAACTATTGGTGGAATGAAAGGGGAGGTCGAACATGTATGGGAATACTGGCCACTAGTCGTTTCTCACAGAGTCGTCGCTGAAAACTCGGGGATTGGGTGGCGAGGTAAGAACCAGCTTATCATCCATGAGAAATTCAGTTGCGCAATCAGGTTAGCATCGATTGTCACGACAACGCCACTACTCCATGGAAAAAGAAAGGTGTCGATGTGTGGAGATTGTACTGCCTGCGAAGATGCTTGCGGCTTCATCAGACATCGCAGCATTCTGCCAGACTACCGAGAGAATTGTCATAGGTACATTCAGTTTCTGAAATCCAAGGGTATCGAGAAAGATATCTGCGGGAAATGCATCAAGGCTTGTTATCGACTGAGCAAATTCCAGACACATTTCTCTCTCTAGCACATTAAGTTTGATTTCAATTCTAATCTCGGTAAATTTATGCTAAGATTGCTTCTTTATTTCGAAAGCAGCGAATTCATAAAGAAGTAATTATTTTGTTATAGGGATTGTAAATTGGGGTTTATGTAATGATGAAACTGAAGTTCCTAGCTTTGAGTTTTGTTCTAGTCTTATTCATACCAGCAATTCCAATGACGAATTCATTGACAACGGTAGTAAAGAAGACTCATACTGTAACACAAGAAAGAGACTATTGGCCAACCGATGGGTGGCTCACTTCAACACCTGACGTACATGGAATGAACTCCACCCTTTTTGATGATCTTGTTGAAATTGCCTCGCCATTACGCTCATTTCTGGTAATTAGAAATGGATACCTTATCTATGAACATTATCAGACACCAGACTTCAGCGAAACAACTCTCAAACCGCTATATTCAGTCACGAAAAGTTTCATCTCTGCTCTTGTAGGAATGTCGCTTGAAGATGACAATATCACAAGTCTTGATGAGTCCGTTGTCGATTACTTTGCTGATAGAACAATTGCAAATCTCGATGCAGACAAGCAATCCATGACTGTGGAGCATTTACTTTCCATGTCTTCAGGATTTGAGTGGGATATAGATACAGACCCAGATGCTATGAGAGCTTGCCCAGATTGGATTCAATATGTATTAGATAAACCAATGGCAACTTCACCAGGTGATGCGTTCTATTACACCACTGGAAATTCCCATCTTCTGTCTGCAATCATAAACCATACTACAGGAATTCCAACTCAGACTTTCGCAGATACTCGGTTGTTCCAACCACTTGGAATCTCAGAATATGAGTGGAGAACTGACCCACAAGAACTGGCGGAAGGAGGTTCAGGGTTAAACATGACTGCTAGAGATATGGCAAAGCTTGGATTTCTCTGGCTTAACAATGGCACATGGGATGGTGAGCAACTAGTATCTCCAACATGGATTGCATTATCCACAGAAGTGCAGTCTCCTAGTGGAAACTATGGTTATCACTGGCGAGTAGATCCTTCAAATAATGCATACTATGCCTTTGGATATCGTGATTTGGCTCAGTATGTATGGGTGCAGGCTGAGAACGATCTGGTTGTTGTGCTCACTATTCAAGGTTTGTTGGAACCATGGGAGATGATTCAGGATTATATCCGTCCAGCAATAATCTCACCAACAACAACACCAACCACTCCGACAAACACATCTAATGGAACATCCCCAAATTATCTCCCGATTTATTTAGGGCTAGGAATTTCAGGAGTAGTACTAGTTTGTGTAATGGTTGTTTATGTTCTGAAAAGAAAATCATAATGAAAGAGCATACCTTCAATTAATAAATGATAAATGGAAATTCATCTTATAGGTATCATGAGGATGTTAGGAGGATTCAGTGTTGGACTTGAAAGATGTCATTTTTGAAGTAGTAGATTATGAAGAGCTAACAGACGAGCAATGGGAGGAGTTTACAAAGTTTCACAACGAATCTCTGAAGATGTACCAACACGATGTTCCCGAGATGTCGATTGAATCAGTCAAAGCTCAGTACAAAACAACCAACCCACAAACTGCATCTATTCGTATCTTAGCAATGAGTAAGGATAGGTTCAAGTTTTACTCAGGAGGTGGGCTCTACAGATCAACTGAGAAAGACCCGAACTATGAGATAAACAAACATATTGGGTATGTAATGGGAACAGTTCGTACGCTATGTCAAAGAAAGAAATTTGCTTCGAAAACACTCAAACTGCTTGCATTGGAGGCAAAGAAATCTGGGTTGAGTGCAATTCGGTCTGGTGTTTTTCTAGATTCTGGAAAGGAATTTTGGAAGAGTTTTGGTGCAAAGATTGTCGATCGTGACTACACAAGTGAGCTAAAAGTCAATGAAATTGATTATGATATGATTGAACAATGGCGAGAGGATGGAAAGACGAGAGCAGAGGGAGTTATACTGGAGTTCTATTCGATAATTCCCGATGACCTTCTTGATGAGTTTCTTGCATTACATGAGGAAGTTCACGCAATCGAAGCCGACCTTGAAGGACATGAGAGGGACCAAAGGTATGCAGTGAGTATTGAATCCTATAATCACCGAATGGCAGAGAATAAGAAAACTGGATGGGAAGTGATTTCAGTATTATCACATGAATCTGATGGAGCAATAAGTGGATTCAATGAAGTCTACTTCAACAGAACTGATCAACCAGGAAGAGTCAATCAAGGGATGACTGGAGTTGGTAGGAAGTACCAAGGTCGTGGACTTGGTAAGTGGGTGAAGGCTGAAATGATAAATCACCTGAAAGAAGTGTATCCTGATATGAAAGAGATTTGGACGGGAAATGCTACCGTCAATGCACCGATGCTTTCAATCAACAGACGAATGGGTTTCAAAACAATTCGCGATGGGATTACCTTCAAGATTGAAGTTGATGAGTTACTAAAGAAGTTAGAGTCAATTCCCTAGATGTTGAACCTAGATTTTGATTCCGACCACCATGAAGTCCATTCTTCAAGCATCTGTTTTCGTGTATTGGGATGAGCTCCTCCTACAAATGATGAACCAGGATTCCCAAGAGAGCGCCGTATCAGAACAATTTGTCCAACATGACCTAGAAAGTGAAGAGAGAGCCGCTGTATGCTCGTACCCAAGGTTTCCTCAATTTTCGGGAAAATCACTTTTTTGAAATCGTTATCATCTAGTGTTTCAAGATAGGTGAAACTCATCTCGGATATCTCAAGATACTTGTCAACGAGTTCTTCAAACGTCATTGAGGATTCTGTTGTTTCTATCTCTTCCTTAGTTGTACCATATCTATAGTAATGCGCTACCTCTTCACTGAGTAGATGGGTCTCTTGACAAGTCACAGAGAGAATCATATGAAAGTGTGCAAAGCAATGACCTAGAATCCAGCTGATAGTGTTAATCTCCGGAGCAATATGCTTGTTCACTTCTTCAGCCTTGATATCTTTGAAAGAATATAGAAGGTTACTTTCAGATATTCGCAGTAGGTCGATAGTAGACTCTTTCATTGATCTCACATTTCACTTAAGGACACTCTCGAAAAAGTCTTGTCCTACTTAGGAATCGTAGAAACTTTTTCCCACAGTGTCAGAAAATTGAGCTCGGAACCCTAATAGTTTAAGCCTTCCTACCTCTATAAATAAGAATCAGAACTATGATGATGACTGATGCAGATACAATAGTTATGACAACTGTTAGTATTTCAATAACAGGGGGCAAGTCTGTAGTAGTCGTTGTTGCCATCAACACAACAACGGTTACCGAATCTGTAGCGTTATTCCACTCTATGTCAGACACTAGAATCTCGAATTCATACATTCCCACATCAAAATCAGAGATTATGAGTTGGATAACTTCTCCCGTTGAATTCCAGTTGCCCCATGTAATGATTGTTCCATTCTGGCGAATTTCATAATGCTCCGGATTGTTATCATAAGCAGTCCAATTTATGATCATCGAACCGCTATCGATGAACCACACAAAATCATCAGGACCCGAGATCGTAGGCGTAGTAGAGTCCGCAGTAACGATAATTGAAAAGGGAATTGACACATTCATGCATTGGTACTGTAGCAATATCAATGTGTAATTATATGTGCCAATATTATGCCCATCCACAAGTATCTGGATATTCGAGGTTCCAGAAGTTGACAAGGTTCCTGAATATAGCGTGTTATCTTCGAATTCTATTATGTAAGTGCCATTCAGATGATCAGTTACAATCCAATTCATCCAATTGTTCAAACTACCAAACTCGTAGTACAGAGTTGACGGTCCGTCAATATTCGGATTGTGTATCTTCAACAGAGCTACTGGAAAATAATCAATTCCTGCTCCAGGACCAGGCACATAATAGAATCCAGTACCTGAGTAATCATCCCAATAGTTACCAATCGTTCCATTATCCCAATTATTGCCAGCTCCACCATCATAGGCGTTGTCCGTGTTGCTATATAATCGGTTGTCATAGATGACATTGAAGTACCCATCAGATGAAGTTCGAATGCCGGTTTGACAGTTATAGACAGTATTGTTGAATACAATACTAGAATTTGATCTTAGTTGAATTCCATCTCCTTGACTAATCCCATCAACGATATTGTCAAAGACTTGCACGTCAACGGACCGATAATCAATGAAAACCCCTCTATAGAGAGAATTTCTAATTGTGTTATTGTAGATAGTAGTAGTCCCAAGCATCTGTTCGACATCTAAGGATTCCTGATAGGCATCAATAATACTACAGTTATAGACGCTACAATTCATGATATTCCATACAGTTAGACCAAGTCCCAAGAATGAAGAGTTTGCAATTACGATGTTTTCAGATACAGGACCAGCGGCAAAAACACCCTTAGAGTAGGAGACCCCACCAACCTTCTCAAAGACACAGTCGGTTACAGTGAATCCCTTGTTGTGGCGAAGCATCAGACCGTAGTTACCATACACTTGTACATGATTATTATGAAAGAGAACATCATCGGATGTGAGAAAGAAATCACCATCGGAAGTTATGATTGAGTTGTAGCGAATTGTTAAATTGACAGAATTTTGGTCTTCAAGTTGATGAGACGGACCACCTGTGATATCTGCAAGAAATTGGTTATTCTCAATGATGGAATTATCGCATTGTTGCCAGAACATTGCATGTATTCCAGTAACATCGAATGTATTGCCATTGACTATTGCGTAGTATGCAGACTTTCCGGTGAGTGCGTACTTAGAGCAGTTCCAGAATGTATTATACTCTATAGTCTTACCAATATTCTGAATGTACATACCTTCTGTTGAGTTATATATCTCGCACCCAGTAACCACTCCATTGCCTTGAAAAAGTCGAAAGGCTCCAGTATTTTCTTCAAGTGAAGTAAAACCAGAAACACTACAGTTTCTGATAATATAGTGAGTAGTTTCTGAAATCCATGTTATGCTGATAGCTGGTGTAGTTCCCGGAGAATATATCTCGTAGTCCTCAATGATGTAGGGTGTTGTAGACGACCCATTACCTTCCCAACCTTCTAGTCCAGCCTGTGTAGCAAAATCGGCATCAGACCCTATTGATATGGGATCATGCAGAGTATATGCAGTAGCAAAAGGTGTAGTAACCGTTTGCATTTCTGTTGAAGTAGAATCTCCACCGTTCAAAGGAGTTGCCAAGATTAGTATGAATATGAATAGAAATGCAAGATTGTAGCTTTTCAGAATATCACTCATATCTAGTAGTCCCCGAAATAGTGCTTTGTCTTCTAATTATGATTGGTATGATTACGATGAATGAAAACCTCAACTAAGATACTCCTCCCAATATTTGATTGAAAACTACAATCATGTCTACTCACTGCCTTCATGCCCACCTTGTAAAAGGTAGTTCTATATAGTGAGAAAGGTGATTAAAGTGTTTCTAGTAAATCGGTGTGTGATTCAAAGGAGAAAAATTCTTAGCTAGTCCACTAATTTCATTGAGAAGTTCGATTGTGATTCTCAATTTTGTAAAATGTTTATAACAACATGGTTATTTTGATGCTAGGTATGATGCTTTCCATGATAAGTGGAGTAACATTTGGAGGAATAGGATTTCTTGAATCCAAAGACCAACTTTGGATAATTAAATCAGCTCCAAATGGAGTAAGAAAATTCGCGAAAGCTCGAATCATTGGATCATTCATCTTAATTATACCAATGGCTATTATCCCTTCAGTCGTATCAACCGTCGTTTTTCAATTCAGCATCATTGAAGCTTTAGCAATTGTAGCATACGCATATTCGACTACATGTGGAGCAGTCTTGCTTTGCGCGGGAATTACCGCAAACAATCCTGCATATGAAGATCAAAAAAGCAGTGCTTTCATGTTGAACACTTTCGTTTCAATTTTCGCACTTGTTGGAATCCTTCTGGTATCACTCATTGTCGGTTTCGTACTCATAATCGAAGGTGGTAACATGATTCTGTTTATGCTAATAGTGAGTATTCCCATGATAGTAGTTGGAGCAATTGTGTATGCAATAGGTGTGGTGAGAATGTCAAGACCTGATAAGAACTAAACCCAATGAAAGAGAAAGATGTAGTGCCATTGATTCAATATTCATAAATGGAAATTCTTCGAACTGAATACAGGTGAGTAGAGGAGGATTCCATATTAGATTTGCAAGATATCATTTTTGAAGCGATAGATTATGAAGAATTATCAGAGGAGCAATGGCAGGAGTTTACGCAGTTTCATGCTGTTACTAGATAAAGTAACAGAAGTTATGTGAAAAGAATAAAGAGCGGGCCACAAAATGTGACCCCCGTAGGTTTCATACTACTTTTCTCGTATTTTTACGGGAAACGCGGCGAGGGCAACAATCACGTTGTCCCATTCAATTACAAAACTCTCGGTCCAACTAGGTAATGGTGGCTCTTCTTCATTATCAAGCATCTCTTGCCAATCTTCATCAGTTAAGCGATCATCCATTGGCCATGTGAACTCATAATATGACATCACACCGCCTTGAGTGAGAGTCACTTGATCATTAACTAGCACTGCAACCAACATGACGTTAGTCAAAGTCCTGTTAGCATCCACAAGTTCACAAAAGCAAATTCATTTCCTAGAGCACTGGAACGGATATGAGAAAAGCAGCTCCTATACCGATCTGTGGTTCCATTAGTTCAATTGTTCCACCATATGATTCGATGATTCTCTTTGATAGATAGAGACCAAGTCCTTTCCCGTCGCCCTTTGTGGACACACCCTTCTGGAAAATCTTTTCTCGTATCTTCTCGTCGATTCCGGGTCCATCATCTCGATATGTAATTAGAAGGTTCTTTTGAACTAACCCAAGACGAATTGTAACAACTGCGTCATCGCCTGCGTATTCAGCTGTATTTCTCATTAAATTCTCAAGAACTAAAGGAAGCAATATACCGGGACGTATATGTGAGGATCTGACATTTGGTTCAAGCATGAGTTTCACATCTGCCCCACCTCTAGCTTTCTTCGCATTCTTCGCCATGGTCTGAAGTGTATCAAGGAAATCGTATTCACTTCCACGACCGACAACTGAGAATAATTTGATGACTTTCGACATCCTTTCACTCACTGCAAGTGTCGTTGATAAATATGATTCAGAATTCTCTAGCTCATCCCCCATTTCGTTGAGAAGCTCAAGGTGACCTTTGACAATTTGCATGTCATTTCCTAGATCATGGGTTAGCACAGATGTATAGACCTCGAGCTCCCTTTGCCGCTGTTCCAAAAACTGCTTGTGTTCTTCAAGTTCGGAAATGTAATAATTCAAGGACCATGAAAATATCAAGATGACCAGACAAATCGCTGCTTGATCTATTATTGGTTCAATAGCCCTTCAAAGCTCAATAGTGGGATGGAGGGTACAATATACTATTAGCCCAAGTGTTTCCACTGAAATAAAAACCGCCTCAACACGAGAAGTGAACCATTGAGAACCAAATAAAGCTGCAATGACTGGCCACATGATGAGATTAAATGCCAGTCTCGTTTCGCTCTGCTGGAACTCATCCATTAGGAACAGATAGGGCATTATTGCAAGTGCCAGAGTCACTATTGTGCCTGCGACAGTCACATACTTGGTCCGACTGATTATGTAAATTGCAACGAAAATTAAAGTCGCAAGAAGGAATGCCATCGAGTTTTCGAAAAATATTCCCAAAGCAAACTGTATAGTGGGTAGAATAATTACTATCAAAAATAATGAGAAAGATAGGAGTCTCGCCTTAACTCGAATAATATCAGAAACTATAGCATCTGATGGTTCAAACAGAATTTGGTTAACTCTCTGAGAAGTAGTAACTTTACCTGAAGAGGATGTATCAGAGGACATTCTAATTAACTCCAAAGCCACTGTGATTTTATTCTTAATTTTCAGTGAATAAAGGGATATGTAAGGTTTGGGTGGCTATGATGAAACAATTTTTTTCAGGAAAAATAACAAATACGGGAAGGAAACATTGACTGGTATCGAATCTGAAAGTAAGAATCTCGAAATCGAAAAGACTCCACAACATTCGTAGATTATGGTGATTATTCAAAACAAATTTTTACTTAATCAATTCTAAAAAAGAGTGGGCCACAAATGGTGGCCCTGTAGATTTCACACTACAAATCTTGTTCTTTGAGGGGCGACGCGGCTAGAGTGACTATGACATTGTCCCATTCGATTACAAAACTCTCAGTCCAACTTGGCAGTGGTGGCTCAGTTCCAAGGTCAAGCATCTCTTGCCAGGATTCATCGGTCAAACGATCATCCATTGGCCAGGTGAACTCATAATATGACATCACACCACCTTGAGTGAGAATTAATTCGCCATTGACTAAAACTGCAACCAGAATAACTGACGGTCTCCCTACACCTTCTTCGAGAACTACACCATCGTTTGGATCAGTATGAACATCAGCAATGACTGCCATATCATCATCAGCATCAGAAACTAAAAGAGCGTCAGTGGGTAAGGCAACAATATCACCAAGTAGTTTTCCACAACCTTCAATCAGGCGATATTCCCCATCACTAAGAGGAGAGCCCTGAAGTTCCTTTATTGAAATTGTTTGAAGATTCAACAGTAAGGTTTGTAGTTGCTGAAGCTTGTCTTGCATCATGGGTGAGAGCAGGGTTCTTGAATCTAATCCAGTTGTCATCATATTACACAATGATGCTAAACGAGCATACAATGCAGGTACTGGTTCAACATATCCCCTTACAAGAGTAGGTATACTTGTTAGTTCCCAAGTGTATGACTGCTTTGCATAGAGGATTGTGTCATGTCTTAATTCCGCCCAAGATGCAAGAGCTGTGGATAGTTGCTTGTCGATCCATGCTTCGCTCTGCATGAAGTAGGGATACCCATCACCCGGGTCAGATAGCAGAGGTAGGAGAGAATATATCCACAGATAGTACAGATTGTGCGTCCATTCATCAGTTGTCATATTCCCAATGTTATTCCATAACATTTCCATCTGTGATACATAATTTAGGTAATCTTTCTCATCATCTAACAATTCCCAAGCACGTTCAGAACCGAAGGCTGCCATAACATCTAATCCCATTGGCATCAATCGAGGATCAGCAAGTGTTCCAACATTTTTGTAAACAAGCTGTCCAAGCATGTAACTATCAGGTACGTACCTTTGCCCCATGAAACGCAAACCCATGGTCTGTGCTAGAGTTTCAGTATCCGGTACTGGATGACCAAGTATCAAAGGCTCTCTCAATTCAAGGGCCTCATCGATAAATTGTTCAAGCAGGAGCTCGTCATCTAAATCAGAAACCTCTACTTCACTTCCGTAGATACTCTCAATCAATCCGAGATATTCTGCGGGCACAAGATCGTCTGCTGAGCCAACAAAGAAAGCTGTGGGTTCATAGATGGCATCCCAGACAACAAGTCCAGATGGTGAGCCTGAGAGTCCAGTCACTTCTTCAGTCAAAGCTAATGACATGAGTATAGCTTGGGCTGTATTATTCATACCTTTTTCATTCAAAGCTGGAGGCGCATCCGGCTGAAGTCTGAATGAAACCCGACCATACCACATCATAGCTTTGAAGTATTGACCAAGAAGCGCGCTTCTAGTGTAATGTCCTCGGGGAACGAATTGAGTGAAATCTTCCACATAATCCATAAACCACGCATCTGTCATCTGGTCATGATCACTAATGAGTTGTAATACCTCAGTTACCTCTGGTTCAACCTCAGCTGGAATGACTGTTTCATTATCGATAAGACTCATAGCAACTGTGAAGAACATCAAATTCCTTTGAGCAGCATCCTTCCACCTACCTTCAGGCGCAACTGCATATTGGTCAAAGGAAGAATCCAGCATTGATTCAGTCAGATTACCAAGTAGATCCCAGAATGAATAGACCTCGACCTCTCGCAAAGCTAAATCATAAAGGACATGGTACGCGTGAAGTACAGCATCAGATGACACAAAACTTGGGATGAAGTTGTCTTCATTATATTCTAGTATCTCGTGAATTTGCTTGAACTCATTCTGTGGAATAACCGCGAAACCGTTAATCGCAATCATTTCTTTTACATTAGCTGGGATTGTTGGGAATGACCCCAAATTCACAATATTTGATAATCCTGAATACACAGTATATTCCGGAGCGTTCGGTGTGAAAGACTCTTCATAAGGCACAAAGTCCGCAAAATCACCTGCAACGGTATTATTGATGGTATATACGGGGATATTGAGACCTCCACCGGATGGATTCCAGAAAGCTCCACCGAGAAAGCCGAGAGTTGTCACAAGACTCACAGCTAATAGTGCCGAAACAACACCGCCAGCCATCATTTTACGTTTAGTATCGCTATCAATAGCTCTGACAATCACTAGAAACATGAGAGAATACTTGCATCAATTGTACTTAGTACCATGGAATAGAACACCGTGTCCAGAGAATAGAACACCGTTCCCCGAAACCTATACATTCCTGGACATCGAGTCAGGGATGATGTTCGGTTCCTGTTTCATAGAGGCTGCTCTCTGCAGATTCTGTGAATCCGCTACGAGTCTTATTTCCTCTCCGTAGGCATTTAGAGTCTCCGGCAAACTGACGGCGACCAAATTCAGTGCAGCATTGAGATCCCTGTCTATTTCAAGCCCACACTGTTCACACTTATACTCCCTCTCTGATAGAGAGAGTTCTTTCTTCCTGTGCCCACACTGTGAACACATTTTTGAGGACGGAAAGGTCCTTGAAACAACGACAAGCTCAGAACCGTACCACTGGCACTTGTACTCCAGCTGTCTTCTGAACTCATAAAACCCCACATCAGCTATGGCCCTTGCAAGTCTTCTGTTCTTCAGCATCCATGACACTAGCAGGTCCTCGATCACTATCTTACTGTGGCTCTTGGCAAGATAGGTCGTCAGCTTATGCAGTGTGTCCTGTCGGATGTTGAAGACCCTCAGGTACATCTTAGCAAGTCGTAATTTCGCTTTCTCGTGGTTCTTACTCCCCTTCTTTTTTCGTGATAGACTCCTTGAGAGCTGTCTTAATTTCCTCAATCGTCTTCCTAGAGCCCTTTGGTTTGCAAAGCTGGTTCCATCAGAGAGTGTAGCTAGGGTTTTGACCCCGAGGTCAACTCCCACTGGTGCCCCTCTTACAGGGTGAGGGTCAAGGATGTCCTCCTCTACAGTGACTGAAACAAACCACCTGTTGGCCCGTCGTCGCACAGTGACTGAGAGTATCCTTCCACTGTAATAGTGCTTCCTCTTCTCTTTAATACGAATCCTTCCAATGCGCGGTAGCTGGATTGTACGTTCATTGAACCTGATGGTTCCATACAGTCTGAAGCTGTCTCTAACTCCCCTCCTCTTGAAGCGAGGAAATCCTATCTTCTTCCCAGATTTGAGTCCTCGATAGAAGTTCTGGAAGGCTCGATGGAGGTCTCTGAGGGCTTCCTGAGGCGCACACTTTGAGGTCTCGTACATCCATGAGAATTGGTCCTTCTTCAGGGAGTTGAGGAGCTTATGCTGCTTCATGGCATCAGTGAACTGGTCGTCACCTTGATTGTTCTTGTACCGTGCAATCCTTTTTTCGAGACCCCAGTTGTAAGTAAAACGAGCTACTCCTGCGTGTTGAGCAAGGGATGACCTCTGGGAATTGTTCGGGTCCAGTTCATACCTGTAGGCTTTTTGTATCAACATTCAGGCTCGGCATATGGTCTTGTGAGGAGCTTTTAAGCTCATTCAAGAATAGAACACCTCTATTGACAATTTTGAGAAAAACAAAATGCTTAGGTGAAAAAAGATTAAACTGTAGTCTGTCAAGTTCGCATGGATGGAGTATCGAATGAGAGAATCTCCGATTGAAATGGCAATTGAACCAGAGCTGCGAGGGAATACTCTTCGCGTATATTGGTATATGCTCAATAGTAACGAACCAGTTGGAGTGAGAGAAGTTCAACGGGCATTGAATATGTCAAGCCCATCAGTGGCCAGTCATCATTTGACAAAATTAGTTTCATTAGATCTAGTTGAACAACTCTCGGATAATACTTACAAAGTGAAGCAGATTGTTAAAGTTGGTGTGCTCCAAAACTTCATCGGATTTCGAGGAAGATTTCTACCACGCTATGCCTTTGTTGCGATGTTCTTCACATCATATACACTGGCATATCTTGTACTCAGTTTTATTGCCCCGCCAAATATCTATGATCGATATATTGCCTTAGCTATCGGAGTCGTTGGTGCACTATTCGCCTGGTGGGAAAGTTATCGCTTATGGAAGATAAAGCTCTCTTGATGTTCCTGACAAGTTTCGGAATGTCAGGATATTAGAATCCAATTCCAAGCTGTTGGTCAGACCTTATTCCTTAGGTTCATCCTCAGGGTCAGATTCAGGTTCATCCTCGGCTTCAATTTCGAGTTCAGCTTCAGTATCCTCAGGTTCAGGTTTGAGTTCACTCTTGAGTTCAGCTAAAAGGTCAGCTTTAAGCTCAGCTTCAGGATCCTTAGGTTCAGCTTCAGGTTCAATTTTGAGTTCAGTCATGAGATCATCTTTGAGTTCAGCTTCTGGTTCCGATATTTCCTCTATCTCAGTGGTGTCTTCAGAAACTTCATCCTCAATGATTTCAGGTTCGAGTGCTTGTTTGAGACCCACTAAGGTGTCCATATCCATCTCCTTGATCTGTTCCTCAGGGATACCTTCCAGTAACGCTTCTGGAATTGTGAACAGGAAGTTGGCTTTCTCTTCTCCATATTTCTCAACTAATTCGGTCATTCTTGGGTCATCATGTTCAACGGCTGATTCATCTACAACAACTTCTGGTTCAGCCTCGGTTTGAATCTCAAGTTCAGGTTCAACTTCCATTTCAGATTCTGCTTCAGTTACAACCTCAAGTTCTTTCTCTGCTTCTGCTGCAGCATCTCTAGAATCCATTAGTGATTGAATCACTATTTTCAAATCTTCTTCTGGGATTGTCACTAATTCTTGAATTTCAGCACATGAGAGTTTATCAAGCCAAGTAGTTGAAAAGAATTCTCTTACAAAAGTAGGTAGAAATTGGATGAGTCGTTCCTTCATTTCAGTTTCATCCAACTCTTCTCCTGACTTAGAATCGAATTTCTCACAGAGGGCGGATGATATTACAGATGCAGATGCTTCAGGTTCAAGGGTATACATCTCTTCATTTGCGGAAATTGAATCCACAATCTCCTGTACCTCCGTAGGAGTAAGCTGTGTAAGATGTTCCAATTCAGAAATATCTAGCTCCCTTAGCTCTTCTTCAAAGAAGATGCTCTTAATCTCAGAGGGTATTCGCTCAATCCAATCCTCCTTTGTTAGTGGTATTTTTCGCCCTTCTTCAGACTCAATTCGGCGTACCTCTTCGAGCATCTTTGCCCATGCTGCTTCAGATTCACTCTCAGAGAGGATGGAAACATCAAGCTCGCCTTCATCGAGTTCCTGTTTATAATCCGGAATTTTGAATTCATCCATAATATCCAGAAGCTCAGCTTCAGAATCAGGAGCCCAAGATTCTTCTATCTCACCGTCGCTAGTTTCTTCACCAAAGATCTCTACTGGACTTAGACCGAGTTCAACTAATCCTGGTTCGAGTACAGCAAGCAGTAAATTATCAAGACTTCGAACATCTAATAACTCCACGGGTTCACCCTTCTCCATGGATTTCAAAGCTCGATTTATTTGTTTGATTTCATAAGGAACTTTGACCAGATACTTCTTACGTATTAGGATTGCACTAGCTAATAGAATAATTCCGAATCCAGATGAAATAGTGATAATCATCTCCATAGTGAGTCGAGGAAGAATAGTAGGTACGTATTCAACTATAATCAGATTTCCAGCTAATTCTACAACAGTGATACCATATAGATTTCCTGATACTGCACTGATGTAGAATGTGTAATTACCAGTTTCTACTTTCGTAAGATTCGCAAACCAGAAACCACCAGTTGCATTGTAAATCATAGACATTTGGCTATCTTGGTCCCAGAGCGTAACAACTCCAGATGTGACTGGAGAATTATCATACTCAAAGACAAGAGTAGCCTGTATCTGTATATATCGTTCAATCTCTGGATTTGTAATAGTAGCAGAAGTTGATACCACTTTAATTCTGTCCCAGATGATAGTTACATCACTAGTACTTCTGACGAAGAAATCTATTCCTTCAAGAGATGCTGATACCATAGTGAATGTTATGTCTTCTACGAGATCACTTGAATGAGCTGAGCGCCAGTTATCGCTTACAAATGTTAGAATAGAGCCGTCAGATACTTCTGCAATAACTCCTGAAGTAATATTTATTCCAGCAGTCTGCAGCTTAATCGCCCAAATTATGAATCCAGTAGAACCAACATCAATTCTAGAGTCGGTTGTGTAGGCTACAAAGAATTCAAGACGGTCCCAATAAACAACTTGTTCATTACCGTACATATCAAAGCTTGTTATTCCAAATGCAGTAGCTTCACAAATTGTTAAGGTATCAAAGTTCACAGTCGAATAAGTTAACCGAGTTACATTCACTTCCCATATCCCATCAGCTAGGTGAACGAGCTCTTCAAACTTCAAACTGAAATTCCCTGATGTTACTGGTGCATCATCAAAGTCAAAACGAAGCTCAATTTGTACTCTGACATACTCGGAGGGATCTAGATAGGTCATGTTAGTAATGATTGAAACAACCTCAATCTGATCCCATATACACCATGTTTGGTCATTTACTACAATGACAGTAATTCCATACGAATCTCCAAAAGCTGAGGTTGCAGTATAGTACTGTCTGTGGACAGTTGAAAACTGGAATGTGTTATTGCTCAGAAGAATAGTTCCATCAAATGGTGTTGAATCGTAGCTGTATATTGCACTTACTCTAATGCCAGTTGCATTTGTGTTAACATTCGTCCGTTGATCGAATGGGTCAGTTATTGATATTATGAGTGAATCCCAAACTACTGACCGGTCAGCTGCTGTTTGCACCCAAGAAGAAATACCAAGTGTAGTTTCTAATGCGCTGCTGATTGTGTAACTACGATTTACTGATGAACTTCGAACTTCTTGGAAATGCCAACGACTATTTGCAGAATCCCATGTAAGAAGATGAATTCCATTGAGATATGCCGTTAGCCCACTTTGAACCTCGGAGTGACTATAATTATATCTCACACGCAACCAGACATCACATGGACTATTGATATTGATTCGAGAGTCGGCTACTCCAGATTCATAGAATTCGATACGATCAGTGATGAATGAGTCAGTTAGACTGGTAGTATAATACAAATCAACACTACCACCAGCTTCTACAATCTTGAATGTGTAGGTATTCAATCTCACAAGAGAAGAAGAACCGATACCTGAAACTGAAAACACTCCAAAGGAATTGACATCTCCAGACCATGAACCTGTAAAGTCATGTATCACCCAAATATCGGTTTCATTTGCCAACGGATAAATGTCTGAAGAACCATAATAGATGACAGTTCCAAAGGCTAGCAAATCATTAGTGTCTACGTCACCCCAATTATCGGATAAAGAAGGTGCTAACGAATAATCAAGACGTGTTTCGACATCCCAATCAGACTCAAACCAATCATCATCAGAAGCTGCTTCTGAGTCAATAACATATTGTTGCATATCGATATTCTGCAAGTCAAAATGATCCCAATCAATCTTAATGCACCAAGTGACGTTTAGCAGTGATCCGAGTGAGAGATTTGAGCTGCTTGAAGATAAGTCGATATACTCAGAACCAACGACAATAGAGAAGGATTCAGTAGCTGTAGTAAATCGAACTCGCCAAACTTCAAACAATCTAGAATTATCCCACAATGATAGTTCAACATAATCAATATCACCGGAACCATCATGATCTACGAAAGAAGATACAATGAAATAGAATCGGAGTCTAGAATACATGTTGTCGGAATCATCAGGATTCAGTAATTTTGGAGCCCCATTGTTATTAGGATCAAAGTTTGTAGGTGTAGACCAGGTCACGTTAACAGTATTGGTTGTGAAAACAGTGATTCCAAATGTACTCTCACCAGCTACAGCAAAAGTTGAGTAATTATACATTCGATCAATATTATCATCAACAAATTGCGAAACGTTCGAAGTTGTGAAAGACAACCAGTAGGTTCCATTGCGACTGATATCCACAATGTATGATGTACATGATGAAGAATCATAGCTGAATGTAACAGCTAAGGTAAAGGTGACAGTATCATAATCATTGACATCCGTTGCATCAGGAGTTACTGTGATGGATAATGCATCCCAAATCACACTGATTTCCTGGGAATCAAGATTCAAAGCAGAGATTCCAAAGAGTGTTTCTAGGGAAGAATTGACAAAGTAGGTCCATTGTCCAACCGAAGATTGCTGTCGTGATAATTCAAATCTCGAATCTGCAATATCCCAAGCCATGGGCACTCCATCTAGCGTGACTATATCACCATCACCCAAAGGAGTAGAGTCGTATTCCAACATGAGTATAACTCTAATCTCGCAAGATGTGCCAGTGTTTATTCTAGGATCATCAACTAATGTTGTCAAGACTTGGATTCGGTCCCAAATAATAGTTATCGACAATCCGCTCTGATTAACCACAGTGATATCAAAACTGTTGCCAGAAACAACAGTTGTATTGAAAGTTTCATCTGTAACAGAATTTCGCAATCGATTTGTCGACCAGATTCCATCTGCACTAGAGTAAGTAAATGAAATTGAGTTAACTATCACTGAACCTCCACTTACAATTGAATCATCATATTCAAACTGCAATGTGATGTTTACTGTAATTGTAGCACCAATGTCATCTCGGTAATCAGAGGCTATAAGTGATTGAACAACAATTTGGTCCCAAATAACACTAATTTCATTCGAATTGAGATTTAGATCTGAAATACCATAAGTTGCTTCTAAGGAAGAATTGACAAAGTATGTCCATTGTCCAACCGAAGATTGTTGTCGAGCAAGTTCAAATCTTGAATCTGCAGCATCCCAAACCATTGCTACTCCATTCAATGTGACAGTATCACCAAGACCTAGTGGAGTAGAGTCGTATTCCAGCACGAGGGTAACTCTGAGCTCACATGAAGTATCAATGTCTAATCGACCATCATCAACAGTTGTAGTTAAGACTTGAATTCTATCCCAAATAATTGTGGTTGACAATCCGTTCTGGTCAACTACAGTTATCCCCTCAGTATTCCCAGAACAAGCAACCAGATTGTACGTCACAGCTAGAACACTATCATTTGAATCAGTGATTTGCCAAATTCCAGCTCCAATATGAAGTGCCGAAGCTCCATTGATAGTTACTGTTCCAACAGTTACAGGAGTGTCATCGTATTCGTATTCAACTAGAACGGTTATATTGACATCATCACCCACATTTACTCGACTATCGTTAGCAGTGAAAGAGCGAACTGTTATCTTATCCCAAATTATGATTTCCTGCTGGCCATTTTGATTAACAGCAGAAATTCCAAGAGCGTTACCTGAACATATCACTGAATCGAATGTTACTGACTGTACCGAGCTTTTCACCATTGTTATCTGCCAGACGCCATTTCCAACATATGAAGCTGAAACAGACTGGATGAGCACAACACCATTGACAACATCTGTAGCATCAAATTCGTACTCGAGAGAAACATTGATCGTAACCAAGATATCGATTTCAACGCGACTATCAACAATAGTATATGTTTGAACAATAATCTGGTCCCAAATCACGCTAATTTCATTGGAATCAAGATTTAGAGCTGAAATGCCATAAGTTGCTTCTATGGAAGAATTAACAAAGTAGGTCCACTCTCCAACCAGAGATTGTTGTCGTGAAAGTTCAAATCTTGAATCGGTTCCATCCCAAACCATAGCAACTCCATTTAGGGTGACTGTATCACCAACTCCCAAAGGAGTAGAGTCATATTCTAGCATTAGGGTGACTCTAATCTCGCATGAAGTATCTGTGTCTATTCGACCATCACTAACGGTTGTTGTCAAGACTTGAATTCTGTCCCAAATAACGGTATGAGTTTGAGAGTTCTGATCAACAACACCAATTCCAAGCAAATTACCAAAACAAGCAACTAAGTTGTAAGTCACAGCTTGAACACTATCATTTGAAGTCGTAATTCTCCAAACTCCTGCTCCAACATAAGCTGCAGAGACTCCATTGATAGTTACGTTTCCATCAGTTACATTTGCATTATCAAATCCGTATTGAATTAGTACATCTATATTGACAAAATCATCAACATTCACTCGACTATCAGTAACAGTATATGAGTGAACAATGATTTCATCCCAAATTACATCTAACTGCTGTCCATTTTGGTTAACTGCAGAAATATCTAGAAAGTTGCCAGAGCATATCACAGAATTGAATGTTACATTTTGTACAGAGCTCTTCACCATGGTTATCTGCCAGATACCATTTTCAACGTGTGTTGCGGAAACAGACTGGATGAGTACAGCACCATCTATAACATCCGTGCCACCATAATCATACTCCAGTGTAACGTTGATTGTTACCAAAACATCGATTTCAACTCGACTGTTAACAATAACGTACGAACGAACAACAATTTGGTCCCAAATGACTTCCTCGGACTGACTATTCTGATCAACGTTGATAATGCCATGCGTATTTCCAGAGCATACTACTGTATCATATGTGAATGCTTGAACACTGCTCTTCACATCTGAAAATCGCCAAACTCCGGAACCTTGATGTATAGCATCAATGCTGTTGATGCTCACTGAACCAACAGTTACTGGGGAATCATCATATCCATATCGTAGTACAACATCAATAGAAACATTATCATCAATGTTTACATGAACATCTAAAGCTGAATATGATTGCACAACCACTTGATCCCAAATTACAGTATGAGATTGAGAATTCTGATTGACATCACTAATCCCATGTAAATTAACAAAGCAAGCGACCAAATCATATGTAACAGATTGAACACTGCTCTTTGTATCTGTAACTCGCCAGACACCAGCAGCTATGTGATTTGCAGTAGCTCCATTGATTGTTACTGTTCCATCAGTTACCGGAGAGTCATCGTATTCATATTCAATTAATACGTCAATGTTTACAGAGTCATCAACATTCACACGACTATCAGTAACTATGTAAGAGCGAACCATAATCTGATCCCAAATTACGATTAGCTGCTGACCGTTTTGGTTAACTGAAGAAATCCCTAGAGCGTTGCCTGAACATACCACTGAGTTGAATGTAACCGACTGTACGGAACTTTTCACCATGCTAATCCGCCAGATACCATTTCCAACATGGGTGGCTGAAACAGACTGGATGAGCACAACTCCGTTAACAACATCTGAATCATCATATTCGTATTCAAGAGTTACATTGATGTCAATTAATGAGTCTAAATTGATGCGACTGTCTAAAACGGAGTAAGAACGTACAGTAATTTGGTCCCAGATGACTTCTTCTGACAGACTATTTTGATCAACGTTGGTTATGCCATGTGTATTTCCGGAGCATGATACTGTATCATAAGTAACTGCTTGCACACTGCTCTTAGAATCTATAATTCGCCAAACGCCGGCACCTTGATGAGATGCTGAAATTGCATTGATGCTAACTGAACCGTCTGTAACTGCGGAATCATCGTATCCATAATGCAGAACAAAATCTATGTTAACTGAATCATCAACATTTACACGATAATCTAAAATCGTATAGGATTGTACAACAACCTGGTCCCAAATAATTTCTTGAGATAAGCTATTTTGATTAACAACTGCAATATCATTGGTGTTACCAGAACAAGCCACAGAGTTGTAGGTGACACTTTGGACAGAGGCTCTAGTTTGGACTATTCTCCAAACTCCGAGACCTAGGTGACTTGCAGATACTCCATTTATTGAAACTGAACCATCAGTAAGCGGTACACTATCAAATTCGTAAGAAAGAGTTACATCAATATTGACTGAATCATCGACATTGACATGAGCATCAGTAACATCATACAAGGTCACAATGATTCGATCCCAGATTATTTCCTGGGATTGGAAATTCTGATTTACATTAGTAATTTTGAATGTATTATCTAAACAGGTAACAGTATCGTAAGTAATACTTTGCACACTACTTTGAGATTCGGAGATTCTCCAAATTCCTGAGCCCTGATAGGTTGCTAATATTGAATTGATCTGAACTGTGCCATCATCCACGTAGCTATCATCAAACTCGTATTCAAGAAGGACATCGATATCAACAGTATCAGATACATTGGTTCTAGCATCAGTGACAGAATATGAACGGACTACAACCAAGTCCCAGATGATGGAAACATCTGAGGCGCTCTTCACCCATCCAGTAAGACCGTAACCAGACTCATTAGCAGAAGCTAATGTGTATCCAATACGGATTACACTTTGAGATGATTCTTGGTAGTACCAACGAGTGTTTACTCCATCCCACGAAAGAACCTTTGAACCATTCAAGTAAGCTGTGAGTCCTGCAATGATTTCAGTACTATCGTACTCATATCTTGCATTCCACCAGACCACTCCTGTATCATTGACATTAATACGTCCATCTTCAGCCCCAGACAAATAGAATTCAATTCGGTCTGTGATAAATTCGGTTGTTTCACTGCTCGTATAATAGAGATCGGTCCCACCGGAACCATCACCGTTAACTACGACCTTTATTGTATAATTATTCAATCTCACGGATGAGGATGATGTAATACTTGAAACTGTGAAAGCTCCAGAGCCATCAACATTAGTAGTCCATGTTCCAGAAACATCATGCAAGACCCAAACATCGGTTTCATTTGCCAGAGGATAAAGCGCTGACCCGTAATACACAACAGTACCACTGCAAACTAAATCATTAGTATTGAGATCACCTCTATCGTCAGAGAGAGATGGGGTTATTGAGTAGTCTAGGCGTGTTTCAACATCCCAATCGACTTCGTACCAGTTATCATCAGACTCGAGTCCTGAATCTATGACATATTGTCGAACATCAATATTAGAGAGGTCCTGATGGTCCCAATCGATTTTGATCGACCAGGTAATATCAATATCAAAACCAGATTTCGAATATGAAGAACCACTAAGTGTGATATAATCTGAACCAACCTCAATTGAGAATACGTTCGTTGATTCTGTGAATCTAATTCTCCATATTTCAGTTGAACGAGAATTATCCCAGAGACTCAGCTCAATGTAAGTAATATCCAAGTATCCTTGAGCATCGGAAGCATTTGAGGTTATGATATAGAATTTCAGACGAGAATACATGAAATCAGTATTATCGGGATTTGTTAACACTGGTGTAGCAGCATTTACTGGAGCTACGGTACCTGCACCCCACTCAACCGTTTCAAGATTAGTAGAGAAGACGGTAATTCCAAAGTTTGTTTCTGATACAACTACTGTAGCATTATAGAGATATGTAACGTCAGAATTCGTATCAATGAAGGATGAAACATTAACATCTGTGAATGAGAGCCAATGTGTAACATTACGGTCTATCTTGAGGTTATAGGTAATACATGCGACTGAGTCGTATTCAAATGTTACAGTCATTGTGAAATTAACTTGAATTCCATTTTCGACTGAATCTAGGTCTGCAACAATATTGATGACTAATCTATCCCAAATCACATCTTGACTCTGACCATTCAAGTCAACAACTGTAATCCCGTACGTAGTTTCTGACGCGGATCCAACTTGGAAATTCCAAAGCCCAACTGTTGATTTGGTTCGTGATAAATCAAACCAAGTATTGACTGCATCCCAATTCATTGCAGCGCTATCCATTACAAAAGAATCACCAGAAGCGAGAGGATGATCGTCAAATGCTAGTACAGCGGTAACGCGGAGCTCAACTGCCGAATCGACATTTACTCTACCGTCATCTACCACTGTTGCAAGAATTTTAATTTGGTCCCAAATCACACTAATTTCATTGGAATCAAGATTTAGTGCTGAAATATCATAAGTTGCTTCTAACGAAGAATTAACAAAGTATGTCCATTGTCCAACTGAAGATTGTTGTCGTGAAAGTTCAAATCTTGAATCTGCACCATCCCAAGTCATTGCCACTCCATTAAGGGTGACTGAATCGCCTAGACCTAGGAGAGTAGAATCGTATTCCAGCATGAGAGTAACTCTAATCTCGCAAGAAGTATCTGTGTCTAATCGGCCATCATCAACAGTTGTAGTTAGGACTTGGATTCTATCCCAGATGATAACTTGTGATTGACCATTCTGATTGATGTCTGTTATTCCATGAGCATTTCCAGATGCTGACACAGTATCATAGGTTTCATCAGTAACACTGCTCTGCATTCTCGAAGCGGACCACTTACCTAATCCAGTGTATGTGAATGAAACGGAATTGATTGTGACAGTTCCACCAGTGACATCAGAATCATCATATTCGTATTCTAACTCTACTGTAACTATTATAGTATCTCCAACATTATCACGTGCATCGGATACCTCATATCCGCGAACTGTAATTTGATCCCAGATTACAAGTTGACTCTGACTGTCCTGATTTACGGTAGAAATACCATGAGTATTGGCTGAACATGCGACTGTATCATAGGTTACACCTTGAACCGAACTTCTAGATTGGGATATTCTCCAGACACCAACCCCTTGATGTGTAGCACTATTGCCATTGATGGTCACTGATCCATCCGTTACTGGAGAATCATCATATTCGTACTCTAAGGTCACATCAATGTTAACACTATCATCAAGGTTAACTCTATCATCAATTACATTATACTGACGCACTGTTATCTGATCCCAGATAATCTCTTGACTTTGGGAGTTTAGGTCCATGTGATCTATCCCATGAAGATTACCTGAACTTAGAACAATAATGTAAGTAAGGGCTTGAACTGAAGCCCGACTCTGAGTGATCTGCCAAACTCCTCCGCTCTGGTGTGTCGCTGAAGTTCCATTGAGAGTTACTATACCATCGGTTACTGGAGAGTCATCATATTCATACTCTAGTGTGAAGTTAATCGCTACGACTGTACTAATGTCGACTCGAGCATCAAGCACTGCATATGATCTTACTGTAATCTGGTCCCAAATTACTTCAGTTGATTGAGCATTCTGATTCGCCGATGTGATGCCAAGCGTATTTCCAGAACACGCGACTGTATCATAGGTAAAGGACTGCACTGTTGCTTTTGATTCGACTATTCGCCAAATGCCGCTACCCACATATGATGCTGAAATAGTATTTATCGTAACGGACCCATCTGTAACAATGGAGTCATCATATTCATATTCTAACAACACAGAGATGTTAACAGAGTCATCAATGTTGACACGGCCATCAAGTACTGTGTACGATCTTACTGTAATCTGGTCCCAAATTACTTCAGTTGATTGAGCATTTTGATTCACTGATGTGATGCCAAGCGTATTTCCAGAACATGCGACTGTATCATAAGTAAAGGACTGCACTGTTGCTTTTGATTCGACTATTCGCCAAATGCCGCTGCCCACATGTGATGCTGAAATTGTATTTATCGTGACTGACCCATCTGTGACATTGGTGTCATCATATTCGTATTGAACTAATACATCAATGTTAACAGAGTCATCAATGTTGACACGGCCATCAAGCACTGTGTATGATCTTACCGTAATCTGGTCCCAAATTACTTCAGTTGATTGAGCATTTTGATTCACTGATGTGATGCCATGCGTATTTCCAGAACACGCGACTGTATCATAGGTAAAGGACTGCACTGTTGCTTTTGATTCAACTATTCGCCAAACTCCGCTACCCTGATGAGTCGCAGAGATTGTGTTTATTGTGACAGATCCATCTGTAACAGCAGCATCATCATATTCGTATTGAACTAGTACGTCAATGTTAACAGAGTCATCAATGTTGACACGGCCATTAAGCACTGTGTATGATCTTACCGTAATCTGGTCCCAAATTACTTCGGTTGATTGACCGTTCTGATTTTCAACTGTTATTCCATGCGTATTTCCAGAACACGCGACTGTATCATAAGTAAAGGATTGCACTGTTGCTTTTGATTCAACTATTCGCCAAACTCCGCCACCCTGATAAGCCGCGGAGATTCCATTGATAGTTACTGTTCCATCTTCCACAGCAGTATCATCATATTCGTATTCTATCAAAACGTCGATATTTACAGGGTCATCAATATTGACACGATTGTCAAGTACAGTGTATGAGCGAACAGTCACTTGATCCCAAATAACGGCACCGGATTGACCATTCTGATTGACTGATGAAATGCCAAGCGTATTTCCAGAACAAACAACTGTATCATAAACAACCTCTTGAACTGAACCCTGAGATTGTGTAATTCTCCAAAGTCCAGCGCCTTGGTATGAAGCCACGAATCCATTAATGGTCACCGATCCATCCGTCACGATGGAATCACCATATTCGTACTCTAAGGTCACTCCAATGTTGACGCTTGTGCTAATATTCACACGATTATTAGATATTGAGTAGGACCTGACTGTTATCTGATCCCAGATAATCTCTTGACTTTGAGAATTCTGGTTCACATTATCAATTCCATAAAGATTGCCAGAACTCTGGACATTATTGTAAGTAACGCTTTGAACAGAGCTTTTACTCTGAGTAATCTGCCAAACCCCAAGAGCAATGTGAGTTGCAGAAATTCCATTGAGTGTAACTGTGCCATCAGTTACTGGAGAATTGTCATACTCATACTCCAGAGTGAAGTTGATAGCAACTGCTGTGTTAATAGTAATGCGACCGTCAAGAATTGTGTAAGACCTTACAACCACTTGGTCCCAAATAACCTCGGTTGTCTGACTATTCTGGTTTACATCAGTGATGCCATTACTATTACCAGAACAAACAATTGCATCATAGATGAATGATTGAACAGATGCTTTTGTTTCAACAATTCGCCAAACTCCGCCGCCCTGATGAGTTGCAGAGATTGTATTTATTGTGACAGACCCATCTATTACAGGTGTATCATCATATTCGTATTCCAACAAAGCATCGATATTTACAGAATCATCAACATTTACATGGCCATCCAATACGGTATATGATCGGACAGTGATCTGATCCCAAATTACTGTAGTTGATTGAGAATTCTGATTGACTGATGTGATGCCAAGAGTATTTCCAGAACATGCGACTGTATCATATGTGAAGGATTGTACTGTTGCCTTTGATTCAACAATTCGCCAAATTCCTCCGACCTGATTAGTTGCTGAGATTGTATTGATCGTAACTGTTCCGTCTGTGACATTGGTGTCATCATATTCGTATTGGACCAGTACATCGACGTTAACAGAATCATCAAGATTGACTCGACCATCTAATACGGTATATGACCTGACAGTTATTTGGTCCCAAATAATGAGTTGAGCTTGAGAGTTCTGATTGACTTCACTAATTCCAAAACCATTCCCAGAACAAGCAACAGTATTGTAGGTCACACCTTGAACTGTGCTCTTTGAAACAGAAATTCGCCAAACTCCGCCTCCAGTATGTGAAGCTGATACTAGGTTGATAGTTACTGTTCCATCATCTACGGGGGCGCTGTCATACTCGTATTCGAGTGTTACATCTAAGTTGACGGTATCATCAATGGTTACACGATTATCAGCAATTGAGTATAAAGTAACAATCACTCGATCCCAAATGATAAGTTGTGACTGAGAGTTTTGATCTACTAGAGATATTCCATTTGTATTTCCACTTGCTACTACTAGATTGTAAGTAATGCTAACAACTGAACCATTACTCACCGTAATACGCCAGACACCACTGCCCTGATGAGTAGCAGAGGCTCCATTAACTGTAATAGTACCATCTACAACGAATGAGCTATCATATTCATAGACTAATGTGACGTCGATAATCGCATTTGAATCTACATCAACTCTCGCATCAATAGCTGAATATGAAACCACCTTAACATAATCCCAGATTTGGTCAATTGATTGACCATTTTGATCTTCAACAGTTATTCCATGAGCTCCTCCAGAATAGACTAGAGTGTCATATGTTACTAGTTGACCAGTTGACTGTTCGTCAGTGAAATCCCAGACACCGTTGGAGCCACTATAGATAGCGGTTATGCCATTAATCGTAACGGTTCCGTCTGTTACGAAGCTGTTATCGTAATCATAGTAGAGTACTGCATGAAGAGAAGCAGAACTGTTGACATTGATTCGAGAGTCAACTGTAGAGTATGACTGTACCTGAACTCGGTCAGCAATGTAATCATCTGTTTGACTCACATTAAAGTAATCAGCGCCACCTGCTCCAGTTCCCTCGGATACTGCTTTGAATGTGTAAGTGTCCAGACCTACTAGGTCGTCAGCATATACAATAGCAGAAAAAGTACCACCAACATCCTCATAGTTAGTAGCTTGCCACGGACCCGCTTGAGTGCCATATTCAGGTGATGATATCCAAATATCAATATCCGAAGCTGAAGGAATAAGAGTGCTTCCAAGATATGTAACGGTCCCAGAAGCAGTCAATGAAGAATCAGGATCTCCTCTATTGATAGTTCCCGAGCCATCAGTAAGAATAGGTCCAGTACTCATGTCTAATCGTGTTTCAACATCCCAGTCAACTTCGTAGTAATCAAAAGCCGACGAAGGATTCGCATCAAATACTTCAGATTTCATGTCAGTATTAACAACGTTAGGATGATCCCAATTGATAGTTATGAAGAATGTAGCACTAATGTCATTACCACTTTCAGTAGCACTTGAAGAACTTGTATTTAGAGTAATGTAATTACTTGGGTCAGACTGCTCAGTAAATAGATTCGTGTCCTCATCATATCGCACAGTCCAATACTCAGTACCTCGGTCATCAGATGTGAGAGTCAACTCCAAGTAATCAATCTCTGAGAATCCATCGGCATCGCTTACATTAGCAGTGATTTCATATTGACGATATTCCGCATACAGAAAACTGGTATCATCAATTAATGCGATAGTAGGAGCAGCGGTATTTTGAGGTATGCTGTTAGACCAAGTATGCAAGAGACTAACATCTATTTCCCAAGAGGATTGATTTGTATCCCCTGTTTCAAAATCACCCCTGAATCTAATAGTAAATGTTGATGATGTTAACCACGAAGCAATACTGAAATTATTCCACGAATTGGCTGTCAAGTCAAAGAATATTGGGTCCCAAACGAGAGTGGAAATATTCCAGATGTCACCTCTGATACCTTCAGTATCAAGGCTTCCAGTATAGATGCACAGCTCTTCGTCAGTTTGAGTAAAGTCAGCGGAAGTCCATTGAACCTCAAGGTCTAGTTTGTAGTTGAAAGTTTCTACAGACCATGTATGAAGTGTAATCAGGTCTATATTCCATGTGTCCTTAGTACTGTCAATTGATTCTGAAGTTCCAATCAACTGTATTGTATATGTAGATGCAGTGAGACCTGTTGCAGTCAGGTTGGTCCAACCAGTTGATGAGATTATTCCAAGAACATTCCAAGTGAAACCATCCCAGTAGTTCACCTCTAGATTCTCAGATGCGAAAGGAGTCCCCACATTAATACAAACCTCTTCAAAACTATCATCGAAAGTTGCAGAAGACCATTGGTATTCAACGTTAACTTTTTCGACTGTTGGTGGAACTCCTGTGACATGAATAGTAAAATTACCAATCGGATGAGCATATAGACCATCATCAAAAGCAACATCCAGTTTATACAACCCAGGTGTACTAGGGGAAGTAATAGTGAACGCATAAGTTAGATCGGAAGCCCTAATGGCTGCGGTATTGCTCACTGTGATTTGATTTCCATTAATCGTTGCTGTACCCCAACTTGTTCCACCAACATCTATGAGGCCTGTAAAACCTACAGGTACATCAATTGTGAGTGTTCCACCCGATAGTATATCCTCTTTATCTGATGCCTCCTCAATAGACATATACACAGTTGTTTGAACTTCCGGTGCAACTGTATGTATCTGAGTTGGTGGTAATGATGAACCCAACCAGAGTTGAGCCGCTGGCCGGTTTCCATTAAATTGTGAAGTATGATATACCTCTGTGTAAGTCGAGGAATTCGCAGTAATTCGTATATCTACGTAGAATGCTGAATTTATCTTATTCGATTTTCCGGTTACGAAAAATGAATAGGCGGTATGTGGTTGCACAGTGATTGAAGAGGAACCAGCCCAGAAAGCAACTTGCTTGTTATTGTTGGACCACTCTGTTGTTGGAGATGACAATCCACTTCCTTGACTGATAGATTTCAACCATTGACTACCAGTATAGTTGAATTCGACTCTTGAAATCTCATATACGTCATCTGTAGGATTCCAGAATATTGCTTGATAGAGACATAATTTATCCCTATCAGCCATATCAGGAAGAGCTCCAGTAACAAAGACTGAACCTGTTTCTCCACCATAGTCGGAGATTATACTTTCTTCTTGGAGAACAAAGTAATTTGAATCAAGAGTGGTTCCTTGAGCATTTGCGAAGGTTCCTTCAATACCTTGGTCCGGTGTTGAATCTACATCTGAGCTGTCACTATCAATGTCATCTTCTGAGTTCGTTGGTGCAGGAGCTGCATTAGTTTCGTTTAGCGTATCATAAGTTGAATCAGGACCGACTTGCTGATTTACAAAATTCGAGTGAGTTCCAATGTCTGGAGAACTATCAATATCAGATGTGCTTGAATCAGCATAATGTAGAATATCAGCAGCTAAATTCATACCATCATAGTAGGGAAGATTCGGGTTCGTATTGTGAATTTGATTACCAGGATTGGTAGCTACTGGTGCCATTAGGAAGATTATCACAAAGCAAAGCGAGTATATCGCATATTTCCTGGTGGTACGACTATTGTTCAACATATCAATTCCTCAAAGGATTTGTTATAGTATGACCTAATGCTCACTCAATGTGTAAATTATTTAATTTGCTGGACTTTATATGCATATTTCGTTGGGTGTTGCCTTGTTCTTTCGACCGGAATATGCAAAAAAGCAAACTACAAACTACACTTCTGAAAATCAGAAAACCTCTTGAGGTGGATATCATATTATTTTGCTATGCCAGACCATGAAAAATCCAACACTGTTCTTGATACTATCAACAACAGACGATCAATACGAGAGTACCTAGACAAACCAGTAACTGATGAAGTACTTTTACAGATCCTTGAGGCGGGTTTTAGAGCTCCGTTCGCCGCGCAGCTCTGTTCTGTAATCTACACACGGAGTCGTGAAAAGATGAAAAAAGCTGGTGTCGGTGTGTACTCTACTGCACCAGTCCACATGATATTCTTCATTGACTTTCAACGGCTTGAGAAGATAATGGTTCAAAAAGGGCATGAATATGGATATGATGACATGATGGCAATCTGGTTAGGGATGCAGGATGTCGTTCTCATGATTGAAAACCTAACAATCGCAGCTGAGTCACTGGGACTTGGTTCAGTCCTCTATGGTCTTACTCCTGTGAAAGCAGATTCAATTGCAGAAACATTCAAGGTTCCAAAACGTGTTTTTCCAGTAGTTGGAATGAGTATCGGATATCCAGACCCAGCAGAAGAAACAGAGATTCGACCCAGGTTTCCACTTGAGATGGCAGCGTTTGAGGATGAGTATCGTGACCTTTCAGTTGATGACATCAGAGAGTGTATGAGCAAGATGGATGAAGGTTACATTGCACAGGGGTACTACATCAAGTCTCGAACTAAGGTGGATCTGGTCGATAAAGAAGACACGATTGGATTTGACAAATACTCTTGGTCTGAGCATATCTCGCGCAAATTCAGAAGTGCTTTCAGAAGAGGTGACCCATTGCTAGACATTCTGAGAAGACACGGTTTTGACTTGAAGTAAAGTGTACAAGCACAAACTCGCTCGATGACATCGTTCCCCAATGAAAAAAATTATGACGGAATGCATGTCTTAAATATGAGGCTTGCAGTATAACCAACCGAGGAATATCCTTTGTTTGATTATTCAGTAGAGCAGAAAACATACGAGATTAGTGGTGTGAAAATTGGAGGCCTACCTGGTAAAACTCCAACAGTTCTTATCAATTCAATCTTCTATACTAAAGACAAGCTCGTCAAGGATGCAAAAACTGGCGAATTCAACAAAACTGCGATAGAAGATATTATCTTGATGCTTAGCAACTTGACTGAGAAAACTGGAAATCCTACCATGCTTGATATAGTTGCATCAACTTCAGAGGCCATAGTAAAGTACCTGGAATTCCTAGTTGATGCCACAGATTTCCCCCTAATCATTGATGGTTCGGATTCTCCGGAAGTCAATAGAGCAGGTATCCAATTCGCTAAAGAAGCAGGATTTCTGGATAGAGTTATACTCAATTCTCTTACACCTGACACCAAAAGTGAGCTCTATGAAGTCGTTGCAGAAACAGGTCTCAAGAATGCACTTCTATTAACATTCAATGCAGCATCATTGGTTTCTACAACAAAACGTGTGGAAGTTGCGGACGAACTAATCAGGAAAGCACTCGATTCAGGCATATCAAATATTCTGATTGACACAGGTGTCCTTGATCTCCCATCTCTTGGCATTGCTTGCAATACACAGCATAAGCTCAAGAACAAGTATGGATATCCTGTTGGAAATGGAGCGCATAATGCAATCAGTACATGGAAAGGACTTGTACCCAAATTTGGTAAGCAGGCCAAGAACCCAGCGCTTGTCGGTTCGAGTCTCATGCCTGTTACCTTAGGTGCAGATTTCGTTCTTATTGGTCCTGCAAAGAATGCACCAATCATTTACCCATCTGTAGCAATGATAGATGTAGCACTTTCAGGAATTCTTATCGAAGAACGAATTCGACCTGAGAAACCTCATCCTCGATATCTGATAGGATAGCTATGTTTGCTACAACATGAACAAGTTTCAAGTCAACGGCAAGATATGTCCAATCAAGTTAGAACAGTAATAATGAAATAGCTGTGAATCTTTCTATATTCGTCAAAGATGGTAGATTTAGTAATTGGAAACTTGGCACCCGTTGATATTGCTATGGCTGTAGCAACTGGATTCATCGCATCAGTTGTTCTGACCTCGGCATATTACATGTCAGATTCAGGTATACCAAAATGGAAACCTAGGAAGCTTGTCCATATAACAATAGGAACTGTTGTAGGCTTGACCCTCGTAGGTTACTCTAATCTAAGCGGCCCCCTTCTAGCTGCAGGAATTTTCTTACTCATTCTGTTTTACTCATGGGCTCACAAGAGTGAATTGATTGTGGATCTGCTTGTAGCAGGCAGTCGCGATGGGGAAAGTAAAGCAAATACTTTCTTGGCAGGATTCATGGCAATGATCTCTTTTGTTACAGTCTTTCTTCTCTTCTATTCAAGACCAGAGATATTTGTAGCAGCAATTCTAGCTGTCGCTTGGGGCGACGCTGCAGGAGAAGCACTTGGCCGTCCCTATGGAGGGAAACTATTCAAAAGAAAATATCGGGACAAATCTGTAGAGGGAAGTTTTGGTGTCATGATTTTCACTACTCTTGCTGTGGTAACGTCACTGATTGTCTATTCTCCGGACACCTGCATTGTATGTTTCCTACCTCAGATTCTTATCGTAGCAATTTGTGTCACTCTTGCAGAATTATTGAGTATCGGATGGACTGACAATTTCTTCATACCGATGGTTACAGCTCTTGCAATGTGGTTATTGATATTCCCAGGAATTCCATTATTCCTTGCTTAATTTGAAGAGAAATCTAGCCCCAATCACTGATTCGCTCGATTCCGGATTCACCGAGTTCACATACAAGTTTCAACTCAGCAAGTATTCCTGACCAGCCAACATCATAACCCACTAATGCTTCAGGTTCTGCAAAACCCGAATGATGCAGAGTTACGAGTGTGTGACCATTAACCTCTTCAAAACGAACATTGACCAAGGTTTCAGGTTCATCTCCATGAACCCATGAAAATTCCAACTCCTTATCGGTAATCAGCTTCTTGAATACTATAGGTCCTTTGCCTTCAGCCCACCATGTGAAAATTCCTGCGTATTGAGCATCTACAACAGGATCATCTGCCCTGATGAAATGCTTCAATTTCTCAGGATTCGTCCATACATCAAAAGGTAATTCCGGTGGAGTTTTACATATGACACTCAATCTAACATCCACGGGATCATATCTTGTAACTCGCAAAGGATGGTATTCTGAGTAATTGAAGCGCAGAGCAGGTGCACCTAATTCTACTGCGGACTTAAAATTCGCTAGGAGTAAATTCCAATGTTCTGGTAGATGATACTTTCTTGCTGAAACTGGAACAGCTCCGTGATTGATCTGAATCATAGTGCCCGGTCCAATAGGATTGAATCGGATTACAAGAAGCGTATCAACACCCATAATGCGCCAACTGAGAAGAAGCACTTTCTTATCCTTAATCTCTTTGATTTCCCAATAATTAGCAATTTCAGGAGTTGTTGGTGCATTGGGGCCAAGGAACCTGATTGAACCACCTACATGAATATCTGCAGAGATTTCATTACCTAACCAAAGTAACATCATGATTGGATCTAAGAAATCATCCCAAACTTCATCTAAGGACTTAGAAATCCGTATTTGAAGGTGAATTACCGGAAGTACTTCTTCCTTAGGTTCTGCCATGGCCGCCTCCTCGCGCTGCTAACACAGATACCTCGTACCCTTATGTTTGTGATGGTATTGGATTTAATGGATTTGGAAAGAAGAAAATGTAGGGGATTACGCCCCTACTTCTTTATTCAAAATGATATTACAAGTCTGCCTGACAGTTCTGACACTTACCAATACCTTGCTCGGTCTTTGCTCCGCAATACGGACAAATCACGAGAACTTTGACAATCTCACGTTCTTTAGTTGTAGTCGTGGGGGCAGCGTATGTAGATGGAGCAGATCTGACAAAAGTGTCACCCTCCATTCTACCAGATAATTCTCTTTTACCAATTGCATCGTACACAATTTCACTTGTTAATTTCACAGTTGCACCAGTAACACTACTCAACTCACTAATTGTGATATTGTCATGTGCTGAGGCAACACCAATTATTTGAGCCCTAATAGCTTTGGCTCCTTGACAACAGACACATGGCCATGCAAGACATGCCAACATAGTTACAACTGTACCACCTATCAATAGAGTAAAAGCTAAATCGCCTATTACACCAAGAGAAATCACTCCAGCAATCGCCATTAATGCACCTAGTAGCAGAAACACACCAATAGCCATTCCAGTTTTGGATTCAGAAACAATAGGAGTGATGTATCCAGAAATTAGGAGTACAAAACCAATCAATATCATAGAGGCTCCAAATGCGATGAACACTGTTTCTCCTCCACTCACAGTTAAGTAAATGCCACCTGCAACAAGTACCAAAATACAAGCAACGAGGAAAAACTTAGACTTTATCAATTCCAGAATATCTGACATAGTCCTAAACCAATAACCACTGGAATTTAAATTATCGTTTTTCAGTTGGATTTGGAAGAGAAAGACTTGATGACAAGGATAATATCTAACAATGCACCTCGATAATACCGGATTAGTAAGATTACTGAGTGAGATGGAGAAGAAATGAAGATACGGGTCCTAGTTATAGATGATGATGAGGACTTGCTCTTTCTAGCAGGAAAATTCCTTGCTAAAGAGGATGATAGATTTGAACTTGTTTCTGCAAACACAGATCAGGAAGCTTTACAGAAGCTGGAAGAGGAGGAGTTCGATGCAATTGTCTGTGATCATTATCTTGGTCCGCACAGTATGACCGGTCTCGATCTTCTTGAATGGGTACGTGAAGTAAATCCAAATATTCCTTTTATCATCTTCACGGGTAGAAGTCAAGAGATTGTTGCAATTAGAGCACTCAATCTCGGTGCAGATTATTATCTGAAAAAGGGAACTGATGAATTCAAGGACTTATTCGGAGATATTGCACACAGAATTGTAGCAGAAGTAGAATCAAGACGAACAGAGGAAGCTCTATCGAATGCATATGAAGAACTTGAACGTAAAGTAGAGGAGCGTACTGAAGAGTTACAGAAGATGAATGAGCAGCTTGTTAACGAGATTAGTGAACGTAAAAAAGTTGAAGATGCGCTTATTCTACAACGTGAGCTTGGAAATGTTCTTTGTAAAACAGAAAATCTAACCGATGCATTAGATCTAATTTTGAAGACTGCGGTTCGATTGGAAGGAGTTGATTGTGGGGGCATCTACTTAGCTGATGCTAGAACGGGTAAATTCGACCTTTCGTCAAGTAAAGGTATCTCAGCTCACTTTCTCAGCAAGTTCTCAAGTGATAAAGGTCCAGCAGGCTTTAGAGACCCCCTCTATCTTTCATCAAATCAAATCCAGTCTTCAGAGGTTATAGAAGACCAATACAAAGACTTGACTGCTGTAGCCATTGTCCCAGTTCATCTCGAAGACGAAACAGTAGCGGTTCTAAGTCTTGGTTCTCACTCACACGAAGAAATCCCAATCAGGGATAGACATACTCTTGAAGCGATTGTAATTCAAATTGCCGCATATATGACCAGAGTAAAGGCAGAACGAACAATCAATGAAAATCAGTTAGAACTTACTAATGTCTTCAATTCGTTGAAGGACATGTTTATTGTAGCTAACTCTGAATTGAAAATTCTATCTGCAAATACTATAGCATTAGATTATCTTGGGTTGACAAAAGAAAAACTCAAAGAAAAAATGATTGGAGATATCTACTCAATTAAGAAAGATGAGAGAAACAGTCTTTTGAATGGAACACTTTCAGGGATAATCATTCATCTGGATAGTCCAATTAAGGGTAAAGATGGAAAATCGTTACAGGCAGATACTCGAGTTGTGGCAGGAAAGCGTAATGATGATGATATTCTCTATTTTGTGAGTAGACCTACTTCTGTCCAATAATCATATAACGCTAGGAGTAATTGGAAAAATAGGAGCAAGACCTCTATAGTACGCCATACTATAATTGGAAGAGTTGTCAACCATGGGAGAAGCAAACGGTCTAATGAAAGGACCCACAACAAGACTTTTTGAAAAAGTAGCAAAATGGATAGGATTGTCACCAAATGCAGGACCAGTTCTAGCCGCATTGTTTATTGAACATTATGAGTCTGGTGAAAGACTTAGTTCAGATGATATATGTCAGGTAACGGGATACTCAAGAGCAAATGCAGGTCTTATCGTATCTCAACTGGAAGCACTTGGAGTAATCGACGGTCAGAGAGATTATGATCAAACAGGGCGAGGTAGAAAACGTGTACTATATGCAGTTAATGGTACATTCTCAGATATCTTTGAGTTAGGTGTGATTAGTATTCAAGATAGATTGAATGGAATGCTGAAAGATCTACAAACAATCGAAAATATTGATGCTGGTCCAAAAGGGTCATTCGCACAGCTTATGAAAGAAGTAAGAAAGTCTATTGAAAACCGACAAGAAGAACTTCGTTCAATTTCATCAAGTGATATTTCAGTTAGAAGGTAATACGCATCAAGATTCAGTACTATTCAATAATCATGTTATACCAATAGTTTGCTCTTTAGCTTAGCTGAATAGCTTTTATTGGAATATATATTCTGAATGTTGTTGGTTGAATCTGCTCCAATGCTATCGTCCATCCATGAGCTTCTACAATTCGTTTAACTATGATAAGACCAAGACCACCATCCGGCTTCATTGAAACTTTCTCCTCAAAGATTTTCTCGCGAAATTCCTCTGGAATTGGAATGCCGTTATTTGCGATCATCACTGAAACCCCATCTTCATCTTGTTTTGATGAAATGCTAATTGATGTTGCTTTACCATGTTCGTAAGCATTGTGCATAAGGTTCTGAATGACCTGTACCATCTTAGCTCGGTCGCAATTCAGTAATGGTAATTCACCAAACTCCAAGCTAATGTCATCCGGAATTGAAGTCAATGCCACTTCTTTAATTAATTCTTTAAAATTGACCAGAGTCTTTGTACCAATGATTATTCCAGCATCCGCAAGAGCAATTGACTTGGACAGAATAGAATCCATCTTCTTAGCAACGTTGATGATATCATCAGTATGCTTTCTGTTGTATTGTGCATGTAAGAGACCAGAAAGACCTACAATGACATGAATATTGGATCGTAAATCGTGGGCCATAGTATGAGCAAATTTACTCAATTCTTCCCTTTGATGCTTCAGCTGGTCTTGGGTATCTTTCCATTCAGACAGGTCACGAATGTGTGTTTGAAATCCAACAGGTTTTCCAGCTACATAAACTAATGAGCTGGAAAGGTGGAAATAAATTTTAGACCCGTTTTTCCTAATACCTACTCCCTCAAATCCTTCAGGTTGAGTGTCCATGTCAACCATACTTTTTTGGAACACCTTAATCGCAGATTCTTTGTAATCCGGATGAAGAAACATATCAAGTCTTTGCCCAATAACTTCATCCTCAGAATAGCCCCACATTTCAAGTACTCTCTTATTGCAAAAAGTAAACCTTGCTTCTAAATCGATTCCAACGACTCCATCTGGAAGGTTCTCATAAAGAACCCTATAACGTTCTTCGCTTTCGCTTAGCTCTTTTTCAATTTTCATTCGCTTAGTAATATCTCTTACCAAAGCCTGAACAAGTATTTCTCCCTCGATTTCTAACGCATTCAAGCTGACCTCTGCATCGAAAATAGTTCCGTCATATTGGATATGCTGCCAATAAAAGACCTGAGAATCTCCTGCAATTGCAGCATTGATCTTTTCCATGGCTTTTTCCATAGATTCTCGTCCATCTGGTTGCAGTTCAGGAGAAAATTTGTAGGGAGGTTGACCAATTATTTGTTCTCGCGTACAACCAAACATCTCCAATGTTTTATCATTGCATTCAATAAAAATATCATTCCGCATTAGAAATATTGCGTCATTTGCAGTTTCAAACAAAGCCTTGTAACGAATTGCTGCTTGAAAAACAGAATCGCTAATATCTCTCTGAATGGATATAGAGTGAATCAAGCTACCGGTATTATCAGTTACTGATGAAACACTGAGAATTACAGTACGTCGCGTTCCATCTTTTGCCATGATATCGATTTCTTCGTTTCGCAAACTTCCTGTTTCTTTCCACTTTGAAATCAGCTCTTTCACTCGAGAGAGTTCATTTGGTGCATATATAGTTGTTAGAGGCTTGCCAACTAAGTCCTCTTCATCGTAACCGAGAGCATCGAGTGCAGTCTTATTCACACTCATGATTTTACCATCTGGCGAAACCATGTAGCAATACACAGGCGCATTTGAGAAGAATAATCTAAATCGCTCTTCGCTTTCCTTCATTAAACTTTCAGAGGTTTTTCTACCGCTAATATCTCGAGTTATGCCGAGAACACCGACAGGTTCACCCTCATCATTATACATTGCGGATGCTGATACTTCTACCCAAACGGTATGACCATCCTTATGATACATCTCTAATTCTGTAGTTATCGGTTGCTTGAACTCTTCTCCCTTTCGTAAACTTTCAAAACCCTGACCAAAGAATATTATCACTCGTTCTAGTGACTCGGGGGTCATTACATCCTCCCAGTTCTGAGCTAATGACTCCTCATATGTGAAACCTCTTAATTTCTCAACAGATGGACTGAGATATGTACGATTCATGTTCATATCTAGGGTAAAGATTACATCAGAAGAATTCTCAGCAATCATTCGATACAGCTCATCCCTCGCGCGTCTAGCAGCCTCAACTTCTGAACGACTGGTTACATCTCTGAAAACACCAAGTTGGAAATCCCGACCGCCCCATTGCATTGCGGCAGCTGAGATGTCTGCATAGAATATAGTTCCGTCCTTTCTCAAAATAGGAATTTTCTCAGCTATTCTAATTTCATTACGAGCCTGTTTCTCGAATTGGTCCAAAACATTTTCCAATTCGTCCTTTGGATGAATATCATCAATAGTAAGATCTAACAGTTCCTCTTGAGTATACCCAATCATCTCACAGAACCGTGCATTTGCAGAATGAATATTACGCTCTTCACGGTCTACCATCATAATACCATCATTTGCATTCTCGAAAACAATCCGGTATCTTTCCTCAGATTCAAGAAGAGCCTTCTTCTCACGAAAATGTTCAACAGAACTCTGAACGATATGAATGAGTTCCGCATACTGGCTTTTAGGTTCCCCACCCTTAATTACATAGTGAGTTGCACCTAGATTAAGAGCTTTAACTGCAATCTCTTCACGGCTCTTTCCTGTAAAGATGATAAAAGGAATAAGATCGTCCTTGGCTCGTACTCTTGCTAGGAATTCAAGACCATCAATAATAGGCATCTGGTAGTCACTAATGATTGCATCGAACGTCGTGAATTCAAGCAGGTCTAGGGCTGCTGTCGCTGAGTTTGCAGTTGTAATCTCTAGATCTGGAAAATCCCGTTCCATATACTCACTGCCCACTCTCAGTAACGGTTCGTTATCATCAACAAATAAGACTTGTATTTTCATGAAAGTTCCTCGTGAAGTTAGAGCTCACAAGCACAAACAAGAATTAGTTACGTTTTGAAGATTTCTTGTTTCTATGGTATGACAATTTCAATATCATTATCACTTTTCGCACCAATTCCAATCTCAACAGCTCGCTTAATTTGCGGAATATCCCAGACGTCCATTCCAAGTTTATTCTTAGCATTGCAACATTGGATTGTTCGCACACCTTCAACATCAATTGAAACCATATCTCCACTTGCAAGAATTAGATTAGGAAACGAACATTGGCCAGAGGAAGGACCACCAGTTATGAAACAAGTTCGAGCATCCATAACAATTAGGTCAGGATTAAAGTATGATGCAAGGTCAGCTATCTTTGGTTCAAGATTTCTCATATGCATCTTAATTCGTTCTCTGTGTTTAATCCAACCAACGAATAATTTCATACTCCCTGTATAACGTGCAAGACGGTGTGTTTTCAGACAAGGTGCTAATACCAGCTTTCCCATGTCGAAGAGAGGTTTCCCAATTGATCCACTCTTGAGATATTTTCCTCTTGGAAATTCTACCTTCACCCATTCATGTTCGTCGAGAAAGATAAGTTCTGCATCAAGTTCTTCAGCAATAGCAGTCAGACCTATTTCTTGAGAAACCTTCCGTGCAGAAAGGCGCATCGTTGAACTTTCAATTATCTTCAATTTTCCAGCTCCGGCCTCGAGAAGGGATTCTCCAAGAGCCTTGATGAATTGAGGATCGCTTGAGGCCGGATATTTATCCGCGGTGTTCAAATTTGGTTTAATGGTTACTGTATCATCCGGATTGATGACTTTCTCAAATCCACCAATCAACTCAACAGCTTGCTTGATTGCATTCTTCAGATTTGATCCTACAGGAACCTTGCTGACTAGATACCGTCCATCGTTCGTATAAGGGGAAAAGTCACTCATTATTCGTGTACAGATTTCAAAGTCAGTGAAATAGCTTGCTCTATGTTCAATCCTTCTTTCGCTTGGGAATTAGGAATCCAACTCGATCTCTATAATCAAGGTAAGGTTGACCATAACGAAGGATGAGGTCTCGCTCCTCAGCCCAACACATAATATAGAATATTGGAAACCAGATAAAGGAGTAGAGTACCAGGAATGGAGAATTGAGCCACAGAGCAATAGGAAACCAGATGAATACTTCACCAATAGCTTGTGGATGTCGAACTTTCTCATAGATCCCACTGTATAGCGTATGTTCTTTCTTTGGTCCAAGAGTTTCTGCCCCAGCATCTCGTATTCCGATAATCATGAGGTATACACTTGGGATTAGGATAACGAAAGCGATGATGAATGATAACGAGTATTCCCAAGGGAGAATTAGTGGAAGACCAATTGGGAGGGGAAAGAAAAGATAGAGAACATAACTGATCACTGTAATCCCTTCAAAAGTTCCTGCAATAATTCTGTAAGTCTTGCATTTTGGATATGCTATCTCGCCTATCTTCTTTTCAAGTTGTGCCGGACTTACACTCTTAACATAGAAGTAAAGGAATAGAATCGTTGATACAATTAGAACAATGAAATTCAACCATTCTATCAAAAGAATCACAGGTTACACTATTCCAATGGTTTGTTATAAGCTCGCGTGGTCAATTATCTGTAGTATTGGATTTGAAAAGTGCGTGCAGAATGCAAGAATGAATTTCAACATTACCGCTGTAGTGAGGTTAATATTCCCTTAATTATTGTTAAATGCATGCTTGACAATTTAGAACAGCAACTCGTAAAAGTGGTAGAACGAGTAGTGCCTTGCGTCGTGAGCGTATCAACCACAAAACTCGCTAGAGTACATCTCTCAAGAATCGTACCCATGAAAGGGCAGGGTTCAGGTGTAATACTATCCGATTCAGGCTTTATTGTTACTAACGCACACGTTGTCAATGGTGCCCGTGATGTGGAGGTTTCTCTTCATGATGGTCAGACCTTCAAAGCAGTAGTCGTTGGCGAATCGAAAATAAGAGACCTAGCAATTCTAAAAATTGAAGCAGAATACCTAATACCGATTGAAATGGGAGATTCAAGTACACTCAAAGTTGGTCAGTTTGCCATTGCAGTAGGAAATCCACTTGGCCTTGGTTCAACTGTAACCTTTGGTATGGTAAGTGCAGTAGATAGGACAATTCAAAGTCAAAAAACATTCCTCGAAGGTCTCATTCAGACTTCTGCACAGATCAATCCTGGAAATAGTGGAGGAGCACTTGTAGACTCATCGGGCAAATTAATAGGAGTACCGACAGCAATGATACCATGGAGTCAGGGGATAGGATTTGCAATTGCAATAGATACTTTAAAAGCTGTTTTTGACGAGCTCGTGGAAACTGGTACAGTAAGAACACCTTGGATGGGAATAGTTGGTGTGACCTTAAATCGGGGGATATCGTCACACTACAACCTCGTAGTAGACAAAGGTGCTCTATTACTCGAAATTCCAAAAGGACCGTCCCGAGAAGCAGGACTCCTTCCAGGAGATGTTATCGTCGCAATAAATGATGATGAAATTGTGGGTATGGATGATCTCAGAAAGAGAATAATGAGCGGTAAAGTTGGCGAGAAAGTTCGAGTGACATTTCATCGAAATCGTGATACACTGGAAGCCTATATCGCACTGACAGCAGCGCTACAATAGACTAGAATCCCATAACGACTAGGATTATTCCTGTCAATGTCAGAAAAACACCAACCAAAGCCAGAGGAGTAAATTTTTCTTTCAGAACAAATACTGAAACAGGTATCGCAAAGAGTGGAGCAACGGAAGCAATTACTGACATAATAGCAGCTCCTACCATTGCAACTGCTGACACGTAGAGAAGAGAGCCCAAAGCCATCCCAAAGAAGCCAGCAATCATAACTCGTGTCGTTGCTTTCCTTGTTGGCCAAGTCATTCCCTGAGATTTAGCAACAGCAAATATCGGGACAAAAGCTACCGAACCAATAACAATTCGAACAAAACTTCCACTGATTGGATCAACACCTTCTATTCCCACTTGGAGAAGTGTTGTCCCTATCGCATAAAGTACAGCTGTCATTACTGCACCGGCAATTCCCCAAAGGTCAAGTCTTAGATGAGAAGTTACTTCTTCCTTTCCTTCTGTCGGCACCTGATTTCTATTTTGCTCAGTTGATATGAGAATCACTCCGATTACTGCAATGATTGCACCTGCGAGTCTTGATAGAATTGGAGGTTCACCAAGAAACACGACTGTGAGAAAATACGTCATGATTGGAAAAGACATTGCAATCGGGAAAGCATATGAAACGCCAATCCGTTCTTGACTCCAGAGATAGATAGTATCACCAATCACTGCACCAAGTGTAACAGAGATACCAAGAATAGCTACAGTAGCTAGAGGTAAGAAGACAGAATCAAAACCTGGAAAAATGAAAACCACGATTATCATGAAAGGTAGAGCTACCCACATCTTGATTGAGCTAATTGCTATTGGGCGAATCTCATCCGATTGAGATCGGTACACTACAACTGATAGGCCATATAGCGCTGCACCCAGAAGACCAATCAAACTCCCAATGATTAATTCTGGTGAGGCTTGCATGATGCTTTCTCAAAATATGCACCCTAAGATTGTATCGGAATGTCAAAGAACTGTATGATAAGAGGGGTAAGGCTTTTCACGAAATCCTACATACATATTGTACCACATTTTAAGGTGTAAAATATGGCAGAAGAGAGCGTATACAAATACATTGAGCTTACAGGAGTAAGCGGCAAGAGCTGGGAACAAGCAATGAACAATGCAATCACGAAAGCAGCAAAGAGTCTGAGAGATCTGCGAGTTGCTGAAGTAATCACACAGGATGTTAGAATTGACGCTAACAAGATTGTAGAGTACAGAGTCCGAATGAAACTCAGCTTCAAGTATGAGAAGGAGTAAAATATCTACAAAGTGAGAGAGGTGGCTATTGCAACCTCTCTACTGTTTTTCTTGATTTTGCAAAGAGTAACTAAATGCTGTAGCGAATCCAACTCTTCTTATCCCACAAAAAAAAAAGGAAATGAGAGGAGAATAACCTCCTCTCTTTCTAGTTTATTTTGATTTCATCTTTGGAAGCACTACAAACACCACCAAGAGAATACCCACAACTCCGACAGCCGCCACTATGAGCAAGGGCGTCATGGTATCACCTTCACCAGTTGGTGTTGTTGACGTAGTAGTTGTGGTCGTCGTGGTTGTAGTTGTAGTAGTCGTTGTGGTTGTTGTTGTAGTTACTACCTCATTCACTGTCACGTTAACAGTATCAACAAAGCTGTTTCCTGCATCGTCATAGACAACACAGGTGTAGTTGTAAACTCCAACATCAAGATCATCGAGTTCAAAGACTAGGTGCTCCGATGTAGAATTCCAAAGTCCCGTATAGGTACTGATACTATCTACCAAAATCTCGTAAGATGCAGGTCGTATGTCAGTAGGATCCCAATCTATGGTGTATCCAGTTTCACCCACAGTGAATTCAACATCATCAGGACTATCCAGACCGGGTAGAATTGTATCAACAACGTTGATGTAATGTGTTTTACTCACTGTATGACCAGCATTGTCACGTACTGTAACGATGATGAAATGAGAACCAAGGGATGCATCGTCCAGATTCCAGTTTTGCGAATAGGGGGCAGTGTAATCCTTTATTCCACCACCAGAATCAATGTTGAAATCAACGTATTCAACTCCAGCGCCAGGGTCTTCCGCTGTTGCTGTGATTGCAAGTAGACCTTCTTGGTCAGTGTTATTCACAGGGTTATCAATGATCAACGTCGGGTCAACATCATCACCAACAGTGTATGAGTACATGATACCACCATTATCATTGACTGTTTGTAGACCGCCTCCGTCAGTTACAATGGCATAGAACTCAACATCAGTACCATAGGCTTGAGCAGGGATTCCTGCATCAAACCAATCCATTGCATCATTGTACACTCCAGCAACTGTATTCCATGAAGACCAGGTGTCCGTTGTGTAATTGATTGTTACGCCTGACACACCCGGACGGGCATCGTATGCGACTATTCGAACGTCGGTACTCTCATAGTACATAGGTGTTGACTGGATAGTGACTGAATCACAAGTTGGAGGTTCCATATCCTTGAAGTGGAGGTCATCAACCAGTAGTGAAGTTCTCATTCCGGCTGCAGCACTCATCTTGACACCAAGATAATATAATCTCCAACCAGCAGCAGAAGTTGAAAATGCACTCTCAATATCAGCTGTCAAATTGCGAGCTAGATTGGTCCAGGTTCCTGTTTGATTGAAGCCTTCCACAATAACATACTTGAGACTTGTAGTATTAGTTAGTGACCATGAAGATGATTTTCCGAGTACATAGATTATATGTCTGTTTAAACCAGAAACTAAGAATTCGAAATCTATCCACGCATAAGTCAAACCTGTACCCTGAATATCTTCCAAGCGCCACCAGAAATCGGTAAACAAAGCATAATCAATTTCTGCATAGAGTATATTACGGATTAGTCCGTCCTCACCATTTTCCACAGTGATATTTGCAGAATATGAACCGCTATGAGCATTAGATGACTGAGTAACATCACCTGATCCTACGAATCGCCCCCATCCTGTGAACGGGTCAAAGCGTCCCCAATTCTCAACATATTCAAAAGTTGGATCACTTGTTGGATATGTCAGCATCTTGAAATCATCTACAAGGACCTCCACTTCTGATGCAGTGGCTTGATAGATGTAGAATTGAATACCGGTTATAGTCATATTGAAGTAACCAATCTCGTTGACAATAGGAAAGAGGTCAACCTCGGAATGTTGCCACGTACCTCTATTGCCAAAGCCAGGAGCTTTCACATTGTAGGATGTCGATGAGTTACTTGGCGTGTCATCGTTTCCACGACCCATATAGAGATAGAGGTAATAGTAAGAGCCATTGTAGAAGGTTACACGTAAGTAGGCATATTGAGAAATATGTGACGTATCAGTGTATTTCCAATCCCATGAGAGGATATTCATTCTGGGATAAAGAGAATGATATCCATAAACATTAACATATGATTGAGAAACACTTGCTTGTGCAGACGCTGTAACTGTTGAAATTGAAGTCAGATTGACCGAATAGGTTCCAGATGTACTATCAGTACTCTGAGATATGATACCCGGACTAGTCAAGTAAGTCGTCCATGGATCTCCAGTCCCTGTTTCAAAGTCGCCATTTTCAATCCAACTTGAGAAAGTTGCATTGTACATTGATACATCATCAAAGACAGCCTGAATCATACCTGCAGGTGCAGATGGTGATTGTCCAGTGAGTGATATCCTTTGTATGTAATGAGTATCTGAAAGAATTTCCTCCCCAAATACTTGGATGAAATCTTCAGTAATGTTTCTATCGAATGAGTGCCAACTACCTATTGTATTATTCAACAAGAAGTATGCATTGGAGGAACCATTTGACCAGGAACCAGCCTGATGAGATAAGTAGTAGTAAAAAGTTCGAGCGAAACCTGTAAAATTCTGAGTCTGCACTTCAATATACACTATTCCCCAATTCGTTACATCAGGATTGGAAATGAGATACCAATCCAGACTCATCGATATTCCGTATTTGAGAAATGGGAAATATGTGGAATCATCGATTTGATTCTGGAGATAGCCATAACCCCAGCCGGTATTACTGCCTTCAGTTTCAATCAAACCCGCATAATTGCCATGCTTTATACTACCAGTATATGCTTGATCGCCATTTGCATAAGCAGAAGAAACTCCAGACCAGTCTTCAGGATCGTGATTGACCGAATCCCATACTTCAAAGCTAGGATTTTGTGCGACATTCAGACGAAGAGGTTCCTGTGGGACCGGTTCATCTGCAATTTGTTCATTAATTTCAGGATCTTCATGAACCACGGGCTCCACATCCTGCTGAAGAACCAGCGGAGTGTCAACCGAGAAGAACATGAGTCCTACGAGTACAAAAGTTAGTGTAAACACTATAGCGTGCTTTCTTATCATTAAACTCTCCTCACAATTCCTAATTGCGACTCTCTTTTGCTGTTCATGAAGCGTCATAATTCTTTTGTTTTTTATTTTCTTTTGTTAGAAGAGATGCATCATACCTCCCTCGATTTCTCCTTGAGTGGTAAAATTCATATACGAAGACTTCTGCACTCGGGGCTAGTTGTTTCGCATGGATATACTATCAAATCGGGAATAATACTCGAGGGATTCTTTCTTACTCGGGTTTAGCAAGACTTGAGTTTAAATAATGGAAATTCGAACACCGACAATATCACCCTTTTTGGGGAGGTACTAATCGTTGACAAGTAACGCTATAGAAATAGAGAACCTTTCAAAGACCTTCATCAGTATAAAGAGGAAGGCAATCATCATTCCGACAGAACGGAAAAAAGTAGAGGCACTCAAGTCGGTTTCACTGGACATCCCGAAAGGTCAAATCTACGGATTACTTGGACCTAATGGGGCCGGAAAAACCACACTGATAAAATGCCTCGCTACCCTTGTTCTGCCCACTTCTGGTACAGCCAGAGTGAACGGGTACGATGTTCTAAAAGAATCCACATACGCCCGAGCATCAATGGGAGTATGTCAGGGAAACGAGAGAAGCATCTACTGGAAGTTGAGTGCACGGGAGAACCTCATCTTCTTTGCAAAGCTGTACAGGATGCCGACTAGCGAAGCGAAGGAAAGAGCAGACGAACTGCTTGGAAGAATGGACTTACTTGAGAAAGCTGATGAAAAGGCTGAGAACCTATCGCACGGGATGAGAATGAAAATCGTCTTTGCACGGTCTCTCATTCACGATCCTCCAGTCCTTCTTTTAGATGAACCCACGCAAGGACTTGATCCAACATTTGCAACCGATCTTCGTAGTTATATTCAGGAGAAATTGAAGGACAAGACAATCCTACTCACAACTCACTACATGCACGAGGCAGACCTGCTTTGTGACAAGATTGCCCTCATTAACGAGGGAGAGATTAAGAGCTTTGGCAGTCCCCACGAACTCAAAGAAGCAGTACGGGATTATGACAGTCTCCACATGAAAGTTCAAGGCACACCGGATATAGAGATCATCAAGAAAATGGAGAATGTCATGTCAGCTTCCATGAACACCAAGAATGGTTACTCGGACCTAGTTGTCACTGCACAAAATGGGTATGACATGGCACACACTCTGCTTGATTATATGAGAGATACTGGTTCTGGCAAAGTTGAGCACTTCGAAGTGAAGGAACCATCCTTGGATGACGTGTTCCTCCAACTAACTGGAAGGAGGATCAAGGATTGACACACCAGACCCAAGAAGACAAAGATGAAGTGACTCACCAAAGTAGTGACTACTTGGAAACCTTCAAACCTCGAGCTATGGATTGGTCCGCAGCAAGAACATTCGCAATGAAGAACCTCAGAATTGCTCTACGCTATCCAGCAAATATTATGATCTGGGCATTCCTCCCATTGCTATGGTTTGCTCCATACATTTTGATGGCGACTGCTGTTGGAGGACCCGAAACAACTGCCCATTTCACAGAAATCTCAGGTTATGATGATTTCATCCAGTTCGTAATAATTGGCTGGTTTGTATTTCTGTATCTTGACAACTCAATATGGGGCATTGGAAATAATTTCCGTTGGGAACAATTCAGCGGAACGCTTGAACCACTGTTCTCAACCCCAGTACCACGAATCAGTATCCTCCTAGGAGCAGCATTCTCGGATTCAATCCAGGGAACTATACAGGCCATGATACTCTTGCTGCTCTCGATGAGTATCTTCGGTGTATCTTATGCTTTGACAGCGATAGCACCAACTATCATAGTCTTGCTGATTATGGTGATAGGTCTCTACGGATTCGGATTCATGGTTGCAGGGATGATACTTGTGTTCAAAGACCCAAGCGTATTGACCCAGTTGGTTTCAGAAACCTCATACATGATATCTCCTGTGAACTACCCAATAAACGCATTACCAAAACCAGTACAGTTTGCGGCGTATCTACTGCCAACAACAATCGGAATAATCACGATCAGGGAAATTGCAATAACAGGTGCTTGGAATCTATTGAATTTCTCACAAGCAGTACTTGCACTGGGAGGACTTGCACTTGTATTCTGGTTACTGGGACTTGCAACTTTCCAATTCGCAGAAAAATGGACCAAGCAGCGCGGCCACATGGGGGGATTCTAGTTGGAACAAGAAAAACAAACAATCTTCCAGAAAATGTGGAACCGTGAAGGTAAAAGAGCAGAACTAAGAGCTGCAAACGCTCTGGCACTAAAACAGTGGCAAGTAGAGTTCAGCTACCCGCTCAGTGTTCTTTGGTTTATCGTCATGCCCTTCCTTTGGTTTATTCCATTGATAATAGCTGGAATGGCAATTACTGGAGGAGCTGAATCAGCATCACTTGAAGGGCTTGTAGGAACTTCTGACTGGATTACCTACATTGCATTAGGAAGCGCATACACAGGATTAGCAATTAGTTTGATGTGGGGAACTGGTCAAGCACTTCGTCGTGAACAAAACGTTGGAACCCTGGAAACATTGATGACCACGCCTATGAAAAAAGAAACGTTAGTTTGGGGATCGATGCTGCATAATCTTCAGCATGGAGGTCTCGGTGTGATTCTTCAACTGACAGCTTCAATCCTCCTTTTTGGCGTCACGCTAAACTGGTGGGGTATCATTCCCGCACTGATGATTGTATGTCTATCAGTTATTGGAATGCAAGGTCTCATCTTCACTGTAGTCTGTGTAGTACTAGTAGCAAAGCAAGGTTGGATGATTGTAGAGCTCATCTCAAGCACACTACTCCTTATAGCTCCAATCTCGTACCCAATTGCAGTTTTACCAACAGTACTCCAATATTTCTCCTACGCGTCTCCATTGACTTGGAGCGTTGAGGGATTCAGAGGATTCCTGATGGATGGTATTACGTACTCAGGTGCCTTCAATGCAATAGTGGCACTCATCATCCTCGATGTCATATTCGTCATAGTGGGTGGCTTGTTGTTCAAGCGTACAGAAAGGTATGTCAGGATGAAAGGAGCACTATCTCAGTTCTAGAATAGAGAAATCTAGAGAGAGAAGACGCTAGATAAGGTTCTCAGAGTTGTTGCACTTCTTCACGACACTTGACGAGAGAATAGTATCCTGCAGTAATGCAACTTCTATAAGCCTCAGAACTTGCAAATACGGATAAGAAAAGATTCCACCCGTTTACATAGAAATCTCGATAGTACTTTTCAATCTCATTATATCCATGTGAATGCAGTTCGTTAATGATTTTAGTTCGATTCCATGACCAAACATCAAGAGGACCATCTGTTATCTGGGTTAGTAATCGAACAGGACAAGGCGATACTCTCCAGGTCATCTCCCGAACAATTGGCCAATAGTCAAAACCTGTTCTATCAAAAAGGCGACGAGGAAGAGCTTGGATAAACTTGTCATAATCCATCAAGTTCTGTTTGTCAATTTCCCGTATCTCATCATCAGTTGGAAAATCAGGTTCAGGTATTTCTCCAACCAGTACGTGAATATCCTGAGCGCGAGGTGGCACATAGTTTACAACAGTGGTAAGCTTATTGATAGTCATTATTTGACTGCGTGGAATGTGGAGATGTTCAGGTTGTAGTCGGATGAACTCAGCTTCATATCTCTTAGAAATATGCATTGCTTCATCAAACGATTCAGTGGTGCCCGAGAAGAGTAGGTCATCATCGTCAAGCATGATGTGGATATCAATATCACTTAGGGTAGGAACATAGTCGATTGGAGATTCCCATTTCTTGAGAGCTGAACCCTTAGCATAGGCATACTTGATTCGACTTCCTAGTTCTTCACTTAGAACTTCGACCCAAGCTTCAAGAGCAAGATCCACATCAGCTTTTGCTCTTTTTTGTAAATCACTCCAATCGGGCATAGATAGTCAGTCGATAGTTCATAGAAATTTGTTTTGGTAAGTTTTGATTACAGATTACCTCACCGATAGAACAATTAAGGGCTTAATAGCTCAAACAGAAATCTCGAAGATAATTTCTTTGTTTATTGTGTGATGATGCATCAAATGACAGCAACCTTTGACTCTTCAGATGCAAGCGATAGCGGAATGCCAGGTCCCTACAAGATTGTAGCAGCCACGAGTTTAGGTATTTTCCTCAGTGCCCTCGATGCTTCGATTGTTAACGTTTCATTATTCACTATGAAAGAGAGCTTGGGAGTATCAATTAGTTCTATCCAGTGGGTTGTTGTTGCGTACTTATTGATCATGACTTCTACAATGCCATTAATGGGTAAACTAGGAGACCGCTATGGAAAGAAGAGAATCTTCCAGCTTGGAATGTTGGTCTTTGTGGCAGGATCGTTTGTTTGTGCAATTTCCACTGGTTTTGAAATGCTCATTTTAGGAAGAATATTCCAGGCTCTGGGTGCTGCGATGCTATCTGCAAATGGACTTGCGCTTGTGACGTATTTCACAACACCGCAGAATAGGGGAAGAGCAATCGGTCTCAACTCTATTGTACTAGCGGTTGCACTTGGAAGTGGTCCAGTCCTGGGAGGAATTTTGACTCAGCTCTTTGGTTGGCATAGCATTTTCTTGATAAATCTACCAATTGGCATTATTGGATATCTGGTTGTTCAGTATGCAGTTCCCAAAGCTGCTCTTGTTAAAGAAACTCGATTCGATACCATTGGAGCTGCGTTATTCTTTTCATTTCTCTTTACTCTAATCTACTATGTCACAATATCAGCTAGTGCAGATCTCAATACAGCCATTATTCTCATTTCCGCGTCAATCATTTCACTCGTTTTATTCATTCAACGAGAAAGATCATTCGAATCTCCAATTGTTTCGATTAAAGTTCTTACAGACAAGAAGATTTCAACCAGCATTCTCTCTGCAATTCTAGCCTATATGGCAATGGTGCCAGTTTCTTTCCTATTACCATTCTATCTACAAGAAGCTTTAGGATTCGACCAAACAACAACAGGTATCTTCTTGATTGTGCAACCTTTGATGATTTCAATCAGTGGTCCGATAGCCGGTTTAGTTTCAGAAAGAGTAAATGCCAAAGTACAAACAACAGTGGGACTGTTTGTTCAAATGGCGGGTCTCGTATTTCTTGCTCTTGCAGTTCCTAACATTCCTTTGATGGCTTTAGGAGTGGCAATCATGGGCACTGGTCTCTCAGTCTTCAGTGTAGCTAATGGCAACTTCATCATGACTTCTGCACCGAAAGAGTACATGGGCGTAGTTAGTGCTCTAATAAATCTAGCAAGGACAACTGGATTCTCCATCGCGACTGCGTTAGCAACAACAATCTTCGGAGTATTTTTCTTGATGACTAATCCTTTAGGACTCGAATCGGGTTCATTCTTTGTCACTGGATACGGTCAAGCAATTCAATTAACCATCTTTGTGTTTTCCTTCTTAGCACTCATCGCAGCTATCATATCCTCACAAAGAGGAATGAATCAGGCTGAAATATCCCGCTCCAATGACTCAGCGAATGACAACACTATCACAGACCAAACTCATCCGCAATGAACAGAACTCTTCGTCTGAAATCAGGATGGTCCAAAGTCATGAGATTCGCTCCAACCTCTCGGTCAAACAACATCTTGTTTGGTTGAGCTCGAAGTAGCTTGAGAAGGTCTGCAATCTCTTGGGATGATAGGTGTCGGTCTCCATCATGGTCAACGGTTCGCCAATCCACGACCTGTATTTCCTTTGTCGTACTGGATATTGGTTTGGCATCATTACGCTTCTTTTGAAGAGGACCAATAGCAGGTTCAACTGCATCCTTTACTTGCGCGTCACTCAAGTTCACACCATAGATGTCCCTCATATGTTTGAGTCTAGTAGATAGAAAGACCCATGGTGCAATCTGCCTTGCATTGTCTTCATCAATTCCGTCTAACGGATATTGCGTAATCATTCTCATGAGTTCAGCATTCGATATAGAACCAACGCGTTCTGGATTGAGTGATTCCAACCATCGTATCTCATCAATTAGGACAGTAATAGCTTCAACTCTTTGACCAAGTCGAATCAACCCATTGATTGTAGCTTCATGACCGAGCACTGATGCAGCATGATAATCTGACATGAATTCTGCAGCACGCGATGCCTTCTTCATGAAGTATTTTGACACATGGGTTAGAAGTCTCGAGAGTAAGAAGAATGCTAATAGCATGATTGCTCTGATGGCAGTACTATACAGGTCACCATTTACTAATAGAGAGTCAGCGATTGCTAGAAGCAAACGAACATAGATGTAAAGATAGATAATATCGATGAAGAAAGACGGCATTCTTGTAAAGATCGTAACGATTGAGTCACGATTCTTGATGTGACCTAATTCATGTGCAATGATTGCTTGCATCTCTTGTTCATTCAATACATCAAGGGTATTGCTATGCACCACAACAACTGAGCCAATAAATGGAAGACTGAAAGTGTAAGCATTTGGAAGTGGTGAAGCCATAAGAAAGATCTTCTTGACCGATACTTCACTCTTCTTTGCTAAATCCATAGTCCATTTCACAATTTCATCACGAGAGTATCTGCGATGCCATGGTGCTTCAGTATCAAATTTAGGATGTAATTCAACCAGATCAGGACCACGTATCATTTGTCCTGCGGATAAATAGAGCATAATCATTTGCAGGAGCGCAATACCTATGAAAAGACCTGCTGAACCGATAGGATTAATCAAAGAGAGATTAATTCCTACAACAATCAGAGTTGTGTCATCTAAATACAGTATTGACACAAGTAGAATCTGAATGATATCCATTATCAGAAAAGCATAGATTGCGTTCCATTTGTCGCGCGTGATATCCTCAATCATTGGTGACACCTAAACATAATGATAACGTGATATTGCACAAGTGAAGTGAAAACATTTGAAGCCTGCGGTATCTCCACAGTCTTTATCATGAAGTAATTATCTTGCCAGAATGGGCGTCAAAGATGAAAGATGGAAAAGACATGGCAGAGTATTGCATCGAATTCGGGGAAAAGCTCGGTGCAGAATATGTCGAAGCACGATTCGTTAATGATACAGTTCGTGGTTTGGCATTCAGAAATGGGATGTTGGTTTCAGGTGGATCCACTCCATCTTCGGGAATCGGAGTTCGAGTACTCGTAGATGGTAGTATGGGCTTTGCATCATTTGACAGATTGGAGAAGGGTCTCGCTGAAGAAACTATCACTGCAGCAACTAAGATGGCAAAAACTGCTAAGAGAAAGAATCCAATAGATTTGGGAAACCCCATTGCCAATGAGGCAAAATGGAAAATGGAAGCAAAAGAACCGCTTAATGATGTAGATATAGATACAATCAAGGAATTCTGTGCAGAGATGAATCAGCAAATGGAGGGATTAGCATCTTTTGTCTTCATGCTAAATGCTCAGGTAATTGACAAGTACCTCGTTACTAGTGAAGGAACCAAAATAGATGGTCAACTTTCATACCTTCTAATGTTCGCAATCCTAACAGCCCAAGCTCCAGGGGGGTCTGAACAGAAGTTTATGGATCTCACACTTGCAGGTGGTTGGGAAAGAATTCGAGATACTAATCTCATTGAGAATGTAAAGGATGAAGTAGAGAGATTGAAGAAAGCTGCAGAAACAGCAGTCAAAGTTGATGATTTGATGACTCAACCAATTGACATGATAGTCGGACCTGAAGTAGCAGGAATAATAGCTCACGAAAATGTGGGGCATCCAAGTGAGGGAGACCGCATTATGGGAAGAGAAGGAGCTCAAGCAGGTGAAAGCTTCTGGAGAGACCTCAAGATCGGAAAATCACGAGTTGGTTCGGATGCTGTTAACGTGAGTGAGGATCCAACTATAACTAAGACCTCAGGGTATTATGTCTATGATGATGAGGGAGTGAAATCTAGAAAACGTGAACTCATCAAGGGTGGAATTCTAAACGAACCACTGCTCAATAGAGAGTTTGGAACTAAGTTTGGTAGTGGTTCAAATGCAGCAGCTCGAGCAACTGGTTTCAATAGAGAACCAATCATCAGGATGGCAAATACATACTTTGAACCAGGAAATTATTCCTTTGAGGAACTCGTCGAAGATGTGAAACTAGGAGTGTACATGAGAAGCTTCCAAGAATGGAATATAGATGACCGACGTTACCAATCAAAGTACACAGGTTCGGAAGCATATTTGATTAAGAATGGAGAAATCACAGACACCATGGTCAAGAGACCTATAATGGAAACCACCAGTATCGGTATGTTAAATGCAGTAGATGCAGTTTCCAAGAATCTACGATTTGATTTTCCAGGAACATGCGGTAAAAGTGACCCAGCTCAAGGAATCCCAGTCTATGCAGGAGGCGGAGAAATTCGATTCAGAGAAATTAGACTTGGAGGTGTCGGATAATGACTAACACAGATCACTTGAAGACCTTGGCAGATTATGCAATCGACTATGGTTCTAAAAAGACGGATGCAATAATTGCAAGAGTGATTCAAACTAAGAACTCACAGATTAGGTTCTCTCAGAATGATATCGATATCAGCAAGAGATGGCAAACACTCAAGATTGAGCTCTTCGTTGTTAACGGTGAAAAAACAGGAACAACCGATCAATCCATTACCTCACAAGAGGATGTCAAGAGAGTTGTTGATGATACAGTATCATTTACAAAATTACTACCTGATTCAATGTTCTACGCGGGATTGGAGGAGAAGGTTCATTCCTATTCCGAGTTGAAAGAGCAATATGATGCAAAGATAGACTCATTCGCAGAGAAGGCACCAGAGGTCATCAATTCAGTTATCGATAAAGCGGTGCAGGAAGGAGCAAAAAGAGTAGCTGGCGCACTGATGCTTACGAAGCAATATTTCTTTTTCAAGTCCAGCCTAGGTCCTGAGGGTTCATCTAAAGGCACAACATTTGACCTCAATGTTAGAGCTCTTCAGGATGAACTGGATTACTCAGGACAAGGATTGGATAGTGGTACTATCCCATCAAGTTCAGAAAAATCCATGTTAAATGCTGGAACAAAAGCAGGACAATTGTCTAAACAAGCAATTGGAGCAGTTCAGGGAACTCCTGGAACATATGACCTGATTCTCTCACCAACTGTTGCGGCGAATGTTCTTGGCAGTATGCCTGAGTTGGCTAATCCATTCTATATCATGATGGGATTGTCACCATTCGCGGATAAAATGGGCGAGCAAATTGCACCAGAATTCATTACTGCATATGAAGACCCACTCTTTAAGGGTGGACTCAGTAGTACTCCATTCGATTGGGAGGGAACACCCAGTCGAACTATCAAAATTGTTGAGCAGGGTGTACTCAAGAGTTTGGTTCACAATACGACTACTGCCACGATGTTTGATGCGGAAACCACTGGCAGTTCGCGCATGGCAGATCTTGGAGTAGGTATGAAGATGCTGCTACCAGGAGCTTCAAACATTGTTTTCGATAATGGCGACCATTCCCATGAGGAACTATTTGATGTCAGCAGACCTACAATCTATGTAACCTGTAACTGGTATTCAAGATTCCAAAATTACCAAACTGGTGAATTCTCTACTATTCCAAGGGATGCTATGTTCCTCATTGAAAAGGGAGAAATGAAACCCATCAAGAACATGAGAATTAGTGATAACTCCTTGAGGATGTTTGCTAATATCGATGCTCTTGGAAATGATCGAACACAGGTGTATTGGTGGGAGGTTCAAACTCCAACAGTTATTTCAACCATGAGAATTCGTGATTGTAAGATGACTGTTGCAACACAGTAGAAAGTAACTAGACATTGTGACGGAGTCTTTGAGATTCCGATGCTGCATAAAGAAACATTTCAGAAACATTGTCACCTGTACGTGCAGAGGTTTCAAAATATTCTAGATGAAGAAGATTTGCTAACATTCGCCCTTCTTTTTCATCAATCACAACCTCAGACTTCAAATCAGATTTGTTCGCAACAAGCGAGCCTGCTAAGTGCTTATCCCCTTGAATACATATTTTCTCTGTGAGGGCTTCATAAAGTGGAGTAATTCGCTTGAATGTTTCTTTGTTTGTCATGTCATAAACAAAAATCAAGTGATGAGCGCCAACATAGAATCGATTCCTCAAGGCAGCAAAGGTTTCCTGACCACCAACGTCTACAACAGTAAGAACAACTTTTCCTGAGGGAAAATCAAAAGTGATTGCACTTAGGTCTGCCGCGATTGTTGCAGTATGTGCTTCTCTGAACTCACCAGTCTGATATCTTCTCACAAGACTGGACTTACCTACTGAAGGTGCGCCGACAATTATCGCCTTGTAGAGTTCTGCTGCCATGTAATCACCCGTTTTCGAATCCCTAATGCGGTGTATACTGAGGTCACTTATCAGGATTGTTAGGATGGTGCTTGGAGACCTATCGAAGGATTTTAAGCAATTCATACGCCCCTAATATAATTATGATAGACTTTGAGGATATTAGGAAACGAACGACAAACATCAAGGGTTACATCGATGCACTTTCTGATAAAGACAAAGACATCGTGATGGAAGCCTATAGTGAATACAATCTGAATGAAGATGTCGTCGAAGAATTAAGAGAGATTATGAAGGGACTCAAAGTTGTCATCTTCAGTGCCGGATGGTGTGGGGATTGCAAGAGAGCGATGCCTCCTATGCTTCACCTAGAAGAGAAGATTGGTCTTGATGCAATGGTATTTGGAACGATCAAATCAGACCCACTGAACCAAGAGGCCCAGTGGCGAGTACCACCATCACCACCAGAAATCAATGAATGGGGTGCAACTGCGATACCCTGGTTTGAATTCTTCGATTCTGACGGTAACAAGGTCGCAACCCTTATTGAGAAACCTAAAGTAAAGGAAACTCTCGAAGAGGAAATTCTATACATCCTTAAGGATAAATAGGATGATTCCTTTGGGAATCACAGCGTTTGGAGGAATGTGAAGTGGATATTCCAATATTATCGAAATTCATTGAAGGTCTGAAATTATTCTTTGCATCAAAGAGATTGAAGTGGTTAACACTTGTCTTCGTGATTGGTGCATTAACAATCATAGTCTGGGAAAATCTTGCATTAATGTTTCCACTCCTAGGCCCAATTGCCGTCTTCATAGGAGGAATTTTTCCAACCTTTTTCATGGTCACAGGTTTTATCTCACTGCTGGGATTAGCAAGATTTGTAGCAGATGAGGAGTCCTACAAGAAATCGTTTATGTTTACTATCGTCTGGTTTGTGGTGAGCTTCTTTGTCTTGATCATGATGTTCTTCATTAGACCAATCTTCAATTGGATGTTCATTGGAGTCGCATTTCTAGGTTGGATTGGTTTCCAATCATATTTCTCAACTCGGAGCTCATTGGGATATGCTACGAGTATGGATATTGAAAGTCAATCGAAAATCATAGGATTACTCTATGGTTTCATCTACATTCTCAATTACGTAGTCATTATTGGAGCAGGTATCTACACATATGTATTCATCAACCCAGTGTTGCCGGATGCTGGTACGGTCCTTGCTATTCTAGGTATCGTCTTTGCGGTTGGATTCAATTTCGTGAATGGTTTGGTTTATATTGCAGAACGAAAGAAATCCACAGCTAGTAATATTGTGTTCCTAGGCATGTTCATCTCATTCTATTCAGCATACTTCATCTATAACGTGCTCAAGGGATACGACCCAGGTCTTGATCTCGTCAGCATTGGTATCACAGTATTCTTTATCCTCTACACAATGAGTAGTGTTGGTCGAAGCCTTGCATCAAGAGCTGAGTTGGACACTAGATTCAAACTTAGTAAGGAATTAGCTGCAACCTTTACTTTCTTCCTTGCAAGCGGATTCATGTTTGTTGATGCCATGTTCGCAGTAATTCTCGGTATCACAAATCCAACACTAGAAGGAGGAATAGGTGATGCTATCAAGCTTCTAGTCTTCCCATTCGTTGCGTTCATAATGGTGCTGAACTTCGTTAGAAAGTCAAGGAAGGCTCTCAAGGAAGCTCCGGTACCTGACGAGATTCCAATAGTGGAAGATGAACCTGAAGAAGAGCCCATGATGGTTGAACCAGAAGTTACTGAGGTGGAAGCTGAAGAAGAAGTAACCCCTGAGGAAGAACCTACTTCTATGGATGAGGTTATCGATAACGAAGAAACTTCTTTCACAGAAGAAGAACCAGTCATAGAAGAAGATTCTGAATCATTAGAGGAATAGGAGTAAAACGCTCCTCCCTCTCTTATTTAGGATTATAACCATATAACCGAACGCTTTTAACATAAAACGGTAATATCGCATGAAATTGGTTTAGTCAGTGACTACACCTAAACAATTGGAGATACAGAAATGGCAAAATACGAATGTGTGGTTTGCGGCTGGGTATATGATGAAGAAAAAGGCGATCCTGATAGCGGTGTTGCTGCAGGCACCAAATGGGATGATATTCCCGAAGACTGGGTGTGCCCCATGTGTGGCGCCTCGGTTGATGATTTTGAGTTAATCGATTAATGAATAATTGATTAAATAACATACATACTTGATGAGAGTCTTATCTAAGACTCCTCATCTTTATCTCTTTGACTTGAGAAATAATCGTCTAGCCTAGCACGTTTTTTAACATCATTTGGTGGGGCAATCTTCCACCATCTCTCTACATCTTTCTGTGAACTTGTATGAGCCTCCCAGTGGGCAGATACTCTTCCTGACGTAATGTAGAATCTTACATAACAAAGATGATGTCCAGTCTTAATCCCTAATTTTCTGCATAGTTTTTGTTCGTCGCTTAGCAGTAAATTCGGATTACTCCGGGCTAACCTGTCAAGCTCGGTAGCGAGTCGAGCAGTGTCATTATTCGTAGACTTTTTCAGTTCTCGTAATCGCCCAGCTGAGAGTCGATAACATTTTCGTAGCTCCTCGTATTTACCTTGTGTCTTTATGAATTGGATAAGAGCCTTGCTGAGTTGTTTCGGAGTAGCATATTGTTTGGAAACCCTCTCTTCATGAAGAACTACTGTTCGTCCCCATAATATTTTCAGACCCCCATAAACTGCATATGTGACAGCGCCTTCCTCTGGAATCAACTCCTCAATGTACGCAGCTTGAACCTCAAGAGGGGCATTCAAGATGAAGGAAGGTATACCATATCCTTGTAGAACCTTATCACCCAATGGAATTCCAATCTTATGCATCAATCGCCCCAATATTGTAGGAAGTTGCATAGAATCACCTCGATTTGGGTCATGGTAATCAACAATCCATACATCACCTAGTTCGCTAAGAATTTCTCTGACTATCAATCTCCGGTCTGTATTCTCTTCAGAATAGATAAGACTGAAATTATTTTTACGAATATGACCATCGGAAGCTATTATTGCAAATAGACGAGTGAGAATCTTTTGCAGCTTAAGCCCCTCCGGAAATTTTGGATTTCTAATTTGCCACTTCTTGCCTTGACTCCTTCCAAGCCTAACTATGTGTTTCTTTATATCCTTAAACTTTAGGTCCAATACGCGAAGAATGAAACCCAAACTTGTCCCTGAAAGATAAACAGCTTTCGACTGGAGATCAGCATTTTTTCCTCCCACAGGGATTGGTTCCCCATGTCCATAACCTGTAATTCCACGAATCACTGCAGAGAGCTGCGTGAGATTTTTCAACCTCAATTTTCCTAGTGTGTTTCCAATAATTTTCCGTTTCCACTTTCGATCAATGTAGAATAACTCATCATTAAGGAGCTCTGTCCATGAAAACTGTTTTACTTCCTTTTTGTAGATATATAATCGATTATTAATCACGGTGAAACTCGTTTCATTATCTTTTGATGACAATTTCTTTTCTAACTTTTTCTTATGTTTGATAACATAATCAAGTAGGTGTCTGTACTCAGGAGTTAATTCAGAAAACCATACTCCCTCACTTGAATCTTTCAACAAATTGAGCACGAATTTGGACAATCTACTAGTAAGAGAAGTTCTTACTTTCAAGAAACTATTGAACTTGCTTAATGGAATCTCATTGGTTATTGTTTGCTTTCTGACTAATGGTTGTTTATAGCCACCCGGTTTAGGTCTAAGATGTAATAGTCGTTCAAGCTGAACGATAATAATAGGTTTTTGTTGAACTTCCAGCCATTTTCTAATAGTTGTAATGGATACCATCAATTCCTTAGATAGATCCTTTAGCATTTTCATCGATGGTTTTGATTGAATCAACCCAGCTCTTAATCGAGTCATTAGAATAATCCAAGAAATAGCATTCCTATATCTAACCTTGAATCGTTTATTCTTCTTTAGAACATCATGTTCTACAAGAAGCTTGTCAAGTCGTTCTTGAGTCCAGTCCTGAAGAGCCCGAGATGCTATCAACTTATCCTCAAGTTTCTTTCGTATCTTCTTTCTATAAACTACACCAACTAGTTTGGTCCATACTTTCTCTACTTCATCCTTCCACAACTCACGAATAAGACGAGGAACCGCTCCCTTTCGTTTCCCTCGAATGTATTTCTTTGCGTCCTTGTATTTTTCTTTGTAATCAGGGCTTGCTTTCACCGAGGTGTTCCTTTTGATCAACTCATCCAGATCATTCTCGGTCTTCAATTTAGAACGGATATCTTCTTTGAACTTCTCACGTTCTTCCTCAGAGAGAGAGGCAAACATCTTGGCAATCTTTTCTTTCACTCGCTCCTGCTCTCTTTGTTCTCTCTCTTCTTCAATTTCTTGAAAATACGGACGGGGCTCAAGAGACCTGTCGATGTGTTCCTTTCCAGTCATAGCGTCAACAACGATTCTGGACTCATCGACCTCATCTTCTTCAGAGGACTCTAGATCCTCAATTAGTTCTTCAACCAATTCCTCGATGTACTGGACAAGCTCCTCATGAATTTCGATAGAAAGTTCAAGCTCATCTTCGACCTCTAGAGATTCAGCGAGTTCATCTTCTAGGATTTCATCCTGTTCTGGAGCTATCTCTTCCCTTTCTTTTTCAGATGATGGTTCAAGGGATTCGTTTGATTCATCGATTTCAGGCAGTTCAATTTCAGGAACAACGACCTCAGAATCAGATGATACATCGAGGTGCTCTTTTTCAGTATCCTTTTTCTCTTCTGAAATTTCTCTAACCTCTTCTCTACTGTCAATAGACGATGTTTCCTCGATTTCCTGTGATTCTTTCACAACTCTTCTTTCTTCATGGTCGCTCTTAGGCTCGTCAACAGAGGTTTCTTCGATTGATTGTTCTTCTATGGTGGTAAGTTCCTTCTTTCTCTCTGGTGTTTCAACCTGTTCGGATTCAGCTTCTTCAGATTCCAAAGATTCAGGACGAACTATGGAATTGCGGATCTTAATGGGGAGCTCTTGTTCTGCGACTTCCTGTTTTTCTTCTGAGGTCTGGTGGACTTCATGTGTTTCTTCTTTGACTGGTTCTACTGACTCCTCGATCTCCAGTTCAGCCTTACTTTCAGAAACCTCCGCAGTTTCCGTGACATAGACCATCCCATCGCTACCCTCGATATGAGATTCACCAGATACAGAGGTCTCTTCAGACTCATCACTCTCAGAGGTTTCTTCGGATTCAGAAGAGGTATCCTTCAATGATGATTCTTCAAGCTTGCTCTCCATATCATTGACAAACTCTTCATGGAGTTCTTCACGAACTTTCTCAAGATCATGACCAAGGTCT